>Ga0163144_10002264_pt1 | contig 44782 bp, 41 predicted proteins | sample OliLak19BULKMAT1_FD_123175 | JGI IMG/M metagenome (GOLD analysis project Ga0163144, IMG submission 123175) | Freshwater microbial mat bacterial communities from Lake Vanda, McMurdo Dry Valleys, Antarctica - Oligotrophic Lake LV.19.BULKMAT1 | ecosystem: Environmental > Aquatic > Freshwater >... | reverse complement strand
GAAGGTTCGTAAGTCGATGCGCGATCTGCAAAACGACAGCCGGAAAATCATCTCTTTCTTTCAAAAGCCATCGCTCAAATACGCCGCCTAAAGATGAATCTACTTATGGACGGATTAATACAAGAGGCCCAGGTCAAATGAGATCGAGTACTGGCCTGGAGAGAATCTGCCCGAGGCGGGGGCGCAGGTTTTGCCGGCGGTGGATGCAATGGAGCAGGCTTGGTGGGACGAAGTGGTGGCGCCAGATGTGCAGGCACCGGGCCTGCAAGCTCAGTCGACAACGTTGAAACGTGAGCCGGACTAGGCAAGAAGTTTCAGGCGAATGCGTGGCGGGGGGCGGTGGAGGGGGAGGTGGCGTCGAAATGACTCTGTCATCCGGCGACTGGTTGTCCTGTCCCTGTGACGTTTCCATCTTCTCCCTGGGAGCGCCGGCATCCTGCCGGCACTTTCTGCTTCAATCCATAAAAGCGCCGGCTGAAATCCGGAATCACAATTGGTTGACACGAGAGCAGAAAAAAACTCTCACACGAAGCCGCGAAGAAGAAGGACAAGAATGGCGCACGTCGCGCGCCGGGCGGGCCGATGGCGCTTGCAATCGTGCGCAAATCGACGTCCCGCCCGCCGTTTGAAATGAATGCGGGCGAGACGCCCGCGCTCCCAGGAAGGGTATTTCCTGCAACGCGCCCGGACGCCTCCGCCTGGTAACGGCAGTGATAGCACTGGGATACGATTCAGCCGTGCGATTTGCGCGCGGCGTTGATCTTCACACTGACCTGAGCGAGCGGGCCGATTGTTGACCATTGCCTAGTGTTACGCTTCGGCATATGGCCGCCCGGGCTTGCGCGGGCGATAGTGTGCGGCAATGACATGGGGGTCGTTGAGCATGGCGCGGCAAGCGACGGCGATGGCGAGCGGAATGACGTTGCCTTTGCGGTAGTTCTTGATTGTACCCAGAGCGAGGCCGAGCGCGTCTGCCGCCTCCTGATTGGATAGGTTCAGCTCCGTTTGCCACTTGCGAAACGCCTGCGCACCAAAATTCTGCTGTTCGCCGGAGATTTGATGAAGTGTCTGCGCGGACAGGTCGAGCCCATTCGACCAACCGACGGCCGCGCCCCAGTCAATCATTTTCACACCGGCGAAGATCGTGGCGTCCGCCAGCGGCGTCAATGCGGGGACGCGCGCGATCAAGCCCGTAAGGCCGCACAACCGTGTTTCACCGCTTTGCCAGACAAGCTTAAGCTTGCGGCCCGGTAAGGCTCTCACGGATTTCAACCGCGGTAGATTTGGGTTCATTGAGGGGTTCAGTGTTTTACTCATCGTTGTGCAGCTCGTTCCATTTATTCAACAACAGCGCCCGGTTCCTTGCAGCCCATTCCAGCGCGGTCCGCAATCGCGCGGGAGCCATCGATCCTGCGGCAACGGTCAAGGTCGCGATCTCTACCACTGCTTCCTGCGTTGGTGAGACGATATGGAAATGCGGTGGATTATGATCCTCGAAGTACATCGTAATCCGGTACCCACCGAAATTCTTGATCGTCGGCATGCCATCCTCATAATCCATAACATAGGTTAATTTTTGACCATTGTCAAAGTTGGGTGCGGAGCGACGACGTGAGGCTCGCTTGCTCGCCAAGTCAAGCCTCCATGGGCTCACTCATCTGCGCGTAGTTTTCCGCACATTTAATTCTTCCTCGCGTCATTGCGGCTTTTCGTGAGCGGTTTTTATTTCCGGCGCCGTACTTTTTTATGTGCGCCGATGATAACAACTTCCAGGCAGACAAGGAGACCAGACGATGATCACTGCATCATGTCATTGTGGCGCGGTCAGCATGGAAATCGATACGGCGCCGGACACCGTTACAGAGTGCGCCTGTTCGATATGCCGCAGGAAGGGCGGGCTATGGGCCTATTACCCGCCGAAGCAGGTGCGCCTCATCCCAGCCACCGGAGCCACCTCAATTTACATATGGGGTGACAGGATGATCGAGCATCACAGTTGCAAAATTTGCGCGTGCTCGACGCATTGGGAACCGGTCGATAGGACTTACGGCCGGATGGGCGTGAATGCGCGTATGATGGACCCGGAGATTCTTGCGGCCGCAAAAGTGAAAAAGATCAGCGGGCCAACGTAACGATGCGGGCTTGCGACCCTGTTCTGGTCTGCATGGCTGAACTCCCCTTTATAGACCCAAGGCCGCCAACAATGTCCGGCCTGTCATGAAGATGAGAATGAGCGAGCCTACTGTCCACAACGTGGCGCGCATCTCGTGGGTCTGGGCTGAGATGTAGGCTGCGAAGTGCAGAAATCTGGAGACGACGTATCCGTAGAGCAGCCACTGGGCGAGAACGAGCGAGGGCTCGGTCAATACGAACAGGAATCCCGCGACCAGAAAGAAAGGCAGGTTCTCGAGGTCGTTCATGTGAATGCGCCGGATGCGTTCAACACTTTCGACCGGTTCCAGCTGTTTGGGATTGGGTGTGGGGTTGAGCGGCGTTTTTTTCAGATCTTCAGGCGCGCGGAAGCCGCCATTGGCCTGCATCATCCGCAGCACCGTCAGCCAGGACATGCTGACGGCCTTGAGGATCACCAACGTGGCGGCGATGACGTAGGTGGCGAAAAGCGGGTTGTGCAGACTTAAGTCGACCATAAAATCTCTCCTTGTGCCGGGTATATATCGGTGCAGGGCACTTTATTGAAGGCGATGGAAATAATAGAATGCAATGCACCGATTTCTGCCTATTTAAATCTGTTCGGGAAACCCGGGTAAGCCCGGTATAACCCCATTACTCACTGGAAGGCAAAGTTGCAATGAACGAAGAACAGATCACGGCGCTGGATAAGGATCAATTGCGCACACTTCTCAACAACGCGCGCAAGAAAGTCGGTCCGCAGGCGGAACTAATCATCGGCCTTGCTGAAGCAGAACTCAACCGCCGCACAGCGAAGAAACCCACCCGCCGCACATCACTGCTACAGTGGACGAAACACGGCGGCACTTATGCGCACGCGGGAGATCTTTATGAATGCCGCGTAGGCGAACAAGTCGTGGCAACAGTACGCAAACTGACCAATCACTCCGGGTTCGAACGCAACGTATATGAAGCGACGGTGCAAGGCCGAATGCTTAACTCATTCGAGAAAATCGAAGCCGCTCGGCAGAGCGTTGAAGCTGAACTGCTGCGACTGGGTATATGTCGGTGACAGTGCTGACGCGACCTAACCGAAAATCTACTGCGTGAGTTGCCGCGGGGTTAGGTCGGGCGCCGGAGCCCCGCGTGGGCCCCGGGCCTGCCAAGCGGCGCACGGAATGACGTGTTTTCACGCCGTCCTGAGGTGCCACCGGTAGTCGAAGTCTGTCACCTGCGCGAAGAAGCGTTCGCATTCGGCGCGTTTGACGGCGGAGAAAATCTTTACGAAGTCGGCACCGAAATAGTCTTTGATGAAGGGCGAGTCTTCGAAACTGTCGAGGGCGTCGTACCAGTTGAGCATCAGACCTTCGGCCTTCGTCAGATAGCCGTTGCCGGTGGTGGCGGGGCCGGGGTCGAATGCTGGCGAGAACGGCAGCAGCGCCGAAAAAAGGCTTGGCTAGTCGATCATGCTATGACTCAATTTCTATCACTCCAAGCGTCAACCGAAATAGGTAAGCAAGAATTGAAACTCATCCTGATCAATTTCGCAAATTTTGTTGTGGGCATGCCTGTATAGTTTTCGTGCGAGTTCATGCATTGGCGTAGAACCAATCGCATCGCGAAAGGGCTCAAGCGCATCTTTTCCAATCGAGGGCCTGTTCGCAAAAGATGTAAGCAAAACATTCACGTCTAATTTTCTTCCATCACGACTTATTACGCTTCGAACTCGCGAACGCCATGTCAATCCTGTTCCACCCTTCGTTTCGGAGAACCAGATGAAGCAATCGTCATCTCTTTTGATACGCCTTTCACAATAAAAAGGTTTCTCACAAAAGGTCAGCGCATCACCAGCGTTACCAGCGTTACCAGCGTTACCAGATCGGGGGTCGGTTTTGATGATGTAGGGCACCGTCGAGAACCTCCATACTTTGCTAGTCGCGACTCGCCGCAAATTCCGAGAACCTTTGCGAGGAATAACAAGTTCCTCAGACGGCACCAGAAAGAGTACCGGTGACTAATGTTTTCACTTGCTTATTCCCTTTTTTTACTACTATTACTCTCTTGTATCATCACTTTATTGTGAGTGAAAGATAATGCGCCGCGAAACCCCGCATGTCAATCTTAAGGCTGTTCAACCAGAGAGCGGTCATGTTCACGAACTCCACGAATTTCATGGAAGTTGCTTTGTCTCGCCATGCTTCGCGACGAATGCGCCAAAGGGGTATTCCACGAGAAGTTGCGGAAATCTTGTTCAATCATTCTGATCGTTCGGTTCATGCAGGTGATGAATGCGAAACAATCTGGCTGTCTGGAGACGCATGCCAAGAACTGCTTTCGGAAGGAGCCTCGCCTGCATTCGTTGAGTGCGCGTGCCGTGTGGCCGCAATCTACAGCCAGAGGAGCGGCATGGCCGTCACCTTCCTTCGTCCGAGACGTGGAGTAAGTGGTGCCCGGTTCCGACGCCAATGGTTTACTCGTAAGCGGGTTGCAAAATCAATGCGCAACGGCATTGGGAAGCCGTAGCGATGGCGCAGATTATTGTTTTCCCTGTATCCCATCGGGCTCCAGTCTCAGCGGAGGTTCAATTGTCCGAAGCTAAAATTGTTCCGACGGATGCCGCTCAGGCATCATTGTTTTTGGCTCGACATGTTCGTAAGTCGATTGCAGACGGCAAACAATTGACAGCCATTGAGGTCGATATGGTTGCCCAATCGTTGTACGAAATATCGGAAGAGTGGCATTGCAAGAAGCGCTTAACACGCGATGCCCAGGCGAAGGCCCTCACTGGCGCGAGCTGGGATAAGACTCGAGACTCCACAAAGCGACTTTACAAATACACACTGCCTCCTGGCTCCGGCAAACAACTTGAGAGCCGCCGACGATCCCTTGTAAAGAAGGCAAGCGCGTATGTTCGCGCTATCGAAAATTTGGCGAAGGCGTCGGGAGAAGACGTAGATTGGCTGGTCACCCGGGTTTTTCGCGGAACGTCTTTGGTCGGGTCCTTCGCCGTTGACGAGTTGGATGACCATTTATTGCGAACGGAAAAATTGCTTCGATCGCTCACTCAAGCAATCGTTCGTGACGAGCAATTAGAAGAGTATTTCCGTTTATTGTATCGCTATCCGCTTCGGTTTGACCTTGAAGTGCAACGCTTCGCTCATGCTTCTGAATGGGCCATGGAACGGGGTCCGTTAATGGATTTGTGGGCACGAAGCATCGAGGACCTAGCACCATCCCCAAATTGCCTGCTGCTTCGGCAATACGCTGGGAATTCGGTGGAAGGCGTCCTTACGTTGTCGAATCAACCGTTGGGGTCCTATAACGGCATTTCACCAACCGGGCAAAATGAGTCTACTAGCAACCTTTCAAGCTCAATTAGTATCAAGGGAACGGCCAGAATAGTTCGCGAAACAAGATTATGTATTGCCCCGTGGTTGCACCAGAACGATTTTGCACCGGCTTTCGAAATCCTTTTTGGATTGTCAGTGAATGCCGTTTCAGCGCAAGCGTTAGATTGGATTAGTACTTGTAATTTGCCGGCAATAGATAAGGAACAAGCCAAGCTGGGAATTATCGAACCCATTTACATTTCAGGCTATTTTTTACCTGGTGATTTTGCGGAGCATGGGTATACGGGAAAGTATGCGTGTTTTGTACCTACGGACAAAGAGCAAGATTTTGATTGGAGCCCACCGGCAGAGAGCGGCTTCTGTGAGCTGTGGTGGACTTGGTGCCGAGAGGTATCTCCAGAGACGATTAGTTCGATTTTCTCGGAAAGCTCCCGGCCAAAACTAGGAGAAACGGAGATCAACTATTCACCGTTGAATCATTGGAATGGTAGTTCTCCTTCATTTAGTACTTGGCCCCCCCGAACGCTCGGTTCACTTATCGAGCATGATCTGCTGACGGCAGCGCCGAATGGGATTGAAGCCACATTGAGACAATCTGCTATTCACCTTAAAAGTGAACTCGACCGCGTCGCGAGAATTACGCGCGGGAGCATAGACGCGGCTGCTGAGGAAACGATGACGCGCTGGCACAAGAAAAATCGCTAACACCAAGATCCTTCTTCAATTGGTCGAACCGATGATCGTAATCACTAGATGTGAACGCAACTAACTACCCGGCGAAAAAGCTACTACGCGACCATGAAGCTGGCGGTAACCCGACAGCGCAGTGGATAGTCTTGGTCAAAAACCTACTAGGAACCTCATCCATGAAACCTCAAGTTTTCGAAAATGCGATTGACGAAGTATTGCAGCGCACATTGCTCCAAAATCGACAAGTCATTGCAGTCTGCATGGCTGCCGCCGCACCAAATGCGGTTGAGATTGCGTACGACAGAGTGACCGTCGAACGACAGATACGCCACCTGCAAGCATCTGGCACCGCCGACTTGGTCGTCAGGCTCTGGTACGAGCGCGAAGTAGTTGCCCTACTTCTAATTGAGAACAAGATTGATGCGGGATTTACACCTGACCAACCGGCTCGTTACAAAACTTGTCGGGACGCGCATCTGGTCGCGGGTTCCGCTCGTTTTGTGGCGACATTACTTGTTTGCCCCGTAAAGTATCTTTCTGGCTCTCGTCTCAAATCTGAATTCGACGGCTGCATCTCTTACGAAGATCTTCGAACATTCTTGCAAGGCGAAGACTTGGAGCTTGTGGACTCGGCAATTCAGCGCGCGGAACGACCTTACGAACCCATTGCCGTACCTGCGGTAATGGGCTTCTTTCAAGGTTATTCCGTTATAGCAAATGCCACAGCCCCAGATCTCATTGTCAAGCGCAACCCAAATAGCGCCGATGCTCGCCCGGAGGCATCGCGCACGATCTACTTCGACACCACTGCGAGCGGCATTCGTCGCTACCCCTTCTTGTTGAAGGGCGAGCGCCCAGCAAGTATTCGTGTTTCACACCAATGCTGGGACTCTGGAGCACCAACAGCAAGTGTAAAGCTTATGTTGGACGGGTGGGCCGGACAACTTTTGAGAGTCGCGCCAGTTTTGTCTTCTGAACTGCGAAATAGTGGAATCTACCTTCGCACGGCAGGACGTAGCCTCGCCCTTGTATCTGACACAAAACGCTTGGACAACATGCGGTCAGCGTTTGACCAGAAAGACATTATAGTTGATGCGCTTGGCAAAATTCAGCGCATTCGTTCTATGTGGAATTCAATGGAAAGATCGCTTCAAGACATATTGCCAAACGCTCCGAAATGAATTCACTGCGAGGTTCTGGCTTGCATGTGCTGCAAATCGGTTCGTTCGTTTCGAAAAGTTACGCTGCACTAATTTGCAGTGCGCAATCTGTTGCGACGCGCAGTGTGCCGTCAGTCGCGCCGCAACTGCATTTACGCGGTGCGGAGGTGCCACCGGTAGTCGAAGTCTGTCACCTGGGCGAAGAAGCGTTCGCATTCGGCGCGTTTGACGGCTGAGAAAATCTTTACGAAGTCGGCGCCGAAATAGTCTTTGATGAAGGGCGAGTCTTCGAAGCTGTCGAGGGCGTCGTACCAGTTGAGCATCAGGCCTTCGGCCTTGGTCAGATAGCCGTTGCCGGTGGTGGCGGGGCCGGGGTCGATCTTGTTGTTGATACCGTGATGCATGCCCGCGAGGACAGCGGCGGCGGCGAGGTAGGGGTTGGCGTCGGCGCCCGAGATGCGATGCTCGACGTGGCGGCTTTTGGCGGGGCCCGCCGGTATTCTCAGGGACACAGTGCGGTTATTGACGCCCCAGGTGGGGGCGACGGGGGCGTAGGTGTTGCGGCGGAAACGGCGGTAGGAATTGGCGTTGGGGGCGAAGATCGCCATGCAATCGTTGATGGTGGCGGCCATGCCGCCGATGGCGTGGCGCAATAAGGCGCCACCCGCCGGTTCGTCGCTGGCGAACTGGTTGTTACCCTTGTCGTCATTCAGACTGAGGTGGATGTGCATGCCCGAACCGGCAGTGTCGGAGAAGGGCTTGGCCATGAAGCAGGCGATCATGCCGTGATTTTCGGCGACACCTTTGACGAGGCGCTTGTACTGGATTGACTCGTCCACCGCTTGCAATGCGTCGGCGCGGTGGGTGAGCGTGATTTCCATCTGCCCCGGCGCGTATTCGGAGATCACGCTTTCGGCGGGCAGGTTTTGCGCGTCGCAGGCGGCGTAGAGTTCGCGCAGGAAGGGATCGAAGTCGTCGAGTTCCTGGATCGAGTAGACCTGGATCTGGTCGTTGTAGAGGCCGCCGGGTGCCAGGGCCGGCTGGATCTTGCCGTTGCGCGCGGCCTCCTTGTCCAGGAGATAGAATTCGAGTTCGATGGCAAGCACCGGGTGGAAGCCATCGCCTTTCAGGCGGTCGGTCACGTTGGAAAGACGCAAACGTGGATCGGCGGAGGCGATGGGGCCTGAGTCGCCCTTGAAGGCTAGATAGACTTGGCCGGTTTTTTCCAGCCACGGGGTGCGCTTGAGCGTGCCGGGGATGGGCATGGCGAAGCAATCGCGGTCGCCGATCTCCCATAACAGGCCCGCCTCTTCGACGTCTTCGCCGATGACCGTGAGCGCGAACATCGAGGCGGGGAACGCGCGGCCGGTTTCGAACACCGAACGCAATTCGTGGGGGCGCAGGCCCTTGCCGCGCTGGATGCCGACGGGATCGGTGAGGATGACGTGAACGAGTTCGATGTCGGGGTGCTTCTTGAGGAAGATCTCAAGTTCGTGCATCGGATCGGTTTGTTTCTTTGGATCAAGCATTTCGTAACTCGTCGATGATTTGGGAGAGCGATAGCACAAGTTTGTCGATATCGCTTGGTTCAGTTTGGGGACATACCAGCATCATGTTGTGAAAGGGTGTAATCATGATGCCGCGGTTCAAGAGGCCCAAATGCAGGCATTTTTCGAGGCTATCGTGAAAGGCTTGCTCGGCCTGGCGGCCGGTTCGCGGTGGCGTTGCGCGGAACTGGAATTCGCAGCGGGCGCCGATCTGGGTGACGGACCAGCTGAGGTTATGCCGGGTGATCATATTCGTCAGCTGTTCGCGCAGACTTTGGGCCAAGCGGATCATGTGGGCATAGGCCGCGTCGGTCATCACATAAGCGAGGTTGGCGCGCATGGCGTGGATGGCGAAGGCATTGGCCGAAAGGGTCGTGCCCATGCCGGAGTGGCCGTGGCTGCCGCCGCCTGCCCGATCGCGTGCGGCCGTCATGCGGGCAGCTACATCGGCGGTGACACCGAAGACGGCGCAAGGAATGCCGCCCGCGATGGGTTTGCCCAAGACGAAGATGTCGGGGTCGAGCCGGTGCGCCTTCGTCCAGCCGCCTGGGCCGGTCGAGATGGTGTGGGTTTCGTCGATGATGAGCAGCGTGCCGTGGTTGCGGGTGAGCGAGCGCAGCGTTTCGTGGAAGCCGGGATCGGGCAGGACCATGCCGATGTTGGTCATGGCAGGCTCGGCGATGACGGCAGAAATTTCATTCGTGGCGAGCGCGCGTTCGAGCGCTTGGAGGTCGTTGAATTCAACGACTGCGGTGGTGCGGGCGAAATCCGTGACGCTGCCGAGTTGGCCGGGACGCGCAATCGTCTTGCCGTTTTGCAGGCGCACCATCGTTTCTTCGACCGTACCGTGATAGGCGCCGTCGAAGACCAGAATCTTTTCGCGGCCGGTGATGGCGCGGGTCCAGCGAAGGGCGTAGCGGTTGGCGTCGGTGGCGGTGGCCGTCATTTGCCAGAACGGCAAGCCGAAGCGGCGCGCGAGTTCTTCGCCCACCCAGACCGCGTCTTCTCCCGGAAGCATGGTCGTGTAGCCGCGCCCGGATTGCTCGCGGATGGCTGAGGCTACCGCATCGGGGGCGTGGCCGAACATGGTGCCGGTGTCGCCCAGGCAGAAGTCGACGTAATCGTGTCCGTCGGCGTCGGTGAAGCGTGCGCCTTTGGCGTGAGCGACGAAGAGGGGGAACGGTGTTGGCCAGTCTGCCATCCAGTGCATCGGCACACCGCCCACGAGCGAGCGCTTGGCGTCGCTTCCGAGTTTGGCAGAGTTGGGGTTGGCGGCCGTAAAACGCGCGCGTTCGCGCTCCATGACATGGGCGATGGCAGGTTCGGTGAAGCTGGTGCTCAAGATTTTATGCAGACGCCTCGGCCGCGCGTTTGAGATCGGCTTCCATGTAGGCGCCGGCGCGCCAGTAGTGATAGACGGCCCAGATATTGAAGACCATGACGATGAGCAACGCATAGCGCAGTGCGTCCTGGCCCAGTTGCGGGGTCATGCCGTCGGAGAGGGCGCCGATGATGAGCGAGCCCAGGCCCATGCCGATGAGGTTGATGATGAACAGGAACAAGGCCGAGGCGACGGTGCGCATGCGCACGGCGACCAGGCTTTGCACCATGGCGATGCTGGGGCCCAGATACATGCCGCCTGCGGCCGCCGGGATGCCGATGATGAGAAAAACCAGGCTGGAGTTGTCGACGAGATAAAGTGCGGCGCCAAATGGCAATCCAAAGAGAATTGCAATGGCGACGACGCGCGGCATGAGTTTGACATCGCGGCGGCCGAAATAATCCGACAAGAAACCGCCGAGGAAAATACCGAAACCGGAACCCAGGCCGAAAACGAGGGCGAGAAAGGCGCTCATGTCGGCGGGGCTGAGCCCATGCGAGCGCATGATGAAGGAGGGCCACCACAAGACACCCGAGTATCCGACAAGGGTCGTCAGCGTGGCACCGGCGAGAATGTGCACGAGGGATTTCTGAGAGGCGATGAACTTGAATGTTGTGGAGATCGAGGGCGGCTGGCCGGTCATTACTCTGCCCTCGGAGGCGCCGCGTTGCGGCTCCTTCATCGTTAGCATGACCAGGAGGGCGATCGCTATGCCGGGCAAACCCAGCACAAAGAAGGCCATACGCCAGCCATATTCGGCGGCGATCTGGGCGCCGCCGTAGAGACCGACGACAATGCCAAGCGAGACGCCTTGCGAGAAGATGGCAAGTGCGGTGCCCCTGTATTTCAAAGTGAACAAGTCGGAGATTATGGAGTGTGATGGCGGGTTTGAGCCTGCTTCGCCGATGCCGACGCCGATGCGGGCGAAGACAAGCTGCCAATAGCTTTGCGCCATGCCGCAGACATAGGTCATGGCGGACCAAATGGTGGTGGCGGCGACGATGACGAATTTGCGATTGCCCCGATCAGCGTAGATGGCGATGGGGACGCCCAGGGTGGCGTAGAAGATGGCGAACGCCGTGCCGTGGAGAAAGCCCAGCTCGGTGTCGGTGAGGTTGAACTCGGCTTTGATGTAGGGGAGCAGTATCCCCAAAAGAATGCGGTCGGCGTAATTCGAGATATAGACCAGCAGCAACAGAAACAGCACATACGCCTTCTCGAAGTCCGAGAGCTGGGCAGCGGGCGCAGGCGAATTCGTGGCGCTGGTGGCGCTCATCTTTGGAAATCCCGGTTGATCGCTTCCTGGACGAACACATTGACCTAAAGCACCGTTTCGCGCAAATCCGTATTGTTGAGAGGAGAGCACGATGACGGCGCGGCGGAAGTTTTGGGGTTGGGGGCTTGAGGATCAAACCGTCAGCGACGGCGAGGTGCAATTTTTGGCACAGCTGTTCGGGCAGCGCTTCGGCGTTGCCCTGACACCGCAAGCGGCACCCAAAGTTGACGAGTTCAGCTTGCGGGCAACGCGGCTTGCGCCACCGGCGGCGCTGGCTGGGATTTGCCGGAGTGATGCTTACGAGCGGCTGGTGCATGCTTACGGCAAATCTTACCCCGACTCGGTGCGGATGTTTCAGCGCCATGTCCCCTGCCCCCCCGATGTGGTGGCCTATCCCGCCAATGAAGGCGACGTGGCGGCGGTGCTGGAGTGGGCGGCCTCGGCGAATGCAGCGGTCATTCCATTCGGCGGCGGGTCGAGCGTCGTGGGCGGCGTCGAGTGCGATGTGGGCGAGGCTTACGCAGGGGTGATCTCGCTCGACATGGCGCGGATGGGGAAGGTGCTTGAGATCGACCGGGTCAGCCGGGCGGCGCGCATTCAGGCTGGCGCCTTTGGGCCGGCGCTTGAGGCGCAGCTGAAGCCGCATGGGCTGACGTTGCGGCATTTTCCGCAGAGCTTTGTGTTTTCGACGCTGGGCGGGTGGATTGCGACGCGGTCTGGGGGACACTATGCGACGCTCTATACGCATATCGATGATTTCGTCGAGGCGATGCGGGTGGTGAGCCCTCGCGGTGTCATGGAGACGCGGCGTTTGCCGGGCTCAGGCGCGGGGCCGCAGCCGGAGCGGTTGTTCATGGGCTCGGAAGGCATTTTGGGCGTCATCACCGAGGCCTGGGTGCGCCTGCAAGACACGCCGAAGTTTCGCGCCTCGGCGTCGGTGAAGTTTGCGGATTTCATGAAAGGGGCCGAGGCGGTGAGGGCGCTGGCACAGTCGGGTCTTATGCCTTCGAACTGCCGCCTGATCGATGCGCAGGAGGCTTTGGGCACGGGGGCCGGCGACGGGTCGGCGTCGTTGCTGGTGCTGGCGTTCGAGAGCGCCGATCATGCGCAAGAGGGCAAGCTCGCGCGCGGGGTTGAACTGGTGCGCGACAAAGGCGGTGCGGTCGATGCGCCGGCCAGCCATCGCGAAGGCGCGTCGGGGGCTTGGCGCAATGCGTTTTTGCGCGCGCCCTATTATCGCGAGGTGCTGACGCCGATGGGCGTCATTGCCGACACGTTCGAGACGGCGGTGACGTGGGATCGCTTTGCCGAGTTTCATGCCGAAGTGATGCGGCGTATGCATGAGGTGTTGCGCCGGGTGACGGGCAAACCAGGGCATGTGACGTGCCGGTTTACGCACGCTTATCCCGATGGGCCTGCGCCTTATTTTTCATTCCAAGCGCTGGGCAGGCCGGAGGCGTTGCTGGAGCAATGGAGAGTCATCAAGGCGCAAGCCAACGACGTGGTGGTGTCGGCGGGCGGCACGAGCACCCATCATCACGCGGTCGGGCGCGATCATCGCCCGGGCTATGTGCGCGAGTGTCCGCCGCTGTTTGGCGAGGCTTTACGCGCGGCGAAGAAGGCGGTCGATCCACATGGCATTTTGAATCCGGGTGTGCTGATCGATCCTGCGGGGCGCGACGTGGGCGTGCGCGGCGCGATGGCGGGGGCTTGAGGTGATTGACCCGGTTTGGGACTGTCAGGCCTCGTGTGTGTGACCACTCAGCGTCTTTGCCGATCGTGCCGCACGCGGTGACGCCCCCGTCCAACGCTTGAACGCGCGGGAGAAGGCGCTGGGGTCGGAGAAGCCGACGAGATAGGCGGTTTCGTTGACGGAGACTTTCTTGCCGTTGAGATAGTGCAGCGCCATTTGGTGGCGCAGCTCGTCGAGAAGTTTTTCGTAGGTCACGCCTTCCGCTTTCAATTTGCGATAGAGCGTCGGGCGGCTCGTGCCCATTTTCTCCGCAATCCGCTCGACGCTGGGATCGCCCGTGTGCAGGATCGGGATCAACAGGCTCTCAACCCTATTTCTTGTGGATTCCGAGCTATCGAGGCTCTTGAGCAGCGCCTCTGCGCGCGCACTCAAGACGCCAAAAACATAGCGGTTCGTCGGCGGCTGCTTGAGCGACAAGAACTCTTTGTCGATCAGCATCGCGTTCCATTTGGCGCCGAAGACGACCGTCGCCTGGAAAATACGCTCGTATTCGGCGCGGTAGCCGGGGTCTGCATGGGTGAAGTGGATCGCTATCGGAAACCGCATGCGCGCGAAATCGGGGTGGGAGGCAAACATCGCCCGCGTGTTCCAGACGAGCCGCGAAAATTCGGCTTCCATCACCAGCGGATTGCGGTTGAAGAAATCGCTTACGGCCTCGATCCAGACGCCGGTGTCATCCCAGGCGAGGCGCACCATGCCGGAGGCTTGAGCGCCGCCCTCGTCGAAGACCAAGCGCCCATAGCGATTGAGCTGCGTACCGACATCGATCGTCGTTTCGCAGGCTTCGCAGATCAGTCCCACGATCGAGATTTCTTGCATGCGAACCGCTTCGCCGTATTGCAGCGCCAGCGCAGGTTCGTTTGCGAGATCGGCACCGGCTCTGAATAGCGCCACATAGCGCGATATGGGAATGCGGTTGTCCAAGTCGTCAAGATCGCCGGCGGCAATTTGCGAGCGTTCGATCAGCTTGTCGCGGGGGGCGCCTTTTGTGACGGCGAACTCCAACAAACCCTTCGCATAGCCCGCGCCGACGGTGGGTCCGGCCACGGGTTTCCTGCCCGTGATCCGTGATGTCATGTTTTTGAGTGATCCGGTCATGTGCGTCGCGCTGGGCAGTCTCTAGGGTTGGGTTCGCTGTAGTGCCGTTGATCGTAGCGGCGAGCTTAGCCTAGATTTCGTGGAGCCACCATATGCGCGCCAATGCGTTCGCACGTCTGCCCGTCCAATGACTGAGATCTCGACACTGCGTCTGTACGTGATGAGGGCCACGCACCTTCTTATCGTCGTGGGGCTTGGACGGGTGGCGGAGACATGAGGCAAGTCTTTGTCATGTCAACCATCGCGCGCCGCGTAGGCGAGGCGGCCGAGTGACCGTTCTCGAACTGCCACCGGGGAGTCCGCAAGCCGCCCTCGTCGCGGCGGATATCGTTTTAGCACTTCACATAACGGGGGGAGGCGTGGGCATGGTCTCGGGCGCAGTGGCGCTGTTGTCCCGCAAAGGCGAGCGCCTGCATCGGATCGCGGGAACTTTATTTTTCTTGTCGATGCTGATGATGTCGGCGATCGCCGCGAGCGTGGCGCCGTTTTTGACCGACGGTCAGAGGCCCAACACGGTGGCAGGAATCATGACTTTCTATTTGGTCGCCACCGCATGGGCGACCGTTCGGTTCCCGGAAGGCAGCGTCGGCCGTTTCGACCTTGCCGCACTCTTCGTTCCGTTGGGCGTGGCCGTTGCCGGCATGATGTTCGCCTTGGAGGCCCAGAACAGCCCGACAGGCACGATCGATGGCTCGCCGCCGCAAGCCTTCTATGTTTTCATGGTAATCGGGACGATCGCCGCCGCCTCGGACTTCAAGGTGATGGTGCGCGGTGGCATTTCCGGCGCGCCGCGTATCGCGCGGCATCTTTGGCGCATGTGCACCGCGTTGTTCATCGCCACAGGCTCGTTCTTCCTCGGACAGCCGAAATTCCTGCCCGCGTTCCTGCAGGGTTCGCCGCTTGTCTTCCTGCCTGTGCTCGCGCCTTTGTTGTTGATGGGCTTTTGGCTGATCCGCGTTCGGCTCACGAACTGGTTCTGGCGTGAGGCGGTGGCATGACTGAAACGATGGCGATAAGGCAGTCAGGTGTGGGTTTGGTCGCGGACTCCGTTCTGAAATCGGCCACCGTGCTTTGGTTTGCGGTCGCGGCGGCGGGGCAATGGGCGTTCGTCGCGTTCATCGCGGGCTTTTATGGTCCTCCCACACTTACCGACGATTTTGCTGCGTGGGACAAGAACGAGTTCCTGACCCACGGCTATATCGCGGGTGACACTGCGGGGAATTTGGCATTCGCCGCGCATGTCATGTTGGCCGCCATCATCACGTTCGGTGGCACGCTTCAGCTTGTGCCGCAAATACGTGCGCGTGCGATCGGCTTTCACCGCTGGAACGGGCGCTTGTTCATTTTGACAGCATTCGTGATCAGCTTGACCGGTCTGTTCATGAACGCGACGCGCGGCAGCACAGGGTTGTTCGATCATCTTGCCATCACCCTCAATGCCGTGCTGATCATGTTCTGCGCCGCCCAAACGTTGGGCTATGTGCTCGCCCGCGACATCGACACCCATCGCCGCTGGGCGCTTCGCACGTTTCTGGTGGTGAACGGCGTTTGGATGCTGCGCGTCGGGATGATGGGCTGGATGATCACAAAGATCGGTTTGTTTGGCGGCCCGAAGACGTTCGACGGCAATTTCTATGCCTTCTGGGCGTTCGGCAGTTATCTGGTGCCACTGGCCGTTCTTGAACTCTACTTCGTCACGCAAGATCGGGGCAGCGCGGCGGCCAAGGTCGCGATGGCGGTCTTGCTGATTGTGCTGACGGCTGCAATGGGGGCGGGGATCGTAGGTGCCACCACGATGATCTATTGGCCGCTCTTCGTTGGAGCATGAGGGCACAGCCATGAATTCCGCCGACATCATGTTCATTCACATCGCCATGGGGACAATCGGCCTCGTCTCGGGCGGTGCCGCGTTGGCCTATCGCAAAGGTGCGGCCGGGCATCGAGCAGCCGGTACCGTTTTCTTCCTCTCCATGCTGCTGATGTCCGCAAGCGGGGTGTCTTTGGCTATCCTCAATCAGGTGGCAACTGCGTTCAATGTCGTCATCGGTAGTTTGACCTTCTACTTGGTGGCGACGGCCTGGATGACTGTTCTGCGCAAGGAGGGAGAGACAGGCGTCTTCGAGATCGGTGCGCTACTTGTGGGTTTGGCGGTCGGCGCCGGCAGCTTGATCGCCGGTGCGAAAGCGGCAAACAGCGCGACGGGTACAATCGATGGCGTTCCGGCATTCTTGTATTTCGTCTTCGGTTCCGTGGCGGCTTTTGCCGCGCTCTTGGACATTAGAGTTCTCGCCCGGCGCGGGGTTTCCGGTGCACAACGCATCGCGCGACATCTTTGGCGCATGTGCTTTGCCCTGCTGGATGCCGCAATCGCCTTCTTCATCGGCCAGGGGGCGAAAGTGTTTCCCCAAGCCGTGCGCGAAACCAATATTCTTTTTGTGCCGGTGATCGCCATCATCGTCTTGACGATCTTTTGGCTCATTCGCGTGTTGCTGACAAATTGGTACGCTCGCACGCAAGACGCGTTGCGCTCCACCCCTTAGCTCTGCAGTTGGCGCTCGCGCATTTTTTGGCGCCAGACTTCGCGTGTGAGGCGGTAGTGGCGGACTTCGATCGGCGGGCCGCCGGCGGCGGACGGCTTCATGGTGGTGCGTTCGAGAACCCATCCCTTGCGCGCGATGACTTCCAGCATGCGACTGTTGTAAGCCAAGACTGAGCAGCGCGAGCTTTCCATGCCCAGTTCTTCGAAGAAATACGGCATGATCACATCGGTCGATTCGGTGCGGGCGAATTTACCGCGCTCTTCGGGTTCTCCGATCAGGATGTTATCCTGAAATTCCTTGCGCACGTAGTCGACGTAGAGCGAGCGAATGCCGACAATCAGGCCGGTTTGCTTGTCGAAGATGCCCAGCAGATGGCTCTGCGAGCGGTCGAAGCGCGCGATATAGGTGCGCAAGTTTTCCATCGTCATCTCGGCAGGCTTGGCGTTCAAGAGCCGGCTCGTGGCGGGATCAAGCAGCCATTTGCACCAGCGTTGCGTCGCGTCCGAAAGTTCGGCCGTGCGCACGATGTGGTGAGGCGTTTCAAGACGGATGATGCGGGGGCTTGGAATGTTCGCCACCGTTGCTGCTTTCGGCATGGTTGTCTCCGCGGGGGGGGGGGAAGAATGCGCCTAGGCCAACGCTGCGGCGAGACTGGCGTAGAACCGGCTGTCACCTGCGAAAACTTGGTTGGGTTTTTCGGTGGCGATTGCGGTTTGGGGCGATGCTTGGCGCAGGTGGGCAATGGCGGATGTCAGATTCTTTTCAGGGACAAGGATGGCGGCTTCGGGGGCTTGGGGGTCCGACAGAATTTTGGCACCATAGGACGTCACCAAATTTTTGATGGCGGCCTGAGTGTGGTTGTTGCGCTCCAGGCGCAGGATTTGCGAGGCCTTGGCGGTGGCTCGGGCTTCGAGCCTCTCCAGCAAAGCGCCGGCGGCGGCGCGAGCCTGTGCATTCCAATCGGCGCGCCGGCTGGCCGTGAGCGCTGCCTGGCTTTCCAAGATGACGCCGTCGTCGAGGATCTTCAGATCGTTGGCGGTCAGCGTTGCGCCCGTGGTGGTGATGTCGACGATGGCTTCGGCAGTGCCCGACGCGGGGGCGCCTTCGGTGGCGCCAAGGCTTTCGACAATGCGGTAGTCGGCGATGCCGTGGCTGGCAAAGAAATTGCGCGCGAGGGTGACGTATTTGGTGGCGACGCGAAGCTTGCGATGATGCCGGGTGTGGAAGCTGGCGGCGACGTCGTCGAGATCGGCCATGGTGGAGACGTCGATCCAGGCGCGCGGGACGGCGACGATGACATTGGCGCACCCGAAGCCCAGACGCTCCACGCTGTGGACGCGGTTGCCGGCGCTGCGCTCGGCGAGCAGGTCCTCGCCGGTGATGCCAAAGTGGATTTTCCCGGCGATGAGATCGTCGGCGATTTCGGCGGCTGAAAGCAGGGACATGGTAACACCGTCGACACCCGCCAGACTGGCGGTGTAGTCGCGGGCGCCGCGCGATTGTTGCATCGAAAGCCCTGCCGCGGCGAGATAGTCGAGGGTTTGTTCCTGGAGGCGGCCCTTGGAGGGGATGGCTAAGATCAGGGTCATGCCACGGCCCCGCGTGCCACTGCTAGACGTTCACCGAAGATGGCAAGACCGATGGCGGGCGTGGGTTTGGCGGCGCCGAGGGCCGTGAGCAAATTGTCGTAACGGCCGCCGCCGGCGACCGGCGGTAATGCCGGGGCGGAACGAAACTCAAAGACGAAGCCGGTGTAATATTCCATGTTGCGGCCAAAGCGTGAGGCAAAAACTGCTTTGGCGGGATCGAAGCCGGAGTTCGAAAGGAGTTCGAAACGCTTCTTTAGGGCATCGATGGCGCGATCGATAGATATGCCGGCCGCCTGCGTCAGTCTGTGCAGCGTGTCGATGGCCTGGGTGGCAGGCACGCTGACGGCTGCAAACGATGTGATCAGGGCTGCGGTCGATTGCGGCAGACGCGAGGTTGAGGCTTCGGCTGCGCGCTCCAGCAAGCGCCCGGTGATTTCATCGAGCGTGCGAAAGCCGATGGGTTTGATGCCGTCTTGCGCTAGCGCCGCTTCAAGTGCTGCGCGCGCATCAACCGGCGTGAGCGACCCGATCCGCGCGAGGAATTCATTCCCGGTGCCGGCAGGACTGGTCAGTTGTGCAAGCAATTCAGCGAGACGGGCGGGGTTCCAGACGTGACGGCGAAGTTTGACGCGCCAGTAATGTGGCAGCGCGAGTGCATCGAGCAGACTTGCGAACAGGCCGACGTCGCCCAGCGTGACTTCGCTGTGCTTCAAGCCGGTGCGTACCAACGATTTGTGCGTCAGGAGCAGGGTTTCGATGTCGGCGGCGGCGGAATCGGCGGCGTTGAAATTTTCGACACCGGCCTGGAAGCTCTGGCCGGAGCTTTGCGGCAGCGCTGGATCGTGGCGGAAGATGGGACCTGCGTAGCAGAACTTCAACGGGCGGTCGCCGTTGGGAACGCGCACAAGATAGGTTTGTGCGGCGAGGATGGTGAGATCGGGGCGCAGACAAAGCTCGGTGCCGTCGGGGCCCGCGAAAACATAAATGCGGGCCCGGAGCTCTTCACCCATGCGGTCAAGAAAGGCGCCGGCGGGCTGGACGATGGCGGGCTCGATGCGCTCGGCGCCGTAGGCCTGGAACTCGGCAAGGAGGGACGCGGTCTGGGTTTCCAGCGCGGCGATGGTGGCGGCGTTGTAGGGCGGGGCGGCGGTCACCACTGTGGAAGGCCCTCATCCGTCACGCCGCGAAGGTGCGGCGCGCCACCTTCTCCCGCAAGCGGGCGAAGGGCTTGCCATTTTTTTAGCCCTTCTCCCTTTGGGAGAAGGTGGCGCGCCGCACTTCGCGGCGTGACGGATGAGGGGGGGCCATAAGTCACCGCATCTCACCCAGCATCTTTTTCACTGCTGCCACCAACTCCGCGCGCGGCACGGTGACTTGCGCATCGGCGCCTTTGGCCCATTGGGTGCGGTCTTTGATGTCTTTGGACTGTTCAGCGCCGAGGATTAGGTTTTTCAGGGTGACGAGGCCTTTGGCGCGTTCGTCGCTGCCTTCGATGACGGCGATGGGGCTTGCGCGCTTGTCGGCATATTTGAGCTGGGCTTTCATGCCGGAGGTGCCGGTGTAGAGCTCGGTGCGAATAGCTGCGGCGCGCAGTTCGCGGACCATAGCGAAATAGCTGGGGACGGCGTCGCGGTCCATGACAAGCACCACGACGGGTCCGGAGGCTTTCGCGGCGGTGGCGTTTCTGGCCGCGAGTGCTGCCTGGAGCCGGCTGACGCCGATGGAGATGCCCGTGGCTGGAACCTGGACGCCTTTGAACCGTGTTACCAGATCGTCGTAACGGCCGCCGCTTGCCACGGCGCCGAAACGCACGGTTTGGCCATCTTCGTTCAAGACCTGGAAAGTCAGTTCGGCTTCGACGACGGGACCGGTATAGTAGGCAAGACCGCGGACGATCGAGGGGTCAAAGGCGATGCGTTTGGCGTCGTAGCCGTTGCCTTCGAGGATGGATTCGATGTCGCGCAGCTCTTTGACGCCTTCGCGGCCCTGGACGCTTTCACCGACCAGGCGTTCGAGTTCGTTGCACACGGCCAGGCGGTCTGTGGTTCCGGCCTGGGTGAAGGCGATGACGCGGGCGATAGCGTTAGGCGACAGGTTGGCGCCTTTGGTGAAATCGCCGGACTCGTCTTTGCGGCCTGCGCCCAGCAATTGGCTGACGCCATCGGCGCCCAGGCGATCAAGCTTGTCGATGGCGCGCAGGACGCCCAGGCGTTGGGCTTCGTGTTCGGGGCCGGAGGCGATGCCGATCGATTCCAGAATGCCGTTGAGGATTTTGCGGTTGTTGACTTTGACGATGTAGTCGCCGGTGAGGCCAAGCGCCTCGAAAACGTCGCACAGCATCATGTAGCCTTCGGCGTCGGCGGTTGGCGACGGCGTGCCTACGGTGTCAGCGTCGAACTGGGTGAACTCGCGGTAGCGGCCGGGGCCCGGTTTTTCGTTGCGGAAAACCTGACCTACCTGATAGCGGCGGAACGGTTTTGGCAGTTCGTCGTAATTTTCGGCAACAAAGCGGGCGAGCGGCGCGGTCAGGTCATAACGCAGCGACAGCCATTCTTCATCATCGTCGCGGAAGGCGAAGACGCCTTCATTGGGACGGTCGAGGTCGGGCAGGAATTTTCCGAGCGAGTCGGCAAACTCGATGGCGGGCGTTTCGAGCGGGTCGAAGCCATAAGAGTCGAAGACCGTGCGAATGGTGTCGAGCATGCGGCGCTCGGCTATGAGTTCGGCGCCGAGGCGATCACGAAAGCCGCGCGGCTTTTCGGCGGTTGGTTTTTTTGTTTTGTCTTTTGACATGTCGATGACACTCTTGCGAAATGTGGAAGTGCCCTCATCCGGCACGGCCCACGAAGATGCGAACCGCGTCACCTTCTCCCGCAAGCGGGCGAAGTGCCCCAAGATAGAGCCCAGCCCTTCTCCCTCCGGGAGAAGGTGGATCGCCGCACCTTCGCGGCGAGACGGATGAAGGGCCTCCTTAGTTCGGCTTCTCCGGCGCGGGGGCAGGGGGTTTCTGTTCTGCGGCGTAGGCGGCGTTGGCCATTTGAACGATGTAGGCCTGGATCGCCCTGGCGTCGTCTTCATTGAGATGATCGGCAAAGGAGGCCATGCCATTTTCTTTGAGCTCGCCGTCAATGACGATCTCCTTGTAGCGGGCGAAGACTTCGGGCGTCGAGTAACGCAAATCGGGAACAACCCCGCCGCTCATCGCAAAAATGCCGTGACACACGAGGCAGTAACGGTTGTATGCGGCGGCGCCTTTGGTGATTACGGCCGCACTGGCCGTCACCTCGGGTGGCTTGACCATCGGCGGGCGCGTGATTTCGGGGACATCGACTGTCTTCTGGCCTCCGAGTTTGAAGGCGAAGATTTTGCCGGCGTTGCCGTATTTCGTGATCGCGTTTGCCGCTTCCGGTACGAGCGTCAGCCCAACGCCGCCCCATCCTGCCGAAACGACAACGAATTGTTCGCCATCAACCGCGTAGGTGACGGGTGGCGCGATGATGCCGGTTTTGGTGTCGATCTTCCAAACCTCTTCACCGCTGTCAGCTTTCCATGCCCGCAGCCCGCCATCGCCAGCGCCCTGAAACACAAGATTGCCTGCGGTGGTCAACATGCCTCCGTTCCAGAACGTTGCGTGTTTGGCGCGCCAGGCTTCCTTCTGGTTGATGGGATCCCAAGCGACAACGAACCCTTCCGCAGGAGGCATAGGCTGGCCTGCAGCCAAGGCCGCTGCCGTCATCGTTACGACCATGTTTAGGTCAAGCCCGGTGTTCCATGCCCCCAATTTTACTTCTTTCTTTTTGTCGAGCGGGAAGAGATAGGGCGTGAGCTGAACGGGAATGTAGACCAGTTTGGTTTGAGGATTGTAGGCCATCGGCTGCCAGTTGTGAGCACCGTGCGGCGACGGCTGCACCATTTTCGGTTGATCGCGATAAGAGCTTGCCGGGTCCTCGATCGGGCGGCCGTTGGCGTCGAGGCCCTTGGCCCAGGTCACGGGGACATAATTTTTGCCGGAGATGAACTTGCCGGTTTCGCGGTCGAGCACGTAGAAGAAGCCGTTCTTGGGTGCGTGCATCAGGACTTTGCGTGCCTGGCCGTCGATCTGGAGATCGGCCAGAATGATGTGCTGGGTGGCGGTGAAATCCCAGGTGTCGCCGGGCGTTTCCTGGAAATGCCAGGCCATTTCGCCGCTGTCGGGTTTGATGGCGACGATGGATGAGAGGTAGAGATTGTCGCCGCCGCCGGGCGAGCGCAGATAACGGCTCCACGGAGAGCCGTTGCCGGTGCCGATGTAGAGCAGGTCGAGATCGGGGTCGTAGGCCATCGAGTCCCAGACGGTGCCACCGCCGCCGATCTCCCAATATTTCCAACCTTGCGGGTCTGCTTTCCAGGTGGGGATTGCGGCCTTGAGGTGCTGGTTCTCGGCGTCGAGGGGGACGCGCGGATCACCGGGGACAGTATAGAAACGCCATAGCTGCCTACCGGTACCGGCATCGTAGGCGGTAATGTAACCGCGCACGCCAAGCTCGGCGCCGCCATTGCCGATAATGACTTTGCCTTTGACGATACGCGGCGCGCCGGTGACTGAATAGGGTTTGGTGCGATCAATGGTGTTGATGTCCCAGACCGGTTTGCCGGTCTTGGCATCCAGGGCGACCAGGCGGCCGTCGAGGGTGCCGACATAGACGCGCCCCATCCAGACTGCAACGCCCCGATTGACAACGTCGCAGCACGGCTTTCGGCCCCATTCGCGCGGCACTTCCGGGTCATAGACCCAAAGTTGTTCGCCTGTCTTGGCGTCGAGGGCGAAGACGACGCTCCACGAGCCGGTCGCGAACATCACACCATCGACAACGATCGGAGAGGATTCCAGGCCGCGAGTTGTCTCGGTGTTGAACGTCCAGGCGAGGCCCAAATCTTTCACGTTGGCGTCGGTGATTTTGTTGAGCGGCGAGTAACGCTGCTCGCCGTAGGTGCGGCCGTGGGCGAGCCAATTTTCAGGCTCTGAGTCAGCGCCGATGACACGCGCGCCGTCGATGTCGGAGGCCTTGGCGAGGCGCTTTTGAGTGGACTGCGTTTTTGTGATGTCGACGGGTTCGGTGCCGCTGGCGAGGTTGGTGACAGTTGTGGGCGGTCCGCCGAACGTCGAACCAAGTACCGGGATCGCAATGACGGCGCCGACAAAGGCCGCGACCATCCAAAGTGCCGAATTATCCGATGCCATGTCTGGGGCTCCGATTATACTGGTGAATATCTGTTAAGCGCACCGTAACCATATGGGCGCTGGGCCGCAACCGAGGTTGCCCCGCCAAAAAATGTTGATGTGGAAATCTTTGTGTGTATAATTTCCATTCCGAATACACATTGGAGAGAGCGATGCGCACCAATATTGAAATTGATGACAGGCTCATTCGGTCGGCGATGAAAGCCGGGCCCTATAAAACCAAGCGCGAAACTGTCGAGGCCGCGTTGAGGCTGCTTGTTGAGCGAAGAGACCAACGCAGAATTCTCGAACTCGTTGGCAAGGTTACATGGCGAGGGGACATTGAGGCGTGGCGGCAGGACTGAGCGGTGCTTGCCCTCGTCGATACTACAGTTTGGGTCGATTTCATCCGCGGACGAAGGACGGACGAGGTGGTCAAACTTGAGGAGTTGATTGACAGCGGTGCCGTTTTGGTTGGCGATTTGGTGCTCTGTGAGTTTCTGAGGGGCTTTGGTTCGGATGCGGAAGCGCAGCGTGTGGAGCAAGCGCTGAATAAATTTCCAATTGTCCCGCTCTGTGACGCACGGCTTGCAGTCGAAGCCGCAGCAAATTACAGAATTTTACGGGCGAGAGGCATAACGTTAAGCAAGACCGTTGATCTTATCATTGGCACTTACTGCATACATCACTCGTTACCGCTGCTGCACAACGACCGTGACTTCGATGCAATGGAAAAGTACCTTGGGTTGATGGTGCTTTAGATTCCGCTTTTCGGCAACCGCACCAGAAGTGTGTTGTTGCCCTCGACACTTACGTCCCCGCCGTGATGGCGGGCGATTTGGCGAACCAGGGCCAAGCCAAGGCCGGTGCTATTGCTGGTGGCGCTTGCCTTGCGGAAAAATGGTTCGAAGACGTGTTCGCGGTCGGCTCCGGGAATGCCGGAGCCGTGGTCGGTGACGGTGAGGTTTGCGTTTACTCCCTCGGCGGCGACTGAGACTTCGATGGGTGGCCTCCCGTGGCGCTTGGCATTGTCGATCAGGTTGCGGATCAGCCGGCGCAGCAGGCGGGTATCGCCCTTGATAACGACAGCTTGGCCGGTGACTGTGATGTCGTCGAAACGCGAGGCTTCTTCGGCGGCGAGGGCCAGGAGATCGACGTCTTCGGTGTGCACGGGTCGCGCCATAGAGTCGAGGCGGCTTGAGAGCAGAATCTCCTCGATGAGTTCGTCGAGTTCGGCGATATCCTGTTCGAGTTCGGCGCGACGCTGCGGTTCGGCATTTCCTTTCAGCAATTCAATGCCCATTCGCAGGCGCGTCAGGGGCGTGCGCAGTTCATGCGAGGCGTTGGCGAGCAGCATTTTGTGCGAGTTCACCAGCGCTTCGATGCGGGCGGCGGCGCGATTGAAGCTTTCAGCGACACGTGCAATCTCGTCTTTGCCTTCGACTTTGACGCGCACGCTGAGGTTCCCGGCGCCAAGCGTCTCGACGGCCTTCTGCAAGCGCTCCAGACGGCGCGTGAGGCCGCGCACCACAGGGTAGGAACCGATCGCCAAGATGAGGGCGATAATTGCCAAATGCAGCATAAAGCTTGGGCCGTGGCGATAACGTTCAAAGGGTGGACGCACCACGATTGCACGCCCGTCGGCCAGGCGAAACGACCAAACCGGACCGCGCCCACGGCCAAACGAGCGCCAGCTGTCGACGTCGCGGGGCGGTGGCAACTTCATGCCTGCGGCGCCCAGCAATGTGCCATCAGCGTTGTAGAGTGCGAGGTCGGCGCTGAGGAGGCGCGAAAGACGTTCGACGGCGCGTTGCTGTTCAGCGGGTGGCGCTGTGGGATCGGCGAGAGCCGCCGCCGCCACGCCCGAGGCCATCTCGAAGGCATTGCGCGCGGTTTCCATCTCGGGTCCGGTGCGCCACACGACAACCGATACCAGGACTGCGAGCAACAACGTGCCAATTACGGTTAGATAAACTTTCAAAAACAAGCGACTGAAGATTGGCATCGCCTTAGTCCTGCGCCTTGGCGAAAACGTAGCCTGCGCCGCGAACGGTCAAGACACGGCGCGGCTTTTTGGGATTGTCTTCCAGGGCTGCGCGAATACGCGAGATGTGGACGTCGATGGAGCGGTCGAAGACTTCGAGCGATTCGCCTTTGACAATTTCGAAAAGCCCGTCGCGGGAGAGAACGCGCCCTGCCCTTTCGGCCAGGGCCGCCACGATATCGAACTGGTGAGCAGTGAGGGCGCGGGGTTGGCCGTCGATACGGATTTCGCGCGCGTCCCTGTCGATTTCCAGGCGGCCGAAATGAAGGATCGTGGACGGCGCCGAGGTGTTCGAGCGGCGCAGGATTGCCCGCAGGCGCGCCAGCAATTCGCGCGGCTCAAACGGCTTTGGGAGATAGTCGTCGGCACCCATTTCCAGGCCGATAATGCGATCCATGGCGTCGCCGCGGGCGGTCAGCATCAAGACCGGAATTTGACTCCTGGCGCGGACCTGGCGGCAGACCTCCAGGCCGTCGATATCGGGCAGCATGAGGTCCAGCACCAGCGCGTCAAAGGTGTCGCGCGTGGTCATTGCGATGCCTTCCTTGCCGGTTGGGGCGTGCTGGACGCGATAGCCGGCCTCGCCCAAATAGTCTTCGACCATTCGAGCAAGGCGGGGATCGTCTTCGATCAGAAGAATGCGTTCGGCCACGGGGTTGTTCGCGTGTTGTCGTGGCCGGGAGGCAATCAGTTATCCCAGCGTTGCGCAAGTTTGGCGCGCTGCTCAGGCGTCAAGACGTCAGCGGCATCGGCCAAAGCCTGCACAAGTTTCTTGCTGACTTCATCGGCGAGCGCGATCTGTTCGACGCGCAAGACTTCCAGCGCAACACGATCAGTCTGGGGTTGCATCAACAGGTCATGTGCCTTCTTGTGCGCGGCGCGCATTTTTTCGTGCACAGGGGGCATTTCCCTGGCGATGGTTTCAGCAATAGCCGTGAGTTTTTGCTTCTGGTCCGGCGTCGCATCAACAGAACGGGCGAGGTGGCCCACCATGCGGCTGACATGCTTGTGCGCGCGTTCGGGATTCATGGGTTCGTGCATACGGTGGTGGCCGCCCCAGCGGTGCATGCCGCCCATCCCGGGTCCATGCGCAAAGGCTGCGGTTGCAATTCCCCCGCCAATGATGCCGAGGACGAGGGTGAGGAAGAGTGCCAGAAAGCCAAATCTTTTGCGCCGCATGGTGGTTTCTTCAGTCATGTTTCGATCTCCTTGGACTTTCCGGATATCTTACCCGGATGCAGGACTTTATATGCAAGGCTGCTATTTCAGGCGTATTGCGCGGGTGTAAAGATTTGTGTCGATGCGAAAGATTAATGCACGTTCCCGCGCGTCATTACGCGCCCGGATCTGGTCATTTTGGGGTTGTGCTGGGGAGGGCTAACCGGTCTAATCCGCGACCTTTCACCACCGCTCAGCGATTGATCCTCACGCCATGGCCCGACTTACTATTATCCCCGACGACACCAAGATCGATTTCGTCGGCCAGCGCTACACCGCGTTTGCGGTCGACGGGTTACTGGTGGTCATCACCATCTTGTCGCTCTGGTTTCAAGGCCTGAACCTGGGGATCGACTTTACCGGTGGGGTCGTGATCGAAGCCAAAAGCGACAAGGCTATCAACGTCGAGGCCGTGCGCGAAAAGCTCGTTGCCATAGGATTTTTAGACCCTGCCGTTCAATCCTTCGGCGGCGACAATGCAATCCTGATCCGAATCAAACCGACAGCTTCGGTTGAAGCCAACGAACAGGCGGCTGCAAACAAGATCAAGACCGCACTGGGCACCGGCTACACGTTCAGCCGCGTTGAAGCGGTCGGGCCGAAAGTGTCGGGGGAGTTGTTTCAGAGCGGTGTGATCGCGACCGTCCTTGGCGTGTTGATGATCGGCGTCTATGTGGCCTTCCGGTTTGAGTGGCAATTCGGCCTTGCCGGTATGCTTGCCACCGGTCATGACGTGTTTGTAGCAGTCGGTCTTTATTCAGTTCTGCAATTCGATTTTAACCTGACGTCCGTCGCCGCGCTTTTGCTGCTTGCTGGTTATTCGATCAACGACACGGTCGTCATCTTTGACCGGATCCGTGAGAACCGGCGCAAATTCAAAAGAATGGCGATGCCCGAGCTGATCAATGTGTCGACAAACCAGACCTTGTCGCGGACATTCTTGACCAGCTTTACGACATCGCTGTCCGTCATTCCGCTGATATTGTTCGGCGGCGATGCCTTGTTCGGGTTTGCCGCCACGATTTTGTGGGGCATCGTCATCGGCACGTATTCATCGATCTTCGTCGCGTCGTGCGTGCTGCTCTATTTGCCGACGATCCAGATGGGCCAGCCGAAAGTAGAAGCGGGCGGCGTGCAGGCTTAGCCCGAAAGCCGCGCGCGCCGAATAGGAACATATTTTTATGGCTGCGGAAGTTGGCCAATTCTCTCTGGTGCTGGCGCTGCTGATTGCAATCACGCAGTCTACGATTCCGCTTTATGGCGCCGCGTCAAACACGCCTGTGCTGATGCATTTCGCACGCTCGGCCGCGCTGGCGCAGTGTCTTTTCGTCGTGATCGCGTTTGCGTCCTTGACCTATTGCTTTGTGACGTCCGACTTTTCGCTGAAGGTGGTGGCGGCGAATTCGCATTCCGACAAACCGCTGATGTATAAAATTTCCGGCGTTTGGGGGAACCACGAAGGCTCAATGCTTTTGTGGGTGTTGATCCTGGCCCTGTTCGGTATGGCGGTGGCTGTTTTTGGCAGGAATTTGCCGTCGTCGCTGGCGGCCCGCGTACTCGCAGTTCAGGGAATGATAGGCGTCGGGTTTCTGGCGTTTGTGATTTTTACTTCGAACCCGTTTGAGCGGCTTGATCCGGCGCCGCTGAATGGCAATGGACTCAATCCGTTGCTTCAGGATCCCGGCCTCGCAAGCCATCCGCCTTTTCTCTATTTGGGGTATGTTGGCTTTTCGATGGCGTTTTCCTTCGCGGTCGCGGCCCTTATCGAAGGCAAGGTCGATCCGGCCTGGGCGCGCTGGGTTCGCCCATGGACGCTTGCGGCGTGGTGTTTTCTGACCGTCGGGATCATGTTGGGCAGCCTGTGGGCCTATTACGAACTGGGCTGGGGCGGCTGGTGGTTTTGGGATCCGGTGGAGAACGCTTCGCTGATGCCCTGGCTTGCAGGCACAGCGCTGGTGCATTCTGCCATCGTCGTTGAAAAGCGCGATGCCTTGAAGCGTTGGACAATCTTGCTTGCGATACTGACATTCTCGCTTAGTCTGATTGGAACGTTTCTGGTGCGCTCAGGCGTGATCACGAGCGTGCACGCTTTTGCCACCGACCCTACGCGCGGCGTGTTTATTCTGGGCCTGTTGCTGGCGACCACCGGCGGCGCGTTGGTGCTTTATGCGATCCGCGCGCCGGCGTTGAGGCTGGGAAACCTGTTTGCGCCCGTCAGCCGCGAAGCGGGCCTCATTCTCAATAACGTGCTTCTGGTCTCGATCACTGGCGTTGTGTTCGTCGGAACGTTTTATCCCTTGTTCGTTTCGACGACGAGCGACGACCGGATCTCGGTCGGGCCGCCGTTTTACAATATGATTTTTGTGCCGGTGATGCTGGTTCTGATGATCGCGATGGGTGTGGGTCCGTACTTGAGCTGGAAACGCGGCAACTTGGCGGAATCGTTGTTCCGGCTGCGTGCGGCCGCCGTCGCTGCCCTGGGTATCACCGTGAGCATGTTGTGGTTGAGCTTGGGGGATGGATCGTTCACGGTGCTGGCCTTTGCCGTGGCGACGTGGGTTTTTGTGAGTTCGCTGATGGTTGTTGGTCAACGCCTCGATGTTGGCAGCGGCTCCCTCGCTTCGATGTGGCAGCGGGCGAGGGGCTTGCCGCGCTCGGTTTATGGGCTTGCGGTTGCACATGCCGGGATCGCTATCGTGGCGGCCGGAATTGCCGGCATGTCGGCCTGGCAAACTGAAACAGTGACACAGTTGCGGGCGGGGCAGACGGCCTCGGTTGGCGGCTATGAGGTTCGCTTGAATTCTGTCGCTAGGGCGAACGGTCCGAACTACGAAACGGTCATCGGCGAATTCGCCGTATCAGCCGATGGCAGGTCACTTGGCGAGATGATTGCAGAGCGCCGGTATTATCCGTTTCCCGGCAGCGAAACGACCGAAGCCGGCATTCGCGTTCGCCCGCTTGACATCTTGTTTATCACACTGGGCGAGCAGGCGCAGTCTGGCGCGTGGACCGTGCGGCTGTATTATCATCCGCTTGTGACCTGGATTTGGGCTGGCTGCCTGATCATGGTTTGGGGCGGCGTGTTGTCGCTCAGTGATCGCAGGCTGCGGGTTGGCGCGCCGCGCCGTGCTGTAGCGCTTGCCGCACCGCCACTTGCTGCCGAATGAGGGATCAATGAGCCGCTGGCTTTATGTCTTGCTTTTGCTGTTTGGGCTGAGTGCCACTTCGGCCTTTGCGGTTGAACCGGATGAAGTGCTTGACGATCCGGCGCTGGAGGTCCGCGCCCGCGCCATCTCACAGGAACTGCGGTGCGTGGTTTGTCAGAATCAATCCATCGATGATTCCGATGCACCGTTGGCCAAGGACATGCGGGTGCTGGTGCGTGAGCGCATCAAGCAGGGTGACAGCGATGATCAGGTTCGCGCCTTTCTGGTCCAACGCTACGGTAATTTTGTTTTGTTGAAGCCACCGCTGCAGCTGGATACGCTGGCGCTGTGGTTGTCGCCGTTTTTGTTTTTAGCTGTTGGCGCCGCGCTGGTGTGGAGCTATTTGCGGCGGTTGGCGGGTCAGGCCGAACGCAGCGAGCCGCTCAGCGCCGCGGAAGAAGCAGAGCTGAAACGCCTGGCGGATGAAAGCTAGCGACAGCAGATGGTATGGATCGCCTTCATAACCCTTGCGGGCATCGCGCAGTTTCTGCTCTTGCGTCCGTTTTTGCGGCCTGGGGCTGCTGTCAACGAGGCGCGAACGTCGGAGCTTGGGGTTTATCGCGATCAGCTGCGCGAACTTGATGCCGATCTGGCGCGCGGCATGATTGCCCCCGCTGAAGCGGAGTCCGCGCGACTTGAAATCAAGCGCAAGATGCTTGCCGTCGCGCCTGTCCGCGAGGCTGCGCGCAACCCGCAGCGCGTGACGCGTATGCTGGGCGTTCTTGTTGGCGCCGGAGTGCCGGCGCTGGCTTTGGCGCTGTATTTGATGATTGGCCAGCCCGGCCTTCCCGGTAAAGAATTTTCGAGCGAGCCACCGGAAGCATCACAAACGCCTGACGTGGAAAAACTGGCGGCCGATCTGGCTGAACGCCTGAAGCTAAATCCTTCCGACGCTCAAGGGTGGCGGATGCTTGGATGGACTTATACCGCGCTTGGCCGCCATGCGGATGCGGTCAAAGCCTATGAGCGCGCGGTCGCACTGGACGGAAAAAATGCTGACACGCTCGCGCAGTATGGTGAGGCGCTGGTGCGTGCGGCCGATGGCGTGGTGACAGCGCAAGCCGAAGCGATCTTTGAGCGGGCGCGTGCCATCACGCCTGACGAGCCACGTGCGGGATTTTTCCTCGGCCTTGCATTGGAACAGCGTGGCAAGTCCAGGCAAGCCCTTGGCGCATGGGTGAAGATTATTCGCGAAGGTCAGGCCGATGCGGCGTGGATGCCCGCGCTACGCCAGCGGGCGATCGAATTGGCCGTCAAGCTCAAGCTCGATCCACTCGCGGAAATTCCTGGCGTGACGTCCAGCGAGGTGGCAGCGGCCTCGCAAAGTGTAACGACAGGGCAAATCAAACAAATCCAGGGCATGGTGACGGGGCTTGAGAAACGATTGCGCACCAATCCCAATGACCTTGAGGGATGGCTGATGCTGGCGCGGTCGCGAAACGTTTTGGGCGACCCTGCTGCTGCCCGCGCGGCGCTTGAACGCGCGAGACAATTATTTGCTGGCAACCCAAAAGCGCGCGCGCGCATCGATGCCGTTGCGGCCCAACTTGACCTCAAATGATTGGCGGGGCGTGTCCGGCTTAACCGCTTACGCGGCCCAGCCTTGCAACCGCGCTGCTTCAAGGCGCACCTGTTCCGGCCCGCCCAGAATTTGGCGGTCGAAGCCTATGCGCTTGAACCAATAGTGCAGTCCAAGCAGATCGGTGAAGCCCATGCCGCCGTGAACCTCGGTTGAGGTGCGGGCAACGAAGCGCCCTACCTCCGACAGATGGCTCTTGGCATGACACGCCGCCACGCGTGCGTCGGCAAGCCCTTCGTCGAAGGCATGCGCCGCATACCAAATCAGTGAGCGGCAAGGCTCCAACTTCGCCGCCATCTCGGCGCACATGTGTTTGACCGCCTGAAACGAGCCGATCACGCGCCCGAACTGTTTTCGCTCGCCCGCATAAGCGACCGCCTTGTCGATCATCATTTGCCCCGCCCCCAGCGTATCGGCGGCCAGCATCACGCGGCCCGCGTCGTGCATGCGCGCGATCGCCTGCTCTCCGGCGCCGGGCAACGGCTCGGCCGCGACGCCCTCGAAGACGAGTTCGCCCACCGAGCGCGTCTTGTCGATCGTGTTCAACGCCCGCGTCGTTAACCCCGCCGCATCCGCCCTGATGATGTGTAAAGCGCGATTGCGATCCGCGACAATGAAGATGTCGGCGCCGGCCTGGTCGATCACGAACAGAGCCTTGCCGCTCAGCTTGCCGCCGCGCGCATCCACTCCGGCACTCTCGCGCGCACCAATCGTTTCGCTGATGCCAACGCCCGCCCGCGTCTTGCCCGCGGCAAGCTTGGGCAGCCACTGTTCCTTCTGCGCCGGACTGCCCGCATGCATGAGTGCCAACGGCGCCATCACGCCCGTGCCCACGAACGGCGCAGGTGTCACATGCCGGCCCATCATTTCATAGGCGATTGACGCATCCAGCAGCCCCAGCCCCATGCCGCCGAATTCTTCCGGGATCAGCAAGCCCGGCACGCCCATCGCGCACAACCCGTCCCACAATTCCTTCGGAGCCGTGTCGTTGGCGTCGGCCGCGCGCCGCACGCGCTCCAACGATGAATGTTGTTCGAGGAAACGCCAGATGCTGTCCTGAAAGAGCCGCTGCTCTTGCGACAAACCGAATTCCATGTCGTGCTCCTAACCCGCTGAACGCGGTTCGCGCGGCATGTTCAGCCCGCGTTCCGAGATGATGTTCTTTTGAATTTGCGCCGTGCCGCCGCCGATGATCATTCCCAGCTGAAACATATAGGTCGCCTGCCACGAGCCGTGACTGCGCACATAGGGACTGTCGTCGTAGAGCAGGCCGAACTCGCCCATCGCGTCGATCGCCAGCGCCGCAATCTGATGCGACAGCTCGCACGACTGCAACTTCACCACCAACCGCGCCAGTCCGCCATCCTCGCCGTTGGCGGCGCCGGTCAGCAACCGCAGGCCGTTGAATTTCATCGCGGCCAGTTCGGCCTGCAGCGCCACCAGCCGGTCGCGCAGCACCGGATGATCCATTGCCCGGATTCCATCGACCGTCTCGGTCTTCATCAAATCGACCAATGCCTGGAAGCGGCTTTCCAGCGCCGCCGGATCGCCCAGCATGCCGCGCTCGTGCTTCAAGGTGGCATTGGCGACGAACCAGCCCTGGCCGCGCTCGCCCACGATTTGATCGACCGGCACGCGCACATCGGTGAAGAAGACTTCGTTGAATTCCGACTGGCCGGTCATCGTCTTGAGCGGCCGCACGTCGATGCCCGGCGTCTTCATCGAAAAGATCAGATAGCTGATGCCCTCGTGCTTGCGCTTTTCCGATTCCGTTCGCACCAGACAAAAGATCATGTCCGCCTGCCTGGCCGTGCTCGTCCAAATCTTCTGGCCGTTGACGACGAAATCGTAGCCGTCGACCACGGCCTTGGTTTGCAGGCTCGCAAGATCGGAGCCCGAGCCCGGCTCGGAATAACCCTGGCACCACACCACCTCGCCGCGCAGCGTTGGCGCGATCCATTTGCGCTTCTGCTCCTCGCTGCCGATTTCAAGCAGCGTCGGCACCAGCATCGAAATGCCCTGGTTCTGAAGTGCGGCGGGCAGGCGCGCCGCCGAAAACGCCTCGGCGATGATGCGCGACTGCAAAATGTCGGGCTCGGCGCCATAGCCGCCATACTCGCGCGGGATCGTGCGCGCCGCGTAGCCGTGCTCGATCAGCAATTGCTGCCACGCGCAGGCCTGGGCCGACGGGCGCCCGGCGGCGCTGCCGTCCTTGGGCGCCTTCGACTTGTTCTTTTCCAGGAAAGTTTCGACCTCGCGCTGAAAGGCGCGGTACTGAGGTCCGTATGCCAGATCCATGGGTTTTCCTTTTTGCGGGCGACCTTACCCCGGTGTGCCGTGATTTTGCCAGCAGGCGTCTTAGGGTGTGAGTTTTAGATCGATCTCACGCACTGTGCCAGCGTTGCTGCGACAACGACGGCGATGAGTTTATCGACTTCTTTTTCGGGTGCACGCGCGAGTTTCATCAGCGCCACGGTGTGTCCACTGCCGACAAACATGCGCGCGGCCGATTGGTCGGCGAGCACGGGCTTGCTGGATTTGCCCGCGCGATGCTCCGTCACCGCTTGCGTCACTTGGGCCACGATGCGTTCTTGCACCTTTACATAGGAGGGCCAAACATCGGCGCGTACGGCGGTACTCCAATCGAGCCAGACGCGGATCAGGTGTCCAGGCCCGTCCGCTGCATGCGCGAACGCCTGCGCCAGAGCTGTCAGCCGGTGCTGCGGTGAAGCGTCGAGGTTCATGCTGCCCCCGACGACTTTCTCGAGAAAACGCTCAACCTCTCCCAGAACTGACGCGACCAAATCCTCACGCGTTGGGAAATAGACGAATGTGGTTGGTACCGACACTTTTGCCAGTTTCGCGACCTCGGCGTGGGTCGCGCGCTCCAGTCCCATGGAGGCGAACGCCGCGACTGCGCAGCGCAACAGCTGCGCGCGCCGCGCCTCAGGCGTGAGGCGCCGCCCTGATTTTTCTTTCAAACTCTCAACATCGATCTGCATGCGAGCCCCACTGAGCCGGCGCGAGACTCACATTTATTGACAACCTTATCAATAAGGAACAGAGTGCGACTCGTCACAAGGCCCGTGATGGGCGCCTGGAGGCTCCTTGACCGTTACCAACCAGCAGACGCGCCGCGAAAGTTTCGTTGATCGCAAGCGCTATCTCTACGCGTTGTCGATCTTGTGGCCATTGGTGCCGGTGATCGGAATCGGCCTCGCACTCGAAACGGGTTGGGGTATTTTCTTCGGCTTCACCATTTTTCTTTGGTACGTGATTATTTCGGGCGTCGATGCGCTGCTTCCCGAAGACGAATCCAATCCGCCGGATGGGGCGATGGAGCGCCTGGAAGGCGACCGATATTACCGCGTGCTCGCCTATCTTACGGTGCCCGTTCACTATGTCACACTGCTCGTCAGTGCCTGGGCGGTGGCAACGTTGCCCATGGCGTGGTGGGAAGTTCTTTTGCTTGCCTTGTCGGTTGGAATTGCCAACGGTCTGGCCATCAACACGGGTCACGAGTTGGGCCACAAGCCAGCCAGCCTTGACCGTTGGATGGCCAAGATCGTTCTTGCGGTGGTTGGTTACGGCCATTTCCTGATCGAGCACAATCGCGGCCACCATCGCGATGTCGCGACCCCCGACGATTTGGCGAGTGCGCGTTTCGGTGAAAACATTTACAGCTTTTCCTTGCGCGAAATTCCGGGCGGCATCATGCGTTCCTGGCGTCACGAAGCCGAAAGATTAACCCGCCGCGGCAAAAGCGTGTGGTCGCTTGAAAACGAAGTGCTGCAACCCTTGTTGATCACAGTTGTGCTTTACGGCGCGCTGATCTCCTATTTTGGCCTTGTTATCGTTCCGTTCATGGCGATTCAGATGGCGTTCGGTTGGTGGCAGCTGACGTCGGCCAATTTCGTCGAGCACTATGGTCTCTTGCGGCTGAAAGGCCCGGACGGGCGTTACGAGCGTTGCCGCCCCGAGCATTCGTGGAACAGCAACCGCGTGTTTTCGAATCTGATCCTGTTCCATTTGCAGCGCCATTCTGACCATCACGCCAACCCGGTGCGCTCGTATCAATGTCTGCGCAATTTTGACGGCCTGCCGACATTGCCCGGCGGTTATCCGATGATGTTTTTCGTGTCGTATTTTCCTCCGCTCTGGCGGGCGCTGATGGACGAACGCGTGATTGCCAACGTCAATGGCGATATGACGAAGGTCAATGTCGACCCCGCGTGGGCTTCACGCCACGGATTGGCTAAAGCGGCGTAGGTCACCCATGGGATCGTACAAATGCCCGGGCTGTGGTTTTGTCTACGACGAGCGGAAGGGCTTTTCGCGCGACGGCTATCCGCCAGGCACAACTTGGGACAATATCCCCGCCGACTGGGCCTGTCCGGACTGTGTGGTGCGCGAGAAACCGGATTTCGTTCGGCAAAAGGAGATGCCCTGACCGAATGGTACAGTTGGGTGGGCTTGAACCACCGACCTCCGGATCCACAATCCGGCGCTCTAACCAACTGAGCTACAACTGCATCCGGGCAGGCGCGGAACCTAAGGGGCTGGTTCCGGGTTTGCAAGGTTTACGAGACCGGGTTTCAGCCAAGCTTTGCCTTTTTCGAGCCCAGCGGCTATTGACCCCGTCGCTCCATGGCACAGTTCGACCTCACAAACAGTTCCGGACGGATTTCCGCGCATTTCGATATGGCGTGGCGGGATCATGCGTTTTTGCGCGTTTGGTGGACGAATGCGCATTGGATATCGGATGAAATGGTGCGCACGAACCAGCCGTGGCCCTATCAGATCAAGGGCTGGGCGCGGCAAGGTATCAAGACCATCGTCAATTTGCGCGGGGGCTTTGGCACCAGCTTTTATCAGCTTGAACGCCAGACCTGCGCGCAGGTGGGACTGAAACATGTGGATTTCACCGTGACCTCGCGCAGCGCGCCCACGGTCGAGCAGTTGCACGAAGCGAAAAAGGTTTTTGACAGCATCACCTACCCCGCGCTTTTGCACTGCAAGTCGGGGGCTGACCGGGCCGGGTTGGCGAGCGTCCTCTATCTGCATTTTCGCAAGGGTGAACCCATCGACAAGGCGATGCGGATGTTGAGTTTGCGCTATGGGCACATCCGGCAAGGCAAGACTGGCGTTTTGGATTTCTTCTTCGAGAAATATCTGGAGCACAGCCGGACTTCGGGTCTGTCCCTGCTCGACTGGGCCGAGCGGCACTACGACCCGGTTGCCGTGAAGGCCGAGTTTCAATCGAAGTGGTGGGCCAATGTGCTGGTCGACCAGATCTTCCGGCGAGAGTAATTTGCTGATGAGTGAATTCGCCGTCACCACCGCTTTTGTCAAAGCCAACGGCTTAAGCTTTGAGGTCGATCAATGCGGTACGGGCGACAAGTTCGCGCTGCTGCTGCATGGATTTCCCGAATCGAAATTTTCGTGGCGGTTTCAAATGCCGTTGCTGGCGCGGTTGGGTTATCGGGTGTGGGCGCCCAATCTGCGCGGCTATGGCCGGACGTCCAGACCCTCTGCGGTGGCGGACTATCACATTGATCATCTGAGCGCCGACGTGGCCGGGTTGATCGATGCTGCGGGCGCCAGGCAGACGCTGCTGATGGCGCATGACTGGGGTGCGATCATCGCCTGGAACTTTGCGATCAAAGCTATGCGGCCACTTGAGCGGCTTGTGATCATGAATGTGCCGCACCCGGCTTGTTTTAATCGTACGCTTGGGACGTGGGCGCAGCTCAGAAAATCCTGGTATGTGTTTTTCTTTCAAATTCCCTGGCTGCCGGAACGATTGCTGGCGGCACGTGGTGCGGAGGCGATTGGCCGCGCGTTTTCAGACATGGCCGTCGACAAAACGCGGTTTCCGGTCGCGGTCACCGGCGAGTACCGCCGCAATGCGCTCGATCCTGGTGCCATGACGGCGATGCTGAACTATTACCGGGCCGCCATGCGGGCAGGCAGTAAAGTCATGAACCCGCAGCCTGGAACGGTCGATGTGCCGACGCTGATGATCTGGGGCGAGAACGACACGGCGCTGGGCAAAGAAACGACGTTGGGCACTGAAGATTATGTCAAGGATTTGACGTTGCGTTATTTGCCGGGCGTTTCGCACTGGGTGCAGCAAGAGGCGCCCGAGAAAGTGAATGCGATGATCGAGGCCTGGCTTGGTGGTCAGCCCGTGCCACTTGAAGGCGAGATCATCTGACGCACGGTTACTTTGCAGCAAGGCCTGCGGCAACAAAGGCGATGAGTTCGTTCTTGATTTCTTCGGTCGATAGTTTGTTGAGGTCGCTGACAAATGCCATCGCATTGGGGGTCCGGCCCGAGCGCACGGTTCCGATCATCAAGAGAGTTTGTTGCGATGCGGCGCGCATAAAGGCAATCCGCCAACTGCGCCGCGCCTTGTCCTGGCTTAACCCTGGAACGGCAACCTGGAGCATTCTGTCAAAGCGTTCAAATATTTCCAGCGAGGTACTGGGAGGAGAGTATTTCTCGGCCCCAGGTTCCCATGCCAGCCGCGAGACAAAATTGAGAAAGTTTAGCCAACCCTCGTCGCCGGATTGCGTTTTGTGAAACAGGGGCTCCATGAGGGCCCTGACAAGTTCATCCGTTGCTGGTGCCCGCCGCTCCCTCTCGCAGCGGTCCTGGACTTCATCCAATGACTGGGAGCGGGCGCTTTCCAAGTCGATGAAGCGGCGCTCCACCACTTTGTGAACCAGGTTTTCTTTTGAATCAAAATGGTAATTCACCGCCGCCACATTGACGTTTGCCTGATCGGTGATGTTGCGAATTGATGTGCCCGCTATGCCGCGCTCAGCAAAAAGCCGTTCGGCCACGTCGAGGATACGATGATACGTTCCTGTCGTGTGTGCGGACTCTGCGAGTGGGAGCTCTACATGGACCATACGGAAAGTACTTTATAACGACTCCAAAACATTAGCTACTGGAAATTTGCAAGTTGGCCTTGCTCTTTTTCAACTTGCCGGGTTTGAGTGCGCGGCTTGAGCAATAGGAGATGTCTTGATGCCTGTAACCTATGACAGTCTGATGTCGCTGAAAGCGCTTGGCGATGAGTTCACCTATACCGACCGCGAAACCATGCTGTACGCGCTGGGTGTCGGGATGGGGCGCGATCCGCTGAACGCCGACGAATTGCGCTATGTCTACGAAAACGACCTGAGGGCCGTCCCAACAATGGCCAGCGTCATTGCCTGGGGACAGCGGACGATCGGCCAATCGGGCATCAATTATCTGATGGTCGTTCACGGGGAGCAGCGCCTGACCGTTCACAAACCGCTGCCGGCGTCGGCGACGATCATCTCGGATGAACGGGTTGTGGCCGCGGTTGACAAGGGCGCCGGCAAGGGAGCGCTGATTTATACGGAGAAGGTCATCCGGCTGAAGGGCAGCAATGAATTGCTGTGCACCACGGGCGGTACGATTTTTGCGCGCGGCGACGGCGGTTTCGGAGGACCTGCCAGCGGCGGGCCCGCGCCGCATCAGATTCCTGAACGCAAGGCGGATGCTGTGTGCGAGACAGATACGCGGATCGATCAGGCTTTGTTGTACCGGTTGTCGGGTGATCGCAATCCGCTGCACTCGGACCCCAGTATCGCGAAGATGGCAGGCTTTCCCCGGCCTATACTCCACGGGCTTTGTTCCTATGGAACGGCGTGCCGGGCGGTTCTGCAAACGATGTGCGGCTATGATCACGCGTTGATTGCAGGCTTCGATGTTCGCTTTTCGTCACCGGTATTTCCGGGCGAGACCATCGTCACCGAAATGTGGAAGGACGGCAGCGTGGTTTCGTTCCGCTCCAAGGTGAAGGAGCGGGACCTGGTTGTGCTCAACAACGGCAAATGCACGTTGACCAACTGAGCACGGACGAGCCCTTTTTCGATCCGGTTGGCGAGGCTGGGGAACTGATCGAAGCGGGCCGCGCGCTGGAGGTTGTGGCGCGCTGCGCGGCGTTGCTGGCACGCGGGCGCGGGGGCATTCTCACGCGGGTGGCGCTTGGCCGGGCACTGGTGGCGCTGGGGCGGGCGCCGGAGGCGGTCGAAGGTTTGCGCGAGGCCTGCCATCTTTCACCGAACACGGCGGAGGTGTGCCTGGCGTTCGGTGAAGCGCTGGCAGCAACAGGCGCGTTGCCAGCCGCAATTGCGGAATTTCAACGGGCGACGCGGCTTGCGCCCGATGATGGACGCCCACATTGGCAGATCGCGCTTCTGTGGCTTGAGGCGGGCGAGCCGGGCAAGGCGGAGATCGCCGCCGAAGTGGCGTTAAAACTCGATGGTGCGAGTGAAGCGTCCGTCGCTGCATTGCGGGCGCGCGCGGATGCCATGCGCCATGCAGCGCGGGCGGATGCCGGCTACGTCCGGGAATTGTTCAATCAGTTTTCTGGCGACTATGACTCGCGCATGCAGCAGCAACTTGGCTATGCGGCGCCGGGGATTCTGCGCGGGCTCGCGGGGATGCTGGTTGATCCGGCGCGCAAGCTCGATGTGCTTGATCTTGGTTGTGGCACGGGGTTGAGCGGCGTCGCGTTCAATGGCTTGGCCAAGTCGCTTGCCGGGGTCGATCTGTCGGCGCGCATGCTTGACAAGGCGCGCAGCCTTGGCATTTACGGACGCCTTGTTGAGGGGGACGTTGAATCACTTCCGCGTGAACTCGATGGCCCGTTCGACCTGATCATTGCGGCAGATGTCCTGGTTTACCTGGGAGATCTGGAGACACTGTTTAGTGGCGTGCGGGCCCGATTGAATCCTGGCGGGTTGTGGCTTTTCACAACGGAGCGCGGAGAAACCGCTGACTTCGCCTTAGGCGCAAAACGGCGCTTTCAGCACAGCCAAATTTACCTGCGCGCTCTGGCGGCGCGCCACAAATTCGAGGTTTCCAGCCTGATTGAGTGCGTGTCACGCTATGAGGCGGGGCAAGGGGTTGAGAGCTGGGCGGCGGCGTTTCGGCTGCCACATTTGGCTTGAAAAACGGCATCGGAAACCAATTCACCCGGATAGGCATGGATTTGGAGCGCTGTTTACGCTACTTAGCAATCCAGAATTGAATTTGAGATTGGGGATTGTCATGCGGAACGGGTTTGTTGCGGCGTTGGTTGTGTTCGCAGTTGTGGCAAACGCTGGCCAGAGCATTGGCGCGACCGCGCCCAAGCCGGTCAAAATCAAAGAAGAAATTATGGGTAGCTGCGGCGGGTTTCCCTACGCACCGACTATCGCCATCGATGCGAAGACCGCCACGATCGAGGACATGAAACGCACGCGCAAAGCGGTCACGGATTATGTCTCAGAGGTCAGCTATTATGAAAAATGTTTGCTGACGCTGGAAAAGACGCTTGGTGCGCGTCTGTCGGAAAAAGACACCGACTACATCGTTTTTGTTTTCAATCGCGCGCAAGAAGAGCGCGATGTGCTGTCGCTTGATTTCAACAAACTGGTCGACGCCTACAACAAGGCCAACGGCATCATCACAGCACCCGCCAAGCCAGCTGCGAAGCCTGCGGTGAAGCCTGCGGTGAAGCCAGCAAAGCCTGCCGCCACGCCGTAACAAGCCCGAATTGACTCGCGTGTGCGGGGCGACCCCGTGCGCCAGATGAACTACGTCTTGTAACGGCCGTAGCGAAGGCACGAAGTAGAAAGAGATTCACACGAAGGCGCAAAGATACCAAGGCGCTAGGCAGAAAGGATAGTAATGCGAGCTTTGCTCGCCGAGGAACTCAATCGAGCGCGAAGCAGTAATGTGTGGCCTCACTTTTTTCTTCTTTGCGCCTTGGTATCTTTGCGTCTTCGTGTGAATCTTTTACTTCTTTGTGCCTACGCGGTGCATCTCGTTCTCTACCATGACGCTCTCACGCCGGCGGTGGCGCCGTGGGAGTTGGCTGAGGTGTTGTAGACGCCGTTGTAGTCGAGAAAGACCATGAAGCCGCGGTCGAATTCGGCGCCGAGGCCTGCTTTGACGACGGCGCTGTCGCGGGCGAGGGCCGAGGAAACGATCTGGAAGCGCGTGGTGGGGTCTTCTTCGAACGACGCCAGGAACGACTGGCGCTCGTCCATGTATTCGTGGCGCCAGGAGACTTCCAGGCTTGGGATCAGGCGCACGCCGCCATCCGTCCAGTTGCCGGCAAGTCTGGCACCCAATGATGATGTCAACGTATCGGCGTCCTGGCCTGCTACGATGAGATTGTAGGCGCCGGCACCCGTTTCGCTGAAACCGTCGGTCGAAAGGTTTGCATAGTGCAGGCCTGCGAACGGTTCAAACGAACCGCCGTTGAAGCGGACCACCCAGCCTGCTTCGCCGTGCAGGCCCCAGGTCGTGGCGTTATACGTCGAAGCGGCGTCGAAGATGCCGAAGCCCAGATCAATTTCGCGCGCTGTGGTGATGTCCTGCGACGCGAAGCTTAGCACTGCGTCGGCGAAGAAGTGGCCCTGTTCGAAGGCCGCATAAAGGGCGGCATTGAAGGCGTCGACTTCCGTTTCATCGCCAGGAGTTGCGAACTCTACGTCGGCCTGCGACCAGCCGATTGCGGCGCCTGCGTGAATGTTATGCGAGATGGCCGCATCGATGCCGCCGGCGATGCCGGTCGTGTCCTGGTCGTAGGCTGCGGCCTCTAAGTCGCCTTCGGCCTCGGTCCAATCGCCGTAGGCCTGGGCCCAAATTCCGAGGCTCTGCGCGCCGCGCAACCCGCCTAATTCGTTGGCGGGCATGGAGTCGGAGACCACCATCGCGTCAGCTTGGGCATAGCGGCGCAGTCTGGAGGCTTCGATGGAATGGGCGGACGCGGAACGCAGATCGTCGAGGCGCTCGGCGATGGTGTTGTCGAAGGCGTGGCTCATGCGCAGGCCGATTTCCTGGTTGTCGGCATGTTCGGCGCCGGCCAGTTCGTCGTAGATGTGTTCAAGATCGTGTTCGGAGCCTTCGGGCAGGGCGAAGAGATAGGCGTAGAGGTCTTCGAAGTCGCTGCCGTAGAGCCCGTTGCCGAAGATCGTTTCCAGCGCGCCACCGACGGCGGCCTGGTTGTGGGTGATGGCCGGCAGTAGGAGCGTGCTGGAGAAGCCCTGGCGCGTAAGGATGATGTCGACAGCGGCGGCGTGTACGTCGGCTTCGCCTTCGAAGAACATCGAGTTGGTGTCGATGGTACCGGCATTGCTGAAGGTGCCCGCTGTGGTGCCAGTGATGACGTCTTCGTAGACATAGGTCGGACCGCTGGCGCCGCCGGCGACGGCGAAGGCGAGCGGATCGATGAAGGCCGCAGCACGGCCGCCGAGGGCGGCTGTCGCGGCGTTGATCGTGGCGTGGGTTGTGGTGTCGGGGGTCAGGTAATACTCCAGTGTGCCGTCCGTCTGGGTGTAGGCACCGGAGAGATTGATATCGGTATTGTCATCGAGGTAGAGCGTGCCTTCGCCGCCGTGGCTCATGCGCACCGCATTGATGGTGACGCCCACGCCCGTGTCGCTGCCGCGCGCGGGGGCGCCGAGCAATGCCGTGCCGCTGCCGTTCATGTCGAAGCGATCGACGCCGGTGGCGGTGCCGCGCAGATAGACGAAGCTGTTGGTGGGGTTCATGACAACGTCGTCGCCGGCGCTGGCGTTGATATCGCCGTCGATGGTGCCGCCATTGGCGCTGACGGTGTCGATGCTGGCATTGCCGAGGTCAAGGGCCACGCCTGCGGTTTCACCGCCGTCACCGCCGCGGATCAGGCCGCTGGACTGGGTGATGGTGTGGCCGGTGGCGGAACCGCTGACGTCGATGGCGGCACCCGTCTCGCCGATGATGGTGCCGGAATTGGTGACGCCACCAGTGACGGTGCCATCGATGTCGATGCCGTCGCGCAGCCCGAATATCGTACCGGAGTTGGTAATCGAGCCCGAGACTGTGCCGTTGATATCGATGCCGTCCTGGCTGGTCGAGTGGATTGTGCCGCTGTTGGTGATGCTGCCGGTGACGGTGGTTCCGCCTTCAACGCGCAGGGCATCTTCGAAAGAGGCGATCTCGCCGGAATTGGTGACGCCACCGGTGAAGACAGCGCCGGTGAAAACGACAGCGTTGTCAGACGCTGTGATGTGGCCGGAGTTGGTGAAGTTGCCGGTGAAGGCTGTGGCGTTGATGATGACGGCATCATCGCTTGCGGAGTCGATGCTGCCTGCGTTGGTGAAATTGCCGGTGAAGGTGGCTGAGGTGATGAGGACGGCTGTGCTGGGCGCGTTGATGGTGGCGCCGAACTGGTTGTCGATGTTGCCGGTGAAAGTTGTCGTCGAGATGCTGACGCCGACGCCGTTGTTGGAAGTGATTTCGCCCTGGTTGGTGAGGTTGCCGTCGAAGGTGGTGTTGCTGAGGACGATGGCGACGACGTCGCCGCGGATGGCGCCGGATGTCGTGTTGGTGATGTTGCCGTTGAAATCGGTCGTGCCCAGGACGCGAATGGCGACGCCGTTGGTGGCTTCGCCCAGGATTTTGCCGCTGTTGGAGATGCCGCCCGTAAAGGTGCCCGCAGTGATTTCGATGGCGATACCGCTGCTACCGGTGGCCTGGATGGTGCCGGAGGTGTTGTTGATGTCGCCAGTGAAGGTGCCGCCGGTCATGTAGATGCCGTCGGCCGAGGTCTGGCCGGAAATTGTGCCGGCGTTGGTGATGCCGCCGCTGTAAGCATTGCCCGAGAGCGCTATGGCGGCGTTGGTGGTGCCGACGATCTGGCCGCCGGTCTGGTTGCGGATGCCGCCGTGGAGTTCGGACTGGGCGTCGTTGACGAAGATGCCGGCGCCGCCGTCGATGTTGCCTGAATTGGTAATGCCGCCGAAAATGCTGGCGTCGTTGTTGAGCAGAATGCCGGTGGCGCCGCCGCTGATGGTGCCGCTGTTGGCTATTCCGCTTAGCAGGGTGCTGTCGTCGGTGACCCAGATGCCGATGACGGCGCCGTCGATGGTGCCGGAGTTCGCGATCTGGCCGCCGATCTGGGAGTCGTTGAGGACCTGGATGGCGGTGGCGGTGGTCGAGATCATCT
>Ga0163144_10002261_pt1 | contig 44823 bp, 44 predicted proteins | sample OliLak19BULKMAT1_FD_123175 | JGI IMG/M metagenome (GOLD analysis project Ga0163144, IMG submission 123175) | Freshwater microbial mat bacterial communities from Lake Vanda, McMurdo Dry Valleys, Antarctica - Oligotrophic Lake LV.19.BULKMAT1 | ecosystem: Environmental > Aquatic > Freshwater >... | reverse complement strand
TAACTTCGTAATAGTGAATAGTGTTTGAAAAAAAACTCGCTTTTTGCATAAATTTGCGGAAGTTGTAGACCGTACAGTGCTGTCCACCCGGATAGTGCTCGACCCTTAACAATGAGGTTTCATGAATACAGAACTGATGCATTTAGCTGATCGCGTCATTAGCGCTGGAATTTACTTAGACTTGTTTGGGGTTTGTGATGGAGGCACTTCAGCACAAACTGCGCATGTCAAAAAGCTCTATCGCCGCTTTGCGTTGATCCTTCACCCCGAAAGATATCCAACCCCGGCTCTGCTTTGATACTTTATTTGTTTTTATGGGTAGCCAGGGCAGCAAGTGGTTACTAGTTGTCCGCGGAGCAATTTTAAACTCTGGTCTTTGAAACACCCCCGAATAGTCTTATCATTTACGTGTCTTTCAGGTGTCTCACTCATATACATATCTTTATTTCAACTACCCTATTTAATGTTTATAAACCTGAGAGTAGTTTCGTTTTAGGATCGCCGAAGCACGCTCGAATGTTTATGAAGCGCTCCTTTCGAGTGCGGTGTTGAAAATAACTTTGCCGTAACGTTGTACTAGCGCCTCGGGGCCGGTATGTTTGCCTTTGTTATCACTAAGTTTTACGGTATCGGCTTCATGGCCGCATGGTAGACGAACGTGGGTAGCCTTCATGACTACATTCAAAGCTTTAATACCAAGATTATTAGTAAAGTTAGTGCCTACTCCGTAGCTGTCGACAACTCGGTCTTTAACCGCTTTATGGATACGGGTAACACTTTCAACGTTCAAACCATCGCTAAAAGTTATAGATTTCGTTTTTGGACTAATGGCGTTTCTGCGATAAAAAGTAACGGCTTTTGATGCAAACTCCAAGGCGTCTCCGGAATCATGCCTTAAACCCTTCCAAGCTTCTGCTTGTTGCTTAGTGAAATCTTGAAAAAAGAAATCACTCGTAAAGGTATCACTGAGTGCAATCAACAATTCTGGATACTTGTACTCCCAATCTTCTAACATCTGGTTGTGTGCACTACGAACGTTCTCGCCTTTGGCATCAGCGATACCTGCATACACCATAGGCATCTCATGAGCGAAGGTTCCAATGGGGCTTAGATTCATAGTGCTAGCTAGACATACGTTAGAAGTGCCTAAAAGGTTATCCGGGCACTCGCTGTCTAGTCTCTTGGTAATATGTTTTTGCCAACGCAGAGAAAAGCGACGACGCGTTCCAAACTCACTTACTTTGACGTCAGGGTTTGCTTGAAGAAACTCGACCCATTTATCGAGACGGCGATCTCCCTCAGAATATATTTCTTCTATGTCCAGATTATTAATACGGACGTAGTTAGAAAAGTATATTTCTGATACTTGGCTCATAACGATGGTTTCCCAAAAGGTTACTAGCGGCCATTTACCAGTGGTTTCTATAGCCAAGTCTGAACTTTCTTCGTCCATAGTAACTCGAACTTCTGGAAGTTGGCTTTTAGCTAAATAATCTAGGTAATCGCCACTAAAGACACATTCACCGTCGTTGCGGGTCAGGCTAGCCAGATAATTAAGTTCTCTCTGTGCCCAACCCCTCTCCCTTACTTGATCAAGTTGGGCCTGCAACTCTTCTTCACCAACATAATCGGCTATACGCTGATCACCACGATTTTTGAATGTAAAAGTCACTTCTTTATCAGGGTGTTTTTCAAATTGTAGCTGGCTCATAGTAGGTTTGTAATAATCTATGCCAGCACTTAACATAGTTTCTTCAATCATTGGTCCAGATTGCAGGGTTTCCATTATTAATATCTCGCGAGTGTTTCAACGATTTGATCACTAGTGGCAAATATAGCTCCTGCATTTTGCATTTCTTCAAGCGCACTAGCGGTAGTTAGGGATGCCACGCCGCGTATTGCATCAGTTATCACGAACGTTTCGTAGCCGAGATTTAGAGCATCTAATACAGTAGCTTTTACGCAGTAATCAGTTGCTAGCCCGCCAATAAATATTGCAGTACGTTTTCGGTTAGAGTCAATAAGTTCACTAAGCGGTGTTCCAAGTTCGGTAATGCCGTCAAAGCCACTGTAAGCACCTTCGTTAACATCCGTACCTTTGCTAATTACTCTTACAACACTTTCGTTATCTCGAAGTGCTAAATCAGGATGGAAAGCCGCACCTTGTGTTCCGGCCACACAATGCACTGGCCATGTAGTTTGATAATTTGGTTCATCTGAGAAGTGATTTGTTATTAGAGGATGCCAATCTCTAGTAGCAAATACCTGTTGGCGAATATTAGTGTTGTCGCGTCCGGTCCACACCTGCCGGACAGGCAAGTGTAGCGCATTAATAACTTTATTTAGAGCAGGAACTACTAAATCGCCTTCTTTTATGGCCAAGCTGCCACCAACGCAAAAATCATTCTGTACATCAACAGCAATCAAATTTAGCTCGCTATAGTGTAGTGGTTCAAAAGTGTTCATATATCCCCTTTTATCTGTTGGTGTGTAACATACACTATGTACGTTGTGCTCATAATATATCTAAGTTAGTGTGACGTCAACACTAATATGATATACTTTCAATAGAAAAAGTTTTATGCCACAAGAACTCATTGAAAAAGAAGCTACGCAACCACTTGAAATTATGTTTGTTAGGCATGGTGAATCTGAAGCGAATCGGATTCAGCAGGCTGAAAGAAATGGAGAATTAAGCGACGAACTGGAGAAGCTTCACGCTAGAGTCTACGAGCGGCATGATTTCGAGCACCACCTTACAGCGAAAGGAGTACGCCAGGCTAAAGCTGCCCGCGCAGTGCTTTTAAGTGAAGGCATAGTTCCGGAAGAATATTTTGATGAATGGTATGTTTCTAGCTATAACCGGCCAGTTGAGACATTCGCCTACCTTACTAATGGCATGGCTAACCCCCTTCCCGATACACGTTTAGTAGAACGCGACTGGGGGCACTACGGGCGCACTCCACTAGCAGACAGAGCAACTCTATTTCCTGATACCGAGCGCTTGCTTGGAAGAAGCAACTTCTTCACTCGTTATGAGGGAGGAGAAAATTTTCCAGACATGATAGACGGACGATTGCGCAGCTGGGTAAGCACTGTTAATAGAGAGCAAACAAACAGGCGTGTCTTGGCTGTAGTGCACGGTGAGCTAATGTGGGGCGCCCGTTATATATTTGAAGGTCTTACTCCTAAACAGTGGGAAGATATTGATAAAGATAAAGCAGTTAGAATAGGCAATTGCTGCCTGCTTTCTTACTCGCGCCAAAATCCCAATGATCCAACGGACATTAGCCGCACAATTTCCAGTGGTTGGAGACGCATGATTGATCCATATGAGCCAGAGAAATCTCCTTATGAAGGTAAATGGGTAAAGCTTCCTGGGCGCACTCGACTAATGGGTAGTGAGATCCTGGCCGCAGCTGAAGCCTACGAACGTATTATTGACGGTACTGAACCAAAGATAATTTAGTTAGTCAAAGCTGCGCGATAATGCCTCGAGCGATTTGGATTTAAAACGAAATAAACGGGCAGGGCGGTGAGCGCCGTCTTTATGGAATTCCTTGGTTTCGGCGATAAGTCCAAGCTTCAAAAACTTCTTGCGGAAGTTGCGCTTGTCTAGCAAGCGGCCAAATATCGCCTCATATGCAGCTTGCAATTGTGACAATGTAAACATTGGGTCTAGCAGTGCAAATACGGCATTTGTATAGGTTATTTTTGACTGCAAACGCTCAAGTGCGTACTTAATGATTTTGTCGTGATCATAAGCCATTTTAGGCAGACTATTTATTCCAAAAAACTGGGGTTTTTGGGTAATATTACTTATCTTGGGCGCTATATCTTTGCCGAGACCCATATACACAACTGATACAGCATGGCCTCTAGGGTCACGCGCGACCGTATCAAAGGTATAAAGCTGTTCTACTATTTTGAGGCTACCAACATTTACTCCAGCTTTTGTACGAAGGATTTTACCCATAGCATCTCGGGTGGTTTCACCTGAAGCATTGTAGCCTCCAGGTAGAGCGTACATTCCCATGAAAGGCTCGTTAGAACGTTCAATCAGCAGTACAAAAAGCTCATTATCAATCAGCTGCATAATTACGCTATCTGTAGTTAAAATAGGTGGAACATATTCGTTATTGTACTTCATCCAATAAGTCTAAGCCTTTCACAGTGATTTTGCCAATAAGGCTTTCATGTAACGTTAGTAAAGGCTACTGGTACTGTTCGCTTATGTTGAGTTGCTAAATAGCGTTGTTCGATTTTATTAGCCTCAGCTTCACTAACTTGCTTTCCCTCTAGATAGTCGTCAATAAATTCGTAAGTAGTTCCAAGTTCGTTCTCGTCTGTTTGACCGGGCTGGTCATCAAGCAGGTCAGCGGTCGGTTTTTTAGTTAAGAATACATCCGGTACGCCAATTGTCTCAAGTAGCTGTCGACCTTGACGTTTGCTTAATCCTGAAAGTGGTAAAACATCGGCCCCGCCATCACCAAACTTTGTAAAGAAACCTGTTACTGCCTCAGCGGCGTGATCGGTCCCTACTACTAAAAGTTTGTATTCACCAGCAATAGCATAATGAGCAATCATGCGCATACGTGCCTTAACATTACCTTTATTAAAATCAGCGATTGGGTGATTCTCGGCTTTTTTATACGATTGTGCAAAAGCATCTGTACTAATCTTGATATCCAGATCATGTAAGAAGTCTGGTTTGATTACATCACAGGCAAGTAGAGCATCTTTGCGGTCTACTTGTTGCCCATATGGGAGAAGAAGGGCATGAAAACTTGCTTCAAACCCTGCTGCACGTCGTTCTTCAACGGCGCGTTGGGCGATTAAACCAGCAAGTAAAGAGTCCTGTCCACCAGATATTCCTAATACAAGACCATTCAGTCCACTTTCTCCCAAATATTGTGCCAAAAAGCTGGTTCGTTGAGCCAACTCATATTCTGGGGAGGTTTGCGGCTTTACTCCTAGATCGTCGATTATTTCTTGTTGTAACGTATTCATTACTTACTCCTTAAATTACAAACGCAGCTTACTTATCGAAAAAATAGTGAAATAAGAAATTATGAAATTATGAAACTATTTACATTGATGATACCAAGCACTATACTAAGTGTCAACAAAACACTAACAAGAAAAGAGAAAAAATGGCAGTAATCGCAATCTTTGGCGGCACTTTTGATCCACCTACGCTTGCTCACGAGTTAATTATTCAAGCATGTTTAGATAGGACGGATATAGACGAGATTTGGGTAATGCCATCAGGCAAACGTGCAGATAAGCCAGGTATGAGAAGTGAACTAAGTCGGCTTGCAATGCTATACGCCGTTAAAACAAGTAGCTTTTCGGACAGTCCACGACTCAAGGTAACAGATTTTGAAATGCGTTTACCGACTCCAAGCCAAACTCATAAGACAGTTAAACTGCTCCGGGAAGCATATCCAGAGCATAGTTTTTGGCATGTTTACGGTGCTGATAGCTATCACGATATGCCCAGCTGGCGCGGCGGGGTAGAGTTGCAGCAGGTTTTAGGCTTTCTTTTAGTGCCTAGAGTGGGCTATGAACTGCCAGATAAGTCGATGACGATTCGGCATTTATTTGTAGAAGACATAAGGATATCCTCCACGGAAGTACGCGAAAAGCTTAAAAGAGGTGAAGATATAGGGAAACTAGTTAGTGGTGCTGTATCTCGAAATTTATGTGACATTTATCACATCTAGTAGGAGTATAATTATGGGTATGCCGGAGGTAAAAACAGAATTTTTTGACACCCATTGCCATATCCAGTTTGCTGATTACCAGCTGGACCCAGTAAAAGCAATGATAGATGCGGAAGATTGGAATGTAACCAGTTTTATGGCAGTCGGTTGTGCTCTGCACGATAGCCAAGAAGCAGTAAACTTTGCTAGTCAACATAAAAATGTTTGGGCTAGTATAGGCCTTCACCCTCACGAAGGTGCGCGCTACATCCGCGATCATCACGCTCTCCAGCAGTTCCGCGATTTGGCCAATAAGCCTAAGGTTGCGGCTATAGGTGAAACTGGTCTAGATTATTATTATGAAAATTCACCTAAACTTGATCAGATAAAACTACTCCGCTTTCAACTAGATTTGGCAAAAGAGCATAATTTGCCATTAATTTTTCACGTAAGAGAAGCATTTGATGATTTCTGGCCAATTTTTGACGAATATCAAGATTTGAGAGGGGTTGTACATAGCTTTACGTCTAATATAAGTGATTTAGATCAAGTTTTATCTAGAGGGCTTTACGTCGGCTTAAACGGTATTATGACGTTTACTAAAGATGAAAAACAGTTAGAGGCTGCCAGGGCGGTGCCAAAAGAGCGCCTGCTCCTTGAAACAGATGCTCCTTTCTTGACTCCAAAGCCTTTTCGTGGTAAAATCTGTGAGCCTAAGTATGTGAGAACAGTTGGAGAATTTTTAGCTAATCTTAGAGGTGAAACACTTGAAGATTTAGCGTCTCAAACTACGTCCAATGCAAAGGAACTATTTAGATTATGAACGATAATAACCACAACACCCCAAGTCAAAACCCGGAAAGCCGTGGACCGGAGGCACTTTATGTACGTCCAAGAATTGCCAATATAGCAACACGTAACGTCATAGATGTAGTTAATAGTATGCCTGACGATGCTACAATGCGTGATCTATATTACCAGCCAAGTCACCCAGCAGTTCCTGCAGCGACACATCAAGTGGTAAGCAATATTGTTGAACTTGCACCACGTACTAAATCACTTCCTGCTGATTCCCGTTCTAGTATTAACCAAATGCCAATGCCAATTGAGCCATCTCAAAACGGCGAAGTAGTCGATATGGAACAATACCGCATGATTCAAGATGCTAGGGATAAACTAAATGCTGCTTAAAAAATTTCTAAACAACAATGCAGCACAGCGACAAGCTGACCGCGAAGCCGAGCTTTACCGCGCACTTATTCGCCGTGAAGCCAAAATAGGTGGTGAAATATTTGGTGAAGTTCCGGTTGGTACCCGCCGCGAATTCTTTTGTTTAGATGAGCACACCTGGATATGGCACGAAGAATGGGTTGACGAAAGTGGTAAACGCCAGATTCGTACCACCCGTTACGATGTACGACCTAGTGGTATTTTGAAAGCCCAAGATGGTCAAAGTTACCAGCGTATTAATAAGGCTGAGGCAGTTCGACTTAGTGAAGCTGTAAGTAGATATAATTACCGCATTCGAACAGAACTTTACGCAGCTTATCTCTAAACTACAGTAAACTATCTTTATGAAATCTGCTTATTTTGATTATGCAGCCGCTACTCCTATAAGCGAAAAATCGCAGTCGGCTATGAAGCCGTTTATGGAGGAGCTTTTTTATAATCCTTCAGCCCTTTATACTGCGGCTCAAAAAGTAAAGCAGTCAATACAAGAAGCCCGTAAGTTAGTTGCTAGTGAGCTTGGTTGCAAATCTTCAGAAATTATTTTTACAGCTGGCGGTACCGAGTCCGACAACTTGGCAATTAAGGGCGTTATGGAGCAATTTCCACAAGGAAATGTAGTCATAAGTGCCGTCGAACATGATGCTGTTACGGTGCCTGCTAAACAATTCGAACATAAGATTTGCGCAGTACAATCTAACGGTCGGATTGATGTAGAAGCTCTACGAAGCCTAATAGACGATAAAACAGTCCTAGTTAGTGTTATGTATGCCAACAATGAGATTGGTACCATTCAGCCTATCCATGATATTGCTAAAATAATTAAAAAAATACTTATAGAAAGAAAAATAAAAGCATCTTCATCTAATAATTTTAAAGCCTTACCTATTTATCTTCATACCGATGCCTGTCAAGCGGCTAACTACTTGCCTCTTCTTACTAATACGCTAGGGGTAGATCTAATGACACTTAATGGCGGCAAGATTTATGGTCCAAAGCAGTCGGGCATTCTGTATGTGCGTACAGGTCTAGTTTTAAGCACACAGATTCTTGGTGGTGGTCAGGAACGCAGTTTTCGTTCTGGTACTGAAAACGTAGCTGGAATAGTAGGCTTTGCAGCCTCACTAAAAGAAGCGGGTCTCATGCGTTTTACAGAGTCGGATAGGCTGAGGCAACTTAGTGAGCTTTTTATAAACAAACTGGCTGAAAAAGTTCCAAATACTATTGTAAACGGCAGTATTAAACATCGTCTTCCAAATAATATACATATCACGGTTCCGGGCTGTGATAATGAGCGCTTAATGATGGAGCTAGACGAACGGGGGCTAATGGTAGCTACCGGTTCAGCATGTAGTGCTTCATCAGATGAGCCCTCGCATGTACTTAAGGCAATAGGTTTGTCCGACGCTCATGCATACTCGAGCCTTCGTATAACTTTTGGACGTCAAACTACTGAAGCAGAAGTCAGGCAATTAGTGAATAACCTCTCGGACATAGTTGCTAAGTAAACAAAAGCGCAGTAAAATTAACCTCAAGCATGTTCAACTCAAAAATAAAACATTTAATAACGCCAAAACGCTGTCTATCAATTTTTCTCCTTGCTGCCCTGGTCACAATGAAACTAACCGGTGTTTTATATGCTCAAAGTGTTACGCAGGGGTATAGTACTGACGAAACCTTACAAAAAGGTATGATTGTTGGACTTAAAGAGAACGACCCAGCCAAAGTAACGCCAATAAATGTTGAGCAAATAGATAAAATCCTAGGCATAGTCGTGGATGCTAGTGATTCCCCGATTACTTTATCTGGCGAGCAAGAAAAAGTATTCGTAGCGACAATAGGTCGATACGAGGTACTTGTTAGTGACCAACAGGGGGCAATTAATCCAACTAACTACATAACCGTGTCAGCTCTTAATGGCATTGGTATGTTGGCCAACTTTGAACAAAGTGAAATTGTGGGTCGAGCTATTACTGGCTTTAACGGCAAGGACGGCATTATAAGTAGTAGTGTGCTTAAAGATACGAACGGTAATGAGCAAAAAGTTAATATTGGACGTATCGAGGTAGACATAGCTGTTAGTAAAAATCCTCTTGCTAAAAGTGCTGCAGTTACACCCGAGTGGCTTGGTAAGGTTGGTCAAGCAATTTCGGGTAAATCACTGAGCCCGGCCCGTTTATATATCGCCGCTGCTATTTTCTTCATAGGAGCATTTATAGCTGGTGCCATCTTGTATGCTGGCATTCGTAGTAGCATTATAGCCATTGGTCGCAACCCATTAAGTAAGAAAAGTATCCTCCGCGGCCTACTTCAAGTAATTTTTACTAGTTTAATTGTTTTCATTATCAGCGTCTTTGGGGTATATTTGTTACTAAAGGCATAAGCAATTTAGATAAAAGGTGGGAACAAAAATACTATGAACGTATGGGGGTTGGGATTGGTCATAGGGGCGCTTGCAGCGTCAGCCTTTGCATTCATATGGGTTGCAATCCGTTTGGGAAGTAATCCGGCAGCTGTTAAGCCAAAATCATCGAAAGATCAGCGTAACGCAATCGGTGAAGCTGTTGATCAAGATACAGAAAGTATTTTTAACGACGAGTTTCGTGAAGAGCTACGTAACCGTGGTCGCCTACACTTTGAGAAAATTATTGGCGAAAATGCCATGTTCTTGCAGCAAGATTTGCGTCTTACTACCTCACAGATTAATGAATACATGAAGCAAGAGATTACGAAGACCTTGCAAGAAGAGTTTGCTAAGTACGAGCAGTCTATTGAAGATGCTAAAAAAATGGCAATCGATTCTATGCAAAAAACCCAGGTAGCCTTAGAAGAGGAGCGCCAAGTACTGCGGACTAAACTTAACGAAGAAGTTGATGCTCAAAGAGAGCGACTTATTAGTAGGTTTGAGGAAAACATGGGAGAGATTGTTAATCATTATGTATTAGATGCTATCGGTAACGAGATTGACCTCAGTGACCAACTGGAGTACATCTTGGGCGAATTACAAACCAACAAGGAGACCATTGTGGAGGACATCCGGAGTGGCGCCTAATTCTGAAGAAAATAAAGATAGAGAGCACAAGCCCGTGACGGCTGGAGCTGTACATCATGGTCGTCAGCATACTACTCCAAAAGCTGAGGCTACTCAGCCTAGTTGGCCAGCTGAGGTTGCGGAAGCATCGCCTAATAATAAGCTTGAGCCAACTGTCAAGCGGGCTGGTGAGCTGATATTGCCTAGCTCAGTTATTTCTCGTGGTGACATAGCAAAGTCATTACGCGAAGTTGAAAAGATTAATACGTATTTTCATCAAGAAGGGCTTAGGGGTAGTAAGGACCAACCCTTACCGACTCTTGGACGCGTATTAGAAAGCTTGGCTACTGCAAATAACCTTAATCTAATTCATACCAAAGACCGCGATGAGTTAAAGCGTTTTCTAACTCGATTAAAAGCTAAAGCACCAGTTGTATTTATGAGTTTTCCGTCTGAGGCTAGTGACGATTTCATAGCCAAGCTATTAGATTGGTTTAGGGCAGAAGTGCATCCGTATATCATTTTGAACGTAGGACTGCAGCCAGAGCTAGCTGCAGGGTGTACGCTCAGAACTACCAATAAATTCTTTGATTTCAGCTTCCGAAATCGTTTCGAAAATAGTAAGAAAAAGTTGCTAGCGGCGCTGAAAGCTTTGGACCAAGCCCCTGATAGGACTGCCATTGCCGATGCTACTGCTACTAATCAAGAAAACGCGCTTGTTAGCGGTGGGGCAGCACAATGAGCGCAAAAGAAGGCAGAAACCTACACTTCCAGAAACTTATAGATGCCGGTAACCCTGTTGGTGAGGTTGTAGGTGTTAACCAGTTCATTATAATGGTAAAAGGTCTACAGCCTGCTAATGCTCATGCAATTGTTATGTTTGAGGACGGCTCTAAGGGCTTTATTAACCATGTCTTAGAAGACACGGTTCTTGTACTACACCTTGGCACCGATAAGCTACGTATTGGTATGGTTGTTGTAACCCAATACGATAAACTTGTAACAAAAGTGGGTAAAGGTTTTATTGGCCGCGTTGTAAACGTCATGGGTGAACCGCTTGACGGTAAGGGTCCAGTGGCTCCAGATGCTGTTTGGCCAGTGTTTAATCCTGCACCACCAATATTTGAGCGTGAACTGCTCGACCTACAACTTGAGACTGGCGTTATATCTATAGACGGTCTCTTTCCGATCGTACGCGGACAACGCTTAGCAATTCTTGGTGACAATAAAACAGGTAAGACGGCTCTGGCTACTCAGATTGCCCTAAATCAAAAGAACACCGATATCATAACGGTTTATGTTTTAATAGGTAAGCGTCGAAGCGATATTGACGAACTTTTAACTCGACTTAATGATACAGACTCGCTTAAGAACACTATAGTTATAGTATCTACTTTATTCGAATCATTAATCATGACTTATCTAGCTCCGTACGTTGGCTGTGCTATGGCTGAGTATCTGTGGCAAGCTTGTGATAAGGAGACTATGATTGTCTATGATGACCTTACCGCTCATGCCCAGGCGTACCGCGAAGTTGCTTTGTTGTCTAATGTGTCTCCAGGTCGTGATAGCTACCCAGGTGATATGTTCTATGCCCACTCGTCTTTACTTGAACGGGCCGGTAAATTGAAACGTAACAATAAGACTTTAACTAGCCTACCCATTGTCCTAACGCCCAACAATGACATCACAGCCTACCTACCAACTAATATTATGTCTATTACTGATGGTCAATGGATTATGGATCTACAAGTGTTCTTATCCGGAAATCGCCCAGCCGTATCTACCGGTCTATCGGTAACACGCGTAGGCGGTGTTGGCCAAAACAAGCGACAAAAAGGTCAAACTGCTGCCGCAATGAAAGCTCTTGCAACTTATCGCCAAGCAGAAGAGTTTGCACACTTCGGCTCAGAACTTGCTCTTAGTGCCCACAAAGACCTTGCTCGAGGTAAAAGTATTCTAGAAGTATTTAGTCAGCCGCCCACGGTTACCTATAACTTCATGGAGCAACAGCTGATGTTAGATATAGTGCTTAACATGGATGACACTGCGGAACTTGACGTTAAGAAAATGAAAGAACAAGTCCGTAATATGGCCACTATGGTTAAAGAAGACGGCCAGTTCGACGGTATTCGTGACCAATTACAAGCCGCTAGTTTACTAAACAGTGCTCCAGTTGCACCTGTTGGGCCTATAGGACCTACCGTACTTTCAAGTACAAGTGAAGAGGAAGATAAAACTGTGAATGATGAAGAGGCTGCTAAACAGGCTTTAGATAAAGCAAAAAATGCCAAACCTGTAAATGACCCGAACAAAGAAGACGAAGGGGTAGCAAAACCAATTGATGTTGATAAAGAAGGCACAATGACTGAGGCAGGTAAAAAACCAGAAGACACTGATAAGGAAAAGGAAAAGGAAAAGAAAAAGAAATGAGACGGCCGCAAGAAATAGCTAAAGATGTTGAAACCATGGGCACTATGGTTAATCTTACGAGTGTATTCGAAAGCCTGGCTTCTATGCGCATATCGCAGATTAAGGGAAAGGTGCAGCAGTCCGAAGTGTTCTTTGGTGAGTTATGGCATATTTATCGCCAACTGCGCCTAGATCAGACCTTCCGTTTTGGTCGTTCAGACCACAAAAAAGCTGATAAAAAAGAGCTTCGGATTCTCATTACCGCAGAAGGTGGTTTTTCTGGTGATATAGATCAGCGCCTTATTCGTCTTGCATTAGAGGGCTACAATAAAGCTGAGCACGATATCATTATTATTGGTCACCACGGCGCCGTACAACTTGCCCAACAGGGCATTGATTTTAAAAAGTACTTCAAGCTACCTAAGCAAGACGAAGACATTAACGTAGAACCTATAACCGAAGAGGCTCAGATGTATGACAATACAATCGCATATTACCAGAGCTATCAATCTTTGACAGTCCAGAACGTTAAGAAAATGAATATAAGTAAAGCTTTACAAGAACAAGGCGAGGCCACTATAGATCAGATGCTTAGTGGCGACGTAATTAATGAAGATACATATATTTTTGAACCAAGTACTTACGAAGTTGTCGAACATCTAGAGCGTTCCATGACTAGTATTATCTTGGCGCAAATTATCTTGGAATCTAAGCTTGCTCAGTACGCAAGCCGGTTCAAGGCCATGACTGCTGCGCATGAGCGTGCAGATGAATCGCTGGCTGAATTTAGGATGATGTTTAACCGTAGTAGGCGCGCAATCAAAGATGCACGTCTTAAAGAGATCGTGGTTGGTATGCGTAAAGTTAAGGCAACAAGAGAAGCAAAAGCAAGGGCGGCAGCACAGGCATGAGTGAAATAAATTTATCAAAAGGCATTATTAAGGTAATCCAAGACCTGGTTATTTATGTTGAGTTTGACGAGCAGTATCCAAATATCGGTGAAATTTTAATAGTCGAAGACTCAGAGAAAAAAGCACCACTATTGGTAGACAATATTAAATCTGATGGTACGGTAATCTGCCTGAATATAATGTCTGATCGGTCAATCAAAAAAGGCATGGAAGCTTCACGCACCGGTCACGGTATTGAGGTACCAACCGGCGAAAAGATTATTGGCCGCGTTCTAGACTTCATGGGTAACCCTTTAGACGGTGGTCCGCCAATCGATGCAAGTGCTCCACGTAAAGATATATTTAAAGTAGAGAATAAGTCTACCAAATTCGAGTCACTAAAACCAGAAATTCTAGAGACTGGTATTAAGGTTTTAGATTTCTTTACACCGTTTGTCAAGGGCCGAAAAATTGGCGTTATTGGTGGTGCCGGTGTCGGTAAAACCGTTTTAACAACTGAGATTATTCATAACGTAGCTAAGAATAGCGGCGTCCTTTCTTTCTTTGCCGGCGTGGGTGAACGTATTCGTGAAGGTCACGAACTTTATGAAACCCTCAAGGACTCCGACCTTTTAGATTCTACTGGTATGTTCTTTGGTCAGATGAACGAGAATCCAGTACAACGTGCTCTAATCGCTATATCGGCCACTGCCGCACTAGAATATTTTAGAGACGAAATGAAAAAGGATGTTTTGTTCTTTGCAGACAATATGTACCGATATGTCCAGGCGCGTAATGAGCTATCTACTATTATGGAGCAAATTCCTGCTGAAGGTGGTTATGAGGCTACTATTTTCTCTGACATTAAAACTCTACAAGACCGCTTAAGTAGTAATGAAAATGGTTCTATTACTGCTGTGCAAACTATTTATGTACCAGCCGACGACCTTTCCGATCCTGCTGTGCAGATGATCCAGCACGAGCTAGATAGTACATTGGTACTAAGCCGTAAAGTAGCCGAGCAAGGAATTCGCCCAGCTGTAGATTTAACCAAGACAAGCTCTAGTATGCTTACTCCAGAAATAGTCGGAGAACGTCACTATATGCTTAGTGTCCAAGTACAAAGTTTGCTACAAAAGTACGAATCACTGAAAGGAATCATTGCTATTATTGGTGAGAACGAACTAAGCCCAGAGGATCGTTCAGACTTTGCTAAAGCAAAGGCCTTAGTTAAGTACTTTACTCAGAACATGTTCGTGACCGAAAAGATGCTCGGCGTACCGGGCGAATACGTTAAACGTGATGATATGTTAAATGGCGTTGAAGAAATAATCTTAGGTTAGTCATGGTAGGGTTTAAGAAAAAAGCTGACAAGCCGAAAGCAGAAGAGCTTAAAGACGATAAAGGTAAGCCACTAATGCTAGTTAAGGTTTACTCACCGTTTAAGAACTACTTTGACGAAGCTGCCTATAGTATTAGTGCAGAAAACTACACTGGACCTTTTGATATACTGCCGCGTCACCATAATTTTATGACGTTAGTATCAGCCTGTGAAATGAAGATAATTGCCCCAACCGGGGACAAGATTATTCGTATAAACCGGGCAGTAATGCACGTCAAAGCTGATAAAGTTACAGTTTTCCTGGATGTTTAATTCATAAATCTATAGAAGCATTTGTTGGAGTAAACCAATTATTTGCGGTATTATATCCTTAAAGACACAAGCATTATGAAAGAGGAAGACAAAACAACCGAAAATTCGGCTGCAACACCTGAAGTAAATCAGGCTGATCAGAAGTCCGATAAATCGCCTGAAGAACTAATGGGTCAAGTTTCTGGCGCAGACGGATCATTGGAGGCCGGTCCAAAAGTTTCCAGTGTCGATGCGATGGCTAATGAATCCGAAGCAGATGGGGAGGCCAGGCCAACCAAGCCAAAACAAAAAGGTATCAAGGCGCTTCTCGGCAAGTTTAATATCTATTTAATGCTGTTCATCCTTATCATCGTTATCGCAGTCGTAGCTTTTGGGGTGACCTATACCCTGAACAGGCGCGAAACAGAAATCCGCCTCACTACTTCTGAGCTAACAGAATCAGATCTTGAAGAACTAAAAACCAGCGACGCTATAGTAGGTGACCCAAAACAGATTCTAACTATAGAATCTAACGCGGTTATAACGGGTAAGGTGGTTCTGCGCGACAGTCTTGATGTAGCAGGGGCACTACGAATTGGCGGCCCACTATCTCTTCCAAGCATTAGAGCTGGTGGAGAGGGTAACTTTGGTAGCTTGCAAACTAACGACTTTCAAGCCGCTGGCAATGCAACCATTGGCGGCATATTAGATATAGTTGGTAGCGTAACAATGGGCGAAAACCTTACGGTTAAAGGCTTTATTAATGCCGGGGGACGTCTAGATATCGGCGGCCCAGCAACAATTAACGGTAATCTTAATGTTAACGGCACTATCTCAGCTACTGGTCTAAACTTTGGTAACATTTCGTTTAGTCGTATTAATACTGGTGGCCCTCAGCCAGGTATATCTGTAAGTGGTGCTGCCGGTGGTGGAGCTACAGCCTCAATAAGTGGAACCGATGCATCGGGTATTGCAACTATTAATACTGGCGGCGGCACTGGTACGGGAATTTTAGCTACCGTTACTTTTACTAGCGCCTACAATGGTACTGCACGGCCCGTACTAACTCCCAACGGCCCGGGCTGTGCAAATATAGGTTATTACGTTACCAATATGACAGCTACCCAGTTCTCTATAGCAACAGCTACTAATCCGCCAGCAGGTACAACCTGTCGTTTTAACTACATTGTAGTAAACTAATTTATTTGAAGATTGCTGCATATTTGTAACTGCCTTGAGTACGGGCATGTATAATAATAATTATGAATTCTCGCGTGCTCCGCGTTAGCTTAGTCCTAGCTCTACTTGTACTAGCAATGCCGGTTATTACCTATGCCCAGTTTACTTCATCCAATTACGGGATAGAGGAAGTTTTTATAGGTGGTGGAGGCCAGCTTGATGCATGTGGTACAGCTTTTTGTGCAGATCAAGCGGTAGGAGGAACAGCAGTTGGTGATACTGAGAGCACGAACTTTAGGGCCCAAGGTGGCTTTGGTACGCCAAGTGAGCCAACGCTTGAAATGAGTGTGTCTGGTACGGCTATCAACTTAGGCATCCTTAATACTTCCACTACTGCGGCTGCTAGCTCCAACTTCAGCGTAAAGAATTACCTCAGTAATGGTTATGTTGTCCGGGTTTATGGCCAACCACCCAAAAATAGCACTACAAGCGTCCCTTTAGCAGCTCTAGGCTCTGCAACTACATCTCAGCCTGGAGTAGAACAGTTCGGTATAAATCTAGTTGCTAATTCCAGTCCTGGTATAGGTGCTAATCCTAGTCAAGCTCCAGACGCTACCTTCTCATTCGGTTTGGCGGCAACTGGTTATGGCACCACTGATAATTTCAGGTATATAAACGGCGACGTTATTGCCCTTAGTAACGAAGAGACTGGCCAGACAAATTACACGATTTCAATTATCGCCAACATATCTACACTTACTTCAGGGGGTGAGTACAATACTATATTAGTTGTCCAAACTATTGCTACCTTCTAGTAATGTGTGGATAACTTGTCAAGTAATATGTTGCAGTAGCATAAGTGTTTTGATAGAGTAATGTGAGTAATAACTAATAAACAAAAAATAAAACAAAAGGAGAAATGCATGAGTGATTATGCAATTTCGCTGAAACGCTCGAGTTTACTCTTAGCAGCCTTGGCCTTCACGGCGGCGTTGTTATTTACCAACGTAGGCATTTTCGGCTTACAAAAAGCAGATGCTGCCAACTTCACAGTTCGTAGCTTAAATATGTTAAGTCCAATCGCGGGCAACATAGGTAGTACAACCCCAGCAAATAGCGAAACAAACGGTGTTGATACGACACATACATTTGCATTCGATAATGCAACGGCAGGTACGGTTCTATCAATGCGATTTGAATATTGTACTACTGCGGCTGGTGCATGTGTTGCACCAACTAACATCGAAGTAGAAACGGGTACAACTATAACAGTACAGACTCACGAGGCTGTAACAGTTGCTACGCCCTTCACAATAAACGGTGCTAGTAGTACTGCAAACAGACTAGATATAACTAGAGCTTCTGGTGCCGCTTTCGGCATAGGAACATCTGGCAACCTCGTATTTGCTTTTGACGATATACGCAACACAGATACGGTTGGGACATTCTTCGTGCGTATGGTAGCTTATTCTGATGCCGCTTGGACAGCAGCGGTTGACGACGGTATAGTCACTGGTGCAATTACAACAGGTATTGCGATCACAACTAGAGTTTCAGAAACCCTTGGTTTCTCTACCACCGCTACAGTTGGTGGTGTATCTGCAGAGACAGCAGCATGCGTGCCTGTAACAGGTAGTGGTGCAATTGCACTTGGAGATGCAAACAATACTCTTGCAATAGCTCAAGCATACGATGCATACTCTGCTTTCCGAATGTTCACAAACGCAGGTAACGGAGCGGTTGTTCAATATCGCGGTGCAACCTTAACTAAAGCACCACTCACCGACGACATCAATGCTATTGGTGCAGCTGCTCTTGCAAGTGCGCCTGGTACAGAACAGTTTGGCCTTGCCATAGATGCTGATGGTGGAACCTTCACCGGCGATACTGGTGGCTTCGGTGGCGCAAACCAGCTTGCTCTCACTACAGCCTATAATGATGGAGAAGGTACTATAGTTAACGCTGGTACAGCTTCGTTCGCCTTTGTATCAAATACCTTAACTACAATTGCTTCTTCGCCTGGTTCAATTAGTTGTGACACAGCAGCGGTACGTTACATAGCTAACATTTCACCACTAACACCTGCTGGTACCTATACCACAACTATTGTCTACTACGGCGTTCCAACGTTCTAATGCTAAAATAAGACAATGAATATTAACCGGCCTCGCATAGACATATTTTCTAAAGCAGGCCGGTTTTTATGTGTCTTTATTTTTCTAGTTTTTATATTGCTGCAACAGACGGCAATAGTTGTCAGCGCGGCAGATTATCCAAGACCGGCAAACCGTAGTTTGCAGTTAGGGACAACAGAGCCCGGAGCGACTACGTCTTACGCCTTTAGCTGGCGTTACCCTAGTCCAACCAACATTGGATCCGTAAGATTAGAAATGTGCGATACTACTGATATAGACATAGTATGTACTAATCCTGGAACAGACATGTCAGCTGCAGTATTGTCTGGTCAAACCGGAGGTGTTACTGGTTTTAATATTTTAAGCCAGAGTACAAATGAGATTATATTAAGCCGCCCATCTACGGGCGCAAACACAAGTCAGTCAACCTATGTTTTAGATAACGTTATTAATCCGGTGGGGCTACCAACTACGATACTCGTACGTATTTCAACCTATGCGAGTTCTGATGCCTCAGGAACACTTAACCATCTTGGTAGCGTCATAAACTCAACTGCGCAACCCATCAACATTACAACTGAAGTTCCGCCAATTCTATTCTTTTGTGCTGCCTTAACTATTGATGAATGGTGCCAGAATATAAATGGTAACTTTATAGACTATAGTGATCTATCGCCGTCAGTAGAAGATGCAGGGGTGTCGCAGTTTGGTGCAGCTACTAATGCGATCGGTGGCTACGTTGTAACGATAAATGGTAACACTTTAACAGCAGGTAATAGAACTATTTCTGCCCTAACTACACCTTCTGCGAATACTCCTGGCGTTGCACAGTTTGGCCTTAACCTACGCGCAAATACTAGTCCCGCAAACGGTCAAGATTCCTTTGGTGCTGGCATAGGGACTGTTGCGCCAGACTATGACACACCTGATCTTTTCAAGTTCGTTAATGGTGATGTAGTGGCAAGTGCCGTTACGGGCACATTATTTAATACTTACACTGCTACATATATAGTCAATGTGCCCTCGGACCAAGCTAGTGGCGTATATAATACAACCATCGCCTATATTTGCACAGCTGCTTTTTGATGTTAAACTAAGCGTAAATCGCTAATGTTCCAACAACTAAGAGGGGAGTTTATGAAAAGGTTTACCAGATTATTCGCGGTTTTCGCGGTGCTTGCAGGTTTATTAATATCGCAAGCAAGCCAAATAGCTGCTCAATCCAATGCGCTAGCTATTACGCCGCGTAAGGACTACACGCTTAAGCCAGGCGAAAGCGTTGGTGACACTTTATCTATTACAAATCAGGACACAACCAATCCTTTGCAGCTTAGACTAAGTATAGTAGATTTTACTTCCCAAGACGAAACTGGCACGCCCCAGCTTTTACGTGAAGAAAATGCTGAACCTACAGCATGGTCACTAAGACAATTCGTAACATTGCCAGAGCAGGTAAGTATTCCTGCCGGGGGTACTGTTCAGGTACCTATAAGAGTTGAAATACCTGAAGATATCGGTGCTGGGAGTTACTATAGCGCAATAGAATATGCATCAGTTGCAGATCAAGAAGAGAATCGTTTGAATATATCGGCATCAAGCGTAACCCTGATGTTCGTAAAAGTGCCAGGTCTTGCAAAGCAACAACTTACATTTGAGCAATTTGGAACGTTTGTACCAGATAATAATGGTACTGATGGTACTTTTGCAGGTTTATTCTTTAGTGATCGACCGAAAGTAATGTCATACAGGCTAGCTAATGAAGGTAATGTTGCTGAGCAGCCAAATGCCAGTGTCGTTATAAGAAATTTTGCTGGTGATGAAGTTTATACGATTTCAAATGCAAATCCTAAGAACCAATTGGCTTTGCGCGATCAAACTCGTCGTTTTGACGCTTGTATTTTGCCAGAGACAGTAGAACAAGTCGCAGGAAATGGTAACTCTGTACAGGCAGTTGTATGTGCTGATACTGACTTTACTCCTGGCCGCTACACGGCTGAGCTATCTGTACTATACGGTGAGAACGGAAACGAAACTCGTGAGATTACAGCAAAAGCCAGCTTCTGGTACCTGCCATGGTGGTTTCTAGGGATAGTTATTGTTGGCATAGCTATTACTGCAGCTGTAGTAGTGTTGATAGTTCGTCGTGTCAAGGATTTAGGCTCGCGTAAGACTCGTAAGCGCCGCTTCTAGTAACCGTAAGCGATTCAGGGTATCATAGGTGTAATAACTTATGGGTAGAATTAAAACAAACTTGCTCATCGTATTAACAACGGCACTTACGCCGCTTTTAATTGCTGCAACTACTTATGCTCAACAATCAAGGCCCCAACAAAACCCTAGTGATCAGGGTATTGGTATGCAGGGCCGTATTCAGCAGCCGCCGCCAGGTGATGCTCCGACAATCTCTTTGCCTACTAGTGGTCAAGTATTTGAGGATCTACCAATAACTATTACAGGCCTGTGTACAGATACGCTATTGGTGCGAGTTTTCAAGAACAATGTTTTTGCTGGCTCAGCCATCTGCGACGGCGGTAGTTATTCTATCCAAATAGATTTATTTCCTGGTAACAATGAGCTATCTTCACGTCAATACGATGACCTAGATCAAGCAAGTCCTGAATCAAACATAGTTACAGTGTCTTATCCGATCGAGATTCCCTTGGTGCCAGGATCACCAGACAATGTCGCACAGCGTATTACACTGACATCTAACTTTGCCCGTCGCGGTGCTAATCCAGGCCAAGAGCTTACTTGGCCGATTACCCTTACCGGTGGTCGTGGGCCATATGCTCTAAGTATTGATTGGGGTGACGGTAAAGATCAGCTACTTACCCAAAACACTATTGGTACATTTGACATTAAACACGCCTACGATAATCCGGGTGTATATAGGGTAATTATAAAAGCTACTGATGCAGACGGTGAATCCGCGTTCTTGCAATTAGTAGGCATTGGCAACGGTGCCCTTACCGCCGGTTCTGATGATGGCGGCGGTACAGCTGTGACGCGCACTAGAGTACTATGGCAGCCAGCTCTTATTATGTTTCCGCTCATACTTAGTTCTTTTTGGCTAGGTAAGAAATACCAGCTCAAGCGTGTGCGTTACCGCATGAAAAATAGAATTATCCCAATAGACAAATAGTTCTGGCTCAATCTGTTAAATTTTGCTAAAATAGGTATATTATGTCTAAAAAAGTATTTGTCGGTCTATCTGGAGGTGTTGATTCCAGTGTTACTGTGGCGCTTCTTAAAGAGCAAGGTTATGATGTAACGGGTGTATACATGAAGAACTGGAGCCAGGACTTACCAGGTTTTGAATGCCCATGGAAACAAGACTTTCAAGACGCTAAACGCGTTGCAGTCCAGCTCGGAATACCGTTCAAAATGTACGACTTCGAAAGCCAGTATCGCCAAAAAGTAGTAGATTACATGGTGGAAGGCTATAAGGCAGGTCGCACTCCAAACCCTGACATCATGTGTAATCAAGAAATTAAGTTTAAAATCTTTATGGAAACTGCTTTAGCAGATGGGGCAGATATGGTTGCTACTGGCCACTATGCGCGGGTAAAGGAAGGCAAGTTACTTACTGCCAATGACGACAACAAAGACCAAACATATTTTTTGTATCGTGTCACAGAAGCTGCTCTAAGAAAAACTTTATTTCCACTCGGTGACTATACTAAGCCTGAAGTCCGAGAGCTAGCCAAAAAGTACAATCTTGCCACTGCTAACAAGAAAGAGAGCATGGGTATCTGTTTTGTGGGCAAGGTAGGCATTAAAGAATTTTTATTACACGAGCTTGGTAAACAGTTTCCAGGTGATATTATCGACCAAAACGGACTTGTATTGGGTAAACATGACGGAGCAATTTTTTATACTATAGGACAGAGGCATGGACTAGGGGTAGGAGCTGGCCTTCCTTATTACGTAGTTGGTAAGGATATGAGTAGTAATGAAGTATACGTCACGACTAATCTCGAGGACGAGCGGCTTTGGAATTCACAGCTTAAATTAACCGACGTACACTGGATAAATACTCAGCCAAAAGACGGAATGCAGGTTCAAGTACGTACACGTCACCGTGCAAAATTGGTAGATGGTACGCTACATGTAGCGTATACACAACAAAAAGGGGGTGGAAATACGCTACAGGTAGCGTTATTTGATGACATTCGGGCTCTCACTCCTGGCCAGTCAGCTGTACTTTATTCTAACGAAATCGTACTTGGCGGCGGCATAATCATATAGTTGCAAGCTAGTTACTTCTCGCTTATGCTAGAAGTAATGAGCGGTAAATTGAATGAAAAAATAGGTATTAAGGCAACACTGTATATATTGGTGGCTATACTAATTATTAGTGGAGGGGTAGTGATTTACTCCTTAGTAAATAAAGAAAGTAAAAAATCTGGGCTAGAATTACCGGGCAGTTCACTGGAACCACTCAGTGAACCGGAGCTTAATACTGATGAGATTGTGGGCGGTATGTCTAATATCTGGGACATGGTATTTGTGGATAATAACACAATAGTGTTCGACGAGCGTAATGGTGACTTGCGCGGCGTGTCAATTGATACCAAGGTGGAATGGCTTATAGCCAAAGTACCAAACGTACGTGCTGAGGGTGAGGGTGGTCTGCTCGGGCTAAGTATAGATAATGAATTTAGGGATAATCGTTACATGTATGCCTGCTATAACTCAACTGGTAGTAAACGAGCCGTTAAGGTAGCTCGCTTTAAATTAGCAGAAGATAATAAATCCGCCAGTGAGTTTACAGATATTATAAATGATATTCAGTCTCAAGCAGGTCGTCATTCTGGTTGCCGTTTAGTTATGGATGGTAATAACGTTCTATGGATTGGTACCGGTGATTCTGCAATAGGTAGCTCACCTCAAGACCCCAAGTCATTAGCGGGTAAGGTGCTAAGAGTAGATCGTAACGGCAAAGGTGTTAGCGGGAACTTGAGCGCACCATTCGATAGCCGAATATTTAACTACGGTCATCGTAATATTCAAGGAATAGTACTGCTACGTTCACCCTTAGAAAACGGAGCGATAGGTCTTACTAGTGAGCACGGTCCAGATAAGCAAGATGAAGTTAACTGGTTGATTCCAGGCAACTTCGGATGGGATCCGAACGGTGCATCACGTAACTACGATGAATCGGTCCCCATGACTAACAAGTCAAAATTTCCTGAAGCTATAAGCGCAGTTTGGAATTCCGGTATCTCAACCTTGGCGGTATCTGGCATGACATTCCTAACAAATGAGAGTTGGACTACCTGGCGTGGCTGGCTAGCAATGGCTACACTAAAAGGGGAGCACGTGAGATTAATACAAATAAACCGTGATGGCTCTGTGGCAGCAGAAAAAAAAGTCCTTACCAATTTTGGCCGTATTCGTGCTTTAACGGAGGCCCCTAATGGCGATTTATATCTAGCAACAGATAACGGCAACGATAAAGACAAAATAATTCGCGTGCGTCCACAGTAGTACATCTGTTGGCAAAGACATCCACCTCTGTTAATATATTACATATGACTGCACAAAACATTCGTAACGCTTACCTACAGTATTTTAGAGACAGAGGGCACAAAGTAATTCCGCGGGCGCTGCTAGTGCCCTTAAACGATCCGAGTACATTGTTCACTGGCTCTGGTATGCAGCCGCTTATCCCGTACCTACTAGGCGAACCACACCAGGATGGTACGCGCTTAGTAGATAGTCAAACCTGTTTGCGCGCTCAAGACATAGAAGAGGTAGGTGATAATCGTCATACAACCTTTTTTGAAATGTTAGGAAATTGGAGCTTGGGGGACTACTTCAAAGAAGACCAATTACCGTGGTTCTTTGAATTCTTAACAGAAGTTGTAGGACTAGATCCTCAAAAACTATTCGTCACATGTTGTAGCGGATTTCCTGAATATCAGGTACCTAAAGATACTACATCTGCTGAAATATGGTCAAAACTATTTAGAGAAAAAGGCGTAGACCCTAGACAAGTAGAGATAGGTTCCGAAGAAAACGGCTATAAAGTTGGCTCCCAAGGCGGCAGAATATTCTTTTATGATGAAAAGAATTGGTGGAGCCGCGACGGCGCACCCAAAAAAGTTAAAATAGGTGAACCATGCGGTCCCGATTCTGAAGTTTTTTATTTACTTGATCATGTACAGCATAATCCAAGTTACGGTGAGCATTGTCACCCTAACTGTGATTGTGGCCGATATATAGAAATTGGTAACTCTGTTTTTATGGAATATATACGTAGTGAAAAAGGTTTTGAAAAACTGCCCAAACAAAATGTTGATTTCGGGGGTGGCCTAGAACGAATTGCTCAAGCTGCAATTGACAGTGACGATATGTTCAAGATAAGCCTTCTTTGGCCGATTATTGAAGAGCTAGAGATATTAAGCAACAAAAAGTACGATTCACATACTGCAAGCATGAGGGTTATTGCCGACCATTTGCGTGCTGCTACTTTTTTGGCCGTAGACGGAATTATCCCCAGCAATAAGGAGCAGGGGTATGTTATGCGTCGTCTCATACGACGCGCTATTCGCCACGCATTTGACCTTGGTATTGAACAGAATTTCTTAGAGCAGGTCGTACCTGTGATTATCAATCTTTACAAAGCTGACTTTAAAGAAGTAATACAAAATAGCCATAAAGTTGCAGAGATTATGCTAAAAGAAGAAAAAATCTTCCGTCAAACTCTAAGGGCTGGAGTTAGAGAGTTTAGTAAATTAACAGCAAATGGCCTTACAGGCGCAGAAGTGTTTAAGCTTTATGATACCTATGGCTTTCCTCTAGAGCTCAGTCTAGAAGAAGCTTATAAACAAAGTATCAATGTCAACGAGACTTGGCGTGAGGAGTTTGACGATTTAATGATGCAACAACGAGAGCGCTCCCAGACGGCTGCCAAGGGCACTTTCAAGGGCGGTCTGGGTGGTCAAAGTTTGCAGCACAAGAAGTATCATACAGCTACGCACCTAATGTACCAGGCTCTGCGTAACGTACTAGGAGATCATGTTATCCAGCGTGGCAGTAATATAACTGAAGAACGTCTACGTTTTGACTTTAGTCATACGCAGAAGGTAACTGAAGAGCAACTAAGTGAAGTAGAAACTATTGTAAATGAACAGATAGCACAAGATTTAAACATTAGTTTTGAAGAATACCCTACTAAAGTAGCCTTAGAAGAGAAAGGTGCTTTAGGTCAATTTGGTGATCGTTATGGAGACACGGTTAAGGTGTACAAAATGATAGCCGATAGTTCGGGTAAGCCATTTAGTTTTGAAATATGTGGCGGACCACATGTCGATCATACACTTCAACTTTATGAAGATGGAAAAAAGTTTAAAATAATAAAAGAAGAAGCTAGTAGCTCTGGTATAAGACGCATTAAGGCATCTTTAATATAATTCATAAATAATTTAGCTAAAAAAACTTCTGGAATAACACTAGCTTTTTAGTTATTAGGAGTGTAGGCTAATTTATAAGTTAGTTATTAATTAAAAAAAGGTCTCAATGTCTTTAGACGCATATCTATTTATGAGCCATGAAGATGGACTGCCTCATTGTGAAATAAGACACGTAGAAGGAGTTGGAAGCCTGGCGGCAAGAGATGTGCTAGGCCGTGAGTATCTGGAGCAATTATTGAATGATGCAGGCGAAGAAACAGTAGCCGTGATAGGTAATACGGCCTTTCGGTTAAGTGAAGCCGAGTTAAGTGAAATATTACCGGAAATGTCCATCGTATGCCCGGTTCATCAGGTTGCGGATCCCTCAGAATCTAGATTTGATGATACAGATAGCTACTTTGCAGTCCCTACCGTTCATAGCCTCATATAAAGCTTCCACCATGGTACAATAATACAGATATGCTTAAGAACTTTAAGCGACCATCTTTTGGTCGTTCAAAAAAATTTAATAGTGAAGCTGAGCAGCACATAATCGGTCTGGATATTGGCACTGAGAATGTTAAAGCTTTAATTGGGCTAGTTAAGGGTGATGATATAGAAATAATAGGCGTTGGCCGTGCTCACCAGCATTTAGCTGATATGCAGGCTGGAGCGATTGCGGATATAGCTTCTGTAGTAAGCAACTGTGATGAAGCTCTAGCGCAAGCCGAGAAAATGGCTGGCGTGTCTGTTAATCGTGCTGTTATTGGTATCGCTGGAGAACTTGTAAAAGGCACTACTACTACAGTAAAGTTCACTCGTAAAGAGCCAAGCAAGCCGCTAGACATGCCCGAGATAGAACGTATTATTGGTATGGTTCAATCTAGGGCTCTAGAAAAAGCAAAAGCCCAACTAGCTTGGGAATTAGGCGGAAAAGAAGTAGAAATACGCTTAGTTAATAGTGCGCTCGTAAGTATTACCATAGACAGTTACGTAGTTAGCAGTCCATTGGGCTTCCAGGGGCGAGACGTTATGATTCAACTTTATACTGCTTTTGCACCACTTATTCACATTGGGGCACTAGAGCGTACTGCAACCGAATTGGAATTAGAGCTTTTGGCAGTAGCGGCCGAACCTTTTGCAGTAGCTAGAAGTGTAATTGGCAACGATCCAAATGCAAACCTCAACGCAATTCTAATGGATATAGGTGGTGGAACTACAGACATTGCCGTTTTAAATGAAGGTGGTGTAGAAGGAACCAAGATGTTTGGAATTGGTGGCCGTGCATTTACTAAATCTGTTGAGCGTGACCTGTCTACGGATTTTGAACAGGCAGAGATTTTAAAGTTAGCAGTGGATTCTAGTAAGGTTCCGCAGCATAAAAAAGAGCAAGTAAAAGACGCTCTAAAAAAGACGCTAGATGTCTGGACGTCTGGTGTAGAGCTAGCATTAGGAGAATATACCAAATTAGATCACTTACCTCATCGAATACTTCTTTGTGGCGGTGGATCTTCTTTACAAATGCTCATGGATTCATTATCGGAAAGCAATTGGTATACTACACTACCGTTCACGCGTAAACCTGTCGTGCAGCATATTGAACCAGAGCAAGTAGTCGGTATCGTTGACAAAACTGGCGTCGTCACCGACCATACATATATAACTGCAATGGGATTACTGCGTGTAGGTCTTGACACACTTAACCAGCAGAATCCAGAGCATTCAGCTGGATCAATTAAAGAAAGAATAAATAGGTTACTGAGCGTTTAAACATTATGGCGACTAGCAATAAAGAAACAATATATATAGATGTAGATGACGAGATAACTTCTATTATAGAGAAGGTTAAAGCCAGTAATAGTAATATCGTCGCATTAGTCCTGCCAAAACGAGCTACGGTGTTACAGAGTGTGGTTAATATGAAGTTGCTAAAAAAATCTGGCACTTTAACTAAGAAGAATATTGTACTTATTACATCTGAAAAAGGCTTAATGCCTTTGGCGGGCGTAGCTGGCCTGCATGTAGCCAAGAGTCTGCAGAGTAAGCCAGTAATTCCACCGTCGCCGATTGTACCAGGTGAAGAAGCCGAGCAGGCTACTATATTAGACAACGAGCCTAAAATAGACAAAACTGCATCTATAGGTGTATTAGCTGCCGCCAATATTGATGATGAAGGTATGGAAACAATTGAGCTTGATAACATGGCAGCAGAGGATGTTTCAAGCGCAGTAATTGCCGCAAAGACTAAGAAACTCAAACGCTTAAAAGTACCAAATTTTGAGCGTTTTCGTTTAGGCTTCCTCCTAGGTGGACTCGGTTTAATATTGCTTATAGTTGGTTGGTACGTGGCAACCGTAATAATGCCACGTGCAAAAGTAACAATTACAACCAATACTACTTCAGCTGTCAGTTCTTTTGACTTCTTAGCTAGTACGACAACTGAGCTTGATATTGATAATCGTAAGGTTCCAGCTATTCAAAAAGATTCCAAAAAAATCGATACCGAAAAAGTAAAAGCAACCGGCCAAAAGGATAATGGCACTAAAGCTGAAGGTGAAGTTATCCTTTCTATTCCTTGCGCCAGCGTTACTGGTAATCAGCCTACTGTTCCGTCGGGTACTGCAGTTAGTTCCGGCGGACTCAATTTTATTACCCAAGATTCTGCAACCTTAAATGAAGCGGCCTTTAGTCCGTGCCGTTTCACTAAGAGAGTTGACGTGGCAGCATCACAAAATGGTGAGGCTAGCAACCTTGCTAGTGGTAAGACATTCGCTGTTGCGGGTTTTTCATCAATTACAGGTAGCAATGCAGCCGTATTTAGCGGCGGTACTAGTCTAATAGTTAAAATAGTAAGCCAAAAAGACATTGATGATGCAGTTGCGACCATTAGATCAAGGCAGGATGGTCTGGTTGGGGATGAGTTGAAAGCCCAACTTGAAGCTGATAATCTTTACGCGCTTAGTGAAACACGTAAAGCCAGCGAATCCAAAACAACTGCTGCCCCGGCTGTAAACGAAGAGGCTGAAGAAACGACAGTAACAATTGAGACTATCTACACCATGCTTGGTATAAACCGCGATGACTTAAGTCAGCTTGTCAAAAAAGATGTTAGCGGCGAACAGTCGCTTAAGGGTCAAGCTATTACAGATGATGGCATTGACCAATCAATTATGCGTATTAATAATCAGCCAAGCGTCAGCGAAGCATTTATAAGCTTCCGAACATCAGTAACTGCTGGTCCGGAAATCGATGAGATCGCTATAAAGGAAAATATTAAAGGCAAAAAGCGTGGCGAAGCTGAGTCATATATAAAGAACCAGCCAGGAGTAGAGGACGCAACTATCGATTACAGCCCATTTTGGGTATACTCTACACCTAGGGCGGTTAGTAAAATCACGATAACTATTAATAAAACAAGTGATCAGTCAGCCGATACTAATAGTAATGAATAATTATGTAGTAAGTTTGGATGTGGGGGAGCGTAGAGTTGGCGTAGCTATAGCGTCTTTGATTGCTCGCTTACCGGCACCATTATGCACAATTGATAGAAGCAAAGTAACGGATGTTTTTACTAAGATTGCTGAGATTGTAAAAAAAGAACAAGTGTCTGTTGTAGTAGTTGGGCTACCACGTGGCATGCAAGGTCAAGAAACGACTCAGACTACAACTGCTAGGGCTTTTGCAAGTGAGCTAGGCAAAGTTGTGGATTTACCTATTGTAATGCAAGACGAAGCCGGTACTTCACTTGAAGCAGAGCAACTACTAAAGCTGCGCGGTAAAGCGTATGAAAAAGGCGATATTGACGCTGAGGCAGCAACTATAATACTAAGGGATTATCTGCAACAATACGTGGAGCAAAGCGCATGAAACAATATAAATTTGGCATGGAAGGCAAACCAAAGTGGCGAAGATCATTATTATTCTTAGCAACGTTATTAATAGTGGGTGCAGTTGCCGGCTTTATTGGCATTCGTAGCCTTTACATGAGTAATCTGCAAGCAGTAAATCCACTGGCAACTGAAGACATAGTTTATGTACTACAAAGTGGCGCAACTACACCACAGATAGCAAAAGGTCTGCGAGAAAAAACGTTAATTAGATCTACGGCTGCCTTTGAGCAATATGTTAGAACCAATGAGGTCGGCCAGGATTTCAAGGCTGGCACCTATCTTCTTAAGCAGTCACAGGATGTAGCTACGATCATAGGTATCTTAACGGAGGGTAGGGTGGCAGCAAACTTGTTTACTATTTTACCAGGTAAACGTCTGGACCAAATAAAAGCAACCTTTATAGAGGTGGGTTTTACTCAGTCAGAAGTAGATTTTGCTTTAGATCCTAATAATTATACCAACCATCCAGCGCTTGTAGATAAGCCGGTTGAAGCTACATTGGAGGGTTATCTATACCCAGACTCATACGAGTTCCTACTCGGAACAACCAAACCTCAAACGATTATAGGCCAGTCGCTTGACGAAATGGCAGAAGCATTAACACCTGAGACTAGGGCCGGTATTGCAGCACAAGGTCTCAGCGTATATCAAGGTATAATCTTAGCTTCAATTGTTGAACGTGAAGTTGGTGCTGTTGATAGTAACGGCGTGCCTAATAATAATCGTCCTAAAGCGGCCCAGGTATTTCTAAAGCGACTTCGTGAGGGAATGAGATTGGAGTCCAATACAACTGATAATTTTCCAGATGAATATAATACCTACAGCATTATGGGTCTACCACCTACACCCGTAAGTAATATAACAAAGAATTCTTTAGAAGCAGTTATTGTGCCTGCTAACACAAACTATTTGTTTTTCGTGTCTGGCAAAGACTGTGTAACTCGTTTCAGTGAAAACAATTCACAACACGAATCTTACATTCAGCAGCACGGCGTTGCTACCGATTGCAATGGTTAGACCTTATTGACTTGAAAGGTATTGGCTTGCTACAATTAATTCAGCTTTTTGGGCTCGAAGAAAATAAATTACAAAGGTTTCACCTCTGGACATTTTACCTCAGTCAAAACCAACTCGTACCGCAGCGTCGGTTAAATCGCCAAAAACTCCCTCTACTAAACCGGGAATTTCTTCTCTAAAATATCAGGCAGAAAGACGAAAACGTCGGTTCAAAAGAAGCGTTGTAAGGTACGCTTTAGTAGTCTTTAACTTAGCAATAATAAGTGCTGCTAGTTATACGGCATTTATTCATTCCGACAGCCAAAGCGTCAGTTATGGTTTTTATAGCACTGAGGCTGAGGACACCTCAAACCCCCTAGATGCCCTGTCCGCCGCAGAGGTAGCTGTTAACATAGCTAAAATGACAGGATTACCCGAGGAACTGGCAGTTACTAACCAAGCCGATACAATAGACCTGTACTTAAGGGCGGCAATTAGTGAGCGTGAGTACGCAACTAAAGGTCAAATCCTAAGTGCTGTCATCAAAAGTAAGCAAGACATTATAGAACACACAGTTTTGCCAGGTGAAACTTTTGCATTACTTTCTAGCAAATTTGGTGTCACGTCTGACAGTATTAAATGGTCTAATGAATTAACTCAGGACAGACTAGAGCCAGGTAAAGTACTGGTAATACCTCCAGTAAATGGATTTGTGCACCTAGTTGGCGTAGGAGATACTGCGGATAAGCTTGCAGAATCTTATAACGCTAATGCTGCAGAAATAACGGCCTTTAATGACGCCGAGGTTGCCGGACTAGTCCTTGGCGATAAAATCGTTATTCCTAACGGATCTAAGCAGCGCCTACCTGCTATCATGAAGTATAAGGCTAATTACGGGCAGAACGGCTATTGGCGCGGCTATTGTACGTGGTATGTTGCGAATAAGATTAATGTGCCAAATAACTGGGGTAATGCAAATACCTGGGATAACTTTGCCAGAGTAACGCCGGGTTGGTTGGTAAGTCCTGTACCAGTAGTCGGTGCAATTGCCCAATCTAATAGCGGTGCCGAAGGGCACGTAGCTATTGTAGAGGCAGTGAGTGATGACGGTAGCATGATAAAGTACTCTGATATGAATGGTTTAGCGGGTTGGGGTAGAGAAGGTCGTACACCCGATTGGGTACCAGCAGGTCAACGTTTCCAAAACTACATTTATAGGGCGCAGTAAGTTTTTTAACAGGGGTCACTCTAGTCTTTAATGTTGACATAAGTGGTCTACTTTGATACTATTCGATAGCAAAATACTCGCATTTGTTCATATAATGTTCGTGTTTTGTAATAATTCACTCTAGCAATTAAGGAATAGTTAACTATTCTAAGGAGCTTACTATTCGTAGTCTACCTCCATTCATTGAGAAATTTTCTGCCACCTCAAACTCAGCTAAATCATCCCGTAATAAACTGCTTCAGAACAGTTCGAAGTATGTTAATCGTAAGCGTGTCATTCGCTATGGCCTACTTGCAGGCAACATCGCTGTAGTCCTGGTTGCAATCGTTTTGGTTGCAGTCCATTCGAATGGAGATAAAGCTGCAAACTATAGCGCACTTAATACTGCTAACGAAACTAAAAATTCTAACCCTTTAGATACTTTGTCTGCTGTAGATATAGCAGCAAACGTAGCTATAATGGCTAGGTTGCCCGAAACCGGCCTAATTATTAATGAAGCAGACTCCGCTAGTGCTGGATTAAATGACCCTGTAAGCTCACGCGAGGCAGTCTTAAAGCCACAAATTCTTAGCTCAGATATTAAGACAAAAGCTGATATACGTGAACATGCGACCGTACAGGGCGATACCTTAACAAGCCTAGCAGTTGTTTACGGCGTAACCTCGGATAGTATTAAGTGGTCTAATAGCATAAGTTCCAACACTTTAAGGCCCGGAACAACCCTGTTAATACCTCCAGTTAACGGCATAGCCTACACCGTTAAGTCTGGGGATTCTGCTGAAGAGCTTGGCAGAAAATATAATGTACCCGCTGAACAAATCATACAGTTCAACGACGCAGAATTAAGTGGTTTAACTGCAGGCGAACGGATTGTAATCCCTGGCGGTAGCGTAAAAGCAGTAGCAGTCGTTCGGAGTAGCGCCCCTTTCTATGCTAATTTTGCTTTTGGCAACTCTGCCATTTATGGCTATAACGGTTATGTGCCTGGTTATTGTACTTGGTTTGTGGCCAATAAGCGTATTCAAGCCGGTCGACCTTTACCGGCTAACTTAGGTAATGCAGCTACTTGGGACAATTACGCTCCTCAAGGCTGGGACAGGGTACCTCGTGTTGGTGCAGCAGTTGTGACCGCAGAGCGCGGCGCTGGACACGTAGCTTACGTTGAGCAGGTAAACGAAGACGGTAGCGTGTTAGTATCAGAAATGAATCGCCGTCGTCGTTATGAAGTAACAACACGGGTATTTAGTCCTACTGAAGCGGTAACTTACAAATACGTTAATTAAACCTACCTCTGTTCAATTAGTATAAATTGTTGTATAATTAAGTACATATGTTCGTAGATAAAGTTCAAGTGAGTGTTCAGGCAGGCAACGGCGGCAACGGCTTTGTTAGCTTTCGTCATGAAATTTACGTTGATAGAGGCGGTCCAGATGGTGGTGATGGTGGTGACGGTGGTGATATTATTATGGTTGCAAGCTGGAACCAAAACACGCTTGCAAACTTTCGTTTCCAAAAAGCTATAAAAGCCGATGATGGCATTAGAGGCGACAGGCAGCGTAAGCATGGCCGAAGCGGTAAGGATCTTGAAGTACCGGTGCCAGTAGGTACTATTGTTACAGATGAACATAACGGTATCTTGGCAGATCTTGCAGAGAATGGTCAAAGAGTTGTAGTGGCCTACGGTGGTAAAGGCGGTTTCGGCAACGCCCACTTTGTAAGCTCAACCCGTCAAGCCCCACGCGTAGCAGAGCGTGGAGAACTGGGCGATAGCTTCAAGGCTACACTTGAGCTTAAAATGATTGCCGACGTTGGTATAGTTGGTCTGCCTAATGCCGGCAAATCAACACTGCTTAGCGTGGTTAGCAATGCGCGGCCAGAAATAGCCGATTATCCTTTTACCACACTCTCGCCCAATCTAGGAGTGGTTGATATTGATGAAGGTACATCATTACTTTTTGCTGACATTCCTGGTCTTATTGAAGGAGCATCTGAAGGTAAAGGCCTGGGCGATGATTTTTTGCGCCACATCGAGCGAACCAAAGTACTTGTTCATTTAGTAGATGTCTACAATGAATCGATAACCGAAGCTTACGAAACAATCCAAAATGAATTACAACAATACAAAACAGACCTTACCAAGCGTCCTCAGATTGTAGTACTAAGCCAGGTTGAAGGCTTAGACGACAAGACCATAGCTGATAAAATCAAAGAACTTAAAAAGGTTTTACCTAAGAACACTCCTTTATTTGCCATCTCTGCAAAGAGCAAGCAAGGTCTTAAAGAACTACTCTATAGTGTTAAGGCTGAAGTGGTGGCTGAGCGGGAACGCCTGCTTGCTGAGGAGCCAGTAGACGACGGTGTACCAGTTTATAGAATAGATCCTAACCAGCAGCCGTGGCGTGTAATTAAGCGTAATAACGGTTTCGTTGTACGCGGTCGTAAGATTGAGAAGTTTGCAGCCCGTACGGACTATGAAAACGAAGAAGGTGTACGTCGTCTGCGCGATATTATGAAAAAAATGGGTATCATGCGTGAGCTTGAACGTCAAGGTATCGAAAGAGACCAAAAGATTGAATTTGGCCAACACGGCACAATAGCTTACTAAACTTAAAAAGTTAATTATTATTTAATATAAATCGAACATTTTTAACATCTAGCAATAATGTCTTGAAATATCTGGGCTACAAAGGAACATCCAACAAACACATTCAAGAATTATAGTGGATTCAAGCAAAAATTCGACATTAAAAACTACGGGCGCACATAAGTTTACAATCTCAAGTTTATTAAAACCAAGTCAATAATCCTCTCTTGACACTACGAGCGTTGCTTCCACTTACATCGATATCGACACGCTTAAAGTTGGTCGATCACTGAGCATAGAAGATGACCAAATTAAAGAAGAAAATTTATAGCATTGATGGTCAACAAGCTTACAAAACAAAACTTATTGAAGACTTTAATTTAAATTATGTGCCAGGTGGAAATCATAGTCATGAGCGCACGGTTGTATTAGAATCTGGGCAGTCATTAAGTGACTTTAGAGAAATAAAAAAAAGTACTTTCGGTAACCCGGGCTTATACGTTACAGCAATTTATACGCGCTACTCAAAGCTAGTTAAAGCATCTGGCATAATCGCAGCTATAATAGTATTTTCTTTAGTAGTTCTTAGTTTAATAAAATTACTAGATAGGCGTAGGCAGTGGCGCATGAACCACATAGCTGGCCAAAACAGTAGAACTAATCAACAAGGTGGGCCAACAAATTCAGCAAAGTTTGACCTATCTATAAAAGATTTTGTGTTTGATAACCGCAAAGCATTAGTAGGTTTATTAACTCTTATTATTATTGTTTTTTTCAGCTATGGCTACGTAATATCCAGCTTTACGGTAGATGGTATTAGCATGGATCCAACCCTGCAAGATAGAAACGTTCATCCGCTACTTACCTTACCTGTAACGATTGGAAGGATTAGTGGTGCAGGATACGTACCGCCAAGGGGTGAAATAGTGGTCGTAAATAAGACAGAAAACAACTTATTTCAATCAGAAGTCGTAGAAAAAAGCTATGTAGTAAAAAGAATCGTTGCTTTACCGGGAGAGCGTGTAGTTATAAGCGGAGGGGTAATTACTGTCTATAACCAAGAAAATACCAATGGTTTTGTGCCTGATGAGATGTTTGCATGGATACGGGACACCACGGGTTCAGAATTTTTTAGGTCAGATGTAGTTTTAAAAGAAAATGAACTATTTGTGGTTGGCGATAATAGGGATGATTCAATTGACTCGCGGTTTTATGGTCCTATAACTACAGACAAAATTGTTGGCAAAGTTATTAACTAGTAGCTTGTATTTATGGAAATATTCTGTTGAAGCCACTCTAGGGGTGGTACAATTTTAGTAAATGCAGCAAACTTTATACTTCTACGACCTTGAAACTAGTGGAATAAATGCTAGGTCTGCTCGTATCATGCAGTTTGCAGGACAGCGCACTGACATGCAGCTAAAGCCGATTGGTCCTCCGGATGATATCTTTATAAAACTGACAGAAGATGTTTTACCCGAACCCGATGCAATTATGATTACTGGCATAACGCCCCAAAAAACCTTAGCAGACGGTATTACGGAAGTAGAGTTTCTAAAATATTTCCATGGACACGTTGCCCTACCAGGCACTATATTTGTAGGTTTTAATAATATTCGTTTTGATGATGAATTTATGCGGTTCACAAATTATCGTAACTTTTATGACGCATACGAATGGGCCTGGAAGGATAGTCGTGGGCGCTGGGATTTGTTAGACGTTGTTCGTATGACCAGAGCGCTTAGGCCGGAGGGTATTGAATGGCCTTTTGATAGTTCCGGCAAACCAAGTAATCGACTAGGCTTATTAACTAGTATTAATAATCTTGAGCACATAGATGCCCATAATGCCTTAAGCGATGTTAACGCTACTATTGCTGTTGCCAGAATGATCTATAACAAACAGCCAAAATTGTTTGAATATTTACTTAAACTACGGGATAAAAAAGCTGTAGCCTCTCTAGTTAGTAGTAATACCCCATTTGTTTATGTTAGCGGTAAATATTCGAGTTCTTACGAAAAAGCTACTGTGGTTATTGGTTTAGGAGAGCACCCTGGTAAGCAGGGCGTGTTGGTTTATGATTTGAGGAATGATCCTGAAGATTACGTCCACATGTCACCGGCTGAGCTTGCTATGGCCTGGAAAGAAAGAGCAGAAGACCAGACAAAACGTTTTCCGGTTAAAACAATACAGCTTAATCGTTGTCCCGCAGTAGCACCGCTGAGTGTACTTGACGCTTCAGCCAAAAAACGTACCGCAATAGATCTAAAGCAAATTGAAGCACACAACGAATCCCTAATTAAGTACCCTAATTTTTACAATAACTTGCTAGCGGCATTAAAAATAATGGACCGTGCAACCCAATCTAGTTTAGTTATTGATGAGCAACAAGTGGACAGTCAATTGTATGAAGGCTTTTTTGGTGACCAGGATAGAACCGTAATGTCGGTGGTTCGCGCCGCAGATAAGTCTGAAATTGCCTCCTTAGATATAACTTTTAATGATAATCGTTTAAGTAAACTACTACCACTTTATAAAGCTCGCAATTTTACTAATATACTAACAACAGAGGAGCGTGAAGAATGGGAAAAATTTCGAGCTACTAAGCTAATGGCAGGGGGTGTTAAAAGTATAGCTCAGCGCTACTTTGATCGACTGAACGAATTGGCACAACGTGAACAACTTACAGAGCAAGATAAATTTATTTTAGAAGAGTTACAATTGTATGGTCAAAGTATCCTACCAATAGAAGAGGATTAGAGGGCGATAAGAGATAGCATTAATTGTTGCGTTAAACGGCGAGTGACGCGAATACTATAAAAATAAAAACATGCAACTACCAACATTCCCAATAACACGACTAACATGTAGTCGATAAAATTGAGTTGTATTGAAGTGCCTGGGACATATCCCAAGACGATGAATTGCAACATAGTTTGCCACCTATTAAGTTATATAAATTATAACCTATAAAAGAGATATAATCAATAAGATTATATAAGTAGCTTATGTTTTACTGCGTTTAAAAAAGCTAGAAAACTTGTCGAAACGATCACGGTTAAGCAAAAATACAAATAAGCTAGCAATTATTATCACAATTGATAAGCCTTCAATAAGCCGATTATCATAAACAAAAACAAAGTATGTTCCAATTGAAATTAATAGCAGGGTAACTATGTCATACACGTGCCTGACCCATTGAATATCAGGGAAAAGCCACTTCTTAAATGTCACCCCTTTATGCTTTGCGGTCTCAAGCCAGCGTTCAGCCCAGTCATGATTAACTGCAAGTAAGCTTAAGCCTAGTAAGAATAAGGGTATTCCACCAGGTCCAGGTAGCCAGCCAAATAGAATTACTCCTATAAAACAAAGAACTGCTAATGTATCAAAAACTATTATTTTGCTGTATTTTTTAAACCTATTCATACCATTTTAGTATACCAGTTTGTAGTGTCAGTATATTATTAAATTGTATTTTATTAATAAATATGTCAAAATATAAAAAACGGAGTAAAGATGTCTTCTAAGGAAAAAAATCGAGGTGGTAATGAATCTCATCGTAGAAATCATAAACGATACAACTTAAGTATAGTAAGAACACTTGTTTCTCCACACCCCGAAGTAAGCACCTTAATTGAAGGTATACAAACTGTACTTGGACCTGCATTTGAGGCTGACGTAGCAGAGAAAGGCGTTGTTTTACTTGAAAGTCGAGCCATACTAAGCGCCATAAGAGATAGGCGTGGTAAGGTAGACCGTAGTATGCTGGCTGATACAGAGTCTGGTCTCAGAGAAAAAATGCGTGAAAACGACCTAGCTCAAACGCCAATTGAAGTTAGAATAGATAAACGTGACCCACTGAGGATGTTTGGTAGGCACAAAGATGTATTAGCTCTTAATCTGGTTGCAGATATGAGATTAGGTGCAGACCGAGGTGCAATTGAAACCTTTGTCGATACTTATTATCCTAATGAAACCGATCTAAAGAAGCGGGCTAAACCTCTTGTTCCGCACATCACATTAGGTAAAATAAAGCCCCAACTACTAGCAAACGGCACTTTAGCAGATCTGGTCGAAGATACTTACGGTTTTTTAAACAGCCCACCGTTAGACTCAACTCCATTCGATAGACTCATATATGCAGGAGCACCCGATTCTGTTGTAGTTCCCGAGTTTGTTGCCCTTAATGGTTTAAGAATTCAAGTAGAAACGCATTAACAGGTCTAGAAAAATATTGGTTTTTCATGTATAATCGTTCCGTTCAAGGAGGACTGTTTTGTCTGAGTATATAGAAATTAGGGGTGCCCGCGAGCACAACCTCAAAAACATCGATTTAACGATTCCGCGCGAAAAGCTAGTAGTTATAACTGGCCTCAGCGGTTCTGGTAAATCTTCTTTGGCTTTCGATACTATATACGCCGAGGGTCAGCGTCGCTATGTTGAATCACTTAGTTCTTATGCTCGCCAGTTTTTGGGCATTATGGAAAAACCTGATGTTGATCAGATTGATGGTCTTAGTCCTGCCATATCAATAGATCAAAAATCCACAAGTCGAAATCCACGCAGTACAGTGGCTACCGTTACCGAAATATATGACTACCTACGTCTACTTTATGCTCGTATTGGCGTACCGCACTGTCCTGTCTGTGGAAATGAAGTTAACCGTCAAACAACTCAGAACATTATTGAGCAAATAACTAAATTACCAGACAGCGCTAAGCTAATAGTCTTAGCTCCAGTAGTTATAGATAAAAAAGGTGCATTTGAACACGTACCGGAACAATTTATGAGGCTTGGTTTTGCTAGGGCTCGAGTAGATAATGTTATTTATGCTTTAGACGAATTTCCAGAATTAGATAAAAACTACAAACACACTATTGAAATAGTTGTTGATCGTTTAGTAAACGATGAGGCTAGTCGAAGCCGTTTGGCTCAGAGTGTCGAAGCTGCACTTGATCTGGCAGATGGCAAGCTTAAAGTGCATCACGCCGATACAAATGAAGATACAGTATACTCTTTACGCTACGCCTGCGTTGATCATCCCGATGTATCTATCCCGGAGCTTGAGCCTCGTACTTTTAGTTTTAATAGCCCGCATGGTGCATGTCCTGTTTGTACAGGCCTTGGTAATCGTTTAGAAGTTGATCCAGATTTAGTAATACCAAACGGTCGGCTCACTATAGCCGAAGGGGCTATCCGGCCCTACAATCGTATCAACGTCGACGCTTGGTATATGAAGAAGATGCAAACTGTTGCCGATGCCTACGGTTTTTCTTTGCAGGTACCTACTAGTGAGCTAAAACCGGAACAATTAGAAAAATTACTTTATGGTACTAGTGATCAAACATACCGAGTCTCACTTGGAAGTGGCAGGAGTTTTGAGACTACCTATGAAGGTGTCATACCTAATCTTGAGCGGCGCCATAAAGAGACTGAAAGTGATTTTATTAGACGTGACATCGAACGTTTTATGCAGGAGCGTCCTTGCGCAGTCTGTAAAGGTCGACGACTTAAACCCGAAGTATTAGCAGTTACAGTTAGCGGCATGTCAATTATGGATATCTGTGAATTATCTATTGATGATGCTGTTAAGCTGTTCAATTCTATAAAACTAAATGATAAAGATAAGTATATTGCAGAACAAGTATTCAAAGAGATCACTGCACGTCTTAAATTCATGCAAGATGTTGGCTTAAATTATCTTAGCCTTGCGCGCAGTGCAGTAAGCCTTAGTGGTGGTGAAGCTCAACGTATTCGTTTGGCTACCCAAATAGGCTCAGGACTTATGGGTGTACTCTATGTTCTTGATGAACCATCTATTGGTTTACATCAGCGGGATAATGAAAGGCTAATAAAAACACTTCTTCGCTTGCGTGATCTTGGTAACACTGTGATTGTGGTTGAGCATGACGAAGAAACAATTCGAACAGCTGATTTCTTGGTAGACATTGGTCCGGGCGCTGGAGTTCATGGTGGAAAGATTGTTGCTACTGGTTTGCCAAGCGAAGTCGCTAAGGTAAAAGACAGTATCACTGGTCAATATCTGCGCGGCGAAGAATCTATACCACTTCCTAAAAAGCGAAGAAAGGGTAATGGTAAATCACTCTTTATTAAAGGAGCCCGGGAAAACAACCTAAAAAATATAGATGCTGAAATACCACTCGGCCAATTGGTAGTAGTTAGCGGCGTCAGTGGCTCCGGTAAGTCTAGTCTAATAAATGACATCCTTGCTAAAGAGTTACAGGCTCGTTTAATGCGCGCAAACCTTGTGCCTGGCCGTCATGATGACATAGAAGGTATTAAAGAACTCGATAAGGTAATAGTCATAGACCAATCGCCAATTGGGCGAACACCTAGATCAAACCCCGCAACATATACCGGGCTATTCACACCAATACGTGAGCTGTTTGCAAGCACCCCCGAGGCTAAGATCCGCGGTTACAAAGCTGGACGATTTAGTTTTAATGTCAAGGGCGGTAGATGCGAAAACTGCTCCGGTGATGGAATTATAAAAATAGAAATGCATTTTTTGCCTGACGTATATGTCGTGTGCGAGGTATGTAATGGCAAACGGTACAACCGTGAAGCACTTGAAATTCACTACAGAGGTAAAACAATCAGCGACGTTCTTCAGATGACAGTAGAGCAAGGTTTGGAGTTTTTTGAAAATATGCCAACTATTGCTAAAAAATTACAGACCCTCGTTGACGTTGGGTTGGGCTACATAGGTCTAGGTCAGCCCGCTACTACACTCTCAGGTGGTGAGGCTCAGCGTATAAAGCTGGCTACTGAGTTATCGCGCCGTGCTACTGGTCGAACTCTATATATCTTAGACGAGCCAACTACTGGACTACACATGGCGGATGTAAAGAAGTTGCTTGAAGTTTTGCATGCACTTGTAAATACCGGCAACTCGATGGTAATTATCGAGCATAATCTTGACGTAATTAAGTCTGCCGACTGGCTGATTGATATGGGCCCTGAAGGTGGCGATAAAGGCGGCATGGTAGTTGCCGTTGGAACACCTGAACAGGTATCTAAGGTGACAGCTAGCTATACGGGTCAATTCCTTAAAGCTTTGCTGTAAGTCAATGAGGCGTAGTCGTCGGCTTTCTGTTGAAGACTGGAACTATATAGCTCCAGGTTTCGGCGACTTAGTCGTTCAAGATGTTCGTTTCTTGATGATTGTTAGGTCAATGTTAGGTTTGGATCATAAAGAACCAGAAAAGTTCGAAACTTTACTCGAAGAGGCAATAGCTATTGATAGAGAAATATATACAGTGGAGATTGATAGTAGCCGTTTTCTAGAAGATTTGTTTGGAGCAATTGCTTTTTTAAATGGCTCAGAAGGTGAGCCATACATTGAGCGTTTTAGAAATGACCCAAGTTTTCCGATTGAATAGTTCTACTTTTTCCCAAGTTTTGGTAAACGCTTAAATATAAAGATACCGACAAGCACTGTGATTGCAAATACTATAATGTATTGGAAAATACCCACATAGCGTTCAACTAAGTGCCATTGTTCTCCCAGTAGATAGCCTGCCGATATAAGGGCCGTGTTCCAAATCAGGCTACCAGCAGCTGTGTACAATAAAAACTCACGCATGGGCATTTTCTCAATACCGGCTGGAATCGAAATTAAACTTCTTACAATAGGCACCATTCTCGCCCAAAATACAGTCTGATTTTCGTGTTCGCGGAACCAGGTTTCGGTTTTATCTATTTCTGAAACTTTTACCATCGGTAGCTTTTTAGCCAACTTTCTAATACGATCACGGCCGAGCCAAGCGCCTAAGTAGTATAGAACTGTAGCACCAGCTAATGAACCCAGTGTTGTCCATATAATTGCTCCAAAGAAGTTTAAGTTACCTTGGCTGGCAGTAAAGCCTGCAAGCGGTAAGATAATCTCGCTTGGCAAGGGTGGGAATAAATTCTCGAGTGCAACTAAGAGACCGGCACCCGGTTCTCCTAATTTTTCCATAATACTGACCGACCAGCTGGCAATGCGCTCGGTGATCGACGAATCTGCAAAGTTCAAATTCATATCTTACCAGTGTACAGTAATCTGGTATAATGATAATACTAACAAGAGAGGAATTCATGAGCAGCGACATTATCACGCTGAAACTGACTGAACGCAAAGAACTTGGCAAGGCCGTCAAGGCCCTACGTCGTGACGGTTTAGTACCAGCAAATATTTATGAGAGAGGCAAGGAATCTATTGCCGTAACTGCATCATTTATGGAAATTACAAAAGTCTATAAAGCTGCTGGAAAGCATCACCCGGTTGAATTGACGGTTGAAGGCAAGAAGCACCTAGCTATGATTAAAGATGTTGACGTTGATCCTGTAAAGAACACCCTGCGCCACGTAGGTTTCCACGCTGTTAACCGTAATGAAAAGGTTGAAGCCGAAGTTCCTGTCAAGATCCAAGGAGAGATACCAGCTGAACGCCAAGGCTTAATGGTTCTACAGAATCTCGATACTGTAATAGTAGAGGCTATTCCAGCTAACTTGCCAAATGCGTTATTCGTCGATGGTAGTAAGCTTGTAGTCGACGGTGACAAGGTTACTGTAGCTGACATTAAGGTGCCAAAAGACGTGGTGATACTAACTGATCCTGAAACTATGGTTGCCGATGTCCAGACACCAAGAGACCAAATTGCTGAAGCAGATGCAGCTCTTGAAGAATCAAAAGAAGCCAGTGACGTTGTTGTCGATAATGGTACTGAAGAAGCGAAAGTCGAATCAGATAAAAAGTAATCTTTAAAGCAAAGAATAAAAAAGTCCGGTAGATGCCGGACTTTTTTATTCTTCTAAAAATCCACCTGTTTGATGTTGCCAAAGATTAGCGTAAACCCCGTTTTTATAGAGAAGATCTTTATGGCTACCTTCTTCAGCAATTTTACCGTCTTCGAGAACTATTATACGGTCCATCCTTTGAATTGTACTAAGACGATGAGCAATAACTATTGCTGTACGGCCTTCCATAAGACGCCAAAGAGCATCTTGTATTAACACTTCGCTTTCAGAATCTAGTGCACTCGTTGCTTCATCGAGAAGCAGGATTGGCGCATTTTTTAACATTGCTCTAGCTATAGCTACGCGTTGACGTTGGCCACCAGAAAGCTTTACGCCGCGTTCACCTACCAATGTTTTATATCCAGCTGGAAGCTTTTCAATAAACTCGTGTGCGTGAGCCTGTTTGGCAATTACTTTAATGCTTCTATCACTGGCATCTGGCTCACCATAGCTTATATTCTCAGCTATAGTTCGATGAAATAATAACGGCTCCTGTGGTACATAGGCTATGGACCTACGTAGATCATTTTGCGATACACTGTTAATATTTTGTCCATCTATAGTAATTTCACCTTTTTGTATATCTGAAAAACGAAGTAATATGCGAGTAAGGGATGTCTTGCCTGAGCCCGAGTGTCCAACAAGTCCTACTTTTTCACCCGGCTTAATACGGATATTTAAGCCATCAAAGATTGCATCCTCAGCGCCCTTATGTGTAAAGAATACGTTTTTGAATTCTATTCTGCCGCGGCGCATGTTTGATTCCTGCGGCTGTATTGGATCTTTTATCTCTGCCGGGGTAAAAAGGATCTTAACCATATCGCTCGCATCTCCAATTGCACGGTTATAGTTACGAAGTGACTGGTTACTAAACTGAAAAAGCTGAGTTATAATATTAGCGGTATAGTTAAATATTAAGAATGCAGTAGCAACATTATATCCAAAACTAACGACACCAACAATTGCTAACACTAAAGACCCAGCCATAATGCTGCTATTCATACCTGTAAAATAGAGCATTTGCCTTTGATGAGATCCCATCAGCACGAGTAGGTTGCTGCGCGTTTCTTCGGTTGCAAAGGAGAATGATTCATCTTCTTGCTTATTAGTTGCAAAACTTTTTATTGCCATTGCATTAGTAATAGCATCAGCAAGTTTGCCCGTTTGTTTGCTTTCGGTGGCAGCATGTTTTGCACCGAGCCTTCGAACTGGTGCAGAAACCTTAAAAGACACGATTATATAGATAATTGCAAAAATAACTAGACAGGCAGCAAACAAGGGTGCGCGTCCTAGCAAAATGACTGCAGCCGCTAATACGCTCGTAACTAAAGGAATAACTCCAAATATCGTCGTATCAGCAATACGTACATAGCCACTCAGTAGTTTATTGTTTTGAGACACTAAAGAGCCGCCAAAGTTGTTCGCATGAAAATCCGCGCTTTGATCCACTAAATGATTAAATACTTTTTGCGCTAAGTCGCGCTGAACTTTGCCTTCAAGTTTCCAAACAGTTAAATCTACTATACGCCAAAATATTAGCCCAGAACTTAGGACGAGTGCAGCATATATCAAGATTTCACTGCCAAAACTTTGCAATGGTTGGCCGGCAACAAAATCTTGACTACTTAAGCGTTGCAATACTTGAGCTAGAACTAATGGAGGTAATATATTGCTAACAATTACAGCAATAGGGGCGCAAACAGCAATTGCTGCC
>Ga0163144_10002259_pt1 | contig 44845 bp, 39 predicted proteins | sample OliLak19BULKMAT1_FD_123175 | JGI IMG/M metagenome (GOLD analysis project Ga0163144, IMG submission 123175) | Freshwater microbial mat bacterial communities from Lake Vanda, McMurdo Dry Valleys, Antarctica - Oligotrophic Lake LV.19.BULKMAT1 | ecosystem: Environmental > Aquatic > Freshwater >... | reverse complement strand
TTATACATGGAATCCGGGAGCATTTTTAGGTAATAGTTTTGTAGTTTCTCCAATAGTTAATACAACTTATACTGTGGATGGCGTTACATCGGGTTGTTCAGGCCAAACTACAATTAACATTACTGTTGTGCCTATTCCAACAGTTAGTGCGGTAAGTTCTGAAACGGCTATTTGTAATGGAAATTCGGCAACTTTAACAGCAGTTGGCGCCACGAATTATACATGGAATCCAGGAGCATTATCAGGAAGCGTTGTTTCTGTTTCACCTTCATCAACAACAAATTACACTGTAATTGGCGATAATGGCAGTTGTGCTTCAACAGCAACTTTAGATGTTATAGTTAATCCTACACCAACCATAACGGCGAATGCCACTCCAACCACAATTTGCGTAAGCGGAAACGTAACCTTAACCGCAATTGGTGCAAGTACCTTCACTTGGTTACCTAGTGCATTAATAGGTAGCACTGTTGTAGATTTTATTTCGTCAACCACAATTTATACTGTTGTAGGTCTTTCAGCTTTAGGTTGCAGTAATACGGCATTTACAACTGTTACGGTAAATAATATCCCAATTTTAACTATAGTAGCTACACCAACAGCAATTTGTGCAGGCAATTCGGCTACATTAATAGGTTTGGGTGCAACTGCTTACACCTGGAATCCAGGGGCTTTAACAGGCAGCAACGTAGTTATTACTCCAGCAACTAACACTACATATACATTAATAGGAACTAACGGCTTATGTGTAAGTACCGAAACGATTGATATAATTGTAAATCCTAATCCTACAGTAACGGCAATTGCGTCACCAACTACTATTTGTGCTGGTAGCTCATCAACCTTAAGTTCGAGCGGAGCCGTTACATATACATGGAATCCGGGTTCATTAGTTGGTAGTAGTGTTTCTGTTTCGCCTTCTAGTACTACTTTATATACGGTTACTGGAAGTTCAGGGGTAGGTTGTATATCAACCGAAACTGTTGTCTTAATTGTTACACCAATTCCAACAGTTACGGCTATAGCCAATCCGACGGCAGTTTGTATAGGCAACTCAAGTACTTTAACAGCCAGCGGTGCAACTACCTACTCTTGGAATCCAGGAGCATTAATTGGGTCAAGTATTACAGTATCGCCAATAATAAATACTACTTATACAGTTACTGGAACAACAGCCTTTTGTAACAGCACACAAACAGTAGATGTGATTGTGAATCCTATTCCAACACTTACAGTTGTTGCAACCCCAACAGCTATTTGTTTTGGTAGTTCAGCCACTTTAACGGCAATTGGTGCAATAAATTATACTTGGAATCCGGGTGCTTTAACCGGAAGTAATGTTGTGATTACACCTGCAGTAAATACAACATATACTGTATTAGGAGATAATTTATTTGGTTGTTCGAGCACACAAACGGTTAATATAATTGTTAATCCAAATCCAACATTAACTATAATTGCTTCACCAATTGCTATTTGTAGCGGAAACTCATCTACTTTAACTGGCACAGCTATTGGTGGTGGACCATTTATATCTGTATGGAATCCAGGTGCAGTTTCTGGTACTTCAATTGTAGTTTCGCCTGCAATAACTACTACTTATACGTGGAACGTATTTAATACATTTGGCTGTAATCTAACACAAACAATAGCCTTAATTGTTATACCAACTCCTACAGTTATAGCCTCAACAACAAATTCAAATATTTGCGCAGGATTTTCAACTACTTTAACAGCAACCGGCGCAACAAGCTATACATGGAATCCCGGAGCCTCAACTGGAAGTAACGTTGTAGTAACTCCAGCCACAAGTACCAATTATACACTAACGGGTGCAAATGGAAGCTGCACAAATGTGCAAACCGTTAGTATAACAGTAAATCCTATACCAATCTTAACTGCTATAGCTTCACCTACTAATATTTGTGCAGGAAGCTCAGCTACATTAAGTTCTACAGGTGCAACAAGTTACACTTGGAATCCAGGATCAATTACTGGCGGCACAATTATGGTAACTCCAGCAACTTCTACAATATATACTATAACGGGAAGTTCGGCATTTGGTTGCTTATCTACCAGAACTGTGAATTTAATAGTAACGCCAAACCCAACGGTAAACTCTGTAGCTTCACCAACGGCTGTTTGTTTAGGAAATTCTTCAACATTAACTGCAACAGGCGCAACAAATTATACGTGGAATCCAGGCGCATTAACGGGTAGTATCGTTGCTGTAGTGCCTTTAATTAACACAACATATACAGTTACAGGTGCAAATGGAATTTGTACCAATTCGCAAACAGTAAGCGTGGTTGTAAATCCTATTTCACTAATTAATGCAGGCGCATTACCAAACCCTATTTGTGCAGGACAAACAGCAAGTTTAGCTGCCATTGGAGCAATTACATACACTTGGAACCCAGGTGCATTAACAGGTAGTTTAGTAACTGTAACCCCTGCAATTACAACTAATTATACAGTAACAGGCACTAATTTATTTGGTTGTGCAACTAATACTGTAGTTACGGTAACCGTAAACCCTATACCAACAGTAATTGCTACAAGTACTGGCACTAATTTTTGTGGAATGGGTAGTGCATTACTAACAGGGTTTGGTGCATTAACTTACACTTGGAATCCAGGTTCATTAATTGGTACAGCTGTTATTGTAACTCCCACAATAACAACAACTTATACTGTAATTGGAACAAGTGTAGGCGGCTGCACAAATAATGCTAATATAACATTAAGTATTACTCCATTTCCAACCGTAACAATTGTTGCATCTAATACGTCTATTTGTAGTGGTGTAAATGTGACATTAACAGCCACTGGTGCTACAAATTACACTTGGAACCCTGGTGTTCTAACAGGCAGTATTATTGTAGTATCACCATCAAGTACAACAATTTATAATGTAACAGGAGTAACCGGAATTTGTGCAAATATTGCCATTGTGAATATAGTTGTAAATCCAACCCCCACAATTACAACCGCCTCTTCGCCTACAAATATTTGCGCAGGCAGCTCAGCTACATTGAGCGCAAGTGGTGCAACTAATTATACTTGGAATCCAGGAGCTTTAGTTGGAGGAACGGTTACTGTAAATCCATCCGTTACTACTCTTTATACCTTATCGGCATCTAATGCTTTTAGTTGTTCTGCATCAGGAACAGTTAACGTAGTAGTTACACCAGTACCAACCGTAAATATAAGTATTCCTTTAGTTACTATTTGTTCAGGTCAAACTGCCACATTGGTAGGAACAGGTGCTAACAGCTATACATGGTTACCAGGAGGGAGTACAGCAACAATATTAACGGTACCTTTAATTACACCTACTACTTTTACCTTAATTGGGTCTAATGGTTTATGTTTATCTGAGGCTACTATAACAATTATACCAAGTCCGAGCCCAACAGTTATTGCAAATTCTTCATCAACTTTAATTTGTAGTGGCACAACTATAAGTTTAACTGCAAGTGGCGCAAATACCTATTCTTGGAGTCCAATTTCTTTAACAGGAGCAAGTGTAACAAATGTACCAGCAACAACTATAACATATAGCGTAATTGGAACTAACGGATTTGGTTGCACAAATCAAGCACTGGTAACTGTTTCTGTAAATCCAAGTCCTACGGTTACTGCAATAGCATCTTCAACAAGTATCTGTTTAGGCGGTACTACTACTTTAAGCGCTGGTGGCACTTTAAGTTACACTTGGAATCCTGGAACAATAATTGGAGGAACGATAACCGTAACACCTACCGTAACCACAAATTACACAGTTGTTGGCGCTAATGCCATTGGTTGTAACAATACTCAAACATTGCAATTAATAGTATTGCCAAACCCTACAGTAACAGCTGTTAGTTCATCTACATCAATTTGTTTAGGAGGTAATGCCACATTAACAGCAGGTGGTGCATCTACTTACACTTGGGAGCCCGGAACAATTACTACAACAATAGCAGTAATTACTCCAACAGCTTCAACGGTTTATACATTAACTGGCTCTAATGGTATTTGTGGTTCTGCAACTGCAACCACCAATATTATTGTAAATTCTGCACCAACAGCTTCTGCAAGCGTAAGTGGTACAGTTAGTTGTATTACTCCATCGGTTAATTTATTAGGAAGCGCAACGCCAACTACCGTAAATTATTTTTGGAATGGACCAGCTTCTTATACTTCAGCGGTTCAAAACCCTACAAGCCTTGCTATACCTGGTAATTATTCATTAACAGTAATTAATATTGCAACTGGTTGTTCGTCTTCCGCTACTACGGCTATAGTTACAGATTCGACGGTTCCAACAGTTTCGATTATAGTTAGTGGTACAATAACTTGCGCCAATACCTCGGTTACCTTAACCGCGCTAACATCGGCTACAAATGCAGGTTATGTATGGACAGGGCCTTCGGCATTTACAAATACAAATTCAATAGTTACAATATCCGTTGGTGGAAATTACAGTTTAACAATTACTGACTTAAACTCTAGTTGCCCTGCAAGTACTATTATTGCAGTATTTACAAATACTAACGTTCCTATTACTGCAACATTAATTCCTGCAACCTGTTCAGGCACAGCTACAAACAATGATGCTGCAATTATTACAAACGGATTTGTAATAGGAGATAAGTTTGATTTTGTTCCTGGTTCAATTTATACGGGAACGGCTACGTTCAGTTCGGCGACAAATATTCCAGTGTCGGGTATTTTAACAAACACAATTTCTAATCCTTTTGTAATTACAGCATATACTGTGCGATTTTTCGGCGCAAATGGTTGTATAAAAGATACAACTTTGTTTTTAACACCAACATCGTGTTTAACAAACACAGTATTTGGCATTGCAAAAGCAGTAAGTGCAGCTATTTTACAAACTAACGGAACATACAATGTAACTTATAAAGTAGTAGTTAAAAACAATGGGTCCGTACCATTAAATAATGTTGTGTTAACAGAAAATTTGTCTAGTACTTTCCCCTTACCAACAACCTTTAGTATTACAAGTGCACCAACAATTATTACCGCAGGAAGTAGTTTAACATTAGACGCAACATTTGATGGAACGCTTCAAACTACGATGACGAATACATTAAGTGTATTAAATGCAAATTCAACTGATACGATTTTGTTCTCTCTAAATATTAATCCAAACGGAATATTTGGTCCGTTTAATAATACTGTATTTGGTTTTGCGCAACCAATTCCTGGAGTTGTATTATTTGATTCATCAAATGTTGGTATTGATCCGGACCCTGATGGAGACGGAAACTCAACAAATAATAACGTGCCGACGCCTTTAAATTTAACACCAAATTTATTTTTTGGTATAACTAAAGTGGGTACGTTAAGTGATAAATTGCCAGATAATACTTACGATATTTCCTACACTATAACGGTTCACAACTTAGGAAACGACACATTAAAAAATGTTGTTATAAAGGATAGTTTATTTAATGCGACAGTAAAACAGCCTGCCACTTATACTTTAAAATTAGGCCCAATAGCTACTGGTAGTTTGGTTGCAAACACAAGCTTTAACGGTAATTCAGATATTAATTTAACTGTGGCATCGCAAAGTAAATTGCCTCCAGGTTTTGTAAACAGCATTTCTTTTGTTATTAATGTAAGTTTAGATACCGTAACAATTGTTAAAAACTCAGCTTTTGGCAGGGCGTTGAGTTCGGGAAGTATTGCAGTTTCAGATACATCAAACAATGGAATTAATCCAGACATAAACGGTAATGGTATTTGGAACGAGCCATCAGATAATGTACCTACTGTATTATCAGTCATTAATAATACATTATTCGTTCCACAAGGCTTCTCTCCTGATGGAGATTTTAAAAATGATGTTTGGGTAATAAACGGGTTACCAACCGAAAACACAGTAACTGTTTATAACCGTTGGGGCAACAAGGTATATCAAAAAACGAATTATGATAATACTTGGAATGGTATGCCTAATGTTACAGGAACGCTTGGTAGTGAGAAGTTGCCACAAAGTACTTATTATTATATAATTGAATTTAAAGATGGAAGTATTAAGCCATTAAATGGATTTGTAATACTACAGTATTAAATAAATAATTAAAGATTAAAAATTATAATACATGAAAAAACTAAATCATAAAATAAAAGTAATAGCAACATTTATATTATTTTTAGCTTTCGTAAATTCCACTAAAGCACAATACGATGCTATGTTTACCCAGTATATGTTTAACGAAATGTTTATTAACCCCGCTTATACTGGCAGTAAGGAAGCTATGAGCGCTACTTTATTACACCGCCAGCAATGGATTAATTTTCCAGGCAGACCAGTAACCACCTCGTTTTCATTACATGGCCCATTAATGCAAAATAAAATGGGCTTAGGTTTAAGTGTTTTAAATGAACGCATTGGGGTATTAAATCGTAATTTAGTTTATGCCAGTTATGCGTATCGCTTAAAATTAGATAAAAACAGTACGCTTGCTTTTGGTTTAATGGCAGGCATTCACAACCAAATAAATAAATTTTCAGATTTAAAAACAAATAATGATGGCACTGTTGATACGCAGTTTTCGCAAAACAGTCCTAGCCTAATTGCCCCAAATTTTGGAAGTGGTATTTATTACACTAATAAAACTTTTTATGCTGGCGTTTCTGTTCCACGTATGATTGACGATAATTTTAAATTTAGCGCAAATGGTGTGGCCGAACAATCATTAAATTTTAGCCCTAATAAATACCACTATTATTTAACACTTGGTAATTTATTTACATTATCATCCGATTTAAAATTAAAGGCTCAAGCAATGGTTAAAGCTGTTCAAAACGCTCCATTGCAGTACGATTTAAACGCTAACTTTTTAATTAAAGAATTTGTTTGGGCGGGTTTAGCTTACCGAAGTAACTCTTCGGCTTCTGCCATAGTTGGGGTTCAAATTAATCCGCAATTTTTAGTATGCTATTCGTTTGATTATAGCTTAAATACAATACAGAAATATTCTCAAGGGTCGCACGAAATAATGTTGAATTACTTATTTAGTTATAAGGGTAAAAAAATAGTTACTCCACGTTATTTTTAATTTATCATCAGTATCAAAAAAATATGACAATCAAAAATATAATTTCTGTTTTAGTAGGCCTTTGTTTTTTTAATTTGGTTTATGGGCAAAGTACTGCTCTAAAAAAAGCAAATAAATTTTACGGCGTGCAGGAGTATGCTATGGCCATTCCTTTATACGAAAAAGTTTATAAAAAAGATAGTAGTAATAAATTAGTGTTATCAAATCTTGGCGATTGTTACCGTTTAACAAATAATGCAAATGGACAAATTAAATGTTACGGAAACTTAATAAAATTTGGCAAAGCCGAGTCTGTGCATAAATTATATTATGGACAAGCATTAATGCAAAATGGTAAATCAGACGATGCTAAAAAATATTTTGAAGAATATACTGCCGATGCGCGTGGAAAAAATTTGGCTATGTATAGCGAAAAGTATAAATCATATTACAAAAATGCCGATGCTTATAAAGTTGAATTAGCGAAATTTAATTCAGCCCAAAACGATTTTTGCGCTGTGCTTTTTAATGGTACAATTGTATTCGCCTCTTCTAGAAATAAAACCGCTTGGATAAATACAAAACATGGTTGGACAAACGATAGTTATTTGAATTTATACACTACCGAAAAAGATGATAAGGGCAAGGACCTTAAACCAAAAGTATTTATGGGTGATTTAAACTCTAAATATAACGACGGACCTATTTGCTTTGCAAAAGATTTTAATACTGTGTTTTTTACTAGAAACAATGCTAACTCAAAAGAAATTAGTAAAGATGGTACCTATAAACTTAAAGTTTTATCAGCTTCGCTTAATCAAAATGGCTTTGATAAAGTAATTGTTTTACCTTTTAATAACAACAATTATAATTGTGCGCATCCAAGCTTAAGTTCTGATGGTAATACCTTATATTTTTCTTCGGATATGGATGGCGGACAAGGTGGTATGGACATTTATATGGTTAAAAAAGGAGCAGATGGTATTTGGGCAAAACCAGAAAATTTAGGCAATAAAGTAAATACTGCTGGTACTGAAGTTTTTCCGTTTATGGCAAGTAATGGCTTATTGTATTTTAGCAGTAATGGTCACGATGGTATGGGTGGCTTAGATATTTACGAAACAAAAATTAAAGATGAAAAAGCAAGTCGAATATACAACATGGGTGAGCCAGTAAACAGCAAAAACGATGATTTTGGTGTGTTTTTAGGCGATGATAGTAAAACCGGCTATTTAAGTAGCAACCGTAAAAGTGGCGCGATGAACGATGATATTTATACCTTTAATATTTTGCGCGAAGTAAAACGTGGTAAAGAAATTATAATTATTACTAAAGATAAAATCAGTGGCGAAATAATTCCGAATACTAAAATAAAAGTAAATAATGATGAATTATCAACTAACGAAAAAGCCGAATTGCAAACCGTTATAGAAGAAGATTTAAATTATAATTTAATAGTTGAAAAAGAAGATTATTTTAAATTAGAAGATAGTGTTAGTACTAAAGTTGATGCAGCCGACACTTTTACAAAAACACTATTATTAGAAAAAGATCCGAAGTTAGCCTTGATTGCTGTAATTACTGATGTTAAAACGAATGTACCCATTGAGGGGGTAAAAATGACCTTAAGGGAATTGCCAAGCAACATTATTTTTGATACCGTATTAACCCCTGCCGCTGGCGATTACCGCAAGGCATTAAGGGGCAAAAAGTTAGGCGATAAAATTTCATACCAAATTATTTTAACAAAGCAAGGTTATATAGAAAAATCAGTGACGTTTATTTACGACATAAAAAAACCGGGGGATATTAATATTAACGAGAGTATGGATTTAAAAATTGGAAAAGCCCTTGTTGGTACAGATTTAGGAAAACTAATCGAAATAAAACCTATTTATTTTGATTTAGGAAAATCGCTTGTAAGAAAAGACGCTGCTATTGAGTTAGATAAAGTTGTAAAGATAATGAAAGAGTATCCAAACATGTATATTGAACTTGGCGCGCATACCGATTGCCGAGGTGTTGCCAGCGCCAACACAAAACTATCGGGGGCACGCGCAAAAGCAAGTGCAGGTTATATTGTAAAAAATGGGATTACAAAAGATAGAATTGTTGGTAAAGGATATGGCGAAAGCAAATTACTTAACGGTTGTATGTGCGAAGGTAAAATAAAACCAACTTGTAGTGAAGACGAGCACGCAAAAAATCGTCGTACTGAGTTTATTATTACAAAAATGAAGTAGAAGATTTACATAAGTAATCCTTCTCAAAAATTGTAATTTTTCATAATCTTTAAATTATTCGCACATTTGCATTATATAAAAAACTATGCAACGCATTCGTATTAAAGAACTCTTAATTACCACACCTTCCAGCCAAACTATAATAGTTAAAGGTTGGGTACGTACTTTTCGTAACAACCAATTTATTGCCTTAAACGATGGCAGTACTAATAATAATATGCAAGTTGTTGTAGATTTTGAAAACACACCCGAATCCCTTTTAAAACGACTAACTACTGGCGCTTGCATAAGTGTAACTGGTATTTTAATTGCATCGCAAGGCAAAGGTCAAAGTGTTGAGGTGGTTGCTAAAACGTTAGAAATATTAGGCGATAGCGATTCTGAAAAATTTCCGCTTCAACCAAAAAAACATAGTTTAGAATTTTTGCGTGAAATTGCCCACTTACGTTTTCGTACCAATACTTTTGGTGCTGTATTTAGAGTGCGAAACGCCTTGGCATTTGCGGTGCACCAATTTTTTCAACAAAAAAACTTTGTGTATATGCACACGCCAATTATTACAAGTAACGATGCCGAGGGTGCAGGCGAAATGTTTCATGTAACAAATTTTGATATAAAAAATACGCCATTAGATGAAAGCGGAGCAATAGATTACAGACAAGATTTTTTTGGAAAACCTACTAATCTAACTGTTTCGGGGCAATTAGAAGGCGAATTAGCCGCAATGGCTTTTGGCGATATTTATACATTTGGACCTACTTTTAGAGCTGAAAATAGTAATACAGCTCGCCACCTTGCAGAGTTTTGGATGATTGAGCCCGAAATGGCTTTTGCCGATTTAAACGATAATATGAATTTGGCTGAAGAAATGCTGAAGTACGTTATAAACTATTCACTCGAAAAATGTAAAGAAGACATTGAATTTTTAAGTACGCGTTTATTTGAGGAAGAAAAACAAAAACCACAAAACGAACGAAGCGAATTAACCTTATTAGAAAAATTAAACTTTTGTTTAGGCAATAATTTTGAACGAATTACTTACACGCAAGCTATTGATATTTTAAAAGAAAGTAGCCACAACAAAAAAAAGAAATTTCAATATTTGATAAACGAATGGGGCGTTGATTTGCAAAGCGAACACGAGCGCTACTTAGTTGAAAAGCATTTTAAAAAGCCTGTTATTTTAACCGATTATCCAAAAAACATTAAAGCGTTTTACATGCGCCAAAACGATGATGGTACAACCGTTAGAGCCATGGATATTTTATTTCCGGGTATTGGCGAAATTATTGGCGGAAGTCAACGTGAAGAACGTTACGATTTGCTAACCAAACGTATGGAAGAAATGAATATACCCGCCAACGAATTAGATTGGTATTTAGATACCCGCCGCTTCGGTACCTGCCCACACGCTGGCTTTGGTTTGGGTTTTGAGAGGTTGGTTTTGTTTGTAACTGGCATGACAAATATTCGCGATGTTATTCCATTTCCACGAACACCAAAAAATTGTGAGTTTTAAATAACCTTACAATGATTATGTGTAACATAATATAATTTTTTTGTAATAGTTATAGGTTAATAGCTTCTTTACTTTGTAACAGTATTTACAATGTAAAAAGCAAAAATGAAAAAATTAATTTATTTATCCCTTATTGCAGTTATAGTTTTAACTGGCTGTAAACAAAATTCTTTCATGCAACAGCGTTATACAAGATTCGCACACACTCATAAAAAACCAACTACCAGCGCAATAATAACTACCAATGCAAACAAATCGTACGCAAAGATATTGGTGGAAAAAGAAACTTTAAAAAATATGGAGGCAGAACATTTAATAGCCTTTTCAAATACTTGTACAACTAAAAAAGTTAGTTTAAAAATCAAACCTGTATTTTATATTTTAAATGGTAAAAATTTAATACAAAACAATATAAATTTAATAACAAAAGATGAAATAGAAAAAACGAATAGTGTTAAAATCGAAAAAACTTTTCATAAAAAAATATTTAAAAAAGATGGTATATTAAGCACGGCGCTAGGGTTAGTTTTATCAATAGTTGTAACAGTAATTGTTATTTTGTTGATTATTTTTATTGTTTTATTGTTGGTTTAAGGTGTTAAATTTTTCTTAGATATGATTATATTTTTATTAACTTTAAGTGATAAAAATTTATATTTGATAAAAAATACACATACCCAAATTTCAAATAGAACCCTTGGTTTGTTTTTTTGTTCTTTTTTGTTTCACAATACCTGGACAAGAGTCACAACGGTTTTTACGTTTAAAAGCAAAACAACTTTGTAAAATACTCACAAAAAGAAATAAACTTAAAAAAGATATTATTAAGCGCTTTTGCATTACTACTATGCAAAGGTACGCATAATTTTAGTAACTTTATAGACTTATATGAACCCATTATTTCACATTGGTCGTTATTTTATGTTAATGCGAAGGGTGTTTGGCAAACCTCAAAAAGCAAGCGTTTATTGGCGTCAAATTATTCACGAAATTAATAGCATTGGTATTTCATCAATGCCAATTGTTGCAATCATATCTGTATTTATGGGCGGTATTATTACCATTCAAGCAGCCTTTGGTTTTAGTAGTCCTTGGGTGCCCCTATATGCTGTGGGTTTAACAGCTCGTGAAAGTATTTTATTAGAATTTAGTCCTACCATTGTTTGTTTAATTTTAGCGGGTAAAGTAGGCTCTAACATTGCTTCCGAAATTGGTGCCATGCGTATTACCGAACAAATTGATGCACTTGAAATTATGGGGATTAATTCTGCAAGTTATTTAATTTTTCCAAAAATAATAGCAGCAGTATTAATTTTTCCGTTTTTAATTGCTTTAAGTATGTTTTTAGGCATAGCCGGTGGTTACTTTATGGGTGTATCTGCTGGAGCTTGCACAGCCTACGAATACATTTTTGGTATTCAATCTTTTTTCGAACCTTGGAAGCTTTATTATTCTTTTACAAAAGTATTAGTATTTGCATTTACAATTACGTCAGTATCCTCTTACTTTGGTTATCACACAACCGGAGGCGCATTAGAAGTAGGTAAAAGCAGCACTACCGCTGTAGTTTACAGTAGTGTTTTAATTTTATTGTTTAGTTTAATTCTTACTAATTTGTTTTTAACACGTTGATTGAAATAAAAAATATAAATAAAACTTTTGGTGATAGACACGTTGTAACAGATGTATCGTTTAGTTTTGTGCCAGGCATTACCAACCTTATTATTGGCGAAAGTGGCAGTGGTAAAACTACTGTAATGAAACTAATGGTTGGCTTGCACAAGCCAGACAGCGGTGAGGTAATTTTTGATGGGAAAAATTTTTACGATTCTGACGCAAAAGGGCAACAAGATATTCGCCAAAAAATTGGTATGCTTTTTCAGGGCGGGGCTCTATTCGATTCACAAACTTTAGAAGAAAATGTACGTTTTCCATTAGATATGTTTACCGATTTAACAAAAGCCGAAAAAAACGACCGGGTAAATTTTTGTTTAGAACGTGTGCAATTAGAAGGGCGCAACAAATTATTTCCTGCGGAATTAAGCGGTGGTATGAAAAAACGTGCAGCCTTAGCTCGCGCTATTGCCAACAACCCAAGTTATTTATTTTGCGATGAACCTAACTCGGGCCTCGACCCAAAAACAAGTATCGTAATTGACGAGTTGATTAAAGATATAACACAAGAATATAATATAACCACCATTATTATTACGCACGATATGAATAGTGTAATTGAAATTGGCGAAAATATTATGTTTGTGTATAAAGGCGAAAATTGGTGGATAGGCAATAAATCAGAAATTTTAAACACTTCTAACAAAGAATTGTTTGACTTTGTGTTCGCTAGCGAGTTTATGAAAACTTTTTTTGCTAAGAAAATTAATTAAATGTGAGATTTAGCGAAGTCTAAGCCTTAAATAAAATAAAAACATTTTAACATGACAACAAATACGCTTTTAACCCGTGCTTTAGCCTTCGATTTTTTAAGCATCGAAGAAGGAGTTTTTTTGTACGAAAATGCAACAACCGCCGAACTAATGTTTGTTGCAAACGAACTTAAAAAAATTCAGAAAAAAAACTCTAATAAGGTTACTTGGATAATTGACAGAAACTTAAATACAACAAATGTTTGCATTGCCAATTGTAAATTTTGTAACTTTTTTCGCATTCCTGGTCATGCCGAAAGTTATATTACTGATATTGAGACCTACAAACGTAAAATTGACGAAACCATTAAATATGGTGGCGAACAACTATTACTACAAGGCGGCCATCATCCTGATTTAGGCTTATCGTTTTATGTAAATTTATTTAAAGAATTAAAATCGCTTTATCCAACTATTAAATTACATGCATTGGGGCCACCCGAAATAGCACACATTAGCAAATTAGAAAAAAGTACACATACTGAAGTATTAAAAGCATTAGTAGATGCTGGATTGGATAGCTTACCTGGCGCTGGTGCCGAAATTTTAAATGATAGGGTGCGCCGCTTAATTAGTAAAGGTAAATGTACGGGGCGAGAATGGTTAGAGGTTATGAAAGCCTGCCATCAGTTAAATATTACTACAAGTGCCACTATGATGTTTGGGCACGTAGAAACTATTTATGAGCGCTTTGAGCATTTAGTTTGGTTGCGAGAAGTGCAAGCGCAAAAACCAGAAAACTCAAAAGGCTTTTTAGCATTTATTCCTTGGCCTTTTCAAGATGATGGAACATTGTTAAATCGCTTAAAAGGTGTTTCTAACACTGTTACGTCTGACGAATACATTCGGATGATTGCTTTAAGCAGAATTATGCTGCCTAACATAATAAACATACAAGCCAGTTGGTTAACCATTGGCAAAGCTACTGCGCAAATTTGTTTGCACGCTGGAGCTAACGATTTTGGTAGTATTATGATTGAAGAAAATGTAGTAAGTGCTGCCGGCGCTCCTCACCGTTTTACTTACAGGCAAATTCAAGAATCAATAAAAGAAGCTGGTTTTGAACCACAACTTCGAAACCAACAATACGAAGAAAGAGAAATTCCTGAAAATATTGTAGAGCAGGTGATTGAGTACTAAAACATTTTCAATGTTAAATAATTTATTTTTAATGTTCAATAAATTAGATTTACTAAATTTACAATATGTATTCAATAACCACCAACGGCACAAATACTTACAAAACAGATTTACAACTTTCTAATTCGTTGTTTGAAGGAACCTTAAATGGTAAATTAATTTCGGGAGATTTTGTAAAATTAAATAATTATCAATTTCATATTTTATATGATAACAAATCGTATAACGTGGATGTGATTAAATTAAATACCGAAGAAAAAACCATGACGGTGAAAATAAATTCGGTAAAATTTAATTTAATCTTAAAAGATAAATACGACGAATTATTGCACAACTTAGGTTTAGATAATTTAGCAGTAAAAAAAGTAGCAGATATAAAAGCACCTATGCCAGGAATGGTATTAAACATTTTAGTAAAAGAAGGAGATGCCGTTAAAAAAGGCGATACCCTTATTATTTTAGAGGCCATGAAAATGGAAAATAGCTTAAAAAGTCCTACCGATGGCGTTATTAAAAAAATAGCAGTTACTAAAGGAGTTGCTGTTGAAAAGAACCAACTACTAATACAATTTTAAAATGAGCAATAGACGAGATTTTTTAAAAAAAAGTAGCCTGTTAGGCTTAGCAGGTATAGCATCAAACCTAATTAGTAACAATCAATTAAATGCTATCGAATCTTTAGGAAATCAAGGTTTAACCGATGCTGCTTTTACATTACCAAAATTACCTTACGCTTTTGATGCTTTAGAGCCATACATTGATAAGCAAACTATGGAAATACATTACACCAAACATCACCAAGGCTATGTAGATAAATTAAACGCTATAAAATCAACAAACATAGATTATATGAGCGATGACGCAACCAAATGCACGCACGTTGATAAATTTACGATGGCCGCTATACGCAATAATTTAGGCGGACATTTTAATCATAGTTTATTTTGGACTTTATTAAAGCCAAACACAAAGGGTGAAGCCAATAAGCCAGTTGGAAAATTAGGTGAAGCCATCAACTCTAAATTTAAAAGTTTTGATGAATTTAAAACTGCTTTTAACGATGCTTCTTTAAAATTATTTGGAAGTGGCTGGTGTTGGTTAATTTTACAAAAAGGGGAACTAAAAATTGTAACTACACAAAACCAAGATAATCCTTTGATGAGGCTGCCAGAAGAAGGCGAAGATGTATTTTTTGCTAAAAAACAACCTGTTTTAGCTTTAGATGTTTGGGAACACGCCTATTACTTAAAACACCAAAACAAACGTAAAGATTATATTGATGCTTGGTGGAATATTGTTAATTGGACAAAATGTGAAGAGTTATTCTTAGAAAAAAAGTAATTTAATAAATATTTTTTTAAACATTCAACTTGTTTTCAATGCTTGTATTATAAGCATTTTCATAAACATTAACGGCTCCCATATTTGCAGAATCAATTATAATATTTTTACCTTTTACGGTTCCAATCGTTTCAAATACTAAGCCGCAAGCTGTTAGTTCTTTTTCAAAAGCCACTCTATTATCCTCTGAAATACTAATAATAGCGCGGCTTTGAGCTTCGCCAAATAAATAGGCATCTTTTCTTAAACTAGCATTTGTTTTTATATCAAATCCTAAATTATTATGCAAAGTGCTTTCTAACAAGGCCATAAACAAACCGCCATCACTAATATCATGTGCGCTATTAATCAATCCTTTTTTAATAACCGATTTAATTGCTTGTTGCAATGTATATTCCTCATCAATATTAAAATAGGGTGCAGGGGTGTTTTTTATTTTAAGATATGAAAATACATACTCACTACAGGCTATATCGTTAACTTGTTTTCCTAATAAATAAATTAAATCTCCTTCGTTTTTAAAATTTAAAGTAGTTTGGTGTTTTTTGTCCTCTAAAATCCCAATCATACCAATGGTTGGTGTAGGAAATACTGGACCTTCGTAACTCGATTGATTGTAAAAACTAACATTGCCGCCCGTTACAGGTGTTTTAAATTTTAAGCAGGCAGTACTCATTCCTTTTATAGAGCCTACGAACTGCCAATAAACCTCTGGATTATATGGATTACCGAAATTTAAACAATTGGTAACTGCACTTGGTTCGCCACCGCTACATACAATATTACGGGCGGCTTCGCAAACAGCAATGGCACAACCAATTTCAGGATCGGCGTTAACATACCGACTATTGCAATCAACTGTCATGACCAATGCTTTTTTGGTTCCTTTTATGTTTACTATAGCAGCATCACTTGGTGCATTGGTGCTCATATTAGCACTTCCAACCATACTATCGTATTGGTTGTAAATCCAGCGTTTGCTTGCTAGGTTTGGATGTCCCGCTAAAAACATCATAACGTCTTGCAGATTAGCAGATTCTTCTACTGAATTAATATCAAATTTTTTGGATTCCGCATAACACGCAGGCTCTTTATAATCGCGTTTATAAACAGGGGCATCGCCGCCTAACACAAGGGAAACAGCTGGCACGTCTGCAACTAACTGACCATGGAAAAAATACTTTAATCTGTCGCCTTTGGTAACAACTCCAATCTCAACACAATTCAAATCCCACTTATCAAAAATATCCAAAATCTCTTGTTCTCGGCCTTTGCTTACTACCACTAACATTCGCTCTTGGCTTTCGCTTAATAAAAACTCAAAAGGGTGCATTCCTTGCTGGCGTGCTGGAACTTTATCTAACCAAATTTCCATTCCGTGTTCTCCCTTTGCACTCATTTCGCTAGTACTGCAGGCAATTCCTGCCGCCCCCATGTCCTGCATACCAATAACGGCACCAGTTTTTATGATTTCTAAAGTAGCTTCTAATAATAGTTTTTCTTGAAATGGGTCGCCAACCTGCACTGCTGGCAAGTCCTTTGCACTATCTTCCGTTAAATCTTTGCTAGCAAAAGCTGCGCCACCCATGCCGTCTCTACCTGTTGCAGAACCAACAATAAATACAGAATTACCTTCGCCATAACTAGTTGCGGACACTGTTTCTCCTTTTTTTACAATGCCCACACTCATGGCATTTACAAGTGGGTTTACATTGTAGCAGTCGTCAAAAAAAACTTCTCCACCTACAGTGGGTATACCAAATGCATTGCCGTAATCGCCAATACCTTTAGTTATACCTTTTATCAACCATTTAGTTTTTTCGCTATCAATGTTTCCAAAACGTAAACTATTTAATTGTGCAATAGGCCTTGCGCCCATAGTAAAAATATCGCGATTAATGCCTCCGACACCCGTAGCTGCTCCCTGATAAGGCTCTAATGCGCTTGGGTGATTGTGGCTTTCAATTTTAAAACAACATGCCAAACCATCGCCAATATCTACGAGACCTGCATTTTCTTCGCCCGCTTTTGCTAACATGTGTGGACCATCTTTTGGCAATGTTTTTAGCCAAGTAATAGAATTTTTATACGAGCAATGTTCGCTCCACATTACCGAATAAATGGATAGCTCGGTAAAATTTGGAACACGACCTAAAGTTTCTTTAATTTTTTCGTATTCTTCGGGTAATAATCCTAAATTTTTTGCCGTTAGGACAGTGGTTAACTGCTCGTTATAATTTATAATAGACATAATATAATATAAAATTTAAAAGTAATAATAATAGCTTTATTTTAACTAAAGGTTATTAAATAATGACTAACAAAAAAGCCTGTTTTTATTATAAAAACAGGCTTTAAAACATATTGAATTATTTTTTATTTTGCTTTTTCGTCTTTTTTACTTTCCTCTGCAGCCATTCCTTCCATGTCTCTGTCAAAGAAATACAGTCCGCCTTTATCGTCCCCAATTAATTTTAATTTATCTACAATGCGGCGTGCTAAAGCTTCTTCCTCTAATTGCTCGCCCACATACCATTGTAAAAAATTATGAGTTGTATAATCTTTTTCTTTCAAAGTAATTTCTACTAAATTATTTATTTCGGCAGTAACTTTTATTTCGTGCTTCAAAATTTCTTCAAACACTGCTTTTACTGATTTAAAAATTGCAGGTGGTTGAGGTAAAACAGGTACCAAACCGTGGCCGCCACGCTCATTTACAAACTTTATAAGTTTAAGCATGTGCATACGCTCTTCATCCGAATGTGTAAATAAAAATGACGCAACGCCGTTTAAGCCTTGTGTTTCGGCCCAACTGGCCATTGCTAGATAATATTGAGAGGATGAACCTTCGAATTGAATTTGCTTATTTAAAGCTACGCTTAATTTTGTAGATAACATAATGATTTTATTTTAATACAAATATAATTAATTTTGATTGTCTTTTATCTTATGTACTTTTTTAGTTCCTCCGTACAATTCATATTTCAAATAACGGCACTCTAAAGCGCCATTATATATTTGTATTCTTCGAGATGGACGCAAACCAATGCTGTGAATGGCTTCGGGGCTGCTACTAATTATCCACGCATTAAAATTTTGGAAATCTTTTTTTAATTTACTACCAATTTCTTTATACATAGTTTGTATATCAGCAACGGGCAATCGCTCGCCGTAAGGCGGATTTAAAATAATTGTACCAGTTGGTCTATCTGGAACGATATCAAAAAAGGATTGTTCGGTACATTTTACAACATCATCTACTTTAGCATTTTTTACATTTATAATTGCTTTTTTTAATGTGAATTTATCGTTATCGTTTGCAATAATGTTTACATCGTTATTTTTTATTTTACTAATACTGCTTTCAAAAATGGTTGCGTATAATTTTTCATCAAAATTGCGCCAACGCATAAAAGTAAAATCGTTTCTATAGTAACCGGGCGGAATATTGTTTGCCCAAAGCGCCGCTTCAATGCCAATTGTGGCTGCACCACACATACCATCAATTAGTAATAAATGAGGTTCCCACCCACTTAACTTTACTAAGCCGGCTGCTAAAACTTCTTTCATTGGCGCTTCGTTAATATCGCTTCGGTATCCGCGTTTGTATAGTGGGTCTCCACTGCTATCTAAATTTAAACTAACTTCGTTTTTGTAAATGTGGATGTAGAGTTTAAACATGGGGCGAATTATATCCACATCGGGTCTCTTACCTGTTTTTTCTCTAAACCTATCAACAATAGCATCTTTTGCTTTTTGCGAAACAAATAAACTATGAGCAAATAATTCGGTGTTTAATACACTCTCTACCATGATGCTATCTGTTGTATCAATAAAATTTTCCCACTCAATTAGTTTTATCGCGTCGTACAATTCGTGTTCGTTATTGGCCGTAAATTTAGTAATGGGTATTAAAACTTTTAATGCAGAATGCAGACATAAATTAGCTTTATATAAAAAACCAATATCGCCTGTAACCGAAACGCCGCGTTTAAAGGGCTCGATATTTTTGCCACCAAGTTGTAATAATTCTTTTGCTAAAATTTCTTCTAAGCCAAAAAAGGTAGTTACTTTTATTTCAAAATCGGTAGTATGCGAAAAGGTATAGTTTAATCCCATTTAAAAGTTTTTTGTTTTTTTAATCTTTCTTATTCTTCCAGAGTTTGTATTTCATAAATAAATTGTGCAGTTTCCTCTACCCAATTAATAATTTCTTCGGTGGTCATTTTACTTCGAGCTTCCAATTGTGTATCGGTTACTGCGTAATGAAAGCCAACATTTTCGTTTTCTTTTATGGTGATTATTTCTATCATTTAATATTTAATAATTTAAATAAAAGTATAGCATCGTTTTTATCTTGCAGCCTATTAGTGTAAGTTTTTAATCCAATTAAATGTTCAGCAGAAACTAAATTAATGGCAGTATTTTTAATTAATCTATTTGTTTTTTTGTTCCCACATAATTTTAAATTTATTGATACATCTAACAATACATACAAATTCATAAACCCAGTTTGGTTACTAAAATAAGAATATGCAATTAAATTTTTTTCACGTTTTGCTTTTTCTCTTTCTTCTTTATTTACAAATGTTTTAATAGAAATTGGAATGCTTTGTTGAAATAATAAATGTTTAATTGCAGTTTCAAAATGGGTTAAATTAGCGCCTATAAATCTTAATAAAATATCAACATCTCAATCATTCGTGGAATTCCATAAATATTTACAGCCAGACCTCCACACACCAAATAATCTACTTTATAATTATTTAAAACCGAAAATAATTTTAAGTAGTGCATTTTAATATGCTAAAATAACATTTCTTATTATTGCTACACAGTCCATTAATTGCTGTTTAGTAATTACCAAAGGTGGTGCAAAACGGATAATATCGCCATGTGTTGGCTTTGCTAATAAACCCGCTTTAGCAAATTGCAAGCAAACATCCCATGCGGTTTTACCTTTTTTTTCTTTAATAACAATGGCATTAAATAAACCTTTGCCGCGAACCTCTGTAATTACATCAGTTTCGGCTTTTAGTTTATTCATTTCCTCTCTAAAAATAATCCCTAACGCTTCTGAATTTTCAGCTAAATTCTCATCTTTTAAAACTTGAAGTGCCTCCATAGCAACGGCGCAGGCCAATGGATTACCTCCATAAGTACTACCATGTTCGCCAGGCTTAATAGTTAAAATTATTTCGTTACTCGCTAAAACTGCGCTTACAGGCATAGTTCCTCCGCTTAAAGCTTTACCAAGAACTAAAATATCCGGTTTTACACCTTCATGATCGCAGGCAAGCATTTTACCTGTGCGTGCTAAACCTGTTTGAATTTCATCAGCAATAAACAATACATTGTATTTTGTACATAAATGACGAACGCCTTTTAAATAGCCCTCATTTGGCACTATTACACCAGCCTCGCCCTGTATAGGCTCTACCATAAAGGCAGCAGTGTTAGGATCTTTAATAGCATTTTCTAAAGCAGTTAAATCATTGTAATCAATCAATTCATAGCCTGTCATAAAGGGGCCAAAGCCTTTGTAACTGCTCGGGTCGTTACTACTACTAATAGCAGCTAATGTTCTACCCCAAAAATTACCATTCGCAAAAACAATTTTTGCTTTATTTTCTGGAACCTTTTTTATGTCATAAGCCCAACGGCGAGCTAATTTAATAGCAGTTTCTCCACCCTCAACACCTGTATTCATTGGCAGCACTTTGTCGTAACCAAAAAAAGTAGTAATATATTTTTCGTATTCGCCCAAAACGTTGTTGTAGAAGGCGCGAGACGTTAGTGTTAATTTTTGTGCCTGAGCAACCAAAGCTTTTATAATTCGCGGATGACAGTGCCCTTGGTTAACGGCGCTATATGCAGCTAAAAAATCAAAGTATTTTTTACCATCTACATCCCAAACATAAACTCCTTCACCACGCTCAAGCACAACTGGGATAGGGTGATAATTATGGGCGCCAAAATCATTTTCAAGGCTCATTAAATACTCGCTTTTCGTCATTGTTTCAATCATAAAAGTAATTTTAACAAAGATAGTAAAAAAACCACGAAATTTTAATTAGGGAGATACAAAGAACACTGTGGTTAACAAAGTTATTGTTAATTCGTTTTATAAAATTCAATTAAATCAATAGCTTGTTTGGCTTCGGTAACATCGTGTACTCGTAATATATTTGCGCCGTTTAAAAGTGCTATAGTGTTTAAAACTGTGGTGCCATTTAATGCTGTAACAGGATTTGTGCCAATTACTTTATTAATCATACTTTTGCGCGAAAGCCCTGCTAATATTGAAAAACCAAGATTTTTAATTTTCCCTAAATTTTTTAATAATTGATAATTATGTTCGGTTGTTTTTCCAAAACCAAAACCAACATCCAAAATTAATTTGTTAAAATTTAAATCTTTAAAAGAATTTATTTTTATTTCGAATTCGCTTTTTATTTCTTCAACAACATTGGCATATTTTGGATTTTGTTGCATAGTTTGAGGTGTGCCTTGCATGTGCATTAAAATATATGGTATGCCAATACTTGCAACGGTTTTAAACATTTCGGCATCTAAATTACCGCCGCTTATATCGTTAATAATATCTGCGCCTAAATCGGCACTTTTTTTTGCAATTGTACTTCGGTAAGTATCAACACTTATAAACGTTTTTGGAAATTCTTTCCTAATTTCAATTAAACAATTTTGTAAGCGTTGCCATTCTTCTTCTTCCGAAACCTCTAAAGAATTTGGGCGAGACGAAGCTGCACCAATATCAATAATATCGGCGCCTTGTTTTAATTTTTCTTCAACATCGCTAAGTACTTCTTTAAAAGTATCAAATTTACCACCGTCGTAAAAACTATCGGGTGTTAGGTTTACAATTGCCATTACAAAGGGTTTAGTAAATGTTAATGATTTACCATTGTAAGTGTAAACAATTGTTAAATTTTCGTTATTTTTAGCATTCATAATTTATGCAAAACACATCGCAACAATACGACTTGGCTATTTCGCAATGCAAAGATATCTTTTTAAATAAAATGAAAGATTACGGCACTGCTTGGCGAAATTTACGTTTAACTAGCCTAACCGATCAAATTTTTATAAAAGCACAACGCATTAAAAGTATTGAGGAAAAAGGTACTCAAAAAATTAATGATGATATAAAAGGCGAATACATTGGTATTATTAATTACTGCATTATTGGGCTAATACAATTAGAATTAAAAAATGATACACGTTTAGATTTACCCTACGATGAGGTAGCAAATTTGTATGAGAGCAACATTAATAAAACAAAGCAATTAATGTTAGATAAAAACCACGATTATGGCGAAGCTTGGCGCGATATGCGTATTAGCAGCCTTACCGATTTAATTTTAATGAAAATTTTTAGAGTAAAGCAAATAGAAGATAACCAAGGCAAAACCCTAATTAGCGAAGGAATTGACGCTAATTATATGGATATGATAAATTATAGTGTATTTGCACTTATAAAGTTGGGGTAAACAAAAAACCACCCTATTTTAGGGTGGTTTTTTAATTTAATAATTAGTTAAAATTATTTAATAACACACGTTGCAGCGGTACCGGCATTAGTAACAGGAGTACCATTAACTGTGGTAGTAGTTTTTGGACCAGCTTCGCACCAAGCAGTTGCAGATTTTTTAGAAGTTTTAGCAGTTGAAGTACTTTCAACAGTAGTTGATCCAGAAGAAGTAGTACAAACACATTTGTAATCTTTTTTGCACGAAGCAAAACTAATTGCTAAAGCAGCAACAGCTAATAATGTAATTTTTTTCATTTTTTGGGTTTTAAGTTTATAGAAACAAATATAAATTAATATTTTAACAATAGTGTTAATTAAGTATTAAATAATTTTTAATTTAGAATAGGTCTAAATAGCGTCTCAGCAAAAAAATATTTTTTAAAATTTATTCGTTCCTTTCCTACAGTGCTAATCGCAAAATTACGCATTATGGTTTTAATTATTTTTACTTTTTTAAATCTTAAAACGTACCAATTATCATTTATTGCAGGCGCCGTTAATGATTTATAATTTAAATTTCGCAAATACCACTAATTTTTAAGATTTAATTTTTTTAATAATAGATGCACAATTATTCAATTTTTTTTAGTAAAACCACATTTTCAACATGTGCTGTTTGTGGGAACATATCTACAGGTTGCGTTTTAATTAGTTTATAATGTTGTTGCATCAAAGCTAAATCGCGTGCTTGCGTGCTTGGGTTACAGCTTACATACACAATTTTTTGAGGAGCGGCATTTAAAATTACTTCTACTACTTCGGGCGCCATACCTGCTCGGGGAGGATCGGTAATTATTACATTGGGGTTACCATGTTGTGATATAAAGTTGCTGTTTAAAACATTTTTCATGTCACCAGCAAAAAAACTCGTATTTAAAATGTTATTGTTTATTGAGTTTTGCTTTGCATCTTCAATCGCAGCATCTATATATTCTATACCTACAACTTTTTTGGCTTGTTTGGCAATAAAATTGGCAATGGTACCAGTGCCGGTGTATAAATCGTAAACAATTTCGTTACCTGTTAACCCGGCATAATCTCTGGTAATTTTATATAAGTTATATGCCTGTTCAGAATTGGTTTGGTAAAATGATTTGGCTGAAATTTTAAACTGCAATTCTTCCATTTTTTCTAAAATAAAACTTTTTCCCGAGTACGTTTTTACATCCAAATCTTGTATAGTATCGTTGCCTTTTGGATTATGAACATATTGTAAAGAAGTAATTTCGGGAAATTTATTTTTTAAAAATTCTAATAATCCAAAAAGTTCTTTTTCTAAATATTCACAAACTGAAACAACTACCATTACTTGTTTTGTTGAGGTAGTTCGAATCATTACTGTACGCAAAAAATTTGCTTTATTACGAATATCAAAAAAAGTTAAATTATTTTCAAAAGCATATTTTTTAATGGCATTGCGAATGCTATTGCTGGGTTCGGATTGTAAATAACAGTTGTCAATGTCTAAAATTTTATCAAATAAACCAGGAATATGAAAGCCTAATCCGTTTTTATTTTCAATTGTTTCGTCGTTTTTAATTTGCTCGGTGGTTAACCATTTTTTATTGGAAAAGGAGAACTCTAATTTATTTCGATAATAGTACTCATCGGCATTTGCAAGTATAGGATAAATTTCTGGAAACTCGAATTTACCTATGCGGGTAAAGGCATCAAACACATATTTCTGTTTAAATTCTAATTGTTTTTGATAATTTAAGTTTTGCCATTTGCAACCACCACAAGTACCAAAATACTCACATTTAGGAACACTTCGAAAAGGCGAGGACGTAATTAACTGATGTACTTTTCCTTCGGCAAAACTATTTTTTTTGCGATGCACCATTACATCAACAACATCGCCTGGCACTGCATTGTCAATAAATACAACCAATCCGTCGTGTTTAGCAATAGCTTTACCTTCGGTACTAATATCAACTATTTCTAAGTTATTAAGAACAAAATTTTTTTTAATTTTCGACATAAGTAAAACGAAATTAATACTATTTAATTAGATTTTATATTTCTAAAAAAATGTAACTTTACAAAATGGCTCGGTACTTTTTAACGCTCTCCTATAACGGAAAAGATTATAACGGTTGGCAGGCACAAAATAACACACCAAATACAATACAGCAAATTTTAGAAGAAAAATTAGAACTTGTTTTAAAACAAAAAGTTGAAATAGTAGGCTGTGGCAGAACAGATACAGGTGTTAGTGCTAAAAATTACACTTCACATTTTGATTATGATTTAGAAAACCTAATAGATAAAAAAGACTACTGGTTGCATAAATTTAATACTATTTTACCTAATACTATTAGCGTACAAAACTTACAAAAAGTAAATGATACTAGGCACTCTCGTTTTGATGCTATAAACAGAACCTATCACTATTTTTTAAACCAACAAAAAAATCCATTTACGCAACAGTACAGTTATTATTTTTTTGGCGATTTAGATTTTGAACTGATGAATAAAGCTGCAAATGAGTTGAGTAATTACAACGATTTTACAAGCTTTAGTAAATTACATGCTCAAACAAAAACCAATAATTGTAAAATTACAAAAGCAATTTGGGAAGAGGTAGAAAATAACCAATGGCGTTTTACAATTACAGCCAACAGATTTTTGAGAGGAATGGTAAGGGCTATAGTAGGCACACTTTTGTTAGTTGGTAAACAAAAAATTGCGATAAACGAATTTAAAAAAATTATTGTAGCTAAAAATCGTCAGCAAGCTGGCAATAATGTTCCTGCAGAAGCCCTTTTTTTAGTAGAAATAAATTATCCTGAAAATATCTTTAATGACTAAACATCAAAAAAATAAAGCTCTAAATTTTAATTTAATACATCGTATATTAAGTTATACAAAACCTTATAAAAAATTATTTATTGGTGCTGTAATTCTAACTCTTCTATTATCGGCTGTTGCCATTGTGCGACCATTATTAATTAGTTTTGCCTTAAACGAATTTGTTACAACCCAAAAAAGTATAAACGGTTTAAACACAATGTGTATTTTAATTTTAGGAGTTTTAATTATTGAAGCCTTACTGCAAATAATTAATTTACGCATTACAAATTTATTAGGACAAAACATTGTAAAAGATTTGCGAACTGAGGTTTACAAGCATATTATTGGTTTAAAAAACACCTACTTTGATAATACTCCAGTTGGTATGTTAGTTACGCGCGCAATTTCAGATATTGAAAGTTTAAGCGATGTGTTTGCTCAAGGCTTTATAGTTATTGCAGGCGACATAGTTATGCTTATTGTTTTTATTACTGTTATGTTGTTTAATAATTGGATGTTGGCTTTGTTATCATTTAGCACTATACCTTTGCTATTAATTGCTACAACAGTATTTAAGCGTGGCGTTAAAAAAACATTTACCGAAGTAAGAAATGCTGTTGCAAATCTTAATACTTTTACACAAGAGCATATTACTGGTATGCGCTTGGTGCAATTATTTAACCGCGAAGAGCAAGAGTTAGATAAATTTAAAGAAATAAATAAACAACATCGCGAAGCAAATATTCGTTCCATATTTTATTATTCGGTATTTTTTCCAATTGTTGATATTTTAGCTGGATGCTCAATAGCCTTAGTAATATGGTTTGCAGGGGTTAATACTAACAGTTTGCAAATTAGCTTGGGTGATATTACTTTTTTTGTAATGATGATAAATATGGTATTTAGACCAATACGTATGTTAGCCGATCGACTTAATACATTGCAAATGGGTTTTGTAAGCGCCGAGCGTGTTTTTAAAGTGATTGATACCAACGAAATTATTGGTGCAAATGGTTCTACTATTTTTAATTCGGTAAAAAACCACATTGAATTTAAAAATGTTTGGTTTGCATATAAAGATGAAAATTACGTTCTAAAAAATATTTCATTTAAAATAGAGGCTGGTAAAACTGTGGCTATGATAGGTGCAACGGGTGCTGGTAAATCTACTATTATTAATTTATTAAGTCGTTTTTATGAATATAACAAAGGCGAAATATTAATTGATAATACTGAAATTAAAAATTACGAATTAGCATCTCTTCGTAAAAATACTGGTGTAGTTTTGCAAGATGTACACCTGTTTAACGATACAATTTTAAATAACATTACCCTTAATAATTCTGAAATAACTATAGGTGCCGTTGAGGAAGCCACCAAACAAATTGGCTTATATGACTATGTAAAGAGTTTACCTGGTGGGTTTAATTATCAGGTAACAGAGCGCGGACAAAGCCTTTCAGCTGGTCAGCGCCAACTAATTGCATTTATTAGGGCTTATGTGTACCAGCCTAGTATTTTTATTTTAGATGAAGCCACTGCCACTATTGACACACAAACAGAAATGCTAATTCAAAAAGCTACTCACAAAATTTCTGAAGGACGAACTTCCATTATCATTGCACACCGTTTATCTACTATTAAACATGTTGATAAAATTTTAGTATTTGATAAAGGTGAAATAATTGAAGAGGGTTCAATTAATGAGCTATTATCGAGAGAAAGTAAGTTTAAAAAAATGTACGAATTAAATTATAGCGAGGTAGTTTTAAAATAGCTTTAAACTTCATTCGCTAAATCAAACAACTTACCTTCTTCAAAGTAATTGGCCATAAATTGCATGCCCATTGGCAAACCATTACTGTGTAGGCCACAAGTAACACTAATTGCAGGTACACCAGCAATATTGGCTTGTACAGTAAAAATATCTTCTAAATACATTTTAATTGGATCAGAGTTGTTTTTACCAAATTCAAAGGCGGTGCCTGGCGTGCTCGGCGTTACAATAAAATCGTAAGTACTTAAAATTTCTTTTGTTTTGGCATGTATTAAATTACGTACTTTTTGTCCTTTGGCGTAATAAGCATCATAATACCCGCTACTTAAAACAAAGGTACCAAGCATAATGCGTCGTTTTACTTCGGCGCCAAAACCTTCGGAGCGAGATTTTTTGTAAGTACTTTCTAAATCAGTTGCATTTGGGCTTCGGTAACCATAATGTATACCATCAAAGCGTGATAAATTTGAGGATGCTTCTGCTGTGGTTAATACGTAATATGTCGGCACTAAAAATTCTAAATACGGAAAACTAACAGCCTCAACAGTGTGTCCATTAAATTTTAATTTTTCTAACTTATCTAACACAGCTTTTTTTACTTCAGGGTCAAGTCCTTCAGCCTCTATACATTCTTTTAAATAAGCTATTTTATATTTTTTACCAGAGTGTAGTTGCTCTAAATAATTTTCAACTTTGTGCGAAGATGAGGTATTATCGTTTTTATCTTGTCCGCTAATAATTTGTGTAATTAATGCCGCATCTTCAACGGTTTTAGTTATCGGTCCAATTTGGTCAAAAGAAGAGGCGTAAGCAATTAAGCCATACCGCGATACTCTGCCGTAAGTTGGTTTAAAGCCTACAGTGCCAGTAAAAGAAGCAGGTTGGCGAATTGAGCCTCCCGTATCAGAACCTAAAGTAACATGACATAAATTTGCTGCTACAGCCACCGCAGAGCCACCTGAAGAACCTCCAGGTACAAATTTTTTATTTAGTGGATTTAATACATTGCCGTAGGCAGAATTTTCGTTACTGCTTCCCATAGCAAATTCATCACAATTTAAACGGCCAATAATAATCGCATCTTCAGTTAAAATATTTTCTACAACCGAAGCAGAATAAAGTGATACAAAGTCTTCTAAAATTTTTGACGCGGCAGATACTTTGTGGTTTTTGTAGCAGATATTATCTTTTAAGCCGATAATTACGCCTGCTAATTTACCTGCTTTTCCTTGTTTTATTTTTTCGTCAACCAATTTGGCTTGTTCTAAAGCTGAGGCAGAAAAAACTTCTAAAAAAGCGTTTAAATCTTTATTAGCCTCAATATCAGATAATGCTTGGTTAACTAATTCAACGCAATTTATAAGGCCGTTTTTTAAATCGACTTGTAATTTTTGTATGGTGCTAAATAAATACACAGTATATTTTCTAAATAATAAAAGCGCTATGGTTTTGCCAAAGCGCTTTAAAAATACATATAATTTTTTTATTTCTTCTCTATTTCAGAGCTTTCGGCTTCAGGTTTACTTGCGTCTTTAAACTCTTTTATACCTCTTCCTAAACCTTTCATTAATTCAGGAATTTTTTTACCACCAAATAATAAAAGTACAATTATTAAAACAATAATAATTTCCGAAGGCCCCATTCCCAAAATACCCAATACAAATAATGTTGTCATGTTAATTAATTTAGAGTATAAAGTTACTAAATTGTTTGGTATAAAAAAAGTAAGTATTTTGTATATAAAAAAACACTTAATTTTATGCGAAAAATTATAGTAAATTTAATTATTTTACATCAGATACGTCGTAAATAAAATAATCGGTATCTCCTTGCCAAAAAAAGTTTTTTATAACTTGTTTATAATGTAACACTACTTTTTTGCCCTCTTTTAGCTGTAATTCATCATAAACTTTTGATTCTGTAACCGAAAATTTAAATTGGCTGGTTGGCATAATAGTCCCATCTCCCTGGCTAATACCACCAATATTTAAGTCGCCTTCGTAAGTTTTAAAGACAAAACCTTTTTTGCTAATTTTAGTTAATATACCACTGCGGGTACCCTCGCTATAAGTCATTCCGCAAATAAAATAGTAAATAAACCAAATTATAACAAGACTTATTAAAACAATTAAAGCAAATTTTTTAAACTTATTTTTTTTAGGTTTCGTAATTAAATTGGTTGTATTTTCCATTATTTAAGCGTTGCTGGTGCGATTGTTTTTGGTCGCCACATAATTGCTACAATAACAACTGCAAAACCTAACAAACATACCATTGGTGCTAAAGTAATTCGCTGAAAATCAAAAATTGCGGGGTTAAAAACGTTTGGATCATCACTGCCGCCCCCAATCATAAGTACGTAACCTAAAGCAATTAATAAAATACCGGCAATTAAAACGTAATAATTTTTTTTTGTAAATGTAGATTTCATACTTTGATTACAAATATAATCAAAATTGAACGCATTTAGTGCCTCATATATTGCATAATTTTTCGTTAATTTTTTGTAATTTTGCTAATATTTAAAATTATTATGGCAAAAATCGCATTAATTACAGGGGTTACTGGTCAAGATGGCGCATATTTATCAGAATTATTATTAAATAAAGGCTATGAAGTGCATGGTATAAAGCGCAGAAGTAGTTTATTTAATACGGATCGTATTGACCACCTTTACCAAGACCAACATGAAAAAAATGTAAGTTTTAAATTACATTACGGCGATTTGACGGATAGCACAAATTTAATTCGTATTGTGCAAGAAGTAAAGCCCGACGAAATATACAATTTAGCGGCTATGAGCCATGTAAAAGTAAGTTTTGATACGCCCGAATACACTGCTAATGCTGATGGAATTGGTACTTTACGTATTTTAGAGGCTATTCGTATTTTAGGTTTAGAAAAAAAAACCCGATTTTATCAAGCATCTACATCTGAATTGTATGGTTTAGTGCAAGAAATTCCTCAAAAAGAAACAACGCCTTTTTACCCTCGCAGTCCTTATGGAGTAGCGAAATTATATGCATTTTGGATTACAAAAAATTACCGCGAAGCTTACGGGATGTATGCGTGTAATGGTATTTTGTTTAATCATGAAAGCCCATTAAGAGGCGAAACTTTTGTTACACGTAAAATTACACGTGGCGTTGCGAAAATTAGTTTAGGCATGCAAGAAAAATTATTTATGGGTAATATAGATAGTGAGCGTGATTGGGGCCACGCTAAAGATTACGTAGAGGGCATGTGGCGTATGTTACAACAAAACCAAGCCGATGATTTTGTATTGGCTACAGGTATAAAAATTACTGTTCGTCAATTTATTAATATGGCATTTGCCGAAGTTGGTATTACTATAAACTGGCAAGGCAAAGATGAAAATGAAAAAGGTATTGACGCAGCAACTGGTAAAATAGTAGTTGAAATTGATCCAAATTATTATCGTCCCGCTGAAGTAGATTTGTTGGTGGGAGATGCCACAAAAGCTAAAGAAAAATTAGGCTGGACACCGACTTATACCGTTGGAGAATTATGCAAAGAAATGGTTGCCGCCGATTTAGAAATTTTTAAGCGCGATAAATATTTGTTGGATGGCGGACATAAGGTTTTAAATTATAAGGAGTAGATAATTTATCAATTTAAAATGTTCTTTAATCAATGTTCAATTTTCATTATTTTAAATAGTTAATATTGATTCACTATAGCTTTCGCGATGAAAACGTAAAATTGTAAATGGAAAAATCGTCTAAAATATACATTGCTGGGCACCGGGGAATGGTGGGTTCTGCTATTTTACGTAACCTTCAAAAAAAAGGATTTACCAATTTTGTATTAAAAACAAGTGCTGAATTAGATTTACGTAACTCCTTAGCCGTTAATACTTTTTTTGAAATAGAAAAGCCTGATTTTGTTTTTTTAGCTGCTGCTAAAGTAGGTGGTATTCAAGCAAACAATACTTTTCGTGCAGAATTTATTTATGAGAATTTAATGATTCAAAATAACGTAATTCATAACGCATATTTAAGTAAAGTAAAAAAACTAATGTTTTTAGGAAGCTCTTGTATCTATCCAAAATTAGCGCCTCAGCCTTTAAAAGAAGAATATTTATTAAGTGGCTATTTAGAAGAAACAAACGAACCATACGCTATAGCAAAAATTGCAGGAATTAAAATGGTTGAGAGTTATAAACGCCAATATGGTTGCGATTTTATTAGTGTAATGCCTACCAATATGTATGGTCCAAATGATAATTATAATTTAAACAATAGCCACGTATTACCTGCTCTTATAAGAAAATTTAATGATGCGAAAGAACAAAATTTGCCATTTGTAGATACGTGGGGAACTGGCACGCCAATGAGGGAATTTTTACATGCAGATGACTTAGGGGACGCTTGTGTATTTTTAATGCAAAACTATTCGGGTGAAAAACACGTAAATATAGGTAGTGGGACAGATTTAACCATTAACGATTTAGCTTTATTGATCAAAGAAATTGTTGGTTACATGGGCGATATAAAACACGATTTAACAAAGCCCGATGGTACTCCCCGAAAACTAATGGATGTATCCTTTTTGCATAGTTTAGGGTGGAAACATAAAATAGAATTGCCTGAAGGAATTAAAATGGTGTACGTCGATTTTAAGAAAAAAGAAAATGTAAAAACTTGGTAATGACAAAAAAAAAAATACCATTATTTATTATTTTTAATTTATCATTTTTAATTTCTGTAGCCCAATTTTATAATTTACCAAACGATTATAATTTTAATTTATTAACACAAAAACAATTGGCTAAAAAAGACTCTGCCATTCATGCTAGCATACAGCCTTACATTCCTTTTTTTTCGAATAAATATTATCACGTTGCCGATACGCATCATATTTTTAAATATATAACAGATGACCCGGCCTTGGATGTTGCGTTTGTAAAACACGTAATTAGAATAGAGCCCCATAATGAAAATTTTAAATTACGAATAGATCCCATTTTAAATTTGGAAGTTGGCAAAGATTTTTCGGACACACTAGCCCGTCGTTTATATAATAATACACGCGGTATTATTGCAAGTGGAAATATTGGAAATAAATTTTATTTCGAAACTATGTTTGCTGAAAATCAATCTTTGTTTCCAAATTACATATCAAATAATGCAAATTTAACAACCGTTATACCTGGGCAAGGTAGGTGGAAAGCATTTAAAACTAATGGGTATGATTACGCATTTTCTTCTGGGTTTTTTTCATACCAAGCCTTAAAAAATTTAAACATACAAGTTGGGCATGGCAAACAAAAAATTGGAAATGGCTATCGCTCCTTATTATTAAGCGACAACGCATTTAACTACCCTTATGCACGCATTACGCAGCAATGGTTCAAGGGCAGAGTTCAGTACAATAATATTTACACAGTGTTAATGAATTTAGTTTCGGCAAGCGCTATACAAACACCTTTTACCGAGCGTTTGTTTCAAAAAAAAGCAGCCTCGTTTCAATATTTAAGTATAAATGCATCTAAATTTTTAAATGTAGGTTTTTTTCAAGGATTGATTTGGAAAGCAGGAGACGCAAAAAACAATCAACATTTAAGTTGGGAATATTTTAATCCGATAATATTTACAAATGTTAGTCGTTTCGGTTTAAATAATAAAAACAATATTTTAATTGGCAGCGATTTAAAAATTAAATTCACTAATAAATTAAATATTTATGCGCAAATAATGATTGATGATTTAACCAACTCAAACACCTTGGGCAATAGATGGGGTTACCAGTTTGGCATAAATTATTTTGATGTATTTGGAATAAAAAATTTATTTTTTCAGGCAGAATCTAATTTTGTAACTGAAGCAAGTTATTCGAATTCAAGCGGGGCTTCGTCCAATCAATCCTATTCGCATTACAATCAAAACTTAGCATTTACGCCTAATTATGGTCAGGAGTTAGTTTTTATTACCGATTATAAATTAAAACGCTTTTTTGCTAATGTAAAATATAATTATCAAGCAGTGCCTTTAAACAACGATTATTACTACACTACATCTATACTAAACGCTAAAATTGGTTATTTAATAAACCCATCATATAACCTAAACGTAATGTGCGGACTAAACTACCGTGTGCAAAATTTTAATAACTTTAACAATTTAAATAACCAAACAAGTTATGTGTTTATTGGACTTAAAACTAATTTATACAATGCGTATTACGATTTTTAAATGGCAGTTTTAATTTTAGTTTTTTTAACCGCGTTTATTGTGGTGCTTTATTCTACACCCGCTTTAATTAAAGTGGCGGTTTTAAAGCGTTTAATAGATGTACCAACCGAAGGACGAAAAATACACAAACGTTCGGTTCCCACAATTGGTGGTATTATTATTTATGCTGGTACTTTATTTGCTTTTGCACTATGGTATAGCATTGAAGATATGCACTATTACGATAAAATTTTTCAGTCGGTAAAAGAATTTAAATTAATTGTAGCCTGTAGTTTAATTCTGTTTTTTGTTGGCGTTAAGGACGATATTATTGGAACCGCTCCTGTAAAAAAATTATTTGCACATATTGTAGTGGCTCTAATTTTAGTATTAATGGGTGATATTCGAATTACTAGTTTGCACGGTGTATTTGGCGTTTATGATATACCAAATTGGGGTAGTGTTTTTTTATCAATTTTTACCTATGTGGTAGTGGTTAATGCTTTTAATTTAATTGACGGGGTTGATGGATTAGCGGCAGGAGTTGGTTTTTTAATATGTTGTACTTTTGGTACTTGGTTTATTTTTGCAAACGAGTTTCCTTACGCAGCTTTATCGTTTGCGCTGGCAGGTGCTTTAATGGGCTTTTTAATTTTTAATTTTGCACCTGCTAAAATTTTTATGGGCGACTCAGGTTCACTTGTAATAGGAATGTTTATTAGCGTTTTGGCATTTAAACTTATTGAATATCCAATACAAAATATTGATGGCGTATGGGTAAAAGTTAGCAAACCTGTATTTGTAATTAGCGCATTAATTTACCCTTTATTAGATACTTTAAGAGTTTTTATAATACGCGCGGTAAAAGGTCAATCACCATTTACAGCTGATAGAAACCACATACATCACATGTTATTAGATTGTGGTTTTGGGCACGCTAAAACGGTTATCATTATTTATACCTTTACCGTTTTAACTATTGCGGCATCGTTTTTATCGTTTTTATTTAAAGAAGCTACCCTAAGTTTAATTACAGTTGTAGTATGCAGTTTATTATTTTTGTTCTTTGTGATTAAATTAAGAAATCAACATCAAAAAAAACTAAAAGTAGTTATTTAATAAAAGTATATTTTCCTTAGCCTTAAAAATATCTTCCTAATTATGTATACACCATTAAGGTAATAATTTGTATATTTTATTACCTTTGATTGGTGCGGTTTTTGCTAATTTTATTTTTTTTGGGAATTGTTTTTTTTGCGCTTTCGCAAGATAAAATTTATTTTTTAAATGGTTTGAGTAAACAGGTTACTGTACTCGAAATAAATCCCAACGAAGTAAAATTTGAAACCGACTCAACTACAGAAACTATTTTAAAAGAAGAAGTGTTATTAATTGAATATAAAAATGGAAGTATCGAAGTGCTTAATAAGCCAAAAGAATCAAAAATTGTAAATACAAATTCACTACAAAAAAATAATACCTATTTACAAAACAAACCTATATTTAATAATAATTTAGTTTCAATAAATACCTTGGCACTTTGTAATGCAGATGTGGCAGTATTTTACGAACGCATTTTACAAAACAAAAGAATTGGTTTAGGTGTAATGGGCGCATTTAATTTTAATTTAAACAGTACAATGCCAAATATATTTATTACACTTTTAAATAATGCTAAAAAAAATTACGATTTAGGTATTTATTTTAATTATTACCCAAAGGCTTTTTCAAAAAAAACATTTATTAGCTATGGTATTTTATTTAAACAAACTAATTTTAGTTATAACAGTATATTAACCGACTCCACATTAATTGCAGGACAAATAGCTGTAACAATATCTTATAAACCAAGTATTGGCAACCAATTTGCAACTATATTTAATATTGGAAGTTATACTCAATTACCATCTAATTTTTTTATTAAAACGCTATTTGGTATTGGCGGTTTTTATTTAACTGGCAATTACAAAACACAGCTTAATTATGAATTAAATAAAAATAATATTTCAAATTCAAATAGTGCGCCACCCGAACCTTTTAATGTTCGCTTTTTACCTAAATTATACCTTGGTTTAAATATTGGTTTTGCTTTTTAAATGCGTTTTTTAATTTACATATTTATTTTTTTTGTAGTTTGTCTAAATGCTCAAGACAAACTTTATTTTAAAAATGCGACATTAAAAAAATGTTATTTAATTACAATTACAAAAGATAAAGTGTATTATAAAAATTTTGATACTTCTGCAACTTCTTTACAAGCAAATAAAAGCGATTTGGTAATGTTAGAAACCTATAATGGCATTCGTTATTTATTTTTTGAAGAGGAAAAATTAAAAATAAAAACTGATTCAATTAAACCAAAACAAAATAATTTGGGTCTACAGCCCTTTAATTTTTTAATCGGCCGATTTACATTTAATTACGAACGCCTTACAAACGATGCTAAAATTGGATTTATGATTCCGTTCTCTATTACCTACAATCCTTTTGAATCTATTTATAAATCACAAATGAATAGCACTAATTTTAATTATAATGCAAAACGTGGTACTAATATTATTACAGGTTTAGATATAAATTTTTATATAGGTAATAAGCAAAATTCACAATTTTTTATGGGACCTCGTTTTAGGTATGGAACCGATTTGTTTATTACAAATATTGAGGCTTATTCCTTACAAACACAATTTGGGTATAAATATCAAAATCCAAAACATAACTTTGTACAACATTTGTCGCTAGGTTTTGGTTTTGCGCGAATATTATCTTTAAGTGGTAATAATCGTATAAACTCAAAGCAATCTTATGTTTGGTATAGTCTAAATTACAGGCTAAGTATAAAATGGTAATCAATTTCTTTGCCAATTAATTTGTAACTTTATAACAGTGAAAATCTTAAAGCATATATTATCCCCTATCTGGAAGTTGTGGTTTGTATTATGGTTTATAATTATTTTTTTAATGCTATATCCTGCATTTTACATCGCACTCCGAAGTAAAAATTTTAATTTTGTTTATACACTAAAACGCTTTTGGGGCAAAAGTAGTGCTTACATTTCGTTTCTATTCCCGGTAATAAAATATCAAAGTAAAAAGTATAAATTGCCACAACCCTGTGTGTTTGTTGCTAATCACACTTCGTATTTAGATATTATCTTTTCTCCATTTTATATCAATCACACTGCAGTTTATATGGGCAAATATGAGTTGCTTAAAATACCGTTATTTAAAAGTTTTTTTAAATATTTAGATATTCCAGTAAACCGTAAAAGCTTTACCGATGCCCATAAAGCATTTACAGATTGCGCTAAAAAGTTAGACCAAGGCCTATCTGTCGTAATTTATCCTGAAGGTACCATTAGCGAAAACGGTAAACTTCGTCCATTTAAAAATGGCGCATTTAAATTAGCTATCGAAAAACAAGTGCCCATTGTGCCCGCTGTAAACCTTAACAATTGGTGGTTTCTACAAAATGGCGGTTTTTTTAAAAGTAATGGTCGTTTTGGTATTCCCGATATTTATGTGGGAGACCCTATTGAAACCAAAGGTATGACCAACGAAAATATTAACCAATTAAAAGAAAAAGTTTTTAACTTTACTCAACAGCAATTACAAAATTATTATGGCAAATAAAATTGATATTAAAACAGTAAACGAAGTAGCGCATTTAGCACGATTAGAATTTAATACCGACGAAGAAAAAAATAAAATATTAACAGATATGAACCGAATGCTTGGTTTTATTGATAAATTAAATGAGTTAGATACCTCAAATGTTGAGCCTTTAATTTATATGACTTACGAAAAAAATATTTTACGAGCCGACGAGCCTAAAGGTACACTTACTCAAAAGGAAGTTTTAAAAAATGCTCCCAAAAAAGATAGCGATTATTTTAAAGTACCAAAAGTGATAGATCAGCAATAAGCATTAACAAATTTAAGTAATATTTTTTTTGATTAATTTTTAATTAGTTCAATTAAAATATAAAGCTATTTATATTTTAAAAAAATTTAAAATTTATTAATTTAGAATGACTTATATAATTTCAGGAATACAGCAAGTAGGCATAGGTGTTACCAATGTTAAAGAAGGTTTTAATTGGTACAACAAATATTTTGGAATGGATATACCAATTTTTGAAGAAGCCGCTGAAGCCAATTTAATGCTACCCTATACTGGTGGTAAGCCGCATAAGCGACATGCTATTTTAGCAATTAATTTAAAAGGTGGTGGTGGTTTCGAAATTTGGCAGTATACTAGTCGAACGCCGCAGGCTGGTATTTTTAAGCCACAGCTAGGCGATTTAGGTTTGTTTTGTGCAAAAATAAAAAGTGAGGATGTAACTGCATCATTTACCTATTTAAAATCTCAAAATGTAAAATTGTTAGGCGAAATTTCAACAAACCCAGTTGGCACTAAACATTTTTTTATTGAAGATGCATTTGGTAATTTATTTGAGATTATTGAAGATGATACATGGTTTGGAAAAGGATTAAAAACTACCGGCGGGTCAATTGGTATGATCATTGGCGTTAGTAATATTGAGACTTCTATTAACTTTTACTCTAAAATTTTAGGCTATGATAAAGTAATGTATAATTTAGAAAGTAGTTATGCAGATATTGCTGCTTTACCAGGCGGAAGTGTTAACTGTAAACGTGCAATTTTAACACATAGTAAAAAACGCGTTGGCCCTTTTAGTAATTTGTTTGGCAATAGTTATATTGAATTAATTGAAGCGAAAAATTATATTCCTCGAAAAATTTTTGAAAACCGTTTTTGGGGCGATTTAGGCTTTATACATTTATGTTTTGATATTAAAAATATGAAAGCACTTCAACAAAACTGCGAGGCGTTAGGACATCCTTTTACAGTAGATGGTGGTGCAGGTTTCGAAATGGGCGAAGCGGCAGGACATTTTACATATATTGAAGATCCTGATGGCGCTTTGATAGAATTTGTAGAAACAAAGAAAATGCCAGTACTTAAAAAATTGGGTTGGTATTTAGATTTAACTAAGCGCCCAGCTGAAAAACCTTTACCAAATTGGATGTTAAAAGCGTTGAGGTTTAATAGGAAAAAAATTTAAAATTTAAAAAAATTTATTCAATAAATAATATTTTACAACCTGGTAGCAATATTTTTAATTCATCTATTCGCTCTTTATCAATATTATTGCCTCTCAAATCAAGCAAAGTTAGGTTTTCTAATTGGGAAATACTTTCAGGGATATTAGTAATTTTATCTCCTCTTAACGAAATAATTCTTAGTTTTTGAGCTTTATATATGTCAAATGGAATTGTTGCAAGGGGATTATTTTCAATAATTAAAACTTCTAAGTTTGTAAAACGTTCAAAATGTTTAGTTAAATAATGTGTATTTGTATTTGATAAACTTAAAAAATTTAAGTTGCTTGCCTTAAATAATTGTTTAGGAAAACTATCCATCACACAATTTTCTATACTTACATCTTTCAAATTTTTTAAAAATTTTAATGTAGTTGGTAATAGCAATGTGTCGTATGTATTTCCAAACTTTAAAGATTGAAGTTTGTTTAAATAAGCAATTTGCGAAGGAATACTATCAATTTTCGTGTGCTGTAGCTCCAAATATTGTAAATTAAAAAAAGGTTTTAAGTTAGGCGGAAACGTAGAAAGTTTATTGTTATAAGATGCAAAATAAATTAAATTAGTAAGTGCATCTAAATTTTTTGGATAATCTGTAACTTCATTTGTACTTAATTTTAAAGCTTGTAAATCGCTAAGTTTATAAATTTTTTCGTATAATTTCGATTCAATTTTTTTATAACTTAAATCTAACTTATAAATTTTTTTTTCAATCTTTAAAGCCAACTTTAAGTCGGTATAAGTTTCGCATCCAAAAGGGCCATATTTTTCAAATTCTTTTTGCGAAAAAGTATTTAGAGTTAATAATAATAAAAGTATAAATATAATTTTCGTCAAATTAGATTTTGTTATGATAATTTTTTTAAAGCCATTTCTAACATCACAAAAAGTTCACTAACGTCCTGCAGCTTGCATGTTCCTACACTTAGCCTATACCAACTGCTGTTTTCTGCTGCACCAAAGGCGCTAAAAGGCACTAAAGCTAATTTTGCTTCCTCTAATAAATACTTTGTAATATCTTTTGTAGTTTCTAAAATTTTTCCATCAGCTTTTTTTTGGTTGTGTAAATTAAAGCTAACAGTTAAATAAATGGCAGCTTCTGGCACAATTACATCTATTTTATAACCCTTATCTTTTAGTGATTTAAAACCACTATACAATGCTTGAAAACGTAAATCTATTTTTTGTTTTTGCTCAATTAAAAATGCATCGTATTTACTTAAGTCATTTAAGTAATTAGCAGTAGCAATTTGCTCGGGCTTTGGTGCCCAAGCCCCTACGTGCGTCAATATGGCTTTCATTTTATCAATAATAAATTTAGGACCCATGCCCCAGCCAACTCTAACACCAGTTGCTGCTAACGATTTTGAAATTCCATCAACAAATATGGTATAATTTTTCATTTCGGGTCGAAGCGAAACTGGGTCGTAATGTTTCACCTTGCCTTGAGTTAAAGCCCAGTAAATTTGATCATACATTAAATAAACAGGTTTTTGATGAGGCCCTCTACGTTTATTTTCATCTAAAATTAAATCACAAATTTCTTCAAGTCCATTTTTTGTAAACACTGTGCCTGTTGGATTTTGTGGAGAACATAAGGCTACTAAACTTGCTTTATCAATATGCGGTTTAATATCTTTTGCTTGTGGCATAAAATTATTTTGTAGCGTTGCTTCAATAACAATTGCGTTGGCAAAGTTTAAATAGGTGTAATGATTATTGTTCCATGAGGGCACTGCAAAAATTACAGAGTCGCCTTCATCTACCAAAGCCTTAAAAATGCTATAAATTATAGGGCGGGCACCCGCGGCTATTAAAATTTCCTCAGGTTTATAGTTTATACCTTGACGTTGCTTTAATAAATTACTAACAGCTTCTCGTAGTTCTAAAACGCCGTCGGCAGGGGGATAATTAGTTAAATTAGCACTATATGCGTTAATAATATATTGCTTTAACTCATCAGGAATAGGGAATTCAGTAGGATTAAAATCGCCTACCGTTAGATTATAAATTTTTTCGCCTTGTTTTATTTTTTCGTTTACTTCGGCTGCTAACTTTACAATTTCAGAACCAATAACACCTTGTGCCAATTTAGAGACTATCATTTTTTAATATTTACACTTACAAACCTAATTTTATTTTTTAAATATGCATTATTTTTTTAATATTAATTCGTTTATCGTTTAAAAATAGTCTTTTATCTGTATTTTATCCTCAAAAATCTAAAACCTTTTAATGTTTACTAAAAAAAGTTTAGATTTATAAATAATTAGTATAAATTTGATTAAGTAATAAAACTTAAGTTAATAAACAGTATCATTTAACCAAATATAAATTGAAACTCATAAAACTGTTGTGAAAAATAATATCTAAATAATTAAAAAAAACTGCTTATGAAACGTTTACAATTAGAAGATATATCGAAACAATTAGGGTACTCAAAAACCTTAATATCAATGGTACTCAATGGCAAGGGCAATCAATACGGTATTAGTAAAAAAACACAAGCTGCTGTGTTAAAAGCTGTAGGAGAGTTAGATTATACGCCTAATAAATTTGCGCGTGCCTTGCGAACAGGTAAAAGTTTTTTTGTTGGTTTAATTGTGGCTGATATTAGTAACCCGTTTTACAGTACAATTGCTAAAAATATTGAAAATGTTTTGTTTGAACAAGGGTATAACCTTATGGTTTGCAGTACTGGCGAAAACGAAGAGCACGAAAAACGTTTAGTAGAAATGATGATAAACCAACAAGGCGTTGATGGTTTAATAGTTGCTTCAACATTTAAAACAGCCGAATTTTATAATAATATCCGTTATGCAAGTACACCTTTTGTTTTTATTGATAGGGTATTGCCATTATTTAATGCTAACTATGTTGTGATTGATAATTATGGTGGTTCGGTTGAAATTGTTACTCACTTAGTAAAACAAAATTGCAAAATAATTTCGTGTTTTAGTATTACCCCATCTTACATAAGCACTATTGAAGATAGAATTAATGGCTATAAAGATGCGCATATTAAAAATAAATTAAAGGTTGACGAATCTTTAATAAAACAAATTCGCTTTGATAACATTCAATTAGATGTAGAAGAAAGTTTAAAAGAACTACTAAAAAATAATGCCAATGTTGATGGTATTTATTGTTTAAATAATAATATTACTACTGCATTATTAATTGCTTTAAGAAAAAAAGAATTTGAAAAATTAAATTCCAAATTAAAAATTGCAAGTTTTGATGATATTGATTTATTTAATATCATTGATAGAAAAATAATTTCTGTATCGCAACCAGTCGAAAATATAGGTAAAAGCTCGTCATTATTAATTTTAGATGTAATTAATGGAAAACAAACTAGTAAAAGTAATGTGGTTTTAACAACTACATTAATTGAACGTTAATACTTTCAAAAATTTCTACTTCGGCCAAAGGACTAAATAGATACTGTACGTTTCTATCAACCTCGAGGCACTTATAACGTTTACGAATTTTTTCTCCTTTTTTAAATAATTTTCCATTGTAAATAAAAATAGTATGAGTTGCTAAATTTTCTACAAAAATCGTTTTATCATTTTCATCGTGTAATTTTAGCATTCTCAATAAGTTTACATCGGTACAACTTGATGCAGCTGGATTTAACATGTATTTTCTTAAGGCAGCAAATACTTCTAAGGGAAAAATATCGGTAGTTAAAAAAGCTTGCATTAATACCTTAAAATTTTGTTTCCATTCTGCACCATGCGGACTAACTTTGTTTTTACATTGATTGTAAGTAACCAAATGCGCAACTTCGTGCACCAAGGTTATTAAAAACGAAAACTTATTTAAGTTATGATTTATCGTAATGGTATGATTTAAACCCGAGTGAGGCTGTGTATAATCGCCTAAGCGAGTGCTTCGTTCGCGTTTAATTTTTAATTTAAAATCGTATTCTATAATCCATTTTGCAATTGTAGATATACTTTCCTCAGGTAAATATTTTTTTAATATTTCTGAATTACGTTGGTATTGAACAGCTCTTACATCCACATAACAAAGTTATTAAACTACCACTAGATTATAAGTTATTTATTAAGATATTATTAAAAGTTTTTTGTTGGTAGATCTTATATGAATTAAATTAATTAAAATAATTATTATTATTTTTCTTTAATTTTTAACACCTGTCCAATATTTAAGGCAGTATTGGTAAGGTTATTTAGGCTTTTTATATCAGCAGTATTCACACCATATTTTTTACATACTTGATAAATAGTTTCGCCTTTTTTTACCTTGTGCCAAATAAAATCACTTGTAGCATTTTCCGCAACTAATTTTTTGTCATTACCATTATTAGAAGCTATATTTTGTTTGTTTTTACTTTCGGGTTTAATTTCTAATTTTTTTGCAGATGCAACATTTTCCCTAACATATACAGTTAATTTTTTTCCAGGACGTACACCTTTTTTTCCTACATAATTCCAATTGCGCAAGTCCATAATTGTTACGCCATATTTTCGTGCAATTGTGCTTAATTTTTCGCCAGACTTTACTGTGTGAATTTTTTTAACCTCAGCAAGTGTTTCTATTAAAACACTTTGCCCTTGTTGCGCTTTAGTAGCTGCGTAAATTGCTTGCTCGTTATTTAAAAAAATTCCAATTTTTACTTTTGGTAAACACATTGTGTTTCCACCAGACGGTATAATATTTTTACGGTATTGTGGGTTAAAATATAAAATTTCTTCACTACTAATATCTAATGCTTGCCCAATTTGTTCAAAGCTCATTTGTTCTTTTATAACTACAGTATCAACTTCAAAGTATGTTTTACGAGGTACTGCCGAGTAAATATTATGTTCGGCGCTGTAATTCATAACATAGTTGGCTGCAATAAATGCAGGCACATATCCTTGCGTTTCGGTTGGTAAAAACGGCCGAATTTCCCAATATGTTTTTTTTCCTCCGCTTCGGCGAATAGCTTTGCTTATTGTCCCAGGGCCAGCATTATATGCTGCTAGTACCATTTGCCAATCGCCAAACATACCGTATAAACTTTTTAAATATTCGGCAGCAGCCACTGTTGCTTTGTATGGGTCGCAACGTTGGTCAATATAAGAAGTTACATTTAAGCCATACATTTTACCCGTTGGATACATAAACTGCCAAAGCCCTGTAGCGCCTGCGCGCGAGCGAGCATATGGAATTAAAGCACTTTCAATGACAGCCAAATGTTTTAATTCTAGAGGTATATTGTAGCGGTCTAAAACTTCCTCAAACATTGGGTAGTAAAGTTGTGCAACCCCCATCATACGACTTACACTTTCTCGTTTGCGGTAAGCGTATAAATTTATAAAACTTTTTACATGTTCATTATAAACTAAATCAAATGGAGAAACCGCATCTAATTTGGCAAGGCGCGCCTGGTAAGTATATTCATCAAATAAAGGAATACTATCGGCTAAATATTTATATTTATTATTTTTAGGAAATACGGGCTTACTAAAAGCGGTTTCAAACATTTTTTGCGTTTGAAGGCTATCCAACATTGCAGCAATTGGGTCGTCAACCGAAACCGTTTGAGACCTAATACTTATGCAAAAAAACACTAAGATGGCGACAGTAATATTTCTTTTTAATAACATCATCTTTTTAGTATTAGATTATTTATATATTTATTAAACGTTTAATTT
>Ga0163144_10002258_pt1 | contig 44850 bp, 35 predicted proteins | sample OliLak19BULKMAT1_FD_123175 | JGI IMG/M metagenome (GOLD analysis project Ga0163144, IMG submission 123175) | Freshwater microbial mat bacterial communities from Lake Vanda, McMurdo Dry Valleys, Antarctica - Oligotrophic Lake LV.19.BULKMAT1 | ecosystem: Environmental > Aquatic > Freshwater >... | reverse complement strand
TCCGAGGCGAGATACAGCACGGCCGCGGCCACCTCCTCGGGCGCGCCGACGCGCCCGAGCGCCGTCTGTGGCACCAGCGTCTCCCAGCTCGGGACCTTGAAGCCGCCGCCCTCCTGCACCGTGCCGGGGCAGACGGCGTTGACGCGCACCGCCGGCGCGCATTCGCGCGCCAGGTATCTGGTCATCGTCCACAGCGCCGACTTGGCCGCCGCGTAGGCGAGCATCGGCGGGACGACGGCGAACGCCGCCGTGCTGAGCACGTTGACGATCGCGCCACGGCCGCGCGCGCGCATGCCGGGCACGACGGCGCCGCAGAGTTCAAACGGCGCCGTGACGTTGACGTCCATGGCCTCGCGCCATTGCGCGGACGTCGTCGCCAGGGAGTGCTCGGGCCGGCCACCGCCGGTGGCGTTGTTGACCAGCACGTCGACGCGGTCCACCGCGGCGGCGACGAGCCGGGCGCGGCCCTCGGCCTGCGACAGGTCGGCGGCCAGCGTCGTCACCCGCGCGCCGTACCGCGCCCGCAGTTCCTCGGCCAGAGCCGCCAGCGGCGCCGCGGTGCGCGCGGTCAGGATCAGCTCGGCTCCCGCCTCGGCCAGCATGCGGCTGATGCCCGCGCCGATATTGCGGCTGGCGCCGGTGACCAGCGCCACGCGTCCGTCGAGTCGAAACTGCTCCAGCATCGCGGCGCAACCTTAGCCCTGATCCGACGAGAAATTCACACCGAGCCGCGTGTGGCGTCTTTTCTGTCGAATCCAGGGGTCGTCGGATTCCCTCGGGGCGTTCCAGAGGCGGCCCGGCGCGCGCCTTCACCGTCCGCGGCGAAGTCGCTATACCCCGCGCGTGACCGAACACGGCGTCAAGGGTCGAGTCGTCATCGTTACCGGCGCTGGCCAGGGCATCGGGCGCGGCATCGCGTGGCACCTCGGTCGCCACGGCGCCAGGATCGTCGTCGCGGAGTGGAAGGCGCACCGGCTGCAGCGCACCGTCGAGGAGCTTGAGGCCCTCGGCGTCGAGGTCCTCGGCAGCGTCTGCGACGTGCAACGCCAGGCCTCGATCAACGCCATGGTCGCCGCCGCCATCGCCCGCTTCGGGCGCGTCGACGCGCTGGTGAACAACGCCCAGACGTTTCGCGCCCAGGCGCCCGTCGAGGCCATCACCCAGGAGGATGCCGACGTGTTCCATACCTCCGGGCCGATGGGGACGCTGTGGGCCATGCAGGCGGTCTTTCCGCACATGCGCGCACAGGGCTGGGGCCGCATCGTCAACGTCGGGTCGGCGGCCGGCCTCGTCGGTCTGCGCGGCTACGGCGCGTACGCGATGTCGAAGGAGGCCATCCGCGCCATTACGCGCACCGCGGCGCGCGAGTGGGGGCAGTACGGGATCGTCGTCAACTGCTTCTGCCCCGGCGCGGCGTCCGCGCGCGGCACGGCGGGCCTCGAGCGCGCCGCCGAGCAGGGGCGCGCGCTGGTCTTCGAGCGCTGCATCGAGCGTCTCGGCGACCCCGAGGACGACATCGCGCCGGTGGTCCTCTTCCTGTGTTCTGATGCCTGTCGGTACCTCACCGGCCAGACCCTGATGATCGACGGCGGCGCCTTCCTCTGGGCGTGATCCCGCCGCTGCTCTTGTTCCACCCGCCGGCATCGCGTTAACAGCAGCGGATGGACATCCGCTTCACGCCCGAGGAGGAACGCTTCCGTGCCGAGGCGCGCGCCTGGCTCGCCGCCAACGCGCCGGCCGGCCGGCCGCCGGAACACGATCTGACCGCCCGCCGCGCCTTCGACATGGCCTGGCAGCGCCGCCTCTTCGACGCCGGCTATGCTGGCATTTCGTGGCCGAAGGCATACGGCGGCCGTGGCGCGACGCTGATGGAGCAGCTCGTCTGGTACGAGGAGTTCGCGCGTTCCGGCGCGCACGATCCGACGACGCTGTTCGTCGGACTCAACCACGGCGGCCCGACGCTGATCGCCTGCGGCAGCGAGGAACAGAAGGCCTACCATCTGCCGCGCATCCTGCGCGGCGACGTCCTCTGGTGCCAGGGCTTCTCGGAGCCCGGCGCGGGCTCCGACCTCGCCGCCCTGTCGACCCGCGCGGTGATCGACGGCGACGATCTCGTCGTCACCGGCCAGAAGATCTGGACCAGCTTCGCGCACGTCGCCGAGTTCCAGGAGCTGCTCGTCCGCACCGATCCGGAGGCGCCCAAGCACAAGGGCATCACCTGGGTGATCTGCCCGATGGACGCGCCCGGCATCACCATCCGGCCGATCAAGACCATTGCCGGCGGCAGCGACTTCGCCGAGGTGTTCTACGACGAGGTGCGCATCCCGCGCCGCAACATCGTCGGCAAGGTCAACGAGGGCTGGCAGGTGGCCATGGCGACGCTCAGCTTCGAACGCGGCACCGCCTTCCTCGCCGAGCAGGTGCGCCTGACGCGGCTGGTCGACCAGCTGGTCGCGGTGGCCCGCGAGACGCCGTTCGCCGACGGCAGCATGGCGCTTGCCGACGACGAGATCGCCTGCCGTCTCGCGCTGCTGCGCGCCGAGGTCGAAGCGCTGCGTTCGATGACCTACCGCAGCGTCAGCCGCACGGCGCGCACCGGCATGCCAAGCGTCGAGGCCTCCCTCATCCGCCTCTTCTTCTCCGAGCTGCAGCAGCGGGTCCTCGCCCTGGCGATGGAGATCCTCGGCCCCGACATCCTCACCTGGGACGCCGAGGGCAGCCCGTCGCGCGCCAGCCGCCGCGACGCCGGCCCGGCCGGCTGGGTGAGCGACTACCTGATCGGCTTCGCCGCGACCATCGCCGCCGGTTCGAAGGACATTCAACGCAACATCATCGGCGATCGCATCCTCGGCCTGCCGCGCTGAGCGAGAACGCAACGACTTCGCCACGGAGGCACGGCGACGCGGAGACGGCAGACGCCATCCGCGTCGCCGTGCCTCCGTGGCGAAGCATCAGGAGACGAGCACATGGACTTGATGCCGACGCCAGACCAGGACGCGATCCGCGATTCGGTGCGCGCCTATCTCGAGGCCGAGTTGCCGATGTCGCGCGTGCGCGCTCTGTGCGGCGCTAACGCCGATGCGTATGACGCGCTGTGGCGCCAGGCGGCGGAGCTGGGGTTTTTCGCGCTCGGACTGCCGGAGTCTCAGGGCGGGGCGGGGTACGCGCTCCCCGAGGAGATGGTGCTGTTCGAGGAGCTCGGCCGCACCCTGGCGCCGGGGCCATGGCTCGGCACCGTCCTGGCCGCGCACGCCCTGGCGGCGGCGGGGCACGCGGTGCTGCCGCGGCTGGTCGCCGGCGAGCTGCGCGTCGCGCTGTGCGTCGACCCCTGGGGCGGCGCCCTGACGGCGCGCGGCGAGCGGCTCTCGGGCACGCGCACGGCGGTGCTCGGCGCCGGACTGGCCGAGGCCTTCCTGGTGGTCGACGACACCGGCGTGTGGTTCGTGCCAGCCGATGGCGCCGTGCGCGTCGACGCGCCGGCGAGCCTCGACGCCACCAACCCGGTCGGCGGCGTGACGTTCACCGAGGCGCCCGCCACCGCGCTGCCGATGGCGGCGGCGGCGTTGCGGCGCGCCGCGACCGTGCTCGCCTGCGCCGAAGCGGTGGGCGGCATCGCCCGCACCGTCGAGCAGTCGGTCGAGTACGGCAAGGTGCGGCAGCAGTTCGGCAAGCCGATCGGCTCGTTCCAGGCGGTGAAGCATCGCTGTGCCGACATGGCCGTGCGCGCCGAGGTGGCGCGCAGCGCCGCCACCTATGCGGCGGTGTCGGTGCGCGACGCGGCCGACGACGTCGACTTCCAGTGCGCCGTGGCCAAGGTCCTGTGCGCCAACGCCTACCTCCAGAACGCCGCCGACAACGTGCAGAACCACGGCGGCATGGGCTTCACCTGGGAGTGCGACGCACACCTGTTCGTCAAGCGCGCGCGCGCCTTCGACACCACGCTGGGCTCGCGCCGCGCCCAGCTCGACTCGCTGGTGGCGGGCTTCCGCGCCTGAGGAAGGGCGGGGCGACCGTGTTGACGCGCGGCACGCCACGTCCACGAACCGCCGCAGCGCCCGCCCCGCCGTCGCCGGGTGCGACAGGGCGCGCAGGTGCGCGGGGTGGTGCGCCGCGAACCAGGCCGCCGCCGGCGCGCCCATCGAGTGAGCGATGACGGTCACCGGCCGGCCCGCCACGGTCTCGACGACGGCCAGCAGATCGTCGGAGAAGTCGGCGCTGCCGGAGGCCGGCTCGGGCGGCCGGTCGCTCTCGCCGTGCCCGCGCAGGTCCGGCGCCCGCAGGCGGTAGGCGGGTCGGAGGTGCGGCACGCGGGCGTGTGAAGTAATTGTCGGATCAAGGGTAGCACGACGCTAGCTCGCGAGCGTTCGGAACAGTTCGCTGCGCGCCAGCAACTGGTCGTAGGTGCCACAGTCGGCGAGGCGCCCGTCGCTGAGCAGCGCGATACGGTCGCAGGCGCGCACGGTGGAGAGGCGGTGGGCGATCAGGAGTACCGTCTTGGCGCCGCGCAGGGCGCCGAGCGCCTCGGCGACGGCCGCCTCGGTGGCGGTGTCGAGCGCCGCGGTGGCTTCGTCGAGGACCAGGACATCGGGGTCGTGGTACAGCGCCCGCGCGATGCCGAGGCGTTGGCGCTCGCCGCCAGCAAGGCGCAGGCCGCGCTCTCCGACGCGGGTCTCGAGCCCGTCCGGCAGGCCGGCGACGACCGCCTCCAGCTGCGCGGTGCGCAGCGCCGCGCGCACGCGCGTGTCATCGATGTCGCGTTCAGCGATCCCGAGCGCGACGTTGCGGCGCAGCGTATCGTCGAGCAACACGATCGCCTGCGGCACGTAGCCGACGTGCCGGCGCCAGTCGCGCCCGTGGCCGGCGAGATCGACGCCGTCGACGGTCACCTGCCCCGTGGTCGGCGGCAGCAGCCCGACGATAATGTCGACCAGCGTGCTCTTGCCGGCGCCGGTGCGGCCGACGATGCCCAGCGACTCGCCGCGGCGGATGGTCAACGTGATATCGCGCAGCGCCGGCGCGGCGGCGTCGGGGTAGGTGTAGGCGATGTCGACGAGGGCGATGGTGGCGCGGAACTCGAACGATACCGGGCTCTCCGGTTCCGCCCAGCCGGCGCCGGTGACGAGCTGGTAGTCGTCGTACAGGGCTCGCACCGGGACGGCGCGAGAGCGGATCTCCGTCAGCCGCCAGGTGATGCGGTTCGCCATCGGCACGATACGGAAGCCGGCGTAGGCGAAGAGCCCGAGCAGCGGCAGGCCGGCGGTGCCGCCGCGGCCGCTCAGCGTCAGCAGCACGGCGATGAGCAGCGCGCCGCAGACGAAGACGGTCTCGATGATCAGCGGCGGCAGCGCTTCCAGGGTGACGTTGAGGTGGCCGACCTCGAGCCGGGCGCGCTGCTGCGCGGAGTAGGCGCGATAGAAGAAGTCCTCGCGCCCGAGCGCCTTGATCTCCTTGATCGCGCCGAGGGCATGCTGCAGCGTCTGCAGCATCTCGCGGCCGAGCGTGTGCTCGTCGGCGCCGGCGCGCCGCGCCAGACGCCGGGTGGCGCGCAGGAGCGCGATCACCACCACCACCAGCACGGCGCCGGCGGCGCAGGTGACGCCGGGGGCGGCGGCGAGCAGGACGGCGACGATGCCGGCGCCGATGAACGCCTCGGAGCCGATCGCGGTGGCGGCGCCGAGGGCGACGAAGACGGCGTTGACGCAACTGGTGGTGTTGCGAATGAGCTCCGCCGAATCGCGGCGGAAGTGGAACGGGTAGGGCGCCAGCAGGTACCCGTACAGCATGGTGCAGGCGAGCTCCGCGCCCGACTCGCCGACGATGCGGTGGCGCAGGTGCTGGGCGCCGGCGAGCAGGAGATTCTTGCCGACGTAATAGGCGGCGACGAGAATCGTCAACTGCACGACCACCGCGTCGGTCCCCTGGCGCGGCAGATGCGCGACGACCCAGGCCAGCGCCGGCATCCGCGTCGGCGCGCTCGGATCGCCGATCACGCTGATGAGGCCGAACACCGCCGCGGCCGCGCCGGCCTCGGCGAGGCCGGTGAGCACCGCCAGCACCGGTACCAGGATCCACCAGCGCCGTTGTGTCGGCGGCAGCATGGCGAGGCACTGGCGTACGGTTTCGAGCATCATTCCCTGGCGCGCGTCGCGTCCGCCGCGCCGTGTCTATTACGTCTGGCGGGCGACCGCCGCCACCGCCGCGCCTGTCGCCGACCGATCCGGGATCCGCGTCGGCCCATCACGCGCGCCGCACCTCCCGCACGATCGCGTCGAGGCGGTCGGCGAAGGCGTCGAGAGAGAAGTGCACCGCCACCCGCGCGCGCCCGGCGGCGCCGAGCCGGTCGGCGCGGTCGGGATCGGTGACCAGCGTCAGCAGGGCGGCGGCGCAGGCCGCGGCGGTCTGCGGGCGCAGGAACCCGGTCGCGCCGTCGACGACGGTCTCGGTCGGGCCGCCGGCGTCGGCGGCGATCACCGGCCGGCCGGCGGCCATGGCCTCGATCGGCACGTAGCCGAAGTGTTCGTGCGGCGGCGTGAATACGACACAGCGCGCGCCGGCGTACAGGACGCGCAGGGTCGCGTCGTCGGGCGAGTGATGCAGCGCGACCTGGTCGACAAGGCCGTGCGCCGCGGCACCTGCCGCCAGCCCGTCGACCGCCGTGCGGCAGGCGTCGAGGCGGGCGTCGAAGCCGCCGGCGAAGGCCAGGCGCAGGCGCCCGAAGAGCGCCGCCGGCACCTGGCCGCGCAGGGCGGCAAAGGCTTCGAGCGCCAGCGGCAGGTTCTTCTCCGGCACGAAGCGGCTGACGACCAGGATGGTGTGCGAGGCGCTCGGCGGCGCCGCCGCGGTGGCGAAGTCCGCCAGGTCGACGCCCGGGTGCAGCACCTCCGGAGTGCGGCGCAGGCCGGGAAAGGCGCGCCGGAAGGCGGCGGCGGTGAAGGCGCTGTTGACCAGCAGGCGGTCGGCGGTCTCGAGGCCCGCCCGTTCCCAGCGGTCGAGCGGCCACCGATACCAGCGATACCAGCCGCGCCGCAGCAGTGTCAGCAGCGCGTCCGGGTAATGGCCGTAAAACAGGATCGGCGCCGGCGTCAGGCGACGCAGCAGCGGTACCACCTGCGCCGCGACGTCGCAGAGGATGACATCGATGCGGCCTTCGCGCCGCGCCCCGCATGCGGCGGCAAGCAGGCGGGTAAGCGCCAGCGGCAGGCGCAGGTGGCCGGCCAGGTGCAGCGGCAGGCGGGCGCCGTGCACGCGCACGGCGACGCGGCCATCGCGCGTCGCCGCGAAGCTGTGTGCCGGGTCGTGGTGAGCGACGTGCACGGCGACGGCGTGGCCGCGCGCGCGCAGCGCCAGCGCCGCGTCGACGATCAGCCGCTCGGCGCCGCCGAGGCCGAGCTCGGGGTGGAGGACGGCGATGCGCAGCGGGCCGGCCCCGGCGTCGCTCACCGCGTCGCCCTCGTCAGCAGCAGCGGCGCGGCGGTGGCGCGCCAGGCGTCGTCCCAGCGGGGCCCGTCCGCTTCCTCGAGCGCGCCGGCGCGCAGCCGGGCGAGGGCGGCGCCGGCGGGCTCGCCGAGGATCTCGTCGAGGGCCGCGGCGAGGCGGGCGGCGTCGACGAACAGGCGAGCCGTCACGTTCGGCCGCACCATTTCCCGCAGGCAGCCGCCGTCATCGAGCGCGCACACCGGCAGGCCGGCGCCGAACATGTCGGCGATCTTCATCGGCAGGTCGCGCCCGGACGCGGAGCGATGCAGGCAGAGGCCGAGGTCGGCGGCGGCGAGGGCGTCGGGGTAGGCGTCGGCGGCCAGCCAGGTAGTGCGGACGGCGATGCGGGTGAGGGGGAGCGCCGCCAGACGCGCCGCCACCGCGTCGCGCCGCGGTCCGCTGCCGGTGAGCAGCAGCAGCAGCCGCGCCGCGCCGCCGCGCGCGGCGAGGCGCGTGTCGCAGGCCGGCAGTGCCGCGTGCAGGAGGTCGAAGTCGTCGTCGGCGCTCCAGCCGCTCGGGGCGATGAGCAGGGACGGGCGCGCCCCGCCGCCGTCCCAGCCGTACTGGCGCGCCAGCGCCGCGGCGGCGGCTTCGCGCGCCGCCCTCGGCAGCGGAGTGAAGCGGCGGGCCGGGCGATCGGCCAGGACGACGGCGTCGATGCCCCAATCCGCCGCCAGCGCGGCGCGCATGGCCTGGGAGACGCAGAGGTGCGCGGCGGCGCGACGGCCGTCGCGCCGCTCGAGCAGCGCCGCCAGGCGCACCACTGGATGACCGGCGCCGAGGCGCAGGGCGAGGAGGGTATGGCCGAGGTTGTGCCAGTCGAGCACCAGGCGGGCGCCCTGGCGTCGCGCAGCGCGTAGGGCGACGGCGAGGGTCGGCAGGGCCGGCGGGGTCTGCGCCAGGATGACGTCCGGCGCGGCGGTGTCGAGCGCCGCCGCCAGCGCCCGGGCCTGGGCGACGGCGCGGCGCGTCGCCGCGATCAGGTAAGCGACGCCGGCGCCGGGCCGTGGCGGCGCGGGGTCGCCGATGGCGTGCACGCGGATGGCCGCGTGCGCCCGCACGGCCGCGCAGGGCTCGCTGCCGGCGAGGCCGATGAGGACCACCGCGGCCCCGGCGTCGGCGAGCGCCAGCGCGTGGTACTGCATGCGTGGGCTGCGGCCGAGGTCGCCGAGCACGATGACGGCGACGCGTGTGGCGCGGCTGGAGATTTGCACGGCTCCCACGGAGGTGGATACGCTCCGCCATCGGCGGCCGTCAACCGGACCCCACACTCGCTCTCGCACGCTTCTCTTCTGATGATTCAGGTCCCTTCCCCTCGCCGCATCGCGCTCGCCGCCGGCGGCACCGCCGGCCATGTGACCCCGGCGTTGGCGGTGGCGCAGGCGTACCGGGCGCGCTGCCCGGGCACCGGGGTGCTCTTCCTCGGCAGCGCGAGCGGGTTCGAGGCGCGCCTGGTGGCGGCGCACGGCTTTGCCTTCGCGGCGTTGTCGGCGGCGCCGCTGCACGGCCTCGGCACGGCGCGGCGGCTGCTGGCGCTGGCACAGCTTGCGGGCGGCGTGCGGCAGGCGCGGCGGGCCTTGGCGTCGGCGCGCATCGAGGTGGTGATCGGCTTCGGCGGCTACGCCTCGGCGGGCGCGATGCTCGGCGGGCGCAGCCGCCGCCTGGCGACCGTCGTGCACGAGGCGAATGCGCGGTCGGGCCTCGCTAATCGCCTGCTCGGCCGCGTCGTCGATCGGGTCTGCATCGCCTGGCCGGCGGCGGCCGCGGCGTTCCCCGATGCGTCGCGCCTGCGCCACACCGGCATGCCGATACGGGAGGTGATGGCGGCCCTCGCCGTCGTGCCGCGCGAACCGCCGCCGCCCGGCCGGCTGCGCCTGCTGGTGTGCGGCGGCTCGCAGGGATCGGCCTTCCTGAACCATCACATGCCGGCGCTGGCGGCGGCACTGCGCGCCGCCGGCGTCGCGGTCGAGGTCTGGCACCAATGCGGGCGTCACGCGACCGACGCCGTCGCCGCGGGCTACGCGGCGTGCGGCCTGACGGCGCGCGTCGACGCGCACGTCGATGACATGGCGGCGGCGTACCTGTGGGCGGATGCCGCGATCGCCTGTGCAGGCGCCGCGACGCTGGCCGAGCTTGCCGCGGCCGGGCTGCCGGCCCTGCTGGTGCCGCTGGCGAAGGCTTCCGACGACCATCAAGCCGACAACGCGCACGCCTACGCCGCCGCCAGCGGCGCCGTGTGGGTACGCGAGACCGCCTGGAACGCGGCACGGCTGGCGGCGGTGCTGGCGCCGCTGGCACGCGACGACGGGCTGTGGCGTGCCTGGTCGGCGGGCGCACGCCGTCTGGCGCGGCCGGATGCAGCGGCGGCGCTGGTGGAGGTGTGCGAGGATCTGCTGCGCGAGCGGGCAACCCCTGTCGGTGGCGCGTCTCTCACCCGCCGTGGCGATGCGTGAGGGCGGTGCCCCAGCCGTTTGGCTGTGAATCAGGTTCCGCTCGCCGGCCAGACGACGTCCCACAGCGTCACGCGTTGACCCCAGGCGCCCTGTCGTTCGTCGCGCTTGCGGAAGTGGGTCAGTCCGCGGCCGTCGAGGTACATCAGGCGCACGTACAGCGAGGCGATCGCGGCGGGCGTGCCGACCAGCGCCCGCTCCCGGTCGGGGTCGAGCAGCACGGCCGGGCCGGGGCCGGCGCTGGTGACGGTCTCGACGCCGCCCGGCGTGGCGAGCAGCAGCAGCGCGGGGGCGACCTCGCTGACGACGCCGTCGCGCGCGACGATGAGACGGACGGTACGGGCGTCGGCGCCGTGCCAGGTCACCGCCTCGACGCGGGCGCCGCGCCCGTCGGCGCCGCCGACGGCGCAGCGATGCCCGCCGTCGCTCGCCGTGCAGGCGACCCAGTCGCGCGTCGTCAGTCCGTCCGGCGCGGTGTCGGCCGGCCGCGCCGGTCGCCAGGCCGCCGAGCGCCACCACCCGCCGAAGCCGATCTGCTCGCTGCTCAGCGCGAGCACGGCCGGCGGCGGCGCGCAGTGCGTCGCCGCCAGCACCTCGGCACGCGCCGCGGCGTCGAGGCCGCGGCTGGCGAGCAGGGTGTCGGCAGCGGCGCGGTCCTGCACGCTGAGCGCTTCAATCGCGTCGTAGGCGCCCTGCGCATCGAGCCCGTGCCGCCGCAGGCGGGCGACGGCGCCGAAGGCGCCCTCGCGGTACGGCCGCGCGTCGGAACCGCAGTCGAGCATACGCAGCAGGCCGAGCGCCTCGCGCTCGGAGGGCGCCAGTTGCACCCGCGCGATCCAATGCGGCGCCGGCGTGCGCAGCGTGCCGCCGTCGGCGCTGACCGGCCGCTCCGCAACGTACTTGATCCAATAGCCGTAGTCCCACCAGGCGGTGACGATGGTCTCGGGCGGGCTCGTCGCGCGCAGGGGCTCGAGCGCGTCCACCCAGCCGCGATCGAGCAGCGGCAGGTAGTGGACGGCGCGCGCGTGGCCGATGCGCAGCGGCAGCGCCAGCAGCAGCAACGCGGCGAGGGCACCGAGGGCCACCGGCAGGCGCCCGGCGCCGAGCCAGTCGCGCGCCTCGCCCTCCACCCAGTCGGCGACGCGGCCGAGAGCGACGCCGCAGGCGAGGCCGAACGGCGCCGCCAGCAGCAGGATGAAACGCGTCGCCTCGTACGCCAGCAGCAGCGCCGCCAGCAGCCACACCGCGACCAGCAGGCCAGCCCCGGCGGCGGTCGCGTCGGCCGCATCGCCGTCGCGCACCTGCACCGCCACCGCCGCCAGTAGCGGCAGCGCCAGCAGGCCGACCAGCACGGCGCGGTCGAGGCCGGCGGCGCCGAGCAGGTAGCGGTAGAGCAGCGTGGCGCCGATGAGCACCGCGAAGTGGCCGACGCGCCAGTCGTGGCGGGGCAGCAGGGCCAGCAGCATGCCCAGCCAACCGGCGAGGAACAGCATCGCCCCGTAAGACTGTGCCGCGATCGCGCCGAGGGTCGGCACGGCCAGCTCGCTGACCAGGGCGAGGGCCGACGGCCACTCCTCGGCTGCCGCCGCCGGCGCGGCCGCAAGCCCGACGAGGTCGCGCAGCCAGCCGATGGCGTGTGGATCGGCGCCCGCAGCGGCCGTGGCGACCGCTGCGGCGGCGACACAGGCGACCCCGACCAGTGCCGCCGCCTGCGCCTCGCGCGCCCGCCAGACGCGCCAGTCGCCATGCCGCGCCAGCCAGCGCAGGGCGTGCAGCGCCATTGCTGCGGCGAGCCCGGCGAGCAGCGCGGCGAAGCCGAACGTCCAGCCGCGCCAGACGGCGGCGTGCAGTCCGGCGACGGCGCCGGCGGCGAGGCCGCCAGCGACCTGTGCCGGACGCCCGCGTGCCAGCAGGCCGCTGAGCGCGGCCCAGGTCATGTAGAGCGGCAGGACGGCATTCCACGCGTCGTTGTCGGCGCCCAGGCTACGGCCGAGGAGGACGGGATGCAGGCTGCAGACCAACGCGGCGCCGGCGCCACCCCACGGACCGGCCAGGCGGCGGCCGATGGCGAACGCCGGCAGGACGCCGAGTACGCCGAGCAGCACCGGGACCAGGTAGGCGCTGGCGGCGAGGGGAAAGTCGGCGTCGATCGCCGTTGCGAGGCGGTGCACGGCGACGATCGCCAGGGTGTGCGGCGAGCCGGCGTAGAGCATGGGGAGGCCGACCGGCGCCAGGGTCAGCGCGTCTCGGCAGGCGCCGGCGACGCGCGCGTCGCACTCCGACCCGTGCCGCAGGATGTTGCGGGCGCCGCGCAACCAGGCGTAGCTGTCGAAGTCGCCCAGCAGCGGCCAGCGCCGCCCGGCGGCGTCTTCATACTGCAGCCGCGCGGTGACGCGCGCAGTCTCCGTCGCGACTTCGTCGGCGAAGCGTTGGCGATGCGCGGCGATCCAGCCGTCGAGCGCCGCCGTATTGGGCAGCGCATGGCGCGCCGCGATCTGGCCGCGTACGCGCGCCTCGGCCAGCGCCGGCACGCTCGGCAGACCGAGCGGCAGGAGGCGGATCCAGGCGACCAGCGCCACCGCCGTGAGCAGCAGCAGCGCGTCGCGGATACGGGCGCCACGCATCAGCGCCTGCGGTAGCCGAGGCGGCGCAACGCCAGCCAGGCGACGAGCACGACGCCGGCGACCAGGGCGACGTTGCCCGGACCGCGCGCGCTCATCGCCAGGAAGGCCAGGGCGCCGAAGGCGACGCAGACGCCGTAGAGGAGGAGCACGGCGCGGCGTTCGGTCATGCCGAGGGCGAGCAGGCGGTGGTGGATGTGCTCGCGATCGGCGCGCACCACCGAGGCCAGTCCGGCGACCACGGCGCGGCGCACGATGGTCACCGCGGTCTCGAGAATCGGCAGGCCGAGGGCGAGGATGGGTACCAGCACGACGACCGCGGTGGGGCCCTTCTGCAGCGCCTGGATCGACAGCAGCGACAGCAGGTAGCCGAGCAGCAGGCTGCCGGCGTCGCCGAGGTGGATCGACGCCGGCGCGAAGTTGAAGCGGAGAAAGCCGACCAGGGCGCCGGCGAGGGCGCTCGCCATCAGCGCCGCATCCGGTCGCTGCTCGGCCAACGCCACCAGGAACAGCGTCACGGCGGCGATCAGACCGGTGCCGGCCGCCAAGCCGTCGAGCCCGTCGATGAGGTTGAAGGCGTTGCTGACGGCGACGATCCACGCGACGGCGAGCAGCGGTCCGCCAGCTCCGAGCCAGACGACGCCACCGGTGAACGGGTTGGTCAGCGCCGCGATTCCGTAGCCGCCGTACACGGCGACGACCGCCGCCAGCGTCTGGCCGACGAGCTTCGTCGCCGGTGTGAGACCGCGCAGGTCGTCGACGACCCCCAGCGCCAGGATCACCGCCGCGCCGGCGGCGAGCCAGCCGAGCTGCCAGCCGGCGGCGGCCAACGGTGCGGCGACGTCGAGGCCGACCACCTCGGCGAGGCATAGGGCGCCGGCGGCGGCGGCGAACAGCGCCACGCCGCCGAGGCGCGGCACCGCCGCGGCGCCGCGGTCAACGGCGCCGAGGCGCCGCGCCAGGCCGCGCACGTGCGGCGTCAACAGGACCGCCAGCGCCGCGGCGCTGGCGAAGAGCGCCGCGTAGCGCGACGTCAATCAGCGCCGCCGCGCCCGCCAGGCGCCGAGGGCGCCGAGCAACAGCGCCGCGGCGGCGAGCCCGGTCGCGCCGAAGGCCGGCGCTCCGAACGAAGCGGCAGCGGCGCTGCACTGCGGCACGTCCGCGCACGAGCTGTTGAGGGCGAGGCCGCTGTCGCACGTGGCGTTCATCGCCTGGGCGAAGCACGCATCCTCGACTGCGCTGCAATCGCCACCGGTCCCCTGGGCACAGACCGGCGGCCGGCCCGCGCAGGCGCAGTAGCAGCAGTCGTTCGGTCCCGCTTGGCCCGCCAGGGTCGGATGCGGCCAGACCAGCGCCGCGGTCGTCAGCAGCACCGCCAATCCCACACTGATCGATCGTCGCATGGTCACCCCTCCGGTTCTGGGCCGCGGCCCCGTGTGCGGTGGCTCGCGACCGCGGCTGTGGCGCTAGCATGGCGCGCGTGCCGTCGTCCACATCGGTTGCCGTGTCCGGCGCCGACCGGCGGCGCGCTCCACATCCGGCCGGCGCGATGCTAGCGGGGGTGGCGTGCTGCCGCCGACCCGTCCGCCCGCGTCGCGCCGCGCCCGTCACGAGGCCAGTGGCGAGTGGCCCCAACCGACCCTGTCGGCTCTGCTCGATGCGCGCTTGCCGGGCGATGCCGGCCGCGTCTTCCTCATCGAGGGGCTGCGCGCCGGCGGCCGCCAGTTCACCTACGGCGACCTCGCCCGCCGCGCCGACCGCATGGCGGTGGCGCTGCGCCGGCTCGGGCTCGGCGTCGGCGACGTCGTTTCCTGGCAGCTGCCGAACTGGTTCGAGGGCGCCGCGCTGGCGGTGGCGATCGACCGCATCGGGGCGGTGTCGAACCCGATCATCACCATCTATCGCGAGCGCGAAGTGGGCTTCGTGTGCCGCCAGGCGCGTTCGCGGGCGCTGGTGGTCCCGGGGCTGGTGCGCGGCACCGACCACCGCGACCTCGCCGCGGCGGTGCAGGCGAGCGCTCCCGCGCTCGAGCACGTCCTCACCGTACGCGCCGAACCGGCCGCCGGGCAGCGGGCGCTGGAGGCGTACGAAGACGATCCGCCGGCGCCGCTCGGTCCGTCGCCGCTCGGCCCGCACGACGTCTCGGCGGTGTTCTACACCTCCGGCACGACCGCGGATCCGAAGGGCGTCCTGCACACGCCGTCGACGCTCGGCGCCGTCTTGCACTTCCACGCCCAGGTCTTCCCGGCGCGGCCGGACGATCGCAGCCTGCTGCAGTTTCCGCTCACCCACATCGGTGGCCTGGTGATGTTCGTCCACCTGCCGTTGCGCAGCGGCGCCAGCACGGTGTGGATGGAGACCTTCGACCCGGCGCTGGCGGTCGATCTGATCGAGCGCCACGCCGTCACCAGCGCCGGCGGCCCGCCCGCCATCCTCCAGGGCATGTTCGCGGCGCCCAACTTCATCACCGAGAAGGTGCACACACTGCGCAGCTCCGGCTCCGGCGCCGCCGATGTGTCGCCGCAGCTGATGCGCGAGTTGCAGGAGAAGTTCGCCTGCTTCGCCTACCGTTCCTACGGCATGACCGAGTGTCCGATGTTCACCTGCGGCCGCCCCGGCGACCCGCCGGAGAAGCTGCATGGGACGGACGGCCGTCCCGTCCCGGGCGCCAGCGCCCGCCTGATCGACGAGCACGGCGCGCTGGTAGCGGTCGGCGGCGAGGGCGAGATCGAAGCCTACGGGCCGCAACTCTGCGTCGGCTACGTCGATCCGATGCTCAACGGCGCCTTCACCGGCGACGGTTGGCTGCGCACCGGCGATCTCGCCATCGCCGATGCGGACGGCTTCCTGCGCATCACCGGCCGGCGCAAGGACATCATCATCCGCAAGGGCGAGAATCTCTCCGCCAAGGGCATCGAGGACGACCTCGCCGCCCATCCCGACATCGTCGACGTGGCGGTCATCGGCGTGCCCGACCGACGCAGCGGCGAGCGCGTCTGCGCCTGCGTCGTCGTGCGGCCGGGCGCCGCGGCGCCCACCCTCGCCGCGGTACGCGTATTCATGACCGCGCGCGGTGTCATGCTGCAGAAGATCCCCGAGCAGCTCGAACTGCTCGACGCCCTGCCGCGCAACGCCACCGGCAAGGTGCGCAAGGACGCCCTGCGCGCGCGCTTTCGCGTCTGAGGCGGGCGGCGCCGCCGGCCTCGCTTTACTCGTTTCCCCGTCGTCGCTATGGCTGCACGCGTTTCGCTCGGCAGGTGCAGGAGGGGCGCATGACGCTTCGGGCAGCGATGGCGACGGTCGCGGCAGTGCTGGCGATCTGCACGGCGGCCGCCTACGCGCAGAGTGCCGGGCCGGCGCCTGGGACGGCGCTCGACGCGCAGACCTGGGAGCAGGCGCGCGGGCTGCTGCCGGAGGAGTTCCTGGCGCGCTACCGGGACGGGCAGTGGGTGCACGAGGTGGTCGCGGCGCCGGTGGGCACGCACTTCGGCGACCAGGACTTCCTTGCCGCCGGCCAGCGCAACCAGGGTCAGTACGGCCTTGGACCCGGCGGCGGCATCGTCGAGACGGGCAGCGGCACGCAGCCGGCCTTCGTCTACGGGCCGCCGTTCCCGATCATCGACACGAACGACCCCGAGGCGGGCGCGAAGGTCGTCTGGAACTTCTTCTACCAGTCGTACCTACTCGGCAACTCGCGCAACCGCGTCAAACTCGACTGGGTCGGCAGCAGCGGCATGCAGCGCAGCATCGCCACCGACGTCTTCCAGCACTTCTTCGACGGCCAGCCGGAGAAGTACCGGCCGGCCGCCAACCCGCAGAACTACCTCTTCCAGCAGGTGTCGGGCGTGACCTCGCCGGCCGACCTCGATGGCACGGTGGCGCTGACGCACCGCTTTCGCGACGCCGATAAGCGCGATCAGGCCTGGACCTTCGTGCCGGCGCTGCGCCGCGTGCGCGCCGTGTCGCCGGCCAACCGCTCCGACGGGTTCCTCGGCTCGGACATGTCGCAGGATGACGGCTCGTACTTCGACGGCAAACCGGAGGACTTCACCTGGACGCTGAGCGGCGAAGGCGAGATGCTGTTCTTGATGGACCGCGCCGCGCTGCTGAACAAGGAGTGCAGCATCAAGGCCATGCCGGGGGGCGGATTCGAGGGGCGTGACGGAGGTCTGCCGCGCTTCGGCTACCAGGAAGCCACCCCGGTCGGCTTTCCCTGGCGGCCGCTGCAGAGCGAGTTCGTGCTCGTCCGGCGGCCGGTGTGGACCGTCGAGGGCGTGCCGAAGGACAAGTACTACCTGTACGGCAAGATCGTCCTGCGCTTCGACAAGGAGAGCTGGCGCGGCAGCTACAACAGCAAGTACGACTGGAAGGGCGAGATCCTCGCCTCGTACCTGCCGGCCTTCGGGCCGTTCTTCGCGGTCGACGGCGAGTGGCGCAGCTACGCCAAGTCGCTGTTCACGATGGCGCAGAACTTCAAGCTCGATCGCGCCACGGTCAGCTACGCCGACCCGCAGCACCCCGAACAGCACTCGCGCATCGGCTTCCCGGACGGCTTCTTCAACGTCGATCAGCTCAGCCGGCAGGGCAAGTGAGACGGCAATTCCAGTACGCGAGTCCGCATCCGCGCCGACGCCTTGACTGCACCCGGTGCGATCGGGAATGGGGCGAGTAGGAGGAAGCACGCCATGAGCGATCGCATCGTGTCGGCGGATTCGCACGTCAATCCGCCAAAAGATCTGTGGGTGCGCGACTGCCCGGCGCAGTTCAAGGACCGCGCGCCGCGGGTCGAATCGAGCGAGATGGGCGACTTCTGGATCGTCGACTCGCACATCAGCGGCGCCATCGGCCTCGACTCCTCCGCCGGCCGCAAGCCCGAGGACTATAAGCCGCACGGGCTGACCTACAAGGACATGCGCCCCGGCGCCTACGACCCGACGGCGCGCCTGGAGGACATGACCACCGACGGCGTCGATGCCGAGGTGTTGTACTTCGGCGGCCCGGTCACCCAGTACGCCACCGATCCGGCGCTGCGCACCTACGTCGTGCAGCGCTACAACGACTGGATGCTCGAGTTGTCCACGGCGGCGCCGACGCGCCTCATCGGCCTGGCGCACGTGCCGCTGGTCGACATCGACGAGGCCTGCGCCGAGCTGACGCGCATTGCCAAACTCGGCCTCAAGGGGTTTCACTGCGACCCGTTTCCCGATGAGCGCGGCGGCAAGCCTCTGTGGGACCCGGCCTACGAGAGGTTCTGGTCGCTGATCGAGGACACCGGTCTACCGCTCAGTTTCCACATCGTCGGGCCGCGCAACGCCAACGTGCAGGCGACGTTCGCCAACCCGACGCCGGGCATCAAGGAGACGTTCATCGCCATCGCCCCGATCTCGATCTGCGAGGTGGTGTCGACGCTCACCTTCACCGGCATCCTCGCCCGCCATCCGAAGCTGCAGTACGTGCTGGTCGAGTGCGGCATCGGCTGGATTCCGTACTTCCTCGAGCGCATGGACCAGACGTTCAACAAGCACCGCTTCTGGACCAAGTCGGTGATCACCGAGAAGCCCAGTTTCTACTGGTACCGGCAGGGGCATGCGACGTTCATTCAGGACCTCGCCGGCGTCGCCCAGCGCCACCGCGCCGGCTTGCAGAACATCATGTGGTCGACGGACTATCCGCATTCCGACAGCACCTGGCCGAAGTCGCGCCAGGCCCTCGCGGAGCACTTCGACGGCGTGCCGGCCGACGAACGCGCGCTGATCACCGGCGGGACCTGCGCGGCGCTGTACGGGTTGGACTGATTGCTCGGCGGCCCGCGTCCTGCGGGCGCGGCGCCGCCCTGCCCCGCCGCGCCCGGCTGCGACTCGCCGCCGTCGCTGTGCTAGAGGCCCTCCCTATGCGGGTGCGGGTGTTGGGGCTGATGGGGGGACTGGTGGTGCTGTCGGCGTGCGGGGCACGCGACGACGCTATGCCGCAGCGGCCAGCGGCGCCGCCGGCGGCCAACGCGACGCAGGTCGCGGCCGCACTGCGTCAGGGCGGCTTGGTGCTGTTCTTCCGTCACGCGGCCACGGATCGCGGCCGCGACGACGCGTCGCAGGTGCGCATCGAGGACTGCGCCACCCAACGCGTCCTCTCCGCCGCGGGGCAGGCGCAGGCGCGCGCCATCGGCGCCGGTCTCGCCCGCCTGCGCATCCCGATCGGCGAGGTGCGCGCCAGCCCCTACTGCCGTTGCGCCGACACCGCGCGGCTCGCCTTCGACTACGTCCTGCTCGACGACGATCTGTTGCCGCTGCGCGACGGCGATGCGGCGGCGCACCTGGCGGCGGTGCGGCGGTTGCTCTCGACCCCGCCCATCCCCGGCACCAACGTGGCGTTGGTCGGGCACGGCGACACGATCGAGAAGCTCGCCGGCTTCGAACTCGACGAGGGCGAGGCCGCCATCGCCCGACCGGCCGTCGGCGGCGGCAGCTTCACCCTGGTTGGCCGCATCCGCGCCGATCACTGGGACGCCATCGCCGTGGCGCGCTGAGCCTGCTACGACGCCGGCAAAGGAGGGGTGACGATGAACGCGATCCTGAGTTGGCTGGTCCCACCGGTGGTCGAGGGCCGCGGCGCCGTCGGCCTGTTGTTGCTGCGCCTGGTCGCCGGGGCGGCGATGCTGCTGCACGGCTGGCCGAAGATCCAGGCGCCGTTCAGCTGGATGCCGGCGGAGGCGCCGGTGCCGGGCATCTTGCAGGCGTTGGCTGCGGTGGCGGAGTTCTTTGGCGGCGGGCTCGGCTGGCTGGTCGGTTTCCTCACCCCGCTGGCCTCGCTCGGCATGCTGGCGACGATGACCGTCGCGGTCATGTTCCACGCCGGTCGTGGCGACCCCTTCGTCGGCCAGGGCGGCCCATCGTACGAGCTGGCGCTGCTGTACTGGATGCTGGGCCTGCTCTTCCTCCTCATCGGCCCCGGACGCTTCTCGCTCGATGCGCAGGTGTTCAACCGCAAGCGCTGAGAGCCCTCGACACGGCGGCGCTGGGAACGCGCCGGCGCTCAGCCGCGACGGCGGCGTCCTGGCGGTGAAGAAGCGTCTCGCTGGCTACGGAAACGGCACCCAACCGCGCGGCGCCTCCGCCGCGGCGGCGGCCGTCGCACCGTCGCGGCCCCACAGCGCCGCGACCTGGTCGGTGTAGAGCAGGCGCCAGCCCGGGCGATCGTCCACCGCGGTCGGGACGCCGCGCGGCGCCAGCACCAGCGTCGTGTCGTAGGCGTCGAGCAGCCGCGCCGCATCGGGCGCGGCGTCGCCGCGGAAAAAGGCGAAGCCGTCCGTGACCACCGGCGGCGGGTAGACCGTCGCGAAGCGTCCGTCGAGCGAGACGCGCAGCGCCGGTGCGGTGTGCCACAGGACGTAGCCGCCCCAGTCGAGCGGCAGCGCCAGGTTGCCGCGCAGCCCGGCGGCGCGCAGGTGTCGCACCGCGCCCACCGGGTACTCCTCGGCCAGGTAGACGAGGCGGCCGCCGTCGCGCGCCAGGCGCGCGCCGAGGGTGGCGAGCTGCAGCCCCGCCAACGCGGCGAGTGCGGCCGCGACCAGCAGCGTCGCCGCTGGCGACAGCCGCTGGCGCGTCCGCGCCGTCATCCAGGCGAGCGCCGCCTCGGCCTGGTCGGCGAGCGGCGCGGCGGCGACGATGGCGAACAACGGCGTGTGGCGCTGCGAGCGCAGCGCCATCACCGCCAGGCCGGCGACGATGGCCGCCCACCACCAGCGGCGGCGCAGCAGGCGCGCAAACGGCAGCGTCGCGACGACGGCGATGAGCAGCGCGACGAACGGCCGCAGGGTGGCGTCGGCGAGTCGCACCGGCTGCCACTCGGTGAGCGGATGCGGGCCGCGCAGCTCGGCGGCGATGTAGGCGAGCAGGGCCGGGCCGTAGGGGTTGACGCAGATGGCGGCGACCGCCAGCAGCGGCAGCGCCAGGCGGGCGCGGCGCGGCAGGCCGGCGGCGGCGTCGGGCAGCACGGCGTAGGCGGCGAGCACGCCGAGTCCGGCGATGACGGCGCCGTGCGCGTTGGCCCACAGTGTGAAGCCCAGCCCGACCAGCGCCCAGGTGCTCCAGCGCGGCGCGGCGGCGGCGCGGTCGAGCCAGGCGAGCAGCGCCGCAACGCCGAAGTAGGTCACCATCTGCGGCCGCACCGCGTAGCCGCGCGCCATGGCGGCCAACACCAGCACCATCACCGCGCCGCGCACCCAGGGCGAGGCGGCGTGCCGCCGCACCGGCACCCACACCAGCCAGGCGGTGCACACGGCAACGGCCACCTTGGCCAGCCACAGCGCCGGCGAGCCCGCGAGGTCGAACAGCCGCGCGAAGGCGATCTGCGTCAGCCACTCGTGGTCGATCCAGGGCAGACCAGCGGCGGTGTATGACAGGTCGTCGAGGCGCGGCACGGCGCCGTCGGCGAGGATGCGCCGGCCGCTGGCGAGGTGCACCCAGAGGTCGTTGTCGGCTTCGTTGTCGGCGAGGAAGTAGAGCGCGCTGCTGACGCCGAGCAGCACCCAGGCGCGCGCCAGCCAAGTGCGCGCCGGCCAGGTGCGCGCCGGCAGGCCGGGCCCCGGCGTGCCGGTCACGGCGCCCAGAGATACAGGAACTGCGGACCCGGCGGCAGCAGCGGCGCGGCGACGCTCAGGATGTTGACCTCGGTGACGGCGGCTGGCGGCATGCCGAGACGCGAGTAGAGGCCGTTGCCGACCTCGTCGGGCCGGCGGTACCGGATCACCGTCGCCTCGCGCAGCCCGGCGCGCTGGCGGGCCCGGGCGATGGTCCCGTCCAGGTAGCCGATGCCGTCGACCAGCCCTCCGGCCAACGCCTGGTCGGCGCTGAACACGCGCCCATCGACCATCTGCGCGGTCATCTCCGGGCTCAGCCCGGTGCGGCGCTCGCGTACCAGGCCGACGAAGCGCTGCTGCATGTCGCCGATCAGCGCCTGCAGCACGGCGCGCTCGGCCGGCGTCATGGCGCGCAGCGGCGAGCCGATGTCCTTCATCGCCCCCGAGGCCACCGTCTGGTCGCGCACGCCGAGCTTCTCCATCAGGCCGGCGACGCTGACGTTGGTGAAGATGACGCCGATGCTGCCGGTGACGGTGGTCGGACTGGCGATGATCTCGTCGGCCGCGAGCGCCGCGTAGTAGCCGCCCGAGGCGGCCACATCCACCATCTGCACCAGCACCGGCACGCGCCGTTCGGCTTTGAAGCGCATCAGGCGCTCGTAGATGATGTCGCTGGCCGTCACCGTGCCACCCGGGCTGTTGATGCGCACGATGACGGCGCGGACGTCGTCGTCGTCCCCCGCCACCTCGAGCTCGGCGTCGAGGCGCGCCACCGTGCTCTCGGCGGTGCGCAGGCCGAAGGCCCCCTGGCGCTCCTCGGCACTGATGACGCCGGAGACGTCCATCAGCAGGATCTTGGCGTCGCCGCTGCCGCTCACCGCCCGCTCCTCGAGCGGCTGCTGCCGCTGCCCGAATGGGTTGAAGTCACCCGAGATAAGGACACAGCCGCCGCCGCTGACGGCGAGCAGGACGGCGAGGCAGATGGACGCGATCAGACGGTGCGACATGGCGGCAGCGTATAAGGGGCGGGCTGCCGGGAGGCAACTCGCCGCTCGCCCTACGCCGTCGTCGGCTCGTTCGCCTCGCCGCGTCGGATCTGGTCCCAGGCGTTGCGGAACGTGGCAAACTTGCCCGCGTACCTGCGCCGTGAATCGGGCAGGTAGAACGTCTTGCCGCTGATCGCCTCCCAGGGGATGACGAACGCCTGCAGCAGATCGAGCGGCATGTCCGGCACCAACGGCACACAGGCGAAGTAGTCGCTGTAGCGCTCGCCGACCTTGCCGCGATGGTGGAAGTTGAAGTTCCAGGCCCGGTACACGTAGTTGTAGTGGCGCCCGCCGACGTGCACCCGGCGCCGCGACGAACTCGGGTACGCCACCCGCAGCGCCAAGCGGACGCCGTCGTCGATCACGAAGTCGAAGCGGGCCTGCGGCGTCGCCGGCCGAACCTCATGGCCGAGCTCGGTGAGGTGCTCGACGACTTCCCGCTTCGGGGCATCGTGTATCTCGACCCGGTTCATCGTCCGTTGCGCAGTCGTCGTGCGGCGGCTCTAAGCCATTCCCAGGTTGCGGTGAGTCAGTCCAACAGATCTCCAAGCGCCCCCTAGATACAGGCAGATTTCCTGCTTGCCAAGCAAAAAATCCGGCTGGACGCTGCACGATACGCCCCAGCCGACGCGGGTCCGGTGGCGTCGATCAACCAACCCAGCGCGAGCCTTTTGGCTTCGTGGGCGGTTTCTTTGCTTCGCTCTTGTCCGAATACGGGCACAAATCGACCAAGGTGCATGTGGGGCAGGCCGGTTTGCGAGCCAGACAGACTCGCCGCCCATGGTACTGCAGGAGGTGGCAGAAGCGGATCTGGCGCGCGCAGGGCACGAGGGCGGCGAGATCGGCTTCGATCTTGTCGGGGTCGGTGTGGCGGGTCAGGCCGAGGCGTTGAGCGAGTCGGCCGACATGGGTGTCGACGCCGATGGCCGGAATCCCGAAGGCGTTGCCGAGCAGGATGTTGGCGGTCTTGCGGCCGACGCCTGGCAGGCCGAGGAGGGCGTCGAAGTCGTCTGGGACCTGGCCGCCAAAGCGGTCGACGAGGGCCTGGCAGCAGCCGCGCACAGCGCGGGCCTTCTGGCGGAAGAAGCCGGTCTGCTTGACCAGGCCTTCGAGCTCCTCGGGGTCGGCGGCGGCGAAATCGGCGGCGCCGCGGTAGCGGCGGAAGAGGGCGGGGGTGACCTCGTTCACCTTGGCGTCGGTGCACTGGGCGGCGAGGATGAGGGCGACGAGCAGCTGCAGCGGCGAGCGGAAGTCGAGCGCCAGGGTTGCGTCGGGGTGGGAGACCTCGAGGCGGTCGAGGATCGTGGTGATGGGGGCGGCGGGGCGGCGCGGCATGCGGTCACCTGCGCCTGGCGTCTGGCGGTGGCAGGCAGCCGTCGGGCGACGGCTCGCAGTCGGTGGGGGTGCAGTCGGCGCGGCAGGCGTCGGCCTCCTCGGCGTTGCCGTCGTCGCACTCCTCGCCGCTTTCCTCCATGCCGTTGCCGCAGGCGGCGGGTGGGCAGAGCACGGCGCCCTGGACGTAGACGCCGCCGGCGAGGCATGCGGCGCGGGCCGCGACGTCGGCGGTGAAATCGGCGATGTCGCGGCCGTAGAGGGTGGCGAAGGCGGCGGGGGGGCAGGCGGCGGCGGTGCGAACGGCGACGTTGGCCGCGGCGCGGGTGCTGCGGTGGTGGGCGCGGGCGACGAGGGTCTCCTTGCGCTCCGGGGCCATCGGCAGCGCGGCGATGCGGTCGAGGGCGCTGCGCGCCTCGCGGCTGCTGGCGCGCAGCAGTTCGTCGACGCGGTTGGCGGCGCCGGCAAGGCAGGCGCGGGCGGCGGCATCGGCGGGGCGCACGGCATAGAAGCCGTACGATCCGAGCAGGGCGGGGCCGTAGGTGGCCGTGACCAGCTCGCGTTCGAGCTGGCGGCAGATGCTGGTGACGTCGGCGAGCGTCTCCATCAGGCCGGTGAAACCCAACCGCGTCGCATCGACCTCGCGGCAGGTGTGTTCGACGTGTCGCAAGGCCGCGTCGCGCGCCGCGCGCACGGCCAGGGCGGTGGCGTTGGTATCGCAGGCGGCGGCGGCGAGCTGCGGTTCGATGCAGGTACGCCGGGCGGCAAAGACGGCGCCGGCGCACCGCGTCGCGGCGCCGCCGATGGCGCGCTGGCAGCGGGCGGCCGCGGCGCCGAAGTCGCCCCACTGGGGGAGCGGCGCCGGCACGGCGTGGGCGAGCGCGGACGCCGCGCCGACGAGCGCGGCGAGGGCCAGAATCGGGGCGAGCAGACGCACGGTCTCAAAGCCTGGACGCGCGCGACCGCGAATTGCAACACGGCGGGCGCCGCCGCCGTGCGGCTCACATATAGGAGCCGCCGGTGACGAGCACGACGTGACCCGTCACGTAGTCGGCCAGCGGCGAGGCGAGGAAGAGGACCGGCCCGGCCGCCTCCTCGGGCGTGCCGGCGCGGCCGAGTGGAATCATCTGGATGGCGTACTGGCGCATCTGGTCGGGGATGCCGATCTCGACCGCGTGTCCGTCGACGCTCTCCTTCTGCGATTTGTCCTTCGCCGCGGTCAGGCGGGTCTCGATGAAGCCGTAGGCGACCGCGTTGACGTGGATGTTGAGGCGGCCCCATTCCTTGGCCATCGTCTTGGTGACGCCGACGATGCCCATTTTGCCAGCCGAGTAGTTGACCTGGCCGGCGTTGCCCGCGACGCCCGAGGTCGAGGAGGTGTTGACGACGCGGCGGATGACGCGCTTGCCCGCGGCCGCCTCCTGCTTGGCCCAGTCTCGCCAGTACAGCGAGGCGGCGCGCAGGATGCGAAACGGGCCGGTCAGGTGGCAGTCGATCATCGCGTACCACTGCTCGTCGCTCATCTTCTGGATGACGCCGTCGTACGTGTAGCCGGCGTTGTTGACGATGATGTCGAGCGCCTTGAAGCGGTCAACCGTCGACTTGATCAGGGCGTTCGGGAACGCCGGGTCGGTGACCGATCCGGCGCAGGCCACGGCCTCGGCGCCGGTTTTGCGGATCGCTTCGGCGGCCTCCTCGGCGACGTTGGGGTCGAGATCGTTAACGACGACGCGGGCGCCGTGTTGGGCGAACAGTTCAGCCACGGCGCGACCGATGCCGCGGCCCGAGCCGGTGACGATCGCCACCTTACCTTCGATCAGCTTCATGGAGACCTCCAGGGGGAATCCTGGCTGCCTAGCCGAAAACGCCCGGGGCGCAAACCGGGGGCACTCGCGGCGTGGCGGGCGCGGCTCCGCCGCACCGCATCAGACACGGCGCGGCGGAGCCGCGCCCTCCATCGACCTCGGTTGGGCGATCTGATACATCCCGCGGCGCTCGGAGGCGCCCCTGGAAGACACCCGCAACCTCGACGTGAAGCGCGCGGCGGCGGCCGGCGCCGGCACGCTAGCGCGCGACCTGTGGCAACTGCTGCGGCCGACGCAGTGGGTGAAGAACACCGTCCTCTTCGCCGCACTGATCTTCTCCAAGCACCTCTTCGTGCTCGACGACGTCGTGCGCGTCGTCGCCGCCTTCGTCTGCTTCTGCTGTGTCGCCAGCGGCGCCTACGTGATGAACGATCTGCGCGACTGCGAGCGCGACCGCGAGCATCCCCTCAAGGCGCGCCGGCCGCTTCCCGCCGGTCGCGTCTCGCGCGGCGCGGCGCTCGCCCTGGGGCTGGTGCTCGCGGCCGTCGGCCTCGGCGGCGCGGCGCTGCTCGGGACCGGCTTCGTCGTCCTCACCGTCGGCTACCTGCTGTTGCAGGTCGCCTACACCTTCTCCTTCAAGGAGATGGTCATCCTCGACGTCATGTCGATCGCCGCCGGCTTTGTCATCCGCGCCGCCGCCGGCGGCGTCGTGATCGACGTGCCGGTGTCGCCGTGGCTGATCATCTGCACCTTCCTGCTGGCGCTGTTTCTCGGCTTCGCCAAGCGGCGCCACGAGTTGGTGTTGCTCGAGGGCCGCGCCGAGGAGCACCGCGCCGCGCTGCGCGACTACAGTCCGTACTTCCTCGATCAGATGATCGCCGTGGTGACGGCCTCGGTGGTGGTCGCCTACGCCATCTACACGGCGTCGCCGGAGGTGCAGGAGAAGCTCGGTACCGACAAGCTCTACCTGACCATTCCCTTCGTGCTGTTCGGCATCTTCCGCTACCTGTACCTCGTCCACCAGCGCGAGGAGGGCGGCAATCCGACGCAGCTGTTGCTCACCGACCGGCCGCTGCTCGCCGACGTCCTGCTGTGGATTCTCACCGCCGGACTGGTCCTGTACTGGGGCGCATGAGCGAGTCCGGAGCCACGCGCGGGCGGCGCGTCGACAAGCCGTGGGGCTACGAGCTGATCTGGGCGCGGACCGAGCGCTACGTCGGCAAGATTCTGCACATCGCGGCCGGCGAGGCGCTCAGTCTGCAGTACCATCGGCACAAGGACGAGACGATGCACATCCTCAGCGGCACGCTCGAACTCGAGGTCGGCGACGACGAGCAGGCGCTCGAGCGCCTGGTGCTGCAGCCGGGCGACAGCATTCACATGTGGCCCGGGCGGCGGCACCGGCTGGCCGCGCGCACCGACTGCGCGGTGCTCGAGGTGTCGACGCCCGAACTCGACGATGTCGTGCGCCTCGACGATCGCTACGGCCGCGTCGGCGGCTGAGTCGGCGGGGCCACATGCGAGCGTTCGTCACCGGCCTCGACGGCTTCGCCGGTGCGCATCTTGCGGCGCTGCTGCTGGCGCACGGCTGGGCGCTGCACGGCACGGTGCGCCGGCCTGCGCGGCTGGCGCGGCTCGCGTCGCTGCCAGCGCCCGGGCTGGCGGCGCCGGCGCGAGTGGTCGACGTGACCGACGCCGCGGCGGTCGCCGCCGCCGTGGCGGCGGCGCAGCCGGAGGTGCTCTTCCACCTCGCCGGCCTGACCTTCGTGCCCGACGCTGCCGCCGATCCGGGCGCGGCGTTTCGCGTCAATGCGCTGGGGGCGCTGCACGTGCTCGCTGCCGTACACCGCCACGCGCCGCGCTGCCGCGTCGTGCTGGTCGGCTCCGCCGATGCCTACGGTGCGGTCGAGGCCACCGCTCTACCGGTTCGCGAGATTCGCCCGCTGCAGCCGCTCAGCGCCTACGGGGCAAGCAAGGCGGCGGCTGAATTGGTGGCGGAGCAGTGGCAGCGCGGCATGGGCGTCGATGTGGTGCGTCTGCGCCCGTTCAACCACACCGGACCGGGACAGCGGCCGGACTTCGTCTGCGCCGACTTCGCCCGCCAGCTGGTCGCCGTCGCGCGCGGTGTGCAACCGGTGCGCCTGCGCGTCGGCGATCTGACGCCGGTGCGCGACTTCACCGATGTGCGCGACGTCGTCGCCGCCTACGTCGCCGCCGCCGAGCGCGGGGCGTCGGGCGCCGTGTACAATGTCTGTTCGGGCGTCGGCCGATCGATTCGCAGCGTGCTCGACGACCTCGCCGCCGCGGTGGGCGTGACAGTAGAGGTTGAGGGCGATCCGACGCGGACGCGCCCGAACCGCGTCCCGTGCCTGGTCGGCAGCGCCGAGGCGTTGCACACCGCCACCGGTTGGGCGCCGACCATCACCTGGGCGCAGACGGTGGCGGACCTGGTCCGCAGCGCCGAGGGCGCGACTACCGCCGCGCCGCCATCGGATGCGGCGCGGCAGTAGTCGCGCCCTCCACGTCAGTTCAACTGGTACGTCACGCGCAGCGCCACCTGATCGCGGTCGCGGAACAAGCCGAGCGACTGGTAGGCGCCCGAGATGAATTGGTACTCAGCCTGGAACAGCAGCCAGTCGTTCCAGCGGTAGGTCAGCGTCGGGTGCAGGGCCGCGGTGCCGCGCACGAACTGGATGTAGGTCAGGCGCGGCGTCAGGCGGCCGTGCAGGTAATCCGTCTGGACGGTGATCTGGGCCTGCGCGTCGAGCGGGTAGGTGTTGATGTAGTCATCCTGTTGGCTGCCGCGCTGACGGAGGATCTCGCAATCGCCCTGCCCGTTGCCCTTGAAGCAGACCGGGCCCGGCTTGAGCTGGCCGTTCATGCGGAAGTGGTTGCGATCGGCGCCGGTGTACGAGGCGTTGTAGGAGCCGACAACCGAGCTGCTGAGCACGAAGCTGTTGGTCGGGTTGAGCGGGCGGAAGAAGAAGAAGCGGTCGAAGCCGATCTCGTAGCGGAGGATGTCCTGGAACGGCACATGGCCCGGACTGGTGATCGGGTTCGGTCGTCCGGGGAGCTCTTTGTAGGCCGGGCACTGCTTCGGGTTGTTCTGGTTCACCGGGCAGATGTTCAGGTTGCGCTGCGGTACGAAGCCCTGCTCGTGCTCGAAGAACTGCGCGTTGAGGCGGAAGATGCCGTCGAGCGTCTCGGAGAAGAAGGTGCCGGCGAGGCCGTAGACCATGGACGGGTTGTGCTCGAGGGCGACGGGGAAGAAATTGGTGCCGTTGATGTTGACGGGAACGTTCGGCGTGTCGGCGAAGCCGACACGCACGGGCACCACGGTCGGGAAGGTCCTGTACGCCCATGCCTGCATGGTCAGGAAGCGGCTGATGACCGTTTGGAAGCGGAGTCCCCAGCGGCTGCTGGAGATGTCCTGCTTCGGCAGGTGGTCGAAGAAGGTGAACTGGAAGGTGGGCGGGAAGACGCCGCCAGGTTTACCCGACAGAAGCTGCGGATCCTGGCCGCGCGGGGAGTACGGGCTGGCGGAGAGGAGCGGCGTGATCGCCGTCGTGTTGTCGATGCCGCCGGGAACCCAGTAGCCCTCGACGAAGCCGCTCGAGAACGGGCCGAGGACGTCGAAGACGTTGTAGCTGGTGCGCACCGTATAGAGCGGGATGCGCGCCTCGTCGACGTCCTGGAAGAAGCCCGGCGCTCCCAGCGTCAGGTCGAACGGGTTGCTCTGGTCGAGCAGCGCGATGGTGTCGGACTCACCCCAGGAGATGCTCTGCTTGCCGACGCGCAGAAAGAACGGGCCCTTGGCATAGCTGAGGTACAATTCGTTGACGCGCGCCTGGTGCGCATAAATGTCGCGCGGTACGTATTCGTCGGCGCCGGGGAACACCTGGTCGAACGACGTGGCGCCGCGACGCAGCTTGATGTTCTCGCCGCGCAGGTACCAACCGCCGGTGCGTGGGCCGCGCGGCACCGCGTTGCGAAACGAATCGTTGATCTTCTTCTGCGAGGTGTCGAACTGCTGCGAGCCGTAATCGTAGATACCATCGTAGAACGCCCACGCGGCGATGCGGAAGCGGAAATCGTCCGGCGCCAGCGCGTCGAGGAAGCCGCCCTGCATCCAGTTGAAATACGGCGTCAGCTTGGCGTCCAACTCCGGGTTGAAGAAGTTGCGGTTCTGGACCAGCTGCCCGGCCTTGGTGCCGGGCTCGGTCTCCACCTGGGAATTCTCGGTGCGGATGGCTGCCTGGCTGTAGATGCGCGCCCGCAGGGTGAGGTTCTGTTCCTCGTCGAGGTAGATCGCCCCGGCCGCGGCGGCGAGGAGAATCGTTGCGGTACCCGCCAGCGCTGCCAGCCAAGACTGCCGTCTGACCATCGTCCCCCCTCCTTTTCGGACCGCCAAGCCGCCGCGCCGCGCGCGCCTGCCCAAGTGCCCCACACACGCGCGCCCGGCGGCGCAGTGGCAGACGCGAAGTCGGAAACAGCGACGTCGCGTTCTACGCTCCGCCATTTCTGACTGTCAAGGCCGCGCCTCGCGCGTGCCGGCGACGGCGACCGCGCCGGCGCGCGTGATGGTGACGCGGACGGCGCCGTCGCGGTCGGTGCGCCACAGCGCGACGCCGCGCGCGGCATAGGTTTCGACGACCGACGCGTGCGGAAAGCCGAAGCGATTGGCAGCGCCGGCCGAGGCGACGGCGATGCGCGGCGCGACGGCGTCGAGGAAGGGCGGCGAACTCGAGGTGCGGCTGCCGTGGTGCGGGACTTTGAGAACGGTGCTGCGCAGCGCCTTGCCCCAGCGTCCCACCAGGGCCGCCTCGCCGCCGGCCTCGAGGTCGCCGGGCAGGAGGACGGTCGTCGGACCGTAGCGGAGCTGCAGGGTCAGCGACCGGTCGTTGTCGGGGCCGACGTCGTCAGCGGTGGGATGAAGGATGCGCATGCTGACGCCGTCGATGACGAACTCGGCGCCGACGGGTGGGTGCACGAGCGGCGCGCCGGTCGCGGCGAGGGCGCGGCGCAGCGCCGCGAAGCCGGCGCCGTCGGCCGCGGCGCCGTTCCACCACAGGTGGCGCGGCGCGAAGGCGGCGGCGAGAAAGGTGAGGCCGCCATAGTGGTCGAAGTCGGGGTGGCTGAGCGCCAGGGCGTCGACGCGGAGGATCTTGCGCCGCCACAGCAGCGGCGCGACGACGCGCTCCCCGACGTCGAAGCGGCCGCCCTGCAGGCCGCCGCCATCGACCACCATGACCTGCGAGCCGGGAAACTCGATCACCGTGCAGTCGCCCTGGCCGACGGAGACGAAGGTCAGGCGTAGCGTCCCGCCGGCATGGCGTTCCACCGCCCACGCCGCCGCGTCGATGGCGAGCGCGCCGGCGCAGCAGGCGACGACGCCGCGTCGCCAGAGGCGGCGGTCGAGCAGCAGGCCGCCGAGGATCCCATAGAGCAGGCCGAGCTCGAGCAGCGACGGGGTGGGCGTGCGCACTGCCGCCCAGGGCAGGGCGGCGCACCAGGCGACGGCGAGGTCGGCGAGCCGCACGGCGAGGCCGACCGGCGCGAACAGCCACGGCGCGAGCGGTGGGGCGAGCGCCACCGCGACGGTGCCGAGCAGGCCGAGGCCGACGGTGACGACGCCGAGCAACGGCACCACCACCAGGTTGGCGAACGGCGCCACCAGCGACACCTGGTTGAAATGCCACGCGGTGAGCGGCGCGGTGCCGAGCGCCGCGCAGACGGTCACCGCCTGCGCCAGCACCAGCCAGCGCAGGGCGCGCCAGTGCCAGCCGCGCAGGCGCAGCAGGCGCGCCTCCTCCCAGGCGTTCCAGCGCGCCGTCAGGCGGGGCACGCCGAGCAGGATCGCCAGGACTGCGACGAAGGAGAGCTGGAAGGAAATCTCGGCGCCGGCGCCGGGCTGCGCCAGCGCCAGCGCGGCGGCGGCGACGGCGAGCGGGGCCAGCCAGTCGCGCGGCCGGTCGAGCAGCAGTGCCGCCGCCACCAGCAGCGCCATCAGCTCGGCGCGCAGCGTCGCCAGGTTGGCACCGGCGATGGCCGCGTAAAGGGCCACCGCCGGCAGGCTGGCGAGCACGGCGAGCTTGGGCACGGAGGTGGCGAGCAGCAGGGTGTCGCTGCGCGACAGCAGCCAGCGCGCGGCGGCGGCCACCGCCGCCGCGACCAGACCGACGTGCAGCCCCGATATGGACAGGATGTGGCTGACGCCGGCGCGTGCGTAGCGCGCCCGCACCGCCTCGTCGAGCGCGCCGAGCTCGCCGATCAGCAGCGCGGCGGCGACCGGCGCGTCGCGCCCGTCGAGCGTCGCGGCGAGGGTGCGCGCCGTCGCCGCGCGCCAGCGCTCGAGCGCCGCCGCGGGTCCGCTCGCCGGCGCCGCGTCGCGCCGCCAGCCGGCGTCGTCGCGCGCGAACGCCGTGGCGCGGATGCCGCGTCGGGCGAGGAACGCCTCGTAGTCGAATTCGCCCGGGTTGCCGAAGTTGCGCGGGGTGCGCAGGTCGAGCACCGCTTCCAGTGCATCGCCGCGCTGCCACGGCTGTGTGGCCTCGGTGAGGGTCACCAGGAGGCGCCCCGTCGCCGGCGCCCAGTCGGGTCCGCGGCGCGCCGCCGTAACCGCCAGTACCAGCCGCATGCGTCCCGGCTGCCGCACCGGCCGCTCCGCCACCGCGGCGCGGATCCACGCGCGTGCGCCGGCGAGGCGGACGACGTCGGCGGGGCTCTCCCGCCGCGCGGCGCCCGCCTGCCAGGCGCCGCTCGCGGCCGCCGCGAGCGCCAGGCCGGCCATGGCACCGTGCGCCCAGCGGCGGCGCCACGCCAGCATCAGCACGAGCGCCGCGGTCACCGCGGCGACGGCCGGCAGCCAGGCCAGGGCGGTGCCGGCGAGCTGGCCGAGTAACAGTCCTGGCGCGATCCAATAGATCGGTGTCGGCGGCGGCGCCCCGCCCGTGCGTCGGGGGATACCGTCCGGTGCTCGATGTACAGCAGTCAAAAAACTATCCCTGAAGTCTACGGAAGTTATTTACTCCGGAAGCTGGCCATTGGTAAAGGGGCGGTGCCCGGCTCCCACCGGCCCCAGCGCGCGGCTTCACGGCCGCGCAGAAAGAGGAGAACCCCATGTTGCGATCCTTCACCCGTACGTTGGCGGCCGTCCTGGCCGCCCTCGCCCTCGCCGGCCTCAAGCCCGCGTGGGCGGAGACCAGTCCGCTCGACATCAACACCGCCACGGCCGCGCAACTCGTCGGCCTCAAGGGCGTCGGCCCGGCCAAGGCACAGGCGATCATCGAGCACCGCGACAAGAACGGTCAGTTCAAGAGCGTCGACGATCTCAAGCTCGTCCAGGGGATCGGCGACAAGATGCTCGAGCAGTTGCGTCCGCAGGTCACCGTGCAGGGCGGAGCGTCCGCCGCCGCGGCGGCCAATCCGCATCCGTAATCGGTCCATAAATCCGCGTGCCCGTGGGAGCCGGGCCGCTTCCTTGACATCCTCCGGGAGGCTCGGGCAGGTGCTTGGGTCAACTGATTGAAACGGTTCCGTCGCGCCTGCGCCGGAGGCCGTGACGAGGGCGGGGAATGGGCAATCCGAGCGGCAGGTTCGCGATCGTCGGGGTGGGGACCTCGCGTTTCGGCAAGTTACAGGGCGTCAGCGCCATGGGCTTCACGCTCGAGGCGAGCGCCAACGCGATGGCCGACGCCGGCATCGCCCGCGACGCCGTCGACGGCGTCCTGGTGATGATGCCGGCGGTGATGGGCGAGCAGCACGGTTGGGCGGCGCGCGTCGCCGCCTATCTCGGCATCGAGCCGAGTTTCTCCGCCACCATGGACCTCGGCGGCGCGACGGCCTGCGGGTCGGTGCAGACCGCGATGGCGGCGATCGACGCCGGCTACTGCAGCAGCGTACTGTGCTGCTTCGCGACCCAGAGTTGGCCGCAGGGCGTCCTCATGCAGCTCTTCGGCTCCGAGTTTCAGGTGCCGTACGGCGATGTCGGCGCGATGACGCTGGTGGGCCACATCAAGCGCCGCCAGATGTATGAGTACGGCTACACGCATGCGCAGTACGGGCAGATCGCCGTCGCCTGGCGCCGCCATGCGCAGGGCAACCCCGAGGCGCAGATGCGCAAGCCGATGACGCTCGACGACTATCTGGCGTCGCGCTGGGTGGTGGAGCCGCTGAAGCTGTTCGACTGCTGTCCCAACACCGACGGCGGCGGCGCCTGCATCGTCACCTCGCTCGAGCGGGCGCGCGACCTGCAGGCGACGCCGGTGCGTGTCTTCGGTGCCGGCCAGACGCACGCCACCGAGATCATTCATCCCGACGGCCGCGACCCCGCCCGGTTGCCCGGCAGCAAGGCCGCCGATCTGCTCTACGGCATGGCGGGCGTTGGGCCGCGCGACATCGACTGCGCACAGTTCTACGACGCTTTCACGCCGCGCGTCATGCACGACCTGGTCGCCTACGGCTTCTGCGCCCCGGGCGAGGCCGGCGCCTTCGTCGCCGCCGGCGAAGTGACCTACGGTGGCGCACTGCCGTGCAACACCGCCGGCGGCCTGCTCTCGGAGGGCCACCTGTCGGGGTTCGGCCATATCCGCGAGGCGGTGCGACAGGTGCGCGGCACCGCCGACGAGCGGCAGGTGCCGGACGTCGAGCTGTGCCTGGTCACCGGATACGGCGGCGCGCCGCACGAGGCACCGCCGACGGTCAGCTACAGCGCGCTCATTCTCGGCCGGTGATCCTGTCTGATGAAGTCCTTTCACACGGAGACGCGGCGAAGCGGAGGGGGCCGTGCGCACCACATCCTCTCCGTTTCTCCGTGTGAATTCTGTCGCGGCGAAGGGTGAACAGGAGGTTCAGGTGTTCGGCAACATCGAGAAACCGCTGCCGCGTCCGAGCGAGGACAGCGCGCCGTTCTGGGCGGCCGCCGGCGAGGGCGAGTTGCGTATGCAGCGCTGCGGCGACTGCGGTCATGTGCGCTTTCCGCCGGCGCTGCTCTGTCCGCGTTGCCTGTCACCGCACGCCGTCTGGGAGCGGCTGAGCGGGCGCGGCGCGGTCTACAGCTGGGTGGTGGTGCACCAGTCGCAACACCCCGCCTTCAACGCGGACGCGCCCTACAACGTCGTCATCGTCGAACTGGAGGAGGGGCCGCGCCTGCACGGCAACCTCGTCGACTGCGCCAACGACGCGATCCACATCGGCTTGGCCGTGCAAGCCGTCTTCGCGCCGGTCGGCGGCGACACGGCGCTGGTGCAGTGGCGTCGGCGCGGCTAGGGAGCGAGACGATGCCCGCTGTCGCAAAACGCAAACCCGCGCGCCGCCGAGTCGTGCCCCCGGCGCGGCGCCGCGCCCGTCCCGCCGCCGACGCCGTCAGCGCGGAAATCATCCACGGCTGCATGGAGACCGTCTGCTTCGAGATGGCGACGCACGTCAGCCTGACGGCGACGACGCCAATCCTCAACCAGTCGAACGAGCGCAACGCGACCATCCTCGATGCGCGCGGCGCCCTCGCGGCGCTCAGCGTCGGTATCCCGCAGTTCATGCTCAGCTCGACGCTGCCGGTGCGCTTCGCGCTCGAGTTCTTCGGCCCCGACGGCCTGTTCGACGGCGACGTGCTCGTCGCTAACGATCCCTACCACGGCGGCGGTCACCTGCCCGACTACAACATCTTCGCGCCGGTCTTCCACGCCGGCAAGTTGGTGCTGATCGCCTCCATCCAGTGCCATCACGCCGACACCGGCGGCGGCATGCCGGGCGGCTACAACGTCGACGCACAGGACATCTGGGCCGAGGGCGTCCGCTTCCCGGCGGTGAAGATTTTCGAGAAGGGCGTCGAGCGCCGGGACATCTCCTACTTCATGAAGGTCAACAACCGCACGCCCACCTTCATGGGCGATCTGCGCGCGCAGATCGGCGCCGCGCAGCTCGGCGTGCGGCGGCTGAAGGAGATCATCGCGCGTCATGGCGTCGCGGCCGTGCGTGCGGCATCGCAGTATATGATCGACCACGCGGCGCGGCGCTTCCGCGCCGAGGTGCAGGGGTGGCGCGACGGGGTGTACGAGTCGGACGTCTACGTCGATCACGATCCGAAGGGCAACACGGACATTCACGTCCACTGCGCGGTGACGGTGCGGGGCGATCGGCTGCGCATCGACTTCACCGGGTCGGACACGCGCGACAACCTCGCCGCGTATTCCACCTACGGCAACACCCGCGGCTACGTCGTCGCGCAGATCGCCACCATGATGGATCCGTCGATCCCGAAGAACGAGGGCTTCTTCAACTCGATCGACTTGATCGTTCCCGAGGGCTGTTGCCTCAACCCGCCACCGAACAAGTCGGTCGCCGCCGGCACGCATCATCCCGGCACGGAGGTCGGCGAGGCGATCGCCAAGGCGCTCGAGCAGGTGATCCCCGAGCGCTGCTGTCCGCAGATCTACAAGATGGGCATGCCGACGGTGATCTTCGGCACGCACCCGAAGACCGGGCAGCTCTTCATCGACCACTCGGTGGACACCTTCGGCGCGTACTGCGGGGCGGTGAAGGGGCAGGACGGGTGGGGGGCGATGAACGTCAGTTTCGGCAACCTCATTCGCGCCACCGGCGAGATCAACGAGAGCATCTTCCCGGTACGCCACCTGGCGCGCGACTACGCCACCGACACCGGTGGCGCCGGCCAGTGGCGCGGCAATCCCGGCACGCTCTACGTCAAGCAGATCCTGGCGCCGGCGCAGGTCTACACCTACGTCGTCGGCCGCAAGTATCCGATGCCGGGCATCGCCGGCGGCGGCACCGGCGCGCCGAACGAGCTGCGCCTGCGCGCCGGCACGGCGCGCGAACTCGTGGTGGAGACCACCGCGTTCTATGTTCCGCACGAACCCGGCGATCGCTATGAGTACCGCTACGGCGGTGGCGGTGGCTGGGGTGACGCCCTCGAGCGGCCGGCGGAGAAGGTGCTCGACGACGTCCTCGACGAGTACGTGTCGGTCGAGGGCGCGCGGCGCGACTACGGCGTCGTGCTCACCGGTACGCTGGAGGCGCTGGATCTCGCCATCGATCACGCCGCCACGACCGCGCTGCGCGCAGCGAGAAGGACGGCGACCCGCACGCCAGGAGGCGCGAGGTGAGGTGGCGCATGGGTCGTCGGATCTTCGCATCGCCGCGACGTCGCGTGCATTCGTCATGAACTACCGCATCGGCATTGACGTCGGCGGCACGTTCACCGATCTCGTCCTGGCACGCCCGGACGGCAGCATTGCGCTGGCCAAGAGTCCGACGACCCCCGATGACCAGTCGCGCGGCGTCGTCGACGGCATCGGTCTGCTCGCCGCCGGCGAGGGCCTGGCGCTGCCGGCGCTGTTGGCGCGCACCAGCGCGATCGTGCACGGCACCACCACCGCCGACAACACGATGATCGAAATGAGCGGCGCGGTGACAGGCCTGATCACCACCGCCGGCCATCGCGACGAGATCGAGCTGCGGCGCGGGTACAAAGAGGACATCTGGGACCCGGCCCTGCCGCCGCCGCCGCCGATCGCGCCGCGGCGGCGCCGCATCGGGGTGCCCGAGCGACTCGATTTCGAGGGCGCCGTCGTCACCCCGCTCGACGAGGACGCCGTGCGCGCCGCGTTGCGCCGCCTGCTGCGCCTCGGCACCGAGTCGCTGGCGGTGGTGTTCATGTTCTCCTTCGTCAACGCGGCGCACGAGCGGCGCGTGCGCGAACTGGCCGCCGAGGAGTGCCCGGGGCTGCCGGTGTCGCTGTCGCATGAGGTCATGCCGGCGGCGCCCGAGTTCGAGCGCACCAGCACGACGCTGGTCAACGCCTTCGTCGGGCCGAAGATCCGCCGCTACCTCGAGCGGCTGGTCGAGCGCCTGCGCGATAGCGGCTACACCAAGGCGCTGCTGGTGATGCAGTCGAACGGCGGCATCATGACGCCGGAGTACATCGTCCATCGCCCGGTGACGACGCTCGCCTCCGGGCCGACCGGCGGCGTCATCGCCGCCTGCGCCGTCGCCAGCACGGCCCGGGTGCGGGATTTCGTGTGCGCCGACATGGGCGGCACCAGCTACGACGTCTGCCTGGTTCGCGACGGGCGGCCGGAGGTGAAGGCGGGCTGGAACTGGCACCACCGCTACCTGGTCGGCCTGCCGATGGTCGACATTCACTCGATTGGCGCCGGCGGCGGCTCGATCGCCTCGGTGCTGGCGGGCGCGCTGCAGGTCGGTCCGCGCAGTGCCGGGGCGCAGCCGGGCCCGATATGCTACGGCCGCGGCGGCACAGCGATAACCGTGACCGACGCCAACGCGCTGCTCGGCTACCTGAACCCGGTCGACTTCTGCGGCGGTCGCATGACCCTGCAGACCGATGCCCTGCGCGCCGCCATCGAGGCCCAGATCGCGCGCCCGCTCGGCGTCGACTGGGTGGCGGCGGCGCACGGCATCTACCGGTTGGTGAATGCCAATATGGCCAACGCCATCCGCCGCGTCACGGCGCAGCACGGCGTCGATCCGCGCACGTTGACCATGGTCGCGTACGGCGGCAACGGACCCGTGCACGCGACGGCGCAGGCCGACGAGCTCGGCATCGCCGAGGTGGTGGTGCCGAAGTTGGCGCCGGCCTTCTCGGCCCTCGGGTTGCAGCTCTCCGACCATCTCGTCGACGAGATGCGTGCCTACATCGCGCCGGCGCCGGCGATCGACCTGGCGCGCGTCAACGCCCTCTTCGCGGAGATGGAGGCGGCGGCGCGCGGCGTCCTCGGGGCGCGTCAGGGCCGGCATCGCCGCCTCGAGGTGCGCCGCGCTCTCGGCCTCTGCTATCCCGGCCAGACCTTCGACATGTCCGTGCCGCTGGCCAGCCCGAGCGGCCGTCTGACGGCGCGCACCCTGGCGGCGACGATCGAGCGCTTCCACGCGCTGCACGAGACGCTGCACACGTATGCCTCGCGCGACGAGCAGCCCATCCTGCGCGGACTGCGCCTGACCCTGGTCGGCGTCACCGACAAACCGCAGTTGCCGCGGGTCGGTCGCTCGTCATCGCCGCCGCCGCGCACAGGGCGCCGGCAGGCCTTCTTCGGCGGCCGCTTCGTCGCCACGCCGATCTATGACGGCCCGCGCGTTCGCGTCGGACACCGCATCGTCGGCCCGGCGATCATCGAAGAGCCGTTCACGACCATTCTCGTGCACCCGCGCCAGGTGGCGACGCTCGACGGGCACGGCAACTACCACATTCGGGTCTGAACGGATTGCGCGCCCCGTGCGGTCCTCGGTCAGCCGGCGACCTTGAGCGCGCGGCCGATCTTCTTGCGATCCTTGTTGATGTCGCGCAGGTAGGCCATGCCGGCCTCGGCGACGTCGCTGCCGACGACCTCGTCAGATTCCCCCTCGAGCTCGTCCATGTCGACCCACATGGCGTAGGTCGGCTTGGTGCGCTCGGTGATGATGCCGGCCTTGAGGAGCGACTTGATCAGGACGCGAAAGATGTTGGTGCTCTCGGTCATCAGGCGGCGGCGGTCGGTGTCGGTGAAGGCTTCCATGACGGCGCCGCGCACCCACTGCCAGTCCAAGCCGAACTGCTCGTAGATCATGTGCTTCTGCTCGGAGTTGACGAGATTGAAGAGCAGGGTCTCGAAGCATCGCGCCGCCCATGCCTCGACCTTCTCGTGCTCCTCCTCGGAGAGCTTCGGCACCGTGCGGTCGGCCCAGATCTTGCCGAACTTATGGTGGAAGGCCTCGTCGGTCATGACCATCTGCACCATGCGGCGCAGCAACGGATCGTTGGTCTTCGAGTGGATCGTCGCAAAGGCGCCCATCGCCAGTCCCTCGATGAGCATCTGCATGCCGACCAGTTTCTTGTACACCTCCGGCGCCAACACCAATTCGTTCATCAGGCTCTGCAGCGTCGACCCGCAGCGCAGCGGCGTGCCCCAGCGTGCCTCGATGTAGCGCGCGAAGCCGGTGACGTGGCGCGCTTCCTCGCGAGTCTGGTTGGCGGCGTACTCCTGCGCGCCGGGGTCGCGCAGGATCATGCACAGGCTCGCCGAGAGCGACAGCGCGCCCTGCTCACCGTGCAGGATGCTCGACAGCATGAAGCGCGTGTTCTCGTTCGCCATGCGGATCTGCTGACCTTCGTCGAGCTTGTCGGCGACGGCGCAGTTGAGCTCGATGACCATCGAGCGCGGCATGAGCGTCTCGTTGGCGAGGTCAAAGGCCTGGCCGAAGTCGACGTACGCGGGGTCCATCGGGTCCCAGAAATGGTCGTTCGTGGCGGAGATGATCTTGTCGAACGCCCCGGTGCGTTCCGCATAGCGACCGCGCTCGATCATGGCCGCGAAGTCGTCGCGATCGACCGTGTCATAGATGGGATCGTGCGTGATGTGCTCGGCCATGGGGGGACCTCCTCCAGCGGACGTGGGCTGGGTCGTTGGACGACCAATTAGGACGGCAACCCCGGCCCTTCGTCAAGCCGATCCCGGCTCGCATTCGGCGGGCCCAGATGCGAGGTGATCTCGTATGGCCCGATCGTTATCAGCCCTCCTGCTGACTTCCGTGTTGCTCGCGTCGCTGCCGGCCTCGGCTGACGAACCGGGGGCGACGGCCAGCGTCGAGGCGCTGCACGGGGCCCTGCTGAGTGCCATGAAGGACGCCAAGACGCTCGGGTACGCCGGCCGCGTGGAGCGCATCGCGCCGGCCGTGGAGGCGCGCTTCGATCTCGATTTCATGGCGCGATTCGTCGTCGGCCCGGGCGGCAAAGACCTGTCCGTGGCCGACCAGGCGCGCTGGCGCGACGCCTTCGCGCGCGCCACCGTCGCCACCTATGCCGGCCGGTTCACGGGCTGGGGCGGCGAGGAGTTCAAGACGCTCGGGCAGGAGCCGGCGGCGCAGGACACCGTCTTCGTGCGGACCATGCTCGACCGGCCGAAGGACGAGGACGTCGAGCTGACCTATCGCCTGCGCAAAGAGGGCGACGCGTGGAAGATCGTCGACATCTACCAGAAGGGCACGGTCAGCGAGCTGGCGCTGCGCCGCTCGGAGTACTCCGCCGTGTTCAAGCGCGATGGCTTCGAGGCCCTGCTGAAGACCGTCGACGCCAAGACCGCCGACTACGCGAGCGGGAAGCTGACGCAGTAGGACGTCACTCTGCCGGCCCCGGCCGGTGCGCGGCGCGGCGATCCCAGATCTCCGCCATACGCGTCTGGTAGTAGGCGTTGCGCAGCGCCGAGTAGTAGTCGACCGAGGAGGAGCGCAGCGCATCGAGCCCTTCGCTGTGGTAGTCGCGCGTCGCCAGGCCGGAGGAGAAGCTGAGCGAGCCTTCGTAAATGAACAGCGTCGCGATCGGCAGCAGGTACAGGGTCGGCTGCAGGAAGAAGTCGACGACGTCGCCGCCCGCGTCGCGCGCGTTGCTCGGCCCGAACAGTGGTATGACCAGGTAGGGGCCGCTGTCGACGCCGGCCAGCGCCAGGGTCTGGCCGAAATCCGCGCTGTGGCGCTCCATGCCGATGGCGGCGGCGGGGTCGAAGAGGCCGCCGATGCCGAGGGTGGAGTTGAGCACGAAGCGCTCGCTGGTCACGGCTGCGTCCCGCCACTCGCGCTGCAGGAGGTCGTTGGTCAGGATGGAGAACGTGTTCAGGTTGAGGCTGAAGCGCCGCACGGCGCGGCGCACCGGCGGCGGCACGATGAATTGGTAGCCCTTGACGATCGGCGCGATGAACCAGCGATCGACCTGTTGATCGAAGCGCAGCACGTCGCGGTTGGTCGCCTCGAGGGGGTCTGGGAAACCGCTCGGCGGCTCCTCGAGTTCGAAGCCTGTCTCGTCATCCGCCGCCGCCTCCAGCGGCACCACCTCGATCGCCGCGCCGCTCGCCTGGGCGAGCGCGGCCGGCACCCAGGCGAGCGCCCACAGCGCGACGACAGGGATGGCGAGGCGCATGGCGACGGCAAACGGCACGGGGCTCCCGAACACGCGGAGGACCCTACACGGCGACGCGGCATCCGGCCAGTACGCCGCGGCCGACCTGCGGGCCGGTTGCGCCGCACGCGGGCGCGGTCTACCCGGCAGACGTGCGCCCGACATCCTGCCTCGCCGTTGCCGCGCTCGCGCTGGGGTTGCTGGCGGGGTGCGCGCGACGCCCCGAGCCGGGCCGGGTCATCGTCCTCGGCCTCGACGGACTCGACCCCGATGTCGTGGCGCTGCTGGTCGCCGAGGGCAAGCTGCCGACGCTGGCGCGTCTGAGCGCGAGCGGCGCCTCCGGGCGCCTGCGCGCCAGTCGCCCGCTGCTCAGCCCGATCCTGTGGACCACGGTCGCCACCGGCAAACGCGCCGACGCGCACCAGATCGGGCACTTCGTCGCCGTCAACGAGGCGACCGGCGCGCAGCTGCCGGTTACCAGCGCGATGCGCAAGGTCAAGGCCCTGTGGAACATCATGTCGGACGCGGGCCGCCGCGTCGCCGTGGTCGGCTGGTGGGCGACCTGGCCGGCGGAGCCGGTCAACGGCGCGATCGTCACCGATCACACCTGCTACCACTTCCTCTTCGAGGCCGCTCAGCACGGCGGCGGCGAGTCCTCCGGGCTGGTCCATCCGCCGGCCCTGGCGCCGCGCGTCGCCGCGCTGGTGCGCCGGCCGGCCGATGTCACCGCCGCCGAGCTGGCGCCGTTCGTCCACGTCGATGCGGCTGCGCTGGCGCGGCCGTTCGCCTTCGACGACCCGCTCGGCCACTTTCGGTGGGCGCTGGCGAGCGCCGAGACCTACCGCGCCGTCGCCCTCGACCTGTGGCGCAGCGAGCGGCCGGATCTGCTGATGGCCTACATCGAAGGGACTGACTCCGCGTCGCACCTGTTCGGTCACCTGTTTCGCGCCGGCCCGCTGGCCGGCGAGCTGGCCGAGCAGCAGCGCCAGTACGGCGACACGGTCGAGGCGATGTACAGCTACGCCGACCGGGTCGTCGCCGACTTTCTCGCCCAGCTCGACGCCGACAGCACGCTCATCGTCCTGTCGGACCACGGCTTTACGCTCGGCGCGCTGCCGGATGACCCGAGCACCACGCGCGACATGCGCCGCGTCAGCGAGCGTTCGCATCGCGACGACGGCGTGCTCTACCTGGCTGGCCGCGGCGTACGCCCGGGCGCGGTGATCCACGACGCCACCCTGCTCGACATCGCGCCGACGGTCCTCGCGCTCGCCGGGGTCGCGCCGGCGCGCGACATGCCCGGTCGGGTGCTGCGCGACGGGCTGACCTTGCTCGAGCCGGCGCGCAGCGTCGCGAGCTACGAGACCGGCGCGGGCGCCGCCGCGGCGCCGGCCGATCCAGCCGCCGATCCGGCCATCATGGAGCGCCTGCGCAGTCTCGGCTATCTTGAGACGACGTCGCCGCAGGGCGACCGTAACCTCGCCGCCGTGCTCTTCCAGCAGCAGCGCTTCGTCGAGGCAGAGCGGGCCTACGCGGCGCTCGTGCGGGCGCAACCCAACGATGGCGCGTTGCGGGCGAGCTGGGCCGGTGCGCTCGGTGCGCTCGGGCGCCTCGACGACGCGGTGGCGGAGAGCGACCGCGCCGTCGCCCTGGCGCCGCTGAACCCCGAGGGCTACCACAACCGCGCCGTCATCCTGGAGCGCCGTGGCGCACATGACGCGGCCGTCGCCGACTACCGCGCTGCGCTGCGCTACAGTCCTCACTACGAGCCGGCGCGCGCGGCGCTGCGCCGCCTCGGTGCGGCGCCGGCGCTGGCCGCGCCTCTCGACCCGGCGGTGCGGGCGCGCGCCGAGCGCGCCAGTGGGCTGGCGCGGCGCGGCGATTACCCCGCGGCGTTGGCCCTGCTCGACGAGGCCGCGCGCCTCGCACCGCGCAGCGCGCTGGTTCAACAGTATCGTGCCAACGTCGCCTTTCTGATGGGCGATCGCGCCGGCGCCGCCGCCGCGCTGCGCGCGGCGCTGGTGCTCGAGCCCGACAACGCGCTGTATCGCGAGAACCTGGCGCGACTCGGCGTACCGACGCCGGCCGCCGACCCCTGACCCCCAGGGCCGGCCTGGCGGTCCTGGAGCTCTGGGCGGGGCCGCCGATCGCTTGCCGTGTTGGACCGCGCCGGGCAAGCATCGGCGCCGCATGGCGTCGCGCTCCCGTCAGCCTCCGGCCTCGGCGCCGTCCGTCGCCGTGCCGCCCGCGCGCGGCGCCGTCGCGCTGCTCCTCTTCGTCGCCCTGTTCACGGTGTACCTCCTCAACTGCCGCCTGCGTGGTGCCGGCGACAGTATCCCGACTCGCCTGTTGCCTTTCAGTGTGCTGCGCGAAGGGGACCTCGATCTCGACGAATTCACCTGGCACCGCACCGCGCAGGGTCGGCTGCCGTACTACGTCCATGTGCACGGCGGCAGTCTCTACCCGGTATCGACGGTCGCCACCGCGCTGGTCGTGACGCCGCTGTACGTCGCGCCCGCCTGGTGGTTGGCGCACGCGGGCGTCGACTACGACGATGTACGGGCGCGCGTCGTGGTCGTGGTGATGGAGCGGGTGTCGGCGGCGGCGCTGACGGCGCTGTCTGCGAGCGTCTTGTTCCTCGCCCTCTGCCGCTTGACGGAGTGGCGCGCCGCGCTCTGGCTGACGCTGCTCTACGCGCTCGGGACCAGCACCTGGTCGATCGCCAGCCAGGCGATGTGGCCGCATGCGCTTGCGGAACTCTGCCTGGCGACGCTCTGTCTCATCCTGCTCGATGCGACCCCCTCGCGGCGCGGGCTGGCGCTGGCCGGTCTGGTGGCGGCGGTGGCGGTCGCCAACCGTCCGCAGGCACTGGTCTTCGCCGGCGTCGCGGCGGCCTTCGTCGCCACGCGCCGCCGCGCCGATCTGCTCGCCTTCCTCGCCGCGCCGCTGGCCCTCGGCGCGGCCGTCGCGGCGTACAACCTCTCGATCTTCAGTGCCCTGGCTGGGGGATACGGTGGATTGCGCGCTTTCGACGCGCCGCTCGCGACCGGCCTCGCCGGTCTGCTGCTCAGTCCGAATCGCGGCCTGCTGGTGTTCACGCCGGTGCTGGCGTTCGCGCTGTGGGGCGCAATGCGCGTCTGGCGGGTGGCGGACGCGCCGCCGTGGCTGCGGTGGCTGACCACCGGCGTCGGGTTGCACCTGTTGGTGCACGCCGCCTTTCGCGAATGGTGGGCCGGCTACACCTACGGACCTCGCTACCTCACCGACGTGCTGCCCGCGTTGATGCTCTTCCTCATGTACGGTCTGGTGCCGTACTGGCGCCGGCCGGCGCTGCGGGCGCTGGCGATGGTGCTGGCCGCGTATGGCGTCCTCGTGCAGGGCATCGGTGTGTATGCGGCCGACGACGACTGGAATCGTACCCCGGTGCCACTCGAGCACGCACCCGGGCGAGTGTGGGACTGGCGCGATCTGCAGATCGTGCGCAGCGCGCGCAACGGCTGGCGCGGCGACGAGTACCTCGCGGTGATGCGGGATGCCTTCACCGATACGGTGCCGGCGCGCGTGGCGGCGTTGGCGCCTGATGACCTGGCCGCCGGGGTGCGGGTGCTCGAAGCGCCCACCGTGCTGCCGGCCGGCGCATCGGCGCC
>Ga0163144_10002257_pt1 | contig 44865 bp, 37 predicted proteins | sample OliLak19BULKMAT1_FD_123175 | JGI IMG/M metagenome (GOLD analysis project Ga0163144, IMG submission 123175) | Freshwater microbial mat bacterial communities from Lake Vanda, McMurdo Dry Valleys, Antarctica - Oligotrophic Lake LV.19.BULKMAT1 | ecosystem: Environmental > Aquatic > Freshwater >... | reverse complement strand
GTATCTACCAAGTTAAAATGATTGTTGACGGTAAGCAAATTACCCGTAAAGTTTCTATTACTAGATAATTCCTTATCAAATTATAAAATAAAGAAGGGGTTCAATTTGAACCCCTTTTTTATTTTATAAAAACATTGGTAAAATGTGCAACCTTTCTGAATTTCGAAGTCTATTAATATAGTAAACATTGGACAAAGCCAATCTCTATGAAGTCATTAATGGTTGTAAAGATAATGATCGCAAAAGTCAAAAGTTGCTCTTTGAGCTATTTGCTAAAAAAATGATGGGTGTTTGCCTGAGATATAGCACAAATTATGAAACCGCACGGGATATGGTTCAGGATGGTTTTATTAAAATTTACACTAAAATACAGAGCTTCAAAGGAGATAGTTCCATAGAAACTTGGATGACCAGAATATTTATAAATACGTGTTTGTCTAACCTTAATAAGGCTGAAAATAAAAATATATTTGTTGATATCAATGACCCAATAATACAATATCAAACAGAACAAACTGGAGATGAGGAATATTCACTTGAAAATTCAATCCGGAATATGCCTTTAGAAAAGATAATGGAATATATCAATACCCTCCCAGAAAAATACAGAGTGGTGTTAAATATGTATTCAGTTGATGGGTTTTCTCATCAACAAATTGCTGATGAATTGGGAATACAACTAGGATCCTCCAAAAGCAGATTAAGCAGAGCCAGAACAATATTACTTGATCTAATAAAAGAAAACGAAAAAATATAATGAGCCAAGATCGCAAACATATTGATGACTTGCTTCGGGATAAGTTCTTATCCTTCGAAGGAGATATTGATATAAGTGATTGGGATGCCATTGAAAGTAGATTAAATAAGAAGAGAAAATTCACTTGGATTTGGTGGGCAGCTATTCCTCTTTTATTGATAGCCACTCTTGGCTTCTTTGCGCTTCGCTCTTATAATTTACAAACTAATTCAATTAAAAAAGAAGAACTGAGACAGAAATCTCAACTCCAAGATATTGTTCGCAATAAAACTTTAAATTCTGATTTAGAAAATAATTTAAATAAAAACAAAAGTACTTTAGATAATAATAAACTAAACATTGAATCTGCAACTTCCGTTGTAAAATTCAACAAAACTAAATTTAGACCGATTACGAATAAAAGTTCTAAAAATTCCCAGAGCAACCTTCAAAATGAAGAGGGTTTAACTTATCTAAAATATAAAGAGGTTCCCGATTTATGGCATATTCCTGCGTATAAAGTAAACCTTAGCCCAATTGGTAATTTTAGCTCATTAAATTTAACAAAACCTAAGACAAAATCGAAGGTTAAACCACAGCTCTCTTTCGAAGTTGGTATCAACATTTCTCCTGCCATGGGACTTGATGCTATCAAAGTAAATAAAGGCAGGGCAAATTTTGTAAATGATTATTATTTTAAATCCATCAAGGGAAGCTCTTCGTTTGGAACTGGTTTTAATAATGGGGTCAATGCCCAATTGACTATCGGTAAGAATTGGTATATTAGGTCCGGAATATACGGAACCACTTATACCGTAGCCCATAACTATAATTATACAATTGATTCTACTCCAGTAATTGATCCCAATTATGGTATAAAAGGCTATGTTGAAGCAAAAGATCCTATAACAATAGTGCACAATGAGAACGCAACTCTTAAATTTGTTTCGATACCTTTTATGTTCGGGAACCGAGCTTATATTGGGAACAAATTTGGAATAGAAAGTAAAGTTGGTGTCAATATTTCCAGACTCGTTAATTCATTTGGCAAATCTGTTAATCCTACCGATCTGCTGCTCGAAGATATGAACAGTAATAATTCTATCAAAAAATGGACAACAGGATTATCAATTTCAACAGGTTTGTTTTATAAAACAAATAATAATCTTATTTTTACCGTTGAACCAAACTTTAATACCCTTTTAGGTTCAGCTTACGATAAAAAATATGCTGTAAAAACAAGATACTACAATTATGGTGTTAACCTGAATGTGAATTATATTTTGAAAGGAGGTAAAAGCCAATGAAAAAGATTCTGATTTTATTTATACCCTTACTGATCGGTCTTAATAAATCGAACGCTCAGGTTATTTTACCACTTGGGCTAGGACAAGTTAATTCATTGAATGTTACCTGCTCAAATGGTGATAAACTTTGGGTCATAAGTGACGAACAAAAGAACTTTGAGGTCAATAAATGGGATGGGAATTTTTGGATACGTTACAATTCTATTCCTGCATACATATTAAGTCAAATCTCCTCCAATCACGATTCAATTGAGGCAAAAGCTATTGAATATCATAATGGAGAGCTCTACGCAGCTTTTGCTCATAAAAACAGTGGCAAACTACTGCTTATCAAAAGTGGAGGTAGAAATTGGAATATCATTAAAACAGATAAGATTGCGGTTGAAAAAAATCTTGAATTTGTTACCACTCGTAATAACGATCTGCTTTTATGCGGTAAAATAATCATCGACAAACTTTTAATTTCAGTACTTAAAGTAAGTGAAGCTGATTGTTCAATTTTCGCAGAGAGTCCAGCTTATCTTGGAATCAATGATTATTATACTGATTTTGAAAGCAGTGGAAATAAACTCTATGCCATCGGCTTATTTCAAACACCAACAGATCCCTATAATAAATACTTTACTGTATTTGAGAACAAAACTTGGAATATAATAAATAATCCTCCTTTCGCAAATGGGTTTGAGGGTATCGGAAAATTTAATGATAGCTTGGTTATAGCTGGTATTGACCACGATGGTAAATTGGCTTTTAGCATTCAAAACAATGGCTGGCGCGAAATTGCAAATGGATTGGATAAGTGGCAAATAAAATCCGTTTCTGATATCCATCAAGTTGGTAACAAACTATGGGTTTCAGGTCGTTTTTATAACGCAGTAAAAAATCAAGATGCCAGCTTAGTATTTTGGGATTATTTAAAATGGACAATTCCTTCATTTGATTATATAGGTAATGATATAAAAATCAATGGTTCTAGCCAAGTATTAATTTCCGGTTCTTTTATTAAACATCAGGATTTATTATTAAATACTACTGGTGTTTTAGATTTTGGAAGTTCTATTGTTGCCGGTAAAGTTTTTTACGATTTAAATCAAAATTGTACACAGGATGATGGTGAAGAAACCATTCAAGGAATTACATTGACACTCCACCCTGAGGAAGTAAGTATTACTACTGATCTCAATGGCAGATATGTGTTTCCGGTCGATAGTTCTAAGATGATTCACGTAGTTGAAATTCAAACACCTAAGTATAATTTGGCCACTTGTCCCCTCAACGGAATTCAGGCAACTAAGAAGGAGCAGGGTAAATTTACATTAGCTAATGTAGATTTTGGAATTATACCCAGTGGAAATCATATTGACGCGGAAGTTGCAATGTATGATTATACTGGCTGGAGAGCCAGACAGGGTTTTGATGAACAATATAAAATTTGTGTAACCAACAGGGGAACAAAAACAATTGAAAGCTGCAAACTGGTATTAAATAGTGATAAACAAATATCTAACTGGGCTTTTAGTCAACAAGCAGATTTAATTCAGAACAACACTTACGAATGGAAAATATCAAGTTTGAAGGCTTCGGAAAATTATTGCATAAAATCTAAAGCAAACATACCTGTTCAAATTGCGCTTGACAGTAAAATAACGTTTGAAACTAAGATATTTACCACAGATATTCAAGATGAAGATCAGCGTGATAATGTGCATCAATTGACTCAAAAAATAGTTGCTGCTATTGATCCAAATGACAAATCAACCAAACAAGGCTATTTTATACTGCCCGGAACAGATGTTATAGATTATAAAATCAGATTTCAAAATACAGGAAGCGATACAGCTTATGGCATTGAAGTTATAGACACAGTCGATAAAAAACTGAGTAATTTGTTAGGAAACAAATCTTTACGCATGTCAACAAGTCACCCTTACAAACTGAATCCAAAGGCCTGGCGATCATCTGATGGTATTTATAATTTGAAATATGCCTGGAGATTTAATGATATATTATTGCCAGACATAAATACAAATGAAGAACTAAGTCATGGATTTATTGACTTCAAACTAGAACTTGCAGAGGGCTTAAGTTTAGGGACAACCATCAGGAACCGTGCCTTTATATTCTTCGATTATCAAGAGCCCATCCTCACAAATACAGCTATTAATGTTGTTTCATTAAACACTGGAATTAAATCGCTATTGGCACTTAACCAGCTAAGCATCTATCCAAATCCTGCTAAGGATAAAATTAATATTACAAATCCGTCCAAAACTACCATCCATTTCAATCTGATAAATACCTTAGGGCAGACCATTTTATCAAAATCTGTGGCTCCCGAAAGTAACTTATTACTTGAGACCACTGGATTTGCTAAAGGATTATATCTAATCAATGCAGAAGGATTTGCTCCTGTAAAGGTTCTGATTCATTAAGAATTAAGTAAAATCAATATTTATTCTAATTATAAGAAAATGAGCTTTTTAATGGCTTGCCATCGCAATGGTTGCAATTCCAATTGAAACATTTTTAACGCCACTAAGAACTTGGCAACAGGCTTCAATGGTTGCACCAGTTGTAAATACATCATCAACCAAGAGTACCCGTTTTCCTTCCAATAATTCTGGTTTATTGAGTACAAATTTCTGTGATACATTAGTCCAACGATCGAAGCGTCTTTTTCGCGTTTGTGTATCCGTAAAGCTAATTCTTGAAAGAGAATTTTCAACAGGAATATTTAAAGATTCTTGAAGGCCATCGCAAATAAGTTGACTTTGATTATAACCGCGGACTTTTAGTTTTGAAGCATGAAGAGGAACAGGAATTAAAAAGTCTGTTCCTTTAATAAAATAGTTTTCTTTCAACTGTTTACCCAGCCTGCTTCCTAAATAAGTACCAATGTCCTTTCTCTCTTTATACTTGAGTTGATGAAGTAATTTTTGGGTAATTCCTGCCTTTCTAAAAAAAAGATAGGCGGTGGCAAAATCGATATGAATCCTCCCCCACATCGCCTTTGCCATATCATTTGCAGGGTCTAAATGAAAATTTGTAACAGGAAGTTTGAGGATACAAAAAGTGCAAATAATCTTTTCATGTTCAACAAGCAGATTTTCACAGTTTATGCAGACTACGGGATAAATCAAATCTAAAATACCAGTTAATAATTTCATGTTTTTTATTTTTGGTATAAAATTAATTTAAACGATAGAAATGAACTGAAATAAAATATTCCATCCATTTTGGTGTAGGATACAATTTATTTTAACATCATCCTAAATGGACATAATACTGATTATAAAAATATAGAGTCCAATTTCTTTTTAGATCCCATTGCACTGTTATTATGTTTTATCGGTTTTAACTATTGTAAATTTATTAGATAGCTTTGGGCTATTTAATAAATACAATTAGCATAACTTCGCATCATGTTTGATAATGCTTCAAAAACGACCCTTGAAAACTTAGGTGAATTCGGTTTAATTCAGAGACTAACTTCAGCTTACTCAACAAAAAATCCGGATATTATTATTGGAATTGGAGACGATGCCGCTATTCTGAGGACAAATCCTAATTTGCTCCAAGTAATAAGTACAGATTTATTGGTTGAGAATGTGAATTTCGATTTAATGTACACTCCCTTAAAACATTTAGGTTACAAATCAGTGGTTGTAAACATTAGTGATATTTATGCTATGAACGCTAAGCCTAAATTTATTACCGTATCAATAGCCGCCTCAAGTAAATATACGCTTGAAGCCCTTGAAGATTTATATAGTGGAATTTATCTTGCCTGCGAAAAATACAATATTGACCTGATTGGAGGAGATACAACAACTGCCCCTAAAGGACTTGTGATTTCGATAACGGCAGTTGGTGAGGTAGATGCTGATAAATATGTAACACGTTCAGGATGTAAAGCCAATGATTTGCTATGCGTGACGGGTGATTTAGGTGGTGCTTATATGGGACATCAATTGATGGAAAGAGAAAAACGGGTGTTTTTGGCTAATCCAGAAATGCAACCAGACCTTGAAGGTTATGATTATATTGTTGGAAAACAATTAAGACCAGAAGCCCGCAAAGATGTTATTGAGCTATTAGCCGAACTAAAAGTATTACCCACCTCGATGATTGATATCAGTGATGGTCTTGCATCAGAAGTTAAGCACCTTGCCTTACATTCTAAAGTTGGCTTTTTGATATATGAAGAAAAACTTCCAGTAGATTCTCAAACGCTTGAAATGGCCAAAGAATTTAGTTTGGATGCTACCATGTGCGCTCTAAATGGAGGTGAAGATTATGAATTGCTGTTCACGATAGCGCAAAGTGATTTTGAAAAAATTAAAAACAATATGGATATCACGGTTATTGGCCACGCTACCGAACAAGTAAACGTTTGTCAGCTGATTACACCTTCAGGCAATCAGTTTGATATTAAAGCACAGGGCTGGAACAGTTAATTTTGTTTCTAAATAAATTGGTTTGAAAGGCTATTTTTTCAGGCGATAAAGAACAAGTTAAAGTTGAAACGTTTGTTTCGTTCTAATAAAAGGATTTAAAGAATTAACTTCAATAAAGATAAAAATTCATGCATACTGGCACTTTATTGAGAACAAATAACGTTTATCTTTTTATGGCTAAATTTATTGGCTTTTTTGCTATATCTATTTGTTATTTCTCAGGCATAGCCCAAAATGTAGTTGTATCCTTACCAGCATTGAATTACATTTATACCGGTTTTCCAAACCCAGTCGAGATTGCAGTAGCAGGAATTCCTACAAAAAAGCTAAATGTGTCAACAAAAGGTTGCAGCATTTAAGGCTTTCCTTCGAAAAATATGATTTTAGTTGCTACAAGTCCAAGGAAATGTGAGTTAACAGTAAGTTACAAAAAATGGGGCAAACGAAAGGAGGAAACATTTGCGTTTAGATCAAAAAACGTAAGACTAGAAACTATGTTTGGTGCACTCGAATCCGGAAAATATACCATCTCAAGTATGATTCAACAGAATAGAATAGCTATTTTTATCAGTGACTATGTTCTTAATACAATATCTTTTTCTGTGCTTTCTTATCGCTGGACTTATCTAAGCGAAGCTAAACCAACAGTTTATTCCGATACAGAAGTTGGAAGTAAAATTTCTTCTGACTTAAAGCAATTAATCTTGAAATCAAGAAATGGTGATAAAATTATCATTTCAGAAATAAATGCTTTAGGTCTTGGTGGCATTTCATCTAGGTTTCTTGAGCCAATTGAATTAAAAGTTGTATCTGACAAATTAAACATGAGTCCTGTTGATTTTTATACCTATAAAAAATCAGGTGATTCAATTACAACTTTTCATCTTTACGCAGACACTATTTTTAATGCAAAGCATTATCAATTCAATTTGCCTGTTATTTTAAGTGCCTGTTATAGCTATTAAAATGATACGATTTTAGTCTTTCAGAAAAAAAGCAATACATTTAAACTTTTATGGTAAAAATATTTCTTTAAAAACAGACAGCTAAAAGAATCATATAACATTGAGAATAATGATAGTATTGGAGATTCACGAAGCTATTATGAAAATGGAACTCCCTCGGTAATTTGTAATTTTAAATTAACAGGCCCTGAAGTTCCTTATGAAATGATTAATCCTGACCACTTGGTAGAGTGTTGCCGCACAAAGATATATACAATTCAAAAGGCAAAAAAGTTTAAGCAAACCTATTTTATACCAATGCTTTCAGACTCATTTAAAAAGTATAACAAACAGGGAAAACTTATATTTGAAGATAACTTTACAGATTAGATTAAATAATACTTGCAAATTCTAAAGTCCTTATTATCCAATACAATAAAACTTGAAAGGTATTGAGATTGTGTTATGATAACGATATTATAAAAAAAAGGAGATAAAAGTTATCTCATTTCCGATGTAAACGATTGAGCCATTTTAAGTAAATACATGATATTAGGGCAATTTCTTCAATTTATTTTCGTTTTTTATAATGGCATTTTTTCTGTTTTCTTTTGAAAATTGTTTAAATTATTGCATGTTTGAAGATTAATAATAAAATAGCCAAAAAAGGGTATGTATAAATCACTTTCTAAATCAATTTACCGTTCTATATTTCTTATACTGGTTCTTGGTATAATGTTCAGCAATTGCGGAAAAGACACTTTACCTGCTGCCAATAGACACTATGAAAATAGGGAATATCAGTATGCTGGGGATATGTATGCCAAGGTATATAAAAATGCCAAAACGCCTAAAAAAGACAAATTGATGGCCGCTATGAAAGCGGGAGATGCTTACTACTATAATCACGATTATAAAAATGCTTTAAAGTGGTATTCTACAGCCATTATAAAAGGAGCAAAAGATCCAATGTTTCACTACAAAATGGGTGAGTGTAATAAAATGAGCGGAAAATACACTGAAGCTATTCTGAAATTTCAAGAATATCAAAAAATGCAACCCGATGATCCCAATACTGCAATTATGATTGAAGGTTGTGAGAAAGCACTTAAATGGAAGGATGAAAAAACCCGTGTGCATGTTCAAGAATTTAAACCAGCCAATGGAGGGGCAGCAGGAAAAGTAAAATCTGATGATTTCTCACCGATGTGGGCAAATAAAAAGAAAACATCCATTATGTTTACTTCCGACCGTGATGGTGGTGAAAGTAAAACCGTCTACAAATGGACTGGTAGAAAATATACTGATATATGGCAGTTAGAAGCAACTGGTAAAAAAGCTGCAATCAAGTGGGGAGAGGCAACCATGGTGCCAGGACTCAATACTGACTTTAATGATGGTGTTGTAACCTTTGATGATAAATACTCAAGAATGTATTTCACCCAGTGTAATGGACTAAAAGGAAACGAAAAGAAATGTAAAATTTATGAAGCCCGAAAAAGCGGTAAAGAATGGGATATTACACCTAAACCGCTTCCATTTTGTAATGATGATTACAATTTCGGTCACCCTTCCCTCTCTGCAGATGGAGATAAATTGTATTTCGCCTCAGATATGCTAGGCGGCATGGGTGATACAAATACACACGATATTTATGTGGTAAATTATGTTAAACGGGGAAAAACATGGGGCGATCCAATTAATCTTGGCCCTCAGATAAATACCAAAGGCAACGAAGTTTTCCCATATATTTTTGAAGATGGCACCTTATATTTTTCATCTGATGGTCATGTTGGTATTGGTGCGTTAGATATCTTTTCTTCAAAAGGTCTTGGGGTTGATTGGGAAAAACCTATCAATTTAAAATCTCCTCTTAATTCGAGTGGTGATGATTTTGGTATTATTTTCGACAATACCAAAGAAAAAGGTTATTTTTCTTCTAACAGGAGTCCAACAGGCAAGTCGGATGATAATATTTATGAATTTTTTATAGATCCGCTAATTTTCACACTTTCAGGCGTAGTTACCGATTGTAAGGATGGAAAAAAACTAGCAAAATCTCTGATAACCATCAGTAACAATCACGATTCAAGTAAAATAAGAATTTATACTGATAAAAGTGGTTATTATAAAGTAACAATCAATGTGAACACAAAATACGAATTATTTGCTGCCAAGCGCGATGAATATTATTACGACAGTAAACCAGTTCAGTTTAATACAATGGGCTTGGAGCAATCAAAAGATTTTGTACAAGACTTTTGTTTGAAAAACCAGTGCAGTGACATATTTATCTTACCAATTTATTACGGGTTAGATTCTTCCAATATTTATACAAGATCGGAGTCAAAGAGGGTTTTGGAGGAGTTAATTGGTACCTTGAAAAAATATCCAAAAATGGCTATTGAACTTGGTACTCACACCGATTGCAGAAATACCGCAGATTATAACAGAGCATTATCACAGCGTCGTGCTGACTCTGCAGTAGCATATATCATGAAAGCCGGCATTAATCCATTCCGCTTGCAAGCTATGGGATATGGTGAGTCACAATTAATTAACGAATGTGCCTGCGAAACCGGAAAAATAGTTCCTTGTAACGAAGAACAACATCAGCAAAATAGACGTGCCGTAGTTAAAGTAATGAATTGTAATTTTCAGTGGACAAAGGAATCCATTAAAGGCATAGATTCTGCATCACTTAAAGGTGGACCCATATTAAGTCCATTTTTAGCCGAAGCACAGAAAAAATATCTCGGCGACAAAAAGAATTTGCCTAAAGATATGCAAGGCTTAACAACCGCGCAGGAGAAGAAGGCTGAATTAGATGAATTGAAAGAAAAATATGATTTAATTCCAGTGTTAGTAAGTCGCGATAAAGTTTCTGTTTCAGGTAAGATTGGTAAAAAAGTTATCCGTTTTGAATTTGATTCAGAAGAATCAAGTACCATAATTCCTGAGGCTACTGTTGTACAACTGCTTTCTGCAAAAATAATTACTACTGAAAGTTTTGTGGAAGGTACCAAAGGTTATAACCTGCCTGATGGAACCAAAATTAAAAGCAAATCATTTGATATACCAGTACTTACCTTAGGTGATATTACTTTTTCCAATGTGAGATGCGTAGTTGGAACTGGCGCTATCAAAAAGCCCATTTTAGGATACACAGTATTTGAGAATTACCTAAGCGTAAAAGTTGAAGGTCTTAATATCTTACTTGAAAAGAAAACAAAAAGCGAATAGTTGATCAGATTATTTAATAAATTAGCCTGAGTTTGTGTGTGAATGGTATTCTTATTCATGGGCAAAATACTACTTAAAATCTAAAATCAAATGTCTGACAGGTATTTAAAACGCGGTGTATCCTCCCAAAAGGAAGATGTTCATAACGCCATTAAAAATCTTGACAAAGGACTTTTTCCAAATGCATTTTGTAAGCTGACACCAGATTATTTAGCAAATGATGAGGCTTGGTGCAATATAATGCATGCCGATGGTGCCGGAACAAAATCGAGTTTGGCTTATTTATATTGGAAAGAAACTGGTGATATAAGTGTTTGGAGAGGAATAGCACAGGATGCCCTTGTAATGAATCTTGATGACATGCTATGTGTTGGCGCAACTGAAAATTTCCTTTTATCAAGTACCATTGGTCGCAACAAGTTTAAAATTCCAGGTGAGGTTGTTGCAGAAATAATTAATGGAACCCAAGATTTTTGCAATTCTATGGAAACTCATGGAATAAAAATTCACAATATGGGTGGTGAAACTGCCGATATTGGTGATTTGGTGCGCACTGTGGTCATTGACTCAACTTTTGCGGCTAGAATAAAACGACAGGATGTCATTGAAATAAATATAAAGGCAGGTGATGTCATTGTTGGTTTGGCATCTTATGGTCAATCCAATTATGAGAATGAATATAATGCCGGCATGGGAAGCAACGGACTCACCTCTGCAAGGCATGATATCTTAGACGAAACCTACAAAACTAAATATCCTGAAACTTATGATTCACTAGCAAACAGTGATTTTTTCTATTCAGGAAAATTTAAGCTAACTGATAAATTGGCCGATACCGATATGACTATTGGTAAGGCTATTTTATCTCCTACCAGAACGTATGCTCCAGTTCTGGCAGAAATTATTAGAGAATATCGTAATAAAATTTCAGGTATAATTCATTGTACCGGGGGTGGACAAACGAAAGTGATGAAATTTGTAAATCAACTTGAGGTTGTAAAAAACAATTTGTTTCCAACTCCTCCACTTTTCAAAGCCATACAAGAAACTTCAGGAACCTCAAGCAAGGAAATGTTTGAAGTATTTAATATGGGGCATAGAATGGAGATTTATACCAACCTAAAAACCGCCGAAGAAATAATAAAAATTGCAGCAAAATGGGCAATTAAATCCCAAATAATTGGAGAATGTAAAGCCTCATCCAACAGGATATTACAGATTTTACATAATAGTGAAGATATTGTTTGGAGATTTAACTAATTAATACTTTATTCGAAGTCTCAAATTAAAAATAAAAAAAGATGAAAAAATTACTCGTATTAGCAACTATTGTGAGCTTAGCTTTGTTTTCTTGTAAAGAGACAACAGATGAACCCCCTATTGACCAAGGAAGCACTTATCTTGCTTCAACAACTCCAATGAACAGAGTAGCTGTTCTTGAGGATTTTACAGGTGTACGCTGTGGCTATTGCCCTGATGGACATGTCAGAGCTAAAGTTATCGAAGATGCCTTACCAGGTAAATTTATTATAATTGCAACCCATGCAGGTGGATACGCTGCTCCTGCCGCAGGTTGGGCTAACCTTATTTCAACGGGTGGCACTGCAGTTCACAATCAAGCTAATCCAGCTGGATACCCTGCAGGAACTATTAACAGAATGACTTGTCTTAGCCTTGGTGTTAAAGCCATGGATCTTAGCCGTAGCAATATGACAATGGATAGAGGACAGTGGTCAGCTGCTGCAAACAAAGTTGTAACAATGCCTTCACCAGTTAATATTGGTGCAAAAGCTATCTATAATGCATCAACTAAAGAAATTGCCATTACTTACGATTTATATTACACTGCAGATGAAACCGATCCTAATAATGTGAACATCGCTATACTCCAAAGTGGTATTATCACAAAACAGTCTGGTGGAACTCCTGATCCAAATAAATATGATCAAAAGCATGTTCTAAGAGAAATGCCTTTGGGAAGTTGGGGTGAAGTTATTACTACACCTACTACAAAAGGCTCAAGAGTAAAAACTAAAACTTTTTACTATTCAGTACCTGATTTTTATAATGGTTCAGACGCTATCACTGGCGGCGGTGCATCTGTTATAAAAAATATGAATGTTGTTATTTATGTAGCAAGAGGTCAGAAAGATATCATTACTGCTCTTGAAGTTCCGATTAAATAATTAGAAGCTAAATATAATAAAAAAAGGGAGCTAACTAGCTCCCTTTTTTTATTCACTCTAATTGGGTTTTTTTTCCTATTAATTTAATTGAGAAGCTTTATAATATCTATCAGCTTCTAGCAAATTTTACATTAAAATTGGCCCTAATAAGCGTTCGCATTGAGCAACCGTTATATCCTTTCTTTTGGCATAATCTACTACTTGATCTTGGGCAATTCGACCAACGGCAAAGTACTTGCTTTGAGGATGCGCAATATAAAAGCCAGATACGGCTGACGCAGGAAACATTGCATAGCTTTCCGTTAAAGTTATTTCAGTGTTTTCAGTAACATTTAATAAATTGAATAATTTAACTTTTTCAGAATGTTCAGGACACGCAGGATAACCAGGTGCTGGACGAATTCCGCTATACCCTTCTTTAATAAGGTCTTCATTCGATAAATTTTCAGCCTTTGAATAACCCCAATACTCTGTGCGTACCATCTTATGAAGATATTCTGCAAAGGCTTCAGCAAACCTATCCCCTATTGCTTTTACCATAATGCTGTTGTAATCATCATGGTCTTTTTCATATTCTTTGGCTAATTTTTCAATTCCTATACCGGTAGTTACAGCAAATAGACCAATGTAGTCATCCTTTTCCGCTACATAATCAGAAAGACAGATGTTTGGTATACCTGGTCCCATCTGGCGCTGTTGACGTAAAAAATTAAAGGTTTCAACCTCTTCAATTCTACTTTCATCTTTATAAATAATAACATCATCCCCTTTAGAAACTGCTGGAAAGAGTCCAAAAACTGCATTTGCTCTAAAACTTTTTTGGTTAATGAGCGTGTCCATAAGGGTATTGGCATCCTCGAAAAGTCTAGTTGCTTCTTCACCAACAATAGTATCTTTTAAAATATTTGGATACCTACCAGCCAACTCCCAAGTTTGAAAGAATGGAGTCCAGTCAATCAGCTCCCGAATGATGCTAAGATCAAAATCTTTTAAAACTTTTATCCCGACAAATGATGGCTTAGAGACAGGCGGCTGATTCAGAATTAACCTATTATCTCTGGCCTGAGCTAATGTTAAAATATTTTTATCTTGTTGTCTTAAAGCGTGATTTACTGCAAGAACTTTATATTCTTCCCTTATTTTTGAGGCAAAAGCTACTTTGGTTTCCTCACGCAATAAATTTCCTGCAACAGGAACACTTCTGCTGGCATCTAAAACATGAACCATTGGCCCGTCATATTCCGGAGCTACCTTTACTGCGGCATGAATACGAGAAGTTGTTGCTCCTCCTATTATTAAGGGAGTAGTAAAACCTTGTCGTTTCATTTCTTTAGCTACATGTACCATCTCGTCTAAACTCGGGGTAATTAAGCCACTCAAACCTATAATATCTGCATTAATTTCTCTGGCCTTCTGCAATATAGTCTCACAAGATACCATAACTCCCAAATCCACAATTTCATAGTTATTACAGGCCAAAACTACCCCGACTATATTTTTACCAATGTCATGAACATCACCTTTAACTGTAGCAAGCAAAACTCTTCCAGCGCCCCTATCCTCCTTTCTTTCCCCACCAAGCGCAATTTGTCTTTCCTTTTCTTCCAATAAAAAGGGTTCAAGATAAGCCACAGCCTTTTTCATTACCCTAGCACTTTTTACAACCTGTGGCAAAAACATCTTACCAGCACCAAAAAGATCACCAACTACATTCATTCCTGCCATTAAAGGGCCTTCAATCACCAACAATGGTTTTCCAAGTTTAACTCGGGCCTCTTCAGTATCAATATCAATAAAATCAGTTATTCCCTTTACGAGTGCGTGCTTAAGGCGTTCTTCTACATCCGTGCTTCTCCAAACATGTTCTTCCTCTATTTTTTTATCCTTAGCCTTTACAGTTTCGGCATATTCAATCAATCGTTCTGTGGCATCTGCTCTCCTATTAAGTAAAACATCCTCTACTCTTTCGAGCAAATCTTTGGGTATTTCATCATATACTTCTACCATTCCTGCATTCACAATCCCCATATCCATACCAGCTTGAATGGCATGATACAGAAATGCTGAGTGCATTGCTTCACGCACTCTGTCGTTTCCTCTAAAGGAGAAGGAAATATTGCTCACGCCACCGCTTACTTTGGCATAAGGAAGATTTGCCTTTATCCAACGCGTTGCTTTTATGTAATCTAAAGCATAATTATTATGCTCCTCCATACCTGTTGCAACGGTCAAAATATTTGGATCAAAGATGATATCAGTAGCCGGAAACTTTACTTTTTTTGTTAATATCTCGTAACAACGTGTACAAATTTCAATTCGACGTTCGTAGTTGTCTGCCTGGCCTTTTTCATCAAATGCCATTACAACAGCCGCTGCACCGTAGTTTTTCACCAATTTAGCTTGGCGTATAAATTCCTCCTCACCACCCTTTAAACTGATTGAATTTACTATTCCTTTACCTTGTAAACATTGCAAACCTGCTTCGATAATTTCCCACTTTGATGAATCTACCATGACAGGAACCCTGCTAATATCAGGTTCGGCAGCAAGTAGGTTGAGAAATTTCTTCATGGCGGCAACGCCATCCAACATGCCTTCATCCATGTTCACGTCAATCACCTGTGCACCATTTTCAACTTGCTGACGGGCCACGGCAACGGCCTCTTCGTATTTTTCACTAAGAATTAGCTTCGCAAACTGCCTAGAACCAGTTATATTGGTTCGTTCGCCAATATTCATAAAATTTGTTTGGGGGGTAACCACCAGAGGTTCTAAGCCACTGAGTCGTAAATATGAGTGTATGGTTTTCAAATGCGTATTGTTTAATTGATTAATAGGTTTTGTTTAATTTGTTTCAAATTAGATAGTTTCGAATTCAAAAATTTGCTTTTCGAGATTGTTTAATATAAAAAGTATTTCCTCAAGATCTTCAGATAGAACAAGTTTCATGCGTGTTTCCTTGAAATGCGGAAACCCTTTAAAGTAATTGGAGTAATGTCTTCTCATCTCGAGAATTCCAACTTTTGGGTTTTTCCATTTCACGCTTTCTAATAAATGGGTTCTACAGGCCAATACCCTTTCACTTATGGTTGGACCTTGAAGGTGAGTTCTGTTTTTTATAAAATGCTTTATTTCCCTGAATATCCATGGATTGCCAATTGAAGCGCGCCCAATCATCACCCCATCAACGCCATAGCGGTTTCTAAGTTCGAATGCCTTTTCTGGTGTATCTAGGTCACCGTTCCCGAAAATAGGAATATGAATGCGTGGGTTGTTTTTTACTTTGCCAATTAAAGTCCAGTCGGCTTCTCCTTTATATAACTGAACGCGTGTTCTGCCATGAATACTCAGCGCTTTAATGCCAATATCTTGTAACCTTTCAGCTACTTCTTCAATATTTTTGGTAGATTCATCCCAGCCCAAACGTGTTTTTACTGTAACAGGCAAATGAGTACTATCAATTACAGCCTTCGTCATTTCAACCATTTTTGGCACATCTTGCAGTAACGCAGCACCGGCACCCTTGCAGGCCACGGCCTTTACAGGACAACCATAGTTGATATCAATTAAATCAGGATTGGCAAGTGTGGCAATTCGTGCAGCTTCGCTCATGCTTGATATTTCACTTCCAAAGAGTTGAATACCGATTGGACGTTCATATTCAAAAATATCAAGTTTCTTTCGGCTTTTGGCGGCATCACGGATTAGTCCCTCAGAAGAGATAAATTCAGTGTACATTAAATCAGCCCCATTTGCCTTGCAAACAGCTCTGAATGGAGGATCACTAACATCTTCCATTGGTGCCAATAAAAGTGGGAAATCGCCTAGTTGTATGTCTGCTATTTTAACCAATTTTTAAAAAGTCCGCAAAGATAACAAATAACCACAAGCCTTTATAAATGAATTACCGTATTAAAATCAATGTAGTTAAGTTAAGAGAATATTCATTATGAGTCTCGCTTTTCGCGAGACTCATAATTTAGAAAGCCGTCGCTGCGCGTCTCGCGAGTGACATTTCCCCTGGCCTCCGGCCAAAAGAAAGTATTTCAGCCAAAAATATTTCAAATATCACAATACTGAATTTTCTAACAATGTTTATGCTGAAACTCTCCTGATAGCTATCGGGCTAGAGACCATTCTGTTTTAATATCGTTATAAAATAAATCGTATAAACCTGATGTATAGCTATATGTCACGCTACAAAGGCGAAGCAACGGCGAACTTTGGGTGAAATTCCCTTAGGTTGGTCGACTCAATGATTTTGTAGTAATCTTATGAAAATCAAATCTTTTCTACTTAACTTAACGACATTGGTCATAAAATTGCGAAATATCAACTACGAAATTATCTTTCTGTTATTCATCTTTATGTTTCATATTTTTATCTTACGATTATCTAATTTTGCACTCCATGTCAAACTACCCACCATTTCTTAAGGAAGGCGATAAAATAGCAGTGATAGCACCGGCACGAAAAATAAGTTCAGAAGAACTGTCACCTTTTATTGCTTTAGCTAAAAATTTTGGATTTGAAATAGTTTATACCCCCAATCTTTTTGCAACCTCAGATCAATATGGGGGAGATGACAAAACCAGAGCAACTGATTTTCAATATTGGTTGAATAATAACGAAATAAAAGCAATAATATCTGCTAGAGGTGGCTATGGTGCAGCAAGAATAATTGATATGCTTGATTTTTCAACGTTTGCTCTGCACCCAAAATGGCTTATTGGATTTAGTGATTTTACAGTTGTACATAGCCATGTAAATTGTGTTTTAAATATACCTACCCTGCATGCTGCCATGCCGGTTTTTTTGAAACCTGATAGCTTACCTGATGTTGTTAATTCATATAATGCCTTGTTCAACCTTTTAAAGGGAAATATACCTAAATATATTTTGCAGGATGATGTATTTAATAATTCAGGTGATTGCAAAGGAAAACTCATTGGCGGAAATTTATCTGTCATCTACTCAATAATGGGTTCGATTTCAGAACTTGATACAACGGATTCAATTCTCTTTATAGAGGACCTAGATGAATATCTCTACCATGTTGACAGAATGATGGTATGTTTGAAAAGAGCTGGAAAGTTAAAATCCTTAAAAGGTATCATTGTTGGCCACATGAATGACATGCATGATAGCGCAATTCCATTTGGGAAAAGTGTAGAAGAAATTATCAAGGAACACATTTCAGATTTAGGCATACCTCTTTACTTTAATTTTGAAGCCGGTCATCTGCACCTAAACCTACCCTTAATATTTGGAGCGAAGGTAGAAATTAATAATAATTGCCTTATTTTTGACTACTGATATTAGTAAGTGAAAGTTGCCATAAAACAGTTTGCCATTTTTTTTGTAGTTGGTTGCTCAGCAGTAGCTCTAGACTTTGTTGTATATAATTACGTGTTGGATTGGTTATGTCCAGGTTGTGCAGATGATACAACGTTCAAGACTTACTTTTTATACTTTAATAGCGCCGATTTAGCAAAAGCAGTGGGTTTTATGTGTGGCTCGTTTTATACATATTATATGAACAAACGGTTTACGTGGAAGCAAAAAGACAGAAACAATCGCCGTCTTGCTAGATTTTTTGCACTTTACTCCGTTTCATTTATTATGAATATTTTGGGGAATAAATGGGCGCTAAGCTGGCCAGATTTTGTGCCGTATATCAAGCTAAAAGATATTGCTTTCTTATTTGCAACAGGGCTAAGTGTTGTCATTAATTTCTTAGGTCAAAAATTATGGGTATTCAATAGAAACGTATCATTGGTTGCTAAAATAAGAAAATCCATTTCTTCCAAAGCTTAATTATTTGGACTCATCATCTCTTGTATTGCATCTAGGAAGTAATAAAGGAAATAGAGAAATTTACCTTCATAAAGCCTTAGAAGCATTAGAAAATGCATTTTCCAAACCCATCGAAATTTCGCAATTATATCAAACAGCTGCATGGGGTATTGAAAGTCAACAAGATTTTTTAAACATTGCTGCAGTTTACTCAAGCAATTTAGAGCCTAAAAAAATATTACTATTACTCAAAACAATTGAGCGAAAAATCGGTCGAAAACCTAATATCCATTGGAGGGAAAGAGAAATTGATATAGATATAATATTTTACGGAAATAAAGTATTCAAATCTCATGATCTTGAAATTCCACATACATTAATGCACTTACGCAAATTTGTGTTGTTACCCTTAGCTGAAATAATTCCATATTACATTCATCCGGTTTTTAGCAAAAATGTTAAATTGCTTTTAGAAGAATGTAATGACCCTTTGTACGTAAAATTATGGAAGAAGATGTAGAATTATTACCACTATATATTTTGCCAACAATTGGTTATGTGGAAAAGCTAATATCAAATTTGCCATTTCAAATGGCTCTTGGCGAGCGCTATAGAAAGCAGACAGACCGCAGTCGTTTTCAGATTGCCGGCCCCAACAATCTTCAAGTGCTTAGTTTGCCAATCATTCATCCCGGAAATTATGCTGCTATGGCTGAGGTAAAGTTAAATAATAATGAAAACTGGCAGATTAAACATTGGAGAAGTATTGAAACATCTTACAGAAAAGCACCTTTTTTTGAATATTATGCCCATCATTTCGAACCCCTCTTTCAGAAAAAATATGGCCTTTTGGCTGAAATTAGTATTGAAGCAATCTATATTATTTTTAAGATACTGAAATTTGAAAAGCGAATAGTACTCAATTTTTCGAATCAAAGAACAATTTCACCTATCAATGCTGAAGGAAAAATACAATATCAACAGGTATTTATTGAAAGGCACGGCTTTATCCCTGACGTGAGTATTTTGGATTTAATTTTTAATGAAGGCCCAAATGCAATGGAATTTCTGAAACGCATTTAAGACCTTTTAAAATCAATTGTAATCCACTACCCTGCAATCACAAGGTCTAATAATTCGTTTTTTACCATGTCGGTTTATTTTTAGCCAAGGCTTACTTTTCTCAAAGTAAATGACCCAAAGTTGTTTTCCATGTTTATATTTTGTCTGCTTAAGCAATTCATTCTCTTGATTAGACCAAGTCCATAATTTGTGGCGTTGCGTATTTTTAAAATAACCATCAACCTTTATTTTATTTGGGTTTACATAGCTATAACCGCCTGTTTTAGTAGAATCATTTAACGAAGTTTGCGCAAAATTTGAGTTATACAAACTCAATAAAATAATGGTGCAACAAAACCGCAACATGACTTATCGCTTATTAATCAATGATGGATAGACTTACATTTGAAAAGTAAAGTACCAATATTACAGTCCCTGCCAATATTCTGTAATAGCCGAAATATTTGAAACCGTATTTGGTAAGGATTCCAATCATAAAACGGATAGCAATGATTGCTACAACAAAGGCAACAATATTACCAATAGCAAATAGTTTCCATTGTTCTGACGAAACAACTCCGCCATCATTAAAGTAATCATAAAGTGATTTCACGGTAGCGGCGAACATGGTAGGAACAGCAAGAAAAAAAGAAAATTCTGCCGCAACTTTACGCGTAAGTCCTTGGCTCATGCCACCAACAATTGTAGCTGCAGAACGCGAAACTCCGGGAATCATGCTAATGGTTTGGAAAATTCCAATAACCAATGCGTTTTTGTAAGTAGTACTTTCTACTGAATCTTTTTGCCCATTGTTAAATATTTTGTCGATGAATACCAAAATAATTCCACCAATGATAAGTGAAAAAGCAACAACCACAACATCTTCCAAAAGCGCATCAATATATTTTTTAAATAAAAGTCCAAATATTACTGCGGGAATAAAGGCGACAAATATTTTATAATAGAATCCGAGAGAAACGAAAAATCTTTTCCAATACAAGGCAAGTACAGCCATGATGGCACCCAATTGAATACACACCGTAAATAGCTTTACAAAAGGTTCAGACTCAATACCCATTGCAGATGATGCAATAATCATGTGTCCAGTACTACTTACAGGAATATATTCTGTTAGGCCTTCAACAATAGCCAGTATAATGGCCTCAATCAGCCCCATTGGTAGTTTTCTGTTTGTACATAATAGCAACCACTCCAATGATAAAGCCTATAATTACCACAATAGGTGCTACAGTAATTCTTCTATCACTAAAGATATCTTCTTTGCCGCCGTACATTAACAAAAAACCAATTACCACAACAACAAAGGCCAAACCAGTAAGCATATAATTTTGCTTACCAAATACCATATCTACTTTTGTTTTTTCAGTGCCTTTTGTTACTGGCTTACTTTTTTCTATTACTTTTTTTGACATGTTTTTATTAATAAAGATCTTCTATGTTGGAGTATAAATAACGTTTTGTGGACCAATAGGTACAGATGAGTGCAATCAGCATACCTGTTCCAAACAAGGCTACAAATAACGAGGAATAAATTAATATTTCCTCCATTGGATTTTGCTGATCAATCCACTTCATTTGGCCTGAAAAAATAAGTTCATTTACCCATTTTCCAACTACATAAAATGTAAGGGTAAGACATAATGACGAAATAAAAAATCCCCATATTGCTTGAATGGCAGCCTTCTTCATAAATGGTCGAATTATAAAACCTTCGGTAGCACCAACCAATTGCATACTTCTAATTAAGAACCGCTTGCTGTAAATACTTAATCGAATGGTACTATTAATAAGAAAAAACGCAATTATTATGAACAACAAACCGACTCCACCCAATATACTGACTGCTAATTCCTTATTCTTGTTGATATCGTCAATCAGGTTGGTTTGAGAAAGCACCTCAGCAACACCTTCAACCTTATACATTTCTTTTTCAATCTGTCTAAGACTTCTTCGATCACTGAATTCTGCTTTTACTGATAGTTCGATACTTGCAGGGAGTGGATTATATCCCAAAATATCAATAAAATCTTCTTCTAATTCTTTCTTGTAGGCGTATGCTGCTTCCTCACTGCTTAGATAAAAAACTTCTTTTGTATACTCTTTTGACTTCAGAAATTCAGCAACCTTTAAAATTTCTTTTTCATCAGTACCTTGGGCAAAATAAATATTTAAATAAACTTTTTCCTTGAGAGTATCTACAATTTTTTGTCCGGCAAAAAACATCAAACCCGATAAACCGAGCAAATAAAGTATGATTGTTATACTAACCACAGGAGGCCATGAAGATGGATCACGCTTAGAAATTCGGGGGGCAGTAGTATTATAATTACTCATTAAATTCTATCTTCAAAAGAACGATTATTTAAGGAATAATTAATGTCTTTTCCAGAAACAATTTGGTGAAAATTTTCGTTTAATAAATATGTTTCAATTCTGATAAGAATTATTACTTAAAATACCTGATCGATAATTACATTTGAAGTTAAGAATGCATTGAAAAGTTTAACCGTTTTATTTTTTATAATACTCTCTATTGGTGTTAGAGCTTCTCATATTGTCGGGGGTGAAATAACGTATAAGTACATCTCTAAAGCAATGAATGGTAGCGTAACCTACAAAGTAAATTTAAGTCTTTATCTTGATTGTTTGGATGGAACTCCTGGCTCGATTGCCTCAGATGCAAAGAATACCATTAACGTTTTTGATGCCCAAACCAGAGCCTATTTGCCTAGCCTAGGTAAAAATGTTACTAGACAAAATGCAGTCAGAGTTTCTCTTAATACCTATAAATGTTTAAAAAACACACCTACCGTTTGCGTTGATATGTATGTTTATGAGGTTGATATGGTTTTACCAAAACGCTCATCTGGCTATGTTCTTACCTTTGAGCGCTGCTGCAGAAACATTATCATAACAAATATTATTAATCCTGGAACTACAGGTGCAACCTATTGGACAGAAATAAAACCAGAAGCAAACATTGGGGCAAATAGTAGTCCGGTATTTAAATCAAGACCACCGGTATTTTTATGTTTGAATGCTCCGTTTGCTTTCGACCATTCTGCCACAGACGAGGATGGGGATTCACTCGCTTACGAACTATTTACACCCTATTATGGTGCCTCGGCGACCAATAGCCAGCCACCTAGTAGCGGAACTCTTAACTTTCCTAGAGCCACCCGGATTGTAACTTGGAGCAGTTCATTTTCCGAGAGTAACCAAATGGGTGGCAATCCCATTCTTGAAATTGATGAATTAACAGGAAGAATAACAACAACGCCTACATTTACAGGACAATATGTGGTAGGAATCAAAGTAAAAGAGTTTAGAAAAGGCGTTTTAATAGGTGAAACAAAACGGGATTACCAGTTTAACGTAGATAATTGTATTTTTTCAGTTATCTCTGTTTTTTATACCGCAAAAGTTAATTGCACAAATTCCAATGTGTCTTTTACAAATCAAAGTCAGGGAGCCACTAACTACCACTGGGCTTTTGGTGACAGTAAACTTACCAATGATACTTCAAATTTAAAATCTCCAACTTATTCCTATAGCTCTCCAGGTATATATAAAATAACTTTGATTTCTAAATCTTCAGTATGTATTGACACTTTTGATTACTTTGTTACAATCAAAACCAAAATAAATGTGAATCTTGGTAGAGATACAATATTTTGTCAAGATGCGTCCCTTAAATTAGATGCCCAGAATCCTGGCAAACAGTTTTTATGGAGCAACTCGCAAAACACCCAGACCATTACGGTAACTCAAACAGGTAAATATTCGGTTCGCGTGGAAGATTCGCCCTGTGAGGCAAGAGACACTTTGTCTGTAATAATAGACCGAACCAAGTTAGATGCGGGAAATGACACTGCATTTTGTAGCGATAATTTTAATCCCTTTATTTATACCTCACCCAATATTTATAAGGATTATCTATGGAACACTGGCGAAAATACCCCTACCGCTTATATTAAAAACGCCGGAAAGTATTGGTTAACAATTATAAACCAAAATAATTGTAAAAGGACAGATACTATTGAGGTGTTTCATTCAATTCCCCCTTTAATAAATCTCAAGGATACCTTGGTTTGCATAGGATTTCCAGCTTTGTTTGACGTAAAAATACCCTATTATACTTATGAATGGAATACAGGCGAAAATACAAGGCAGATTTCGCCAAAGCAATTAGGATTGTACTTTGTTAATATTACAAACGGGTTTTGCAACAGGTCTGATAGTGCTGTATTAAATAATATAGTTCCGGGCTTGAGGCTTGTTTCAGATACCTCTTTTTGTGGCCCCTTTAAGTATATGGTGCAAACCAATAAGCCTTTCCAAACCTATCTTTGGACAGATGGTTCTGTGCAACGCAATTTTACGGCCAACAAAGAAGGTAGAGTAACAGTAACAGTTAGCACCATTGAAGGATGTATTGATACAGCAGCTTTCAATATTATAAACTATCCGCAACTTTTTGCAGAAATTAAGGGCGATACAAATGCCTGTGCCTCATCTGTTATTGACTTGAAGGCAAACGATAGCATGCTATTCTACAGATGGAATACTGGGCAAACTTCACAATCCATTAAAATTTTAGAAGAGGGTAAATTTTCGGTTATTATTATAGACAAAAACAATTGTACAGACACTGCTTATAAAATGGTTAAGAAAAATCCAAATGCATTTCCAAACGAAATTTATATGCCCAACGCCTTTACCCCTAATGGAGATTTGCTAAATGAGGGATATCCAGATAATAAATTTCATGATATTAGTGCTTTTTATTCACTCAAAATATACAACCGCTGGGGTGAAAAAATATTTGAAGCCTCCGAACCAGGAAAAAATTGGGATGGCTATTCTCTCAATAAGTTAAGTCAAAGTGGTGTCTATATTTACACCCTCTCCTATTTGGGCTGCGATAATACCCTAAGGAACAAAGGGGGCATGTTTTACTTGATTCGATAAAAGATTTTGCGGAATCCTGTCGAGGAATTTCTCATTTACGATTCGAGATTAATTTAAATAGCCAATTTCATTTTTTCATGCTTTTTGGCTGCATAAATCCACAATATTATTCCACCAACAAACATGAATACGGAAATAATCTCGGCTTGAGTTGGATGAAATCCTAAAAGATTATAAGTACTATTGACCCTTATTTTTTCAATGAAGAAACGCTCAGTTCCAGCAAGAATCATATAAAGACCGAATAATGCACCTGCTGGTTTAATTTTTTTGCGAAGCACCCAAAGTATGCCAAATAAGGCAAATGCAGCCAACACTTCATAAAAAGGGGTAGGAAAAACCGGAAGTTGTAAATAAGGTGTTTCAAGAAAATCACATGGCATACTCCCACCTGTTGGGTCACACTCATGAGCGACGTTATTTGGATAATTATATGCCCAAAACCAATCAGGCATAAAACTTAACCACGAAGGTTTTGGAGAAGTATTGACAACTCCCCAATCACCATCGCCACTAAAATGGCATCCCATTCGTCCTACGGCATAAGCAATCATCATACCCGGTCCACCAACATCCAACATATTTTTTCTTCCAATTCCATGTTTTTTTGCAACCCACATAACACCTGCACCACCAAAAATTAAACCACCAAAAAAAGTCAGTCCACTTGGTGAAGTTAAATTATCAATTGGGTGAGCTACAAAATCTTCCCAATATTCTAACCAATGAAAAACCTTAGCACCAATAATTCCTGAAATTGCAGCTACTACGGTTACATAACCCATTTGCTGCCAAGGATGAACAAGGACATCTTTTTCTTCAGGCACCTCTAAACGCTGACTTATATCTTCTCTATATTTAAGATAAAACATAAGTGCAGCTAACAATATTCCTATTATCCAATTGCCTTGGGTAGAAAAAATATAGGTTTGAGGGCCGCCTTGTAACACTGAACTGTCAAGAAACATTGGTACTATTTTATACCCAAAAACAAATCCTATCAATGTGTTTACAACATAATCAGACTTCGGGACAGGGTAACCAACTTTCACTCTTTTTAGGGTAGGTAGAAGCAAACCTTCCTTTTCCTTGCGTTTAAGTTCGAGCGTCATCACATAGTTAGCAACTAGAAAGCCAAGGGCTACAAAAAAACCAAAGGTATTGGCCACTTGTAAAAAGGGTAAATTAAGGCTGAAAAGGTCTTTAAAGGCGTCGTAAAGGGTTGGGTACATTCGTTCGTTTTTATAAATTAAAATTAGCTTTTGCGTTGAGTCAGTTTATCTTTCCTAAACGCACAAAAATATTGAAAGAAACTGGCTTGAGAGGTATATTTCCAAAAGCTGCAATTAATACTTTTTCAATCAAATGTAGACGGCGTCGTCCATTTATTTTAGAATACTTGGCTACGGCACTCCAAGATAGTATATAAACAAGAATTTTATTAAGGCTGCAATCAGGCTTTATCTTGAATGATGGAACGAAAATTTCATTGAAAGGGAAAAATAAGCTTTGATATGATTCATCCACTAATTTTCGTTCCGCACTCCAATATTGACCAATAATATTATGGTAAAAGTGATTAATTACATTCTCTACTTCTTGACTAATTTTTACCAAATTATAACCCGAAAAGGCAACAATGGTTTCAGGTTTAGAAACACGTTTTATTTCCTCAAAAAAGGCAAATAAGCAAAACCAGTTTACAGCCTGTACAACAGTTATCAAATCGAAGCTCAAGATTTTAAAATTTGTTTTTTCAGCCCGTTTAGAAAAATTATCCTTTACGGTTTGCAATTCCATATTTTAATGATTAAGGCAAGCGATTAATTCAACGGGAATTACATTCATATTCTCATTTATTTCTAACAATATTACTTCCACTAATTCATTCACAAGCAAGGGATCGTATTGGGTTTCCACTTTAATGTAGTTTTCAGTAAAACCATACATTAGGCCTTGGTCTTGTTCTGCCTCATAAAGCACCGTACAAGTTTTCCCCAAATTTTCACTGTAAAATTTTTGGCGTTTCTTTTCGCTTAAAATTCTTAGCATTTTGGCTCTCTCTATGCGGGTTTTAACTGGAACTATTCCATCCAATTTTTTGGCCGTCGTATTAGGTCTTTCACTGTAAGGAAAGACGTGTAAATAACTCACATCCAAATTGTTGATAAAATTATAGGTCTCTAAAAAAGCTTCCTCTGTTTCTCCTGGAAAACCAACAATTACATCCACTCCAATGCAGCAATTCGGCATCAATCTTTTAATATTTTCAATGCGGTTTTTATACAAAACACGTTTGTACTTTCTGCGCATTGCTTTAAGAATTTCATCCGACCCACTTTGCAATGGAATATGAAAATGTGGCACAAACTTTTTACTTTTTGAGACAAAGCTAATAATCTCGTCAGTGAGCAAATTTGGCTCAATGCTTGAAATCCGAAATCTTTCAATACCTTTAACGTCATCGAGTGCTTTAACAAGATCAAAAAACGTTTCATTATTTCCTACTCCGAAATCGCCTAGATTTACACCCGTAAGCACCACTTCTTTAACGCCGGTAAGAGCTACTTCTTCGGCTACTTTAATCGTTTGAACAACCGTTTGACTTCTGCTTTTCCCCCTTGCAAGTGGAATGGTGCAAAAGGAACAGAAATAATCACAACCATCTTGAACCTTCATAAAGGATCGGGTTCGTTCTCCCATTGAAAACCCAGGAACAAATATATTGGTTTCTTTTATATTTTTGTTTAAGACCAGCGTTTCATCACTTTGTGCCAAATGTACTAGATTTTCCGCCAGATTAAATTTTTCTGCGGCACCCAAAACCATGTTCACACCAGGAATATTGGCAATTTCCTGGGGTTTAAGTTGTGCAAAACAACCTATCACCACAATTTTGGCATCGGCATTATACTTCAGGGCTTCCTTTACCACTTTCCTGCATTTCTTATCGGCATGGTCAGTAACGGAACATGTATTAATCACATACACATCAGCACCCTCTTGAAAGTCCTTCTTTACAAAGCCATGGGATTCCATTTGTCTTGTAATAGTGGAGGTTTCGGAGAAATTCAGTTTACAACCTAATGTATAAAAGGCTATTGATTGGGGCATTGGCGCAAAGATAAGATATTATAATGGCTAATGGCTAGCAACGAATGACTTATTGCTAATATCTAAATGTCTAATATCTAACCGTCTAATAACTAAATGTCTAATATCTAAATGTCCAATATCTAACCGTCTAATATCTAACCGTCTAATAACTAAATGTCTAGTATCTAAATGTCCAATATCTAACCGTCTAATATCTAAAAGTCTAATATCTAATATCTAACCGTCCAATATCTAACCGTCTAATATCTAAATGCCTAAAACTGTGGTCCAAGGAAGAACTGAATGAGATAACCCTTTTGCTTTATAGTTTGATTATTTGGTGCATTGTCAAACTTCCATCCACAATCCAAGCCTAACAGACCAAACATTGGCAAGAAAAACCGAACACCTACACCGGCGGTACGGTATAATTTAAATGGATTGTAATCCTTAATTGAGTAAAAGGCATTTCCACCCTCAATAAAAGTATGTAAATACACCGTAGCTGAAGGATTGGTGCTTATTGGATACCGAAGTTCCATGGTATATTTATTGAAATTTACGGCCCCATTTCCAAAAGTATATTGATCATAGCCTCTTTGTGAAATAACTTCTGAGCCATATAGATTCCACCCAACTAAACCTGTTCCGCCAAGCTTAAATCTTTCGAAGGGTGAGTAACCCACATCTTTGTTGTAAAAATTAAGAAAACCAAACTTGAATGATGTAGCAAGTACCAATTTCCCAACAATTTTGTGAAACCAAATGGCTTCAATTTTCCACTTATAATATTCCAAAAACTTATATTTTTCTTGAGCATTGATTCTACTGTAATCTTTGCCATTCAACAAAGAATAAGGTGGTGTTAATTGGGTGGTCATGGTAAAGGTTGAACCATCCGTTGGATAGATAGGCTGATCTGTTGAGTTTCTGGAAATAACATTCTGGAAATTAATATTATTGGCATAGCCCTCCACGAATCCTAAACCTATAGACCCTCCTATTCCAAAAAAGCCATTATCTTTAAACCTATATCTTTGAAAATTTACACTGTTACTCATGGTAAAGTAGTCATCAGGCCATTTTAAAAACTTACCTAGAGACAGTGTAATACCGGTTGTTTTGAGATACTGGTATCTTGTGTCTCTTGAATTTTGAACAATACCGTTAATCTGAATATTGGTTTGTACGGCATGATTGATACTGAATGAAAAAGAATTAGGTTTTTTACCTCCTAACCAAGGTTCACTAAATGAAAATGTGTAATTACGATAACCCGGCCCATTGCTTTGAACCCTTACCGAAACACGCTGTCCATCACCAGCAGGCAATGGATCCCAAGCTCCTTTGGTAAACATGCGCTTGGTAGAAAAGTTATTTAAACTGAGACCGAGGGTACCGATAAATCCGCCTATACCACCCCATCCACCTGAGGCTTCAATTTGGTCAGAAGGTTTTTCAACCACCTTGTATTCAATATCAACGGTTCCGCTTTGAGGATTAGGAATTGGGTTTACTCCCAGTTTTTCTGGATCAAAATAGTTAAGTTGTGATAACTCACGAATAGAACGCTGAATATTTGCCCTACTGAATTTATCACCAGGAACTGTGCGCAATTGACGAAGAATTACATGGTCGCTCGTTTTGTCGTTGCCAGTTACAATTACGCGATTAATAGTGGCCTGTTTGCCTTCATAAATTCGTATTTCTAAATCTATGGAGTCATTTTCAACATTAACTTCAACAGGGTTCAGATTGAAAAATAAATAACCGTCATCCATATAAAGACTTGAAACATCAAATCCTGCCTGGTTCATAAAAAGCCGGCTATCTAATTTATTCTGACTGTAGATTTCTCCTTTTTTAATGCCAAGAATTCGGCTTAATTCAGCATTTGAATATTTTGTATTGCCAATAAAAGTGATATGTCTGAAGTAATATTGTTTCCCTTCATTCACCCTTATAAGTATATTTACAAGGTTTGGTTCAATTTGATAGATGGAATCTTTTTCAATTTTGGCATCTCGGAAACCCATATTGGTATAGGTTTCTAAAATTTTAACCTTTTGTTCCTGATATACTTCGTCAATAAATTTTGATGAAGCAGTTACATTTATTTTATTTTTCTTTTGTTTTGGTTTTTTCATAGCAGATAAAAGCTTTTGATCACTTGCTTCTTCATTGCCCTCAATGGTGATCTCATATACTTTTACTCTTTGTCCTTTATCCACATTAACACGCATTATTTGTCTGCCAGGTTTATCCTTATCCGGATCTGTTTTAACTGTAACAACAACATTATAGTATCCTTTTTTATAAAAATAAGCCTTAATTTTATTTTGGGTTTTGTTGTATAGATTTTCGGTAATTATCTGATCAGCCTCAAGGTCTAACTCTTCTTTTACATTTTTTGTGTCAGTTTTCCCAAGACCCTTAATAGAGTATTTGGATAAGCGTGGTCTTTCTTGAAGTTGGATATGCAGAAAAATACGATTATTTACAATGCTATCTGCAAAAATTTTAACATTTGAAAACAATTCTTGAGACCATAAAATTTCAACTGCCTTACGCAATTCTTCACCTGGTACACTAATTATCTGTCCTCTCGAGAGTCCGGTAATCAGAATTAGAACATTTTTATCCATAAACTGAGTTCCTTCTAGCGTAATTCCTCCTATTTCATACTTAGTTGGAGTTAAATAATTCAAACTAATAATGTTAGAGTCTATGCTTTGAGAGTTTACATTTTTATAAAAAAATAAAATTGCTAAAACCACAAGGCAGACATACCTTGATAAATCGACCGGTGAGGTACTATGCTGAAACTTGTTCGCTTGTTTTTCCAAATCGTCGTTCGCGGTTTTGATAGTCAAAAATAGCCTGATATAAATGTTCCTTACGGAAGTCGGGCCAAAGCACTTCTGTAAAATAAAATTCGCTGTAAGCCAACTCCCATAAAAGAAAATTGCTTAAACGAAACTCACCGCTTGTTCTTATCATAAGTTCAGGATGAGGAAATGCGCCTGTGGTGAGTGATGAATTAAAAAACTCTTCATCAATTGCATCAACATTAAGTTCATTATTTTTAACATGTTGTGCTATTTTTTTTACTGAGTTTACGATATCCCATTTGGAACTGTAATTTAATGCTAGAATGAGTGTTGTTCTTGTACAGTTCTTAGTATTTTCTATTGCTTCATCCAGTTCTGCAATGCAGTTCTTAGGCAATTGAGAGATGTCGCCAATAGCTTGTAATCTGATATTGTTCTTTAATAAAGTTGGCGTTTCCTTTTTAATTGTTTTTACGAGCAGAGACATCAATGCATTAACTTCACTTTGAGGCCTATTCCAGTTTTCGGTACTAAATGCGTACAGGGTGAGATAACTCACTCCAAGTTCTGCGCAACCTTCGCAGGCTTCACGAACAGCCTTAACGCCATTTTCGTGTCCAAATACCCGTAAGAGTCCTTTTTTCTTTGCCCATCTTCCATTTCCATCCATTATTATGGCAATATGTTTGGGCAACTTGTTTATGTCAACCTTTTCTAATAATCCCATATCACAGGAGGTTTATTTGGCCAGCACACAATTGGCGTAAACCGGTAAGAAAATGAGAACATTGAAAACATATACCAATCCTTCAACCCCGGATCGCCTCTCATATCTCCTTTTGAACTCAGTGGGGAAGAAACTCCTTCCACCTCAGCAGATCTGTCAGAAAGCAGTGCTGATGCACTTCCATAGGTTTTGGCTTGAACTTTTAAATCGGGATAAGTTTTACTTACATCGTCCAAATAATCGGTAAATGTTCTTCGGTAAACGACCTCAAAACCAAAGGTTATATTACTATTTATGGCCCATTTCAATCCCATACCAAATGGAATTGATAGCTGCCAAAGCTTATACATTTTACTTTGTGCTTCTGTTCGTAAACTTCGTAATTCGAATTCATCGCCATTATACTCTGCTTTTGGATTAAAATGAAAGGCCCCAAGCCCAACTTCAAAATAGGGTGTAAAATTTTCAGTTCTAACTCTGGCACCGAAGGGTTTGAAGTTGTACTCTATCATGGTTGAAACTTCTGTAATATTAGATTTGAAACTAAGATTGCGGCTCATGTTTTCCTTAAAATTTTTATCATCACCGCTTATTGTACCAATTTGCAATGCTGGTTTTAGAGAAAAATATTTACCAAGATTATATCTAAAAAATACGCCACCGGCAATATGGGTTTCTTTTAAAACAATATTTCTTGCTAAGTCACCATTGTAATTAGAGGCACCCAGCATTCCACCCAGTTCCCATTTCTGTGCAACTGCAAAAAATTCTGTAAATAACAGGATTGATAATGCAAAGACTTTGATAATGCTTTTATGCATGTTTTTACTTATACGACCACTTATAAACAATAGTTACACTCTATTATTATTAGGGGTGCAAAAATATTAAAAAAAGCGTGTATTAAAATGGTTAATTATTAGAATTGAAAGCATTTTACCTTACTGGTAACTAAACGATAGGTAAGGCTTACACCAAAAATTGAATATCTATCTTTATTACTCGAATTTCCTCTTGCAGAACCGGTTTCATGCTGCAATGGTCCAGGATCAGCCATGGCAGAGGCCATAGGAGTATATTGACTTTCAATGTAAAATGGCTCAGCATACTTTCCACTTACATCATCCAAATGGTCAGTAAAGGTAATTCTTACGGCATATTCTAATGCTATCATCCAACTGCGACTCATGTAACACTTTAAGCCTAAACCAACAGGAACAGCTAACTGGGTTAAACTATATCTTTTTAAATCGTTGTATTCAGCTGTTTGTTGCCCTTCTGTACTTAGATTTTGAAGGTTAACCCATTCACCATCTCGACCGGCAAGGGTAGTGTAACCATTGGTTGGTGTGTTATGCCAACTATTTACATCATAGTGAAATTGCGCTGTTGGGTTGTATTTAAAAACTGCAAGTCCGGTTGTAATGTATGGCACAAAGCCTTTTTGAGCCTTACGGTCTAACAAACGTAGATTGATATCGACCCCTGTGCTAAAATCCCAAAGAACACTTTCGAAATGCAAATTACGAAGCTGATTTTCAGGCTTGTCGGAATACCAATTATCGTAGCCGCTTATTTTACCTCTGGTAGCAGAAATTTTAAAGGTTGCCCTCTGACCAACATTATACCGTGTAAGTAAACCCGGAGCAAAATGAGTTCCCTGAGTTTCAAAGAATTTAAAATTGGTTAACTCGCCTGTATAATTGCTTCCTCCAAGAAAGATGCCAAGATCAAGAGAGTTTTCACGCATCCATCTTTGAGAATGAGCATTGTACGATACAAAAAAGAGTGATGTTATAAATATGGCCTTTCGGATAGTCATTTTTATGTTTTTATAAAAGAGATGCAATTAACAGTTTTTTTGTTTAGAAAACGAAATTATAAGGTTTTTATTTTGTAAGTTTTATGTTTGATGGGGTTCAAAATCACACTTATGCTTCAACAATTATCTAGATTTAAATCGCAGCGGGCTGTTATTTTTATCGAGGAATTGCAAAACAGAAGTTTTTTTAACAAATTTTCAGCTTGAAACGACTCGAAATTTAAAGGATAAGCAAAACAAAAGTTTGACATTTTTAATATTATGGCAATTTAACTGCCAATATCAATAGCTGTTTAAGATTAATCCGTTTATTCACTTAAATTCGCACCTCAAAAAAAAGAAACATGAAAAGACTTTGTGTAATTACACTTTTTACCATTATCACCTGTGCCGCCATGGCACAAACAAAGGGACAACAAATTTTTACTTTTGGTTCCGATACCGTCTTTCGATCAGAATTTGAAAGGGTTTACAGCAAAAACAATGACGTTAAAACTAAAAAACCAACAGAAAAGGAGATAAAGGAATACCTTGATCTTTATGTAAAATTTAAAATCAAAGTTAAAGAAGCCTACGCTAGACAAATGGACACCAATGATGCCTTTATTAAGGAATTGGCAGGCTATCGTAAACAGTTGGCTCAGCCTTATCTTGTCGATAATCAAGTAACAGATCAATTGATTTTAGAAGCTTATAATAGAATGCTGGAGGAAGTGAATGTTAGTCATATTCTTATTTTATGCTCTAAGGACGACTTGCCTAAAGACACCTTGATTGCATTCAATAAAGTGAATGGCATTCGAAAGCAGATCATGGATAACAAAATTTCTTTCGATTCAGCGGCAAAAAACATGTCTGAAGATCCTTCCGCTAAATCAAATAATGGACTATTGGGCTATTTTTCTGCATTTCAAATGATTTATCCATTTGAAAACACGGCCTACAACACGCAGAAAGGCATCATTTCAAAATCATTTCGTACCCAGTTTGGTTACCACATCTTAAGAGTAAACGACAGAAGACAAAGTCAGGGTGAGCTAAAGGTAGCCCATATCATGGTACGTTTTAACAATGAATCAGAGGTTGCTGCTGCAAGAGAGAAAATTGATGCAATTTATAAAAAATTAACAGCTGGTGAAAAGTTCGATGATTTGGTAAAACAATACAGTGAAGATTATAGCACTAAGGCTAATAATGGTGAGATGAACTGGTTTAAAAGTACAAGTCAGCTTCCAAATGATTTTAAAGAAACCGCCTTCGCACTAAAAAATGTAGGCGATTATTCGCTTCCTGTTAAAACCGAATTCGGTTGGCATATTATTAAAAAGGTTGAACAAAAAGGAATTCCATCGCTAGCAGAACAAAAGGAAACTTTAAAATACAAAGTAAGCCGTGATGAAAGATCGCAAATGAGCAGCAAAGTTGTTTTGGAAAGATTGAAGAAAGACAATAAATTTACCCAAAACGGAAAAGAACTTACTAAATATACTTCTACTGTAGATACTTCCTTACTTAGAGGCACTTGGGTTGCCGGCGGTAACTCAAAAACAAATACAGTGCTATTTACAATTGCCAATCAAAAATACACATTTACAGATTTTAGTAATTTTATTATTGATTTTCAAACACCGAAAAAATCGGGCAAGGTTGATGTGGTTGTAAAAGAATTATATGATACTTACACAGAGAAGATGAATTTTGCTTATGAGGAAGATCATTTGGAAGAAAAATATATAGATTTTAAATACCTCATGCAAGAATATCGTGATGGTATTTTACTATTTGAACTAACCGATAAAATGGTTTGGAGCAAATCGGTAGAGGATACCATTGGCTTAAAAGCATTTTATAATGACAACAAAACAAAGTATATGTGGAAAGAAAGAGTTGACGCAGCCATTTATGATTGCAGTAATGCCAAGGTAGCCAAAGCTGTCAAAAAATTACTTAACAAAAACCTTCCTGATACATCTATGTATAAAAAAATAAATGCTTCTGATCCATTGGCACTATCCATTACTAGAGGTAAGTTTGAAAAAGGTCAGAATGAAACCATAGATAAAATAACATGGAAAGAAGGGATAACAGATATTCCTCAGGAAGGGACAAAGGCCAAGTTTGTAAAAATTAATCAAGTTTTGCCACCAGCACCAAAGGAACTCAAAGATATTATGGGAATTGCGACCTCTGATTACCAAACTTATCTTGAAGAAAATTGGATAAAAGAACTGAAGGCAAAATATCCAATTGTTTTAAATGAGGCAGGAATTGAAACCCTGTTTAAATAGTAAAGAGTTAATATCGATTATACAAAAAATACAGTTCAATTTCCTTTTAAATCGCATTGTACTATTATTTTGTTAAATCGGCATTGACAATTATAAATTTATTAAATATCAATAGGCTATCTAATAAATACAATTGGTATAACTTAATTTTTCGGATTGCTTAACATGTGGTCAATTAAAATTAAGGATTTTGTTTTCGGTTATTAAATGCTGACTTCGTTTGTTATCAAAAAGCACAATAAATATTATTAGAACTTACTTGATCATCATGTCTGTTGTGTTCTTTTTTTGCGCTTCTTGTAAAAATTCAGTAGAGAATTCTGATGGAATCATTGTTGCAAAAGCATTTGATAAAACGTTACTAAAAACTGAAGTAAATGCATTATTTGGACCATCCATGTCAAAACAAGATAGCTTCCTTATTGCCAGAGGTTATATCGAAAGCTGGGTTCAGAAACAAGTTATGTTACACTATGGCTCAAAATCTGATTTAGTTTCTTCTGAAGAAATCAACAGAAAAGTTGAAGATTTCAGGGAAGACCTATTAACATTTGAATACCGCAAAAAATTACTTTCAGAGAAATTAGATACCAATATTACATTTCAGGAAACTAAAGCCTATTATTTGGAACATCCTGAAAATTTTGAATTGAAACAAAACATCATTCGAATCGTATTTATAAAGATGCCAGTTAATTTAGAAGATAAAAATAAATTTTGGAGCAAGTTCGGAAAAGCAGATTCTGAGGAACTTACCGATATGGCAGTAACAGCTTTAAAGAATGGTGGCAATGCCTATCTCGAAAAGGAAACTTGGTTGGCCTTTGATGATATTTTGAAAGTGATCCCTATCAATACATACAATCAGGAAAACTTCATTAATAACAACAGATTGTTTAAAATTGAAGAAAAAGACTTTGTATGGTATGTAAATATTTTGGAATTTAGAATTAAAGATAATATTTCACCCTTTGAATTCGTAGAAGGTAATGTGCATGAAATATTGTTGAACAAAAGAAAAGTAGAGTTCTTGGAAAAATTGGAAAATAAAATGGTTCAAAAAGCAAGGAGTGAAGACCAAATAAAGGTATATTTACCTCAATATGATTAGTGAAATGATAATTAAAAGAGAGAATTTATTCAGGCTGTTTTCAATAGTACTCCTCATCATTGTATTTAATAAATTGTCAAATGCACAGCCACGTCAGGTTTTGGAGGAGGTTGTAGCGGTAGTTGGTGAAAACATCATTCTCAAATCAGAGTGGGAAGCAGAATATTTGCAGGTGAAAGATCAATACACAAATTTTAAAGGCGACCTGAGATGCGAAATTTTGAATCAATTGGTTCTTCAAAAATTAATGCTTTGCAAGGCCGAACTTGATAGTATTGTTATAAGTGATGAACAAGTTGATTTTGAAATGGATAGAAAAATTCGATATTTCGTTTCACAGATTGGGGATGAACAGCGTTTGGAAGCCTATCTTGGAAAATCAATTTTGCAATATAAGGAGGAGATGAAAGTGCGAATCAAGCAACAAATGCAGACACAAGAAGTTCAGAAAAAGTTGATGGATGCGGTGAAGGTAACACCTACAGAGGTAAAATACTATTTTGATGACATTCCAAAGGACAGTCTTCCTTTGTTTGGTGCAGAGGTAGAATTGGGACAGATAGTAATGATTCCTAAACCCAATCAGCTTGCAAAAGATTACGCCTATTCAACGTTAAAAAAATACCGAGATGACATTATATCAGGTAAGCGAGATTTTGAATTAACTGCAAAAAGTTTTAGTGATGATAAAGGGTCTGCCTTAAATGGCGGTGAATTAGGTTTTTTTAAAAGAGGTGATATGGTTCCTTCTTTCGAGGCAATGGCTTTTAGATTAAAACCAGATTCGATTTCTCCCATTGTAGAATCACCCTTTGGATTTCATATTCTAAAATTGATTGATCGCAAAGGTGAGCGAATAAATGTTAGACATATCCTCCTAAAGGCTACGGTAGTTACACGTGATTTATCAGAAGCTGAAAAGCTATTAAAAAGTGTGGTTATAAAAATTAAATCAGATTCGATGACATTTTGCCAAGCCGTAGCAAAATATAGTGAAGATGAAAACACGAAATCTAATTGTGGATTTTTTACTGATCCAAATGTGGGCGCCAATAAAGTTGAAATTGAGTTGCTCGATCCTGATGTGGTTTTACAAATTCAAAAAATGAAAGCAGGAGATTTTTCAGTTCCTACACCAATTCAGGCACCGGATGGCTCATCAGCTTTTAGGGTGTTATATTTAAAATCTGAATCTAAGCCTCACAGGGCAAATATGAAAGACGATTATCAAAAGATACAAGCATTCGCACTTGAACAAAAAAAGCAGAAATCTATGGAAGAGTGGGCGAAAAAATTTAGTAAAAATGTTTATATTCACATTGAACCAATTTATATAAATTGTGAAGAAATGAAACGTTGGATAAAAAATAATTAGTAATAATAGATAGCAATAATAATTAAATTAAATGATTGAATATAAAAACGAAGTGGAAGCTGCTGAGGCCTTTAAGGATCTAATTAAAAAATTGAAAATTGAAATAGGGAAAGTTATAATTGGTCAACACGACGTTGTTGATGGAGTTCTCACAGCAATATTTTGCAAAGGACATAGCTTACTTGTGGGTGTTCCAGGACTTGCAAAAACACTTCTTGTAAAGACAATTTCGGAGTCTCTCGATTTAAGTTTCAACAGAATACAATTTACGCCAGATCTTATGCCAGGTGATATTACAGGCTCTGAAATTTTAGATGATCAGAAAAATTTCAGATTTTCAAAAGGTCCCTTATTCGCAAATATCATCTTGGCAGACGAGATTAACCGAACTCCTCCAAAAACGCAAGCTGCCTTGCTAGAAGCCATGCAAGAAAAAACCGTTACAGTTGGCGGTAAGAATCATTTACTTCCAAACCCATTCTTTGTATTGGCTACTCAAAATCCAATTGAACAAGAAGGAACTTACCCTTTACCTGAGGCACAGTTAGACAGATTTATGTTTAATCTCTTTCTAGATTATCCAACCTTTGAAGAGGAGGTTATGGTAGTGAAAAATACCACAAGTCAATTTCACTCATCACCGTCAAAAGTTTTTGGTGTAGATGAAATTTTATATTTCCAAGATTTAGTAAGAAAGGTTCCAGTTGCAGATAACGTTTACGAATACGCGGTTAATTTAGTAAGTAAAACGCGCCCTAATACAGGAAATGCAACGACCGATGTTAATAAATATGTGAGTTATGGTGCAGGTCCAAGGGCAAGCCAATACCTTATTATGGGAGCAAAATGTAATGCTTTAATGTCTGGAAAATATTCTCCTGACATTGAAAATATACAGGCAATTGCAGAATCGGTTTTACGTCATAGGGTTTTGAAAAACTACAAAGCGGAGGCTGAAGGAATAAGCGTTGGCGATATTATCAAGAAGTTGTATTAATAAAATTGGATATTTATATTTAGGTTAGGGATTTTAAATAATCGCTATTATTTTATGTTCGCTTCAGGAAATATGTAATTGACATATCTCCAGCTTAATATTTGTTTTTTTCAGACTAATTCATCGCCAAAAAGATTAGAGAAACAGGTTTCAATAAACTTTTAACAAACCCAATATTGGATTAGAATTTAAAACATTTTACCAAGAAATATTCAGTATTATACCACTTTAAATAGCTATCTATTCTAATAATTAAAAGTCTAACAAATCGGTAAAAGACTTTCTTAGTTTTTAATAAACTTGGTATAAACTACTTTGCTTGAACTTTCGGCTCTTATTGAATAAAGACCTGCAGTTAATTGCGAAATATCAATATTGTGATTCAATCCACTTACCTCTTCATTCATCACTAATCTTCCTTCAGCTGAAACAATGCTGATTGTATAGGGTTCAGTTGAGCCGAATTGAATATTTAAAGTTGATGTGGCAGGATTAGGAGTAACTTTGAGTTGCTCAATGTTCAAAAATATCATAAAACCGCTTTGACAGGTGGCTCTATATTCCCCTATTACAAATACAGAACGATTAAGAGGATCAAAAAATTTAACTTGAACGGTACCTTGACCTTTAATATCTTTAGGATAAAAATGGGTTGATGTAGTACATGAATCACCTATACCAATGAAAAATTCAGAGGAATCCACTTCAACAGAACGACAAAGTTCACAATCGCAATAGGCGGATGTCCACCCTGTTGTTAAGGTGTTTTTGATTCGAACAAATTTTAGAGTTGAGGAAGAAAACTTATTAACAAAAGTGCTTCTCCCTATAATTTCATCTTCTGAGCAGAGATCTTCTGCTATAACGAGGGCTGGACGGAAGACAGATTGCGAATAGGAAGAAAAAGTAAATAAAATAGCTAAAATGGTAAATATTCTTTTCATTTCACAAACATACTTAATTTCTTCAATATGAAGATAATTGAATATGTTAAAATTACATAGAACTAAGATAATAGGCAACGTTTTATTAGAACGTTACGTCTATACTCTGTATAATTGATTAACTTTGAAGCATTAATAAAGTATTGATAAAGCCTATTAAGACTTTTCTTTTGGTATTTTTTGCAGTAATTACCATTACTGCCAACTCTCAATTAATTGTTGGCGTTGCAGATAAATATATTTTAGTTACCAATGTGTTAGTAGGTGATGGCATCGTCACGAAAAATATAGATTTTATTGGCTATAACCGCTCCGCCGGTTTTTTCGAAAATGGTTCCGCTACCATTCTTAAAATGGATAAGGGTGTAATTCTGAGCACAGGGCTGGCAGTTGGAGCTAAAGGGCCGAATGATGCCGGTGACAAGACAACGTCCGAATTGGGTTCAAATTCCCCCGGAAGCGATCTTCTTGATACCTATGCATCGAATAAAACATACAATGCAGCGGTACTTCAATTTGACTTTATACCTCAAACTGATGAAATTGTTTTCAATTATATATTTGCTTCTGAAGAATATATCGAATATGTGGATAAAGGAGTTAGTGATATTTTTGGATTCTTTATCAGCGGACCTGGAATTGTTGGAGAACAAAATGTTGCCTTGGTGCCGGGAACAGCGCTTCCTGTTAGTATTGATAATCTTAATAATAAGAAAAACTCAGCTTTTTTTAAACTTAATACGTTCAATGAGAAAACCCTACAAGCCGATGGTTTTACAACAAGATTAACAGCAAATCTGAAATTGATTCCATGTCAAACCTATACCATAAAACTCGCTATTGCTGATGTTGGCGACAATAAACTAGATTCTTATGTTTTTCTTGAATCAGGAAGTTTTAAACACAAAACCCTAATTGGTCGGGATACCTTTATTTGTATGGAGGGTTTTGATATTGAACTTGATGCTGGAAATCCAAGTCGGCGCGTGTTATGGAGCACGGGGGATACCTCTCATAAAATTAAGGTTTCAACTTTTGGCGAATATTGGGTGGAAATATTCACGGATTGCGGAAGTTTTAAGGATTATAAAAAAATTCTTCCAGGTGTGCAACCAATATCTCTTGGAAAAGACACACTGTATTGCGGTGATTCCTTTTCAAGAAGAATTGAAGTCCTTAACAGAAAATTTGAAAATTATTTATGGTCAGATGGCTCAACCAATGAATTTTTAATTGCAAAAAAGCCAGGTCAATACTGGCTCGAAATCACGAATGATGGATGCAAAAAACGTGATACAGTCAATATTGAACTTGAAGCATTGCCAATAGTTAACCTTGGAACGGACACTATTATTTGCGGAAAGGTCAATATAGTTTTGGGCTCCAAGGAGATAGCACTTAAGTATTTATGGAGCACTGGTGATACTGATAGTAGAATACTCGTTACCAAGCCTGATAAATACTGGTTGAAGGTTTCAGGCAAAACGTGTAAAAACCAAGATACAATTATCATTCAAATCCGAAACAAACTTACCATAGAATTAGGCCCTCCTATTGAACTTTGTGCGAATGACACCTTTAGATTAAGAACTAGAATTAATGATACATTAAATTATAGCACCGTTTGGAATACAGGAGAAACGAGCTCTGCCATTTTTCTAACCATGACTGGTACATACAGCGTAGTTATTCGAGACAAACTGTGCAATTTTGTTGTATCAGACTCTATAAAGGTTAAACTCTATAATGGTGAAGGAAATATATATGTTCCAAATGCATTTACCCCCAATGGAGATGGATTGAATGAAATCTTTAAACCAATCTCAGATGTATCGAGCTATAATTATTATCGTTTCTTAGTTTTTAACAGATGGGGAGAGAAACTTTTTGATACTGATGATTCAAATTCAGGTTGGGATGGAACCTTTGGCGGGAAAATCTGCCTCCATGATGTATATATGTGGACTCTCAATGTAAAATCGAACTGCTCAAATGGAGAAAATAATTTCAATAAAGGGATTGTTCATTTGATAAGGTAGTTTTAAAGGTAAAGGTTCGAAACTAATCATTTTATAAACACCTCATATTCTATAGTAATTTAAGAGACTTTAGTTATTCGAAATCGCTTTATACAATATTATTGCTTGCAAAATGGTTATTAACAATGCAATTTCCGATAAAATATATCTACTTGAAAACTGAGAAATAAATTAGAATTTCAGAAAACTAAACTGCTTCTGCTTCAACTGCATCCACTTCTGGCACCATTCTTTTTAGCAAATTTTCGATACCAGCTTTAAGCGTGAGTGTGGACGATGGGCAACCACTGCATGAACCTTTCATAGTAACAGTAACCACTCCATGTTCAAATTTCTTAAAGTCTATAGCGCCACCATCCATTTCAACCGCCGGTCTTACGTGATCATCCAACAATTTTTTTATTTTGGTAATTACTTCATTTTCTTCCTCTTCACTTAATTCGGCACGTTTTTCAATAACAACCTTTCCTGATTCAATATATTCCTTTAAAAAATTTCTTAATTCAGGTATAGTATCTATCCATTCAGTATTGTCAGTCTTGGTAACTGTAATAAAATTATTCATGATGAATATTCCTTTTACAGAAGGAAATTCAAACAAAGCAAGTGCAAGGGGGCTATTATTTACTTCACTTACATTCCGAAAATCTACACTTTCGTTAGGACAGATCATTCTGTTAATCACAAATTTCATACTTCCCGGATTGGGAGTAGCCTCAGCATATACATTTACTAAATCAGTAGTGTTCATCGTTATTTAGAATTATTCTACAAAGGTAAAATAATTGATTGGAATTATTGTATAACCTTTTGAATTAATAGCAGTACAGCTCAGAAAAAGGTCAATGATAACCAAACTAATTGTCTTTTTAGGCCTTAAATCAATCCTTGGCCAGCCAAATATTCAGCAATTTGAACCGCGTTGGTTGCTGCACCTTTTCTTAAATTATCAGATACTATCCACATATTCAAAGTTTTAGGCTGTGTTTCATCTCTTCTTATTCTGCCTACAAACACATCATCCTTTCCTTCTGAATTCATAGGCATTGGATAAACAAGCTGGGCTATATCATCCTGAACTGTAATTCCCGGAAAGCTGTTGAGCAATCTGTAGATTTCACTTAGATCAAATTCATTCTCAAATTCAACATTTACAGACTCGGAGTGTCCTCCCATTACGGGAATTCTTACAGTTGTAGCAGTCAATTTTATATTTTCATCCCCCAATATTTTTTTTGTCTCATTTACCATTTTCATTTCCTCTTTGGTATAGCCATTTTCAGTAAAAACATCAATCTGCGGGATTACATTTAAATCAATTTTATATGGATATGCCCTTTCAGTGTCCAAACCTTTGCGTTCATTCATCAGTTGATTTACAGCTTTAATGCCTGTTCCTGTAACTGATTGGTAGGTGGAAACAATTATTCTCTTTATCTTAAATGCATCGTGTAGAGGCTTCAATGCCATTACCATCTGAATAGTACTACAATTTGGGTTCGCAATAATTTTATCTTCTTTGCCTAGCACCTTAGCATTCACTTCGGGTACAATCAATTTCTTTGTGATATCCATTCGCCACGCGGAAGAATTATCAATGACTGTTGTGCCAACTGCTGCAAATAAGGGTGCAAATTCGGTTGAAACAGTTCCACCAGCAGAAAATATAGCCAAATGTGGCTTTAAGGCAATGGCATCAGCCATACTTATAATAGTGTATAAGCTATTCTTGAATGAAATTTTATTACCAACCGACTTTTCGCTTGCAACCGGAATGATTTCTAGAACTGGGAAATTTCGTTCCTCAAGAATTTTTAACATAGTATTACCAACCAAGCCAGTTGCACCAACAATTGCTACTTTGAACATAGAGTTAAATAAGTTGTGTTTTTAGTGGTATTGGGGATAAATGTTTTCCAGAAAGTTTGGTAACCAATTTTAGCTTTTCCATCAATTCAGAAAATTGTTCAAATCTTAGTGATTGTGGTCCATCGCTTAGTGCTTTGTCTGGATTGTTATGAACTTCTATCATTAAACCATCAGCACCAGCGGCTACAGCTGCAAGAGCTAATGGAATTACAATATCGCGGTTTCCTGAAGCCTGGCTTGGGTCGGCTATTATTGGTAAATGACTTAATTGTTTTATCAGTGGGATGGCAGCGATATCCATTGTGTTGCGCGTAGTATGATCAAAAGTGCGTATCCCTCGCTCACATAAAATTACTTTTTCATTTCCGCCAATTAAAATATATTCTGCCGCCAGCAGCCATTCTTCAATGGTTGCATCCATTCCCCTTTTTAATAAAATAGGCTTATCTGTTTTTCCTAACTCCTTTAAAAAGTGATAGTTTTTCATATTCCTCGCACCAATTTGAAGAATATCAGTGTAAGGGTATATAGTGTCGAGAAGACTTAGATCTAAAACTTCGGTGATGATAGCCATATCAAATTTTTGTGATACACCTTTCAATAACCTAAGTCCATCTTCCTTGAGTCCTTGAAAAGAATAGGGAGAAGTTCTTGGTTTGTATGCACCACCGCGCATAATTTTTACACCCTCTCCGGCCAGATATTCACCTATTGCATAGAGTTGTTCTTCAGATTCAACCGCGCAAGGTCCAGCAATAACTGTAAGTTCGTCACTGCCAATTTTTATACCATTAACTTCAATAATAGTTTTTGGTTTTCCAAATGTTTTTTTGGCTAAGGGATAAGCATTATTAGCTTCCATTCCAGTTTATGTTTTAATTTTTGAGTATGTAATACGTAATTTAAGTGCTTTGTAACCCGAATTACGGGTGTTGTCCAAAACTAACCTTGATGGTGTAATTGGCTGATCGCTTGGAATGGTAACATAAAATCCTCTGTTATTGTTTTCTCCAATTATCAAATTCTTATCAAGCATATCTTGT
>Ga0163144_10002256_pt1 | contig 44874 bp, 65 predicted proteins | sample OliLak19BULKMAT1_FD_123175 | JGI IMG/M metagenome (GOLD analysis project Ga0163144, IMG submission 123175) | Freshwater microbial mat bacterial communities from Lake Vanda, McMurdo Dry Valleys, Antarctica - Oligotrophic Lake LV.19.BULKMAT1 | ecosystem: Environmental > Aquatic > Freshwater >... | reverse complement strand
GCATCACGGATAGCTCTGGTTCCATATCGTTCGACAACGAGAACCTGAGCACCACTGGGAACCTTCAGGCGGGGGTCATCACCGGTACCCAGCTTAACCTCGACAACCTTCGGGTGGATGGCAACACGTTGTCGTCGACTTCGGGGGCCTTGAATCTGTTGGCGACGACAGTCGTCGATGTCCAGTCAGCCATGACGACGCTGGCGCAGACGGTCACCGGGGTCTTTGGCGTAACGGGGCAGGTCGACGTTGATAACTTGCGTCTGGATGGCAACACTCTTTTTTCTACGAATGCGGACGGGAATATCATCGTGGACCCGGCTGGTACCGGTCTCGTTGAGTTTGGGTCTGGGGTCTTTCCGACCACCAACCTGTCCTGGGATAACGGCAAGACCGGGAACGTCTGGAACAAGTTGTGGCTCGGTGGAGCGATAGCTGACGGGACGACGGAGATAGCATCGTCGGTTCTTCAGTCGCTAAGGGACATCAACGCTGGTGTAGCGACGGGACATTCCATTTTCTGGAACGGGACGAAATGGGTCGCCTCGGTTCCAGACAGCGAGGTCGATCACGGTACGATCAGTGGTCTCGGTGATGACGATCATAGTCAGTACGCTTTGTTGCTCGGACGTAGCGGTGGGCAGACGCTTCGTGGAGGCACCGCCAGTGGTAACAACCTCACGCTGAATTCGACGTCGCATGCCACTAAGGGCGACATCATTTGCGCGAGTGACGTGATTGCGGGAACGGACAACACGTTCGATCTCGGAGAGTCAGGGTTTCGGTTCAAGGATTTGTATCTCGGTGGTCAAGCGATTGGGCTGCGGGCGCATAACGCGACTACGGCGGGTGCTCCATCAGCATCAGCGGGTACCAAAGGGCGTCTGTACTTCAACACCGATGAAAACGATCTCTTCGTAGATCTCGGTGGGACGTGGAAGAAGATTTCGATCGAGAAGTACGTCAATCAGGACGCTGTGACGTGGAATGGTTCGACTGCGACGGCGACGTATACGGTCAGTAGCGATGTGTCGGATGCGCGTCTGTGCGTCTGGTCATTCAGTAGTAACTCGCTGACGTTCGAGCAGCTAACAGGCATCAAGATCACGAAGACTCAGACGGAGGTGACTGTGACGTCGCCCGTCAATCTCCCGGTCGGGACGTACACCCTCATTGGCATCGGATAAGGAGACGCCATGTTAGTTTATTCGGATCTCGTCGTTGCGTACTTTGAGGCGTTGGCGTCTGACCCAGCAAGTGGAGCGACGACTGGTCGGTTCTATTTGAACACGACGGCACATGTGATGAAGTTCTACGCGAACGGAGCGTGGAAGACGGGGATGGATCTGGAGACGGCACAGTCTGTCACTGGTGTGAAGACGTTCACGTCGCCGATTATCAATTCCGGCGAGCTCGATAATTCGTTCGTCGATGGGTACCTTGACTTCAACGAAGAGTCGGCTCCAGCGACACCGAGTTCCGGTAGGAGTCGGTTGTATGTCGGTACCGATGGGATCATGCGGCTGATTGATGATGGGGCCGCGGTTACGGTGTTCGGCGCTGCTGGTGGTAATGGCGAGAAGAATTACATTTCGAATGCCAGTGCTGCTACGGCAATCACTGGCTGGGTGGCCGTAGGAGATTTCGATCTTAGTAGGACGACGACGCTGGCAGAGCTTCCGCGAGAGTTCACGACGGCGACGGGTATCAAGATCGTAGCGAATGCTGGTGTGCAGTCGGTAGCCGATTACGTGTATTTCGACTTTACGCTTGATGATGTCGATCTCAATAAGAAGCTTAAGATCCAGTGGGCGCAGAAAGTCATAGGAACGTATACGGCGGGTCAGCTTGAGGTCGTGATAACGAGTCAGGCGGATCGCACGACGGTTCTTCACGCAGCACTCGTCCCGGCGATTCCATCGGCTGACTTTGTACTCCAGACGAGTTTCGATTCAGGTTCGACGGCTACGTTGTCGCTGGGCATTCGTGCGACTGCGGACATGACGACAAGTGGCGGTGTAGTCATTTCGGATGTCATCGTAGGGCCGGGGATACAGCCGCAGGGGGCGGTGGTTGAAAGCTGGACTTCGTTTACAGCAGAACTGACTGCATCAGGCGGCGGCGCAGTCAGTGTCGGCACGGGCGGAAACGCTACGGCGGCATCGAGGTATCGCCGTGTCGGCAACTCGATGGAGATTATCCTACAATTCGCATGGGGCACTTCGGGTGAATCGTTCGGATCGTCCGGCAATTATCGTCTGACGGTTCCCGGAGGCTTCACAGTCGATGCTACGCAGCTACCTACTGTAGGCGGCGCCGACGACCTTCAAATCGGGAGTGGCCTTTTCTGGGATGCTAGTGCATCCGACCGTTTCGGTCTTAGCGTGACCTGGAACGGGAGTCTTATTCGCTTCGGTGTTGAGGAGAGCCTTACAGGGGCGAACTTGGGTGTGCTAGCGCCGGTCACGATTGCGAATGGTGACGCAGTTTATGCAAACCTCACGGTTCCAATCGCCGAGTGGGCTGGTGGGACAAGCAATCTCGCAGCTAACGATGTGGAGTACGCCTATAACTCCTCGTCGAGTACGAGCGCTGAAACTACTCTTTTCGCCTATGGACCCGCCGGAGTCCCGGTCGTTGCTTATGCTCCAACGGGGACATCGTCGATCGAAAAGCGCGTAAGGTTTGCAACGCCGATCAGCAACACTGACCGTGTCGTATTGGAATTCAATCGTAACGGTTCCGATATGTGGGTCGCGGCTTCTGATATGGGGTTCCAGCTTTCAGCTAACGACGCCGGGACGACTCTGTTCGGGGTCGAAATACACAGAATCTCTGGCTCGACAACAGACGTTGGTGTGTACTTTTATTCGCAAGCGATGCCGGGTTCGGCATGGTCGGCGCTGACCACTAGGAACTGGCGGGTTCGCAAGGAACGAGCAGGCGTTGCCGTTGGTTGGGGAGCAGCTACGCAAAATTCTCTCGGACTCGTCAAAGCCGGCCAGGTGCCGGGGACGAACACGAATGACAACGCGATTGCGGGGAACGTTGGGGAAGAGCAGAACATCACGCTTGCCTTCGCGTCAGCCAACGGCCTCGCGACAACTGTCATCGAAAATCTAAATGGACAGACGTTTGTACTGACTCCCGGTGAATGGGAGATCAGCGGGTCCCTCGGCTTCAACGCGAGCGGCTCCACGACTCAAATAGTTGGCGGTCTTTGCAATACCAGTGCGGCACTTCCGCCAACAACGGCACTCAATACGCCTAGCGCCACCACAGGCGAGTTTAGACTTGAGACGTCGCAGGCGGCATCTGTTCCGGGCGGCCTCTTGAATCTATTATTCCCCGCCTACACGGTGCGTGTAGCAACGGCCGCGACTGTCACGCTCTTTCCCGTCGTTCGCGCGACGTTCTCGACATCGACCATGACGGCACACGGTCAATTTCGAGCAAGGCGCGTTCGCTAATGACCAACGGCCACGCAATAATCAAAAAAGGAGAAGGGCACATGCGTCTCACATGGATTTGGGTTGTGATCGCGACATGGCTTATAGGTGGCTGTGGATACTTCAAGCAAGTCGAGGAGACGTCCGTCGCCGATGATGAGCAGATGACGGCGCTTCGTGCAGCGGTACCAGGGAAGCTCGCTGAGTATCTGGCTGTAGCAGACCGGGTGACTGGTTGGCCTGACCCCAACGATTGTGACGGGGTTCTCCATGCGGGTGTCGCCAGGGCGGCGGGCGTTAAGGAGGTCAAAATATCGTTGGCTGAGAGTGAGCCGGGGAAGATTGGTAGGCGGGCGGCGCCTAGTCCTTGTTGGACCGTCGCTGATGGTGATGTCGGGTCGAAGTCGGAGACGAGTGGGGATATGGCTGTGGGGTACCTGTTAGCTCTCTGGCGCGACGGGGACTTGGCTGGGGTGCAGAGGTTCGCTAACTACGGTCAAGCGAACGAGGTGAGGATTCTGGGGCTCCCAGCGTGGGTTCTTGGGCAGCCATATCCTGAGCAAGACCAAAGGGTGGTACTGAGGCCGGGTATGGTGGGTATTGTGGGTCGGATGATCTACCGGCTGTCAGGTCAATCTGATGACCGCAGCTACCGCGACATCCCGAATTTGTACTCGTCGGGTGGTCAGGATTATCAACGTCGGCTAACCGCGCTTGGCATCGTTCTCGGTGGTGAGGTGGATCGGGGGGTGTCTGAGGTCGACGTCGAGGTTCTTTGGAAGCTTGTGGAGATTGATCCCAAGGATCCGTTGTTCCAGGCGGCCTACGCTCGTTACTCGGGTGAGTACGCACCTGCTTATGGGGTGCTTCTTGGAGAGGTCTTGGTCTGCCCAACGTATGGACGTGGCAGTCTGGGCAACTGTCTGGCCAATTGGTTGTTCGCCGCGAGTTTGATCGTCGGAGACGTATCGGGAGTGAAGCCATGAACAATCTGACGTATGGCAGAAAAGAACCTGAGGATGGCGACAAGGGGGCGCAGTTCTGGGATGCGCTGAGTGCCAATACGGTTCTCGATGATGCCCATACACATGATGGAGTGAATTCCTCTGTCCTATCGTCGAAGCACATGACCAGGGGTGCAGTCGCTGTGACAGGTTCTGGGTGGTCGGCGAGTGGGACTAGGATTCGTAAGACGGTGACAGTTCCAACTGGGTGGTCATTGTCGAGCTCGGGGCCAGTGTTTTTGTTGAACGCCAGTGGTGACCGGATTTATCCGCATTACGAAAGAATCACGGCGACGAGTTTTTATCTGTACATGCCCGTAGACAACCTGGCGGTGGACTGCCTGTTCACATGAGGCAACGGTGGATATCCAAGCGTTAAAGATAGACGACTGGTCTGGTGGGATTACCGATCACTACGTCAATGGGCCGCTGAATCGTTCTCAGCGGCTCAATAATTTTTTGATCAGTCGCAATAGGAAGCCTGTCGAGCGACCAGGGTCAGAGATTTACGACGTCGATTACTATCAGATCCCAGCGGGTGTGAGTCGGATTGGTAAGATCGTCTACTTTGAGTCGGTGTTGTTTCAGCAGTCAGCAAGAGCGTTGTACTTCGTTTCGTCGGGATGGAACACGTTGGTGGGGCCGGTGTCGTCAAATCCAGCGTTTGGGGCTGGGACTACGGCGTCACAGATTTCAGTGGCTGAGTGGAATAAGCACCTGCTCGTCACGACGGACACGTACTCGAGTCCGCGGAAGGTCTTCAAGGATTCTGGCGGTGTGTGGCGGATTAGGAATCTAGGTCTGCCAGCGTTGGCGTCTGCACCCGTGTGTACGTTGGATTCAGTCGGGGCGGTGAGTCTCTCGTACCTGTACGCTTTCTGTCACAAGTTTACGTACACGGTCGGCACGGTGACGCACGTTGATCGTGGGCCATTGACGTTTGTCCAGGCAGTGGATGCGTTGGGGTCAGCGATTGGCATTGGAACGCCTTGCGCAGTGTCCGTGATACCCGTGCTGAGTAACGGTGCGACTGAGTGTTACGACACGGCGACAATCAAGGTCGAGGTGTATCGGAGTGTCAACGGCGGTGTCGACCTCAAGTATTCCGGCGAGGTCACGAATGGGACGACGACGTATAGCGACACGATAACGGATGCTCTGTTGACGACGTCCATTTACACCGAGGGCGATAGAGTCGAGAACGATCCGCCTCCGCAGGCGAAGTTTGTGATCGTCGCGGATGGTGTCGCTTGGTACCTGAACGTCAAGGAAGGGTCGGAGGAAAAGGGGTACCGAGCTCGTCAGGCGCTTAAGGATGACCCAGATGCTTGTCCAGGCGCTCACTTTATGGACGTCGATGGGGACATCGTTGGTGCCGGAGTTATTGATGTTTATCCGGTGGTCTTCACTAAGACGAAGGCATATCGCTTTGAGGGGTTCGTCGACAACCAGGGGCGCGGGTTTACGCGAAAGCGGATCATCAGTAGCACCGTGGGCTGTGTCAGTCACAATTCGATTGTGCAAGTTCTGGGGGGCATGTACTTCGCCGGGGTCGACGGGTTCTATTTCACTGATGGCTTTCGGATGGTCAAGGTCACGAACCATTTGAACGCGAGTTACAAGGCTGCGACGGCTACTGGGGGGATGCGTAGTCGTATTCACGGGGCGCTTGATCCAGTCGACGGTCGGATTTATTGGACGATGACGACGGATGCGACGAAGACCGATTGCGATCATGTCTGGGTAATTGATCCGTATCAGGGTGGTATCGGTCCTGAGATGGCTGTGACGACGTGGTCGAGTGATGTGGATATGGCTCCCACGTCACTGGCGTTCATCGAATCGGAATTGGTTCGCGCAGACAATCGTGGGTACTGTTTTCGTCACGAGGCGGGGCTGTTCACAGATCCAGTAGTCGATACCGCAGCGCTGCCAAGTGCGTGGGCATCGAAGTCAGTCATTTATGAGTACGTGTCAGTGGCGTTTTCGTTCGGTACGGAGATTCAGAAGAAGTTTACGCCTAAGATTACGGTCGTCGCTAGGAATGAGACGAATTTGTCGTTGTTGATTCAGTCGATTAACGATGACTCTGGCGTTACGAAGGATTTGAAAGAGGTTCGGTTTCGTAACAACGTGGTGTGGGGTGATGTCGATACGGTGTGGGGTGATTCCTCGATCATTTGGAATTACGGTGGGACGATACTAGCCGAGCGTATGTTTCCCAAGGGAAGCCTACGGTGCATCTACAAGCAAGTTCGCATGACCAATTCCAATACGATCATTTTGAATTCAGATAGCTATGGGAACGTGACCACGGATGCGTCTGGCAACACTGCGATCTTCGATGATTTGGCAGAGGAGTGGCCTGCTGGTGTCGTCGGCTACAAGTTGCATCTCGATATCGATGGGTATGTCTTTGGTTACAAGATCCTGTCGGTGTCTGGCGATACGCTGACGCTTGAGGAATCCTTTGGATTGTTGCCAGCAGACGGTAGCTATGCGTGGATCATCAAAGGGTTTCGTAAGGGAGAGCGTTTGAGTCTGGAGAGCTACGCGATTAATTGGGAAATGTTCGGCGAAGCTACTAAGGGCTTTGACGGCGCGGAGACTGGCAGCAATGCGTGACCTAGAGCTGGTGATCGCCGAAGTCCAGGATCCTGTCGTGCGCGAGAACTTCGATCGGTTGCAGAAGCTTTCTGACGAGGATCTGTTTTCAAAGTTCATAGGGAAGCACGTCGAGATTTCGCGGGTAGCGAATGGGACGTATCTGTACCTGCACAACTTCGGGTTTCGTCCGCGTGATGTGATGCAGACGAGCGTCATGACCGAAGGTGCGGGTACGTTCAAATGGAACTATGGGTTGTTCGATCGCACGAACGTGAGTTTCACGGTGGCTGGGTTGGTCGCTGGTGAAACGGTTACTGTCAGGGCCTTCATCGGCTCATACGCGGAGGACTAACGATGCAGTTGTGGACATACGGTAACGCGAAGCGTGCTGTCGAAGATGAGCTGGATATTCAGGGGGAGAGTTTCCTTGACGATCCGGAGATGATTAGGTTGTTCAACAGTGCGATCGACGAAGCTGAAGCGATCATTCATCAGCTCCATGAAGACTACTTTCTGACGAGCGATTTCGTCGCTCTCGTCAATGGCACGTCAGAGTTTCCGATGCCAAGCAACATCTACGCAAACAAGATCCGCCTTTGCTACTACAAGAGCGGTCAGGAAGCGTATGAGGTTGGACGTATCAAACTGAGGGAGATCCCCTATGTCGATGGCGATGAGGACTATCGCTACAACATCGAAAATAACACTGGGTCGGCGGGTACGAAGTTCGTCGTGTATCCAGCGGCTACGGAAACGAGTTCAACGGTGTTGCGTCGTTGGTTCGTGCGTAACGCAACGGCTGTCGTCGACGACGCTTCGGTGATCGATATCCCTGAGTTCATCGACTTTATATTGCGTCACGTCAAGGTGCAGGTGGCCAGCAAGATGGGTCATCCGAGACTAGTCTTCTTTAAGGCCGAGCTCGACGAGAAGCGTGATCTGATGCGTGACACGTTGAAGACGATGATCGTCGATGGGAACACTGACATTGAGGGCGATAGCAGCCATTACGAGGATAGTGAGGCATGAGTCTTTACGGCGAGTACATCTTTGAGCGACTTGGCAAATCGATCTGTGAGTCCGATTACGGGTTCGCAATCCATTTTGATGTCGAGCATCCCGTGTTAGGGACGGTCGTCTACATCGAGGACATCTACGTTGTAGAGAGGCACCGTCGCTCGCACGCGGCTGCTGGGATGGCAGACAGGATCGCTGCGGATGCTGTGGCCCGTGGGATCAAGGTTATGCTTGGGTCTGTTAGCGCACGCGCTAAGGGGTCTACTGACAGTCTCAGGGTGCTTCTTGGGTATGGCATGGTTCTGGATCATGTCGGTCAAGATGGTCTGATTTACTTCACGAAGAGACTGGAGGCCTAGGCAATGGGTAATGCAGTAAAGACCGTGGGTGGTGCGGTCAGTGATTTCGCCAAGTCGTCAGGCATCAGCGGGGGGGCTGCTCAGATAGCTTCGTATGCTGACCCGTTGGACATTTTTGGTCAAAAGCAGAAGGGTCGTGACGCTGAGACCGAGAAGATGATTGCTGCTCAGACTCAGCAGATGGATCAGTTTATGGCTAAGCAGCCCAAGTATGCGTCGCTTCAGAAGCGTGACGGTACTCTCGACAACAAGTACAGGTTGCAAGGTCCTGAGGATGCCAAATCGTTTTCGACGAGTACGGTCGATTTAGATAAGCGGATGGGTCTTTCGAAGGAAGTCGGTGTCGACGATGTCGGTTACACGGGTGACGTAAACGCCGGTCAGAACTTTGGAGCGGCTCAAGGCAACATCGACGCGCTTCAGAAGAGAGCGTTCGGTACTGATACGTCGCCGTGGGCTAAGAAGCTTTACGATCAGCAGGCGATGCAACAGCAAGATCAAATGGGCCAGGTCGGCTTTGAGCAACGCAATGCTTTCAACCAGGCCACGAATGACATGGCGATGCAAGGTGGTCTCGAAGGTGGGTCACGGGAGCGTTTGGCGCGTGGATCGTCACGGGATTCCATGATGGCTCGTCAAGGCGTGGCTCGGCAGGGTCAGCGGGATAAGCTCGGGATCGGTATTAATGACGAAGCACAACGGATGCAGCTTCAGACTCAGATGCCTGGAATGAACTTGCAGATGGATCAGTACAACACTGGTCTTCAGCAGCAGAATAGAGACGTGAAGAATCAGGTAGCGTTCCAGAACCAGGGTGTGAATCTGAACGAGCAGCAGTTCAATGCTGGTCTCAATATGCAGAAGGCTAATCAGTGGGCGAGTGTCGATCAGAACAACAATGCTGGGCTGGCGGCGGCGTCGCAGTTTAACGCCGGGCAACAGAATCAAGTCAACGCTATCAATCAGGCGACGTTGGTCGGTGATGTCAGGGGTAAGAACGCATACGCGCTCGATAGTTGGAATACGCAGGGATCTGTCATTGGCAATCAGCACGCAGCAAATGCTCAGGCGCGGCAAGGTAGTGGGTCCGGTGGGTTCTTCAATAAGGTACTCGGCGTATAAGGGAGTCTGACGATGAATCCATGGGCAATTGCAATTGGTGCAGCGCTGGGTGCTGTGAAAGCACAGGGCGAGGAAAAGAAAGCTCACGAGGCGAGGAAGGTGGAATCAACGAAGTCTCGTTGGTCGACGTTCACTGGCAAGACTGGTGAGAACGTCGCGTCTCCCGACCACATGGGACGTGTCATGCAGGGTGGCATGACGGGTGCGATGATGGGTCAGTCTATGGGCGGCGGTGAGGCGGCTGGTGGGAATGCATACGGTATGACAGGTAACGTCGCTCAGGGCGCTGGCGCTGGTGCGGCTGGTCAGATGCCTGGTGCTGGTATGCAGGACATGATGATGAAACAGCGGAACATGTACGCCTAAGGGGGTTCGTTATGGGCCAGCGCATTCCAAATGCCTACAAGCATCAATTCGATCCTGGGTTGTCTGATCAGGATATGTCGATGGCTCGTCGGCAGTTGGGCATCAAGGAGATGGTCGGTCCTCCTGAACCAACGGCTGACCAGATGTTCGGTGGTGATAGTTATTCTGATGGGAAGCTAAAGGATCCGATGGTCCGCGACCAGCATGGTGCGTCTCAGGGTCACGCTGCTGGTGGGGGGATGCGTCCTGAGCCCACTGGTGTGATGGACGACAAGTGGGAACAGTTCAAGCGCCAGGTGGGTGCCAATAAAGCTGTCGCTGGGCGTCCGTTGCCAAAGGCTAAGATTCCTCAAGGGGCACCTCCTGAGGATCATCAGAAAGTATTGGAGGCCGCCGCAGAGGCGCATGCTCCCGATGACGACGGTGGACTGAAAGAGTTGAAGGGGCTGATTGATCGGTACGAGGGTAAGAAGGGCAGCAAGTTGGATCTGTCGCCGATGATCGCGCTGACGGATTCATGGACGGGTAGCAAGCTACTTGGTTCGTATGATGCGCCTATGGGTGACGATGAGCGTGAGAAGGTCGTACTTGGTCTCAAGTCGAAGTTGTTCCAACAGGAAGCCGACATCAAATACAAGAGGGAGTACGCCTCGTCTCAGGTTAAAGCCGAGGAGCTTCGTCAGAAGTTTCGCGAGGAAGAGGGTGCTAAAAATCGTGACATCAAGGTCGAGCTCGCCAAGATCCGTGGCAACCAGGCGTCGGCTGCTCGCAGTGGTGGGTCTGATAGACGAGAGTCCTCTGAGAAGAGGAGCTACTTCACTCAAAGTAAAAAGGCTTTGAGTGCTATCGCGAAGAAGAGGTATCCGGGGGCTGGTCCTGAGGATCGTAGTCATGAGCTTCGTATGGGACCGATCAATGACGAGGTGTTTGACTTCGGTAAGCATCTCGAAGCCGAGGGTCAGGCTAAGCCTGGTATGGGCTACAACACGGCGTTGGAGTTCTACCTTCAGAATGCGTCGGGGCCGGATGGGTCGCAGTAATGATGACTCTTGAGGAACGTCATGCGGCGTGGAAAGCGCAGCAACAGACGACTGTAAAACCCACTGAGACACACGCCGGCCAAGTAGCCGGCGATGTGGCGTCTGCCTTTCAGCGTTTCCAGGCGTCGAAGTCTACGGGTGACTTGGCTGGGGAGTGGCGCACGTCTAAGGGTGGGGAGTTTCAGCGGTCGCTAGATGGCGACACGATGGAGATCAGTCGTGGGAAGATGAGGACGTCGACGCGATTTGCTGGGATTGACGCTCCAGAGAGTAGTCAGGGTCTTGGGCCAGCGGCTCACGCTTACCTGGACGGGATGGTGGGCGACCACGGTGAGATAAAGGTCGGTAGTCGTCACAGGGACTTCTATGGTCGGGACGTGTCTATTCTTTACGCAGGTGACAAGAACCTGAACGTGGAGCTTGTCAGGGCTGGGTTCGCTAAGGTGTACGACAACCCGAAATACATTGGTCAGTTGTCGAAGGGGATGCAGAAGGAGCTGACTGACGCGCAGGATGTCGCTAAGAAGGCCGGAAAGGGGGTCTGGAGCCCCGAGTACGCTGACGATGACCCTGAGGCATACCGTAGGGCTTTAGGGCGTGGGAATCAGGCTAAGGGGCACGACGATAGGGCTCCCCTGGATCCGTCGACGATGACCATCAAGGAGTCGTTCGCGAAGTTCAAGGGTCTGGACCCCGCTTTGGCTGAGAAGTCTAAGAAGGTGCAGCCCTACTTCGACAAGTTCCGTGAGGATCACGAGGAGCAGGCACTCACCAAGCGTGGGATATCGCGCAAGGATCAGTACGTCAAAGAGGAGGGTTGGCTGGATCACGTCTTTGGGGCCTTGGACTATGCCGGCAACGTGGCGCGGTCAGGGATCAAGGGTGCCATTGAGGGGGAGGGCCTGGGTCGTATCGACAAGGCGACTCAGTTTATGGCCGATGCCGCTGACAAGAAGCGCTACACGAGTTCTACGAATCTCAGGGACACGGCAACAGAGGCCGCTGGGGTCGGTAAGGTGAGGATCGGGGTCGACGATGGCAACTTTACGATTGGTGACGTCGGTGACTTCGGGTTGGATTTGGCGACTGATATCTTTACGGATCCTTTGACGCTTGTGAGCGCGGGGTGGGGTTCGGTGGTGAAGGGTGGCGGGCGACTCGCTAAGGCGCTTCCTGGGATCCATCGTGGTGCCATTGACGCCAAGCTGGGGTTGAAGACAGCCGATGCGATTAGGTTCGCTCGTGGTCAGGTGGCAACCAGGGCGGCTATCGGTGCCGTGTATGGTGTTGGGTCCGTGGACGGTGACGAAGATCTCGGAACCAAATTACTCGGTGCGGCAGTCGGGGCAGGTATTGGAGTGGGGTCTGGAAGAGGTCTTGACAAAGCGTCGGCGTTCTTCAAGACGGGATTCAATCAAGTTTCTGACATGTATGCCGAGGGGACACGGGGCAGTAAGTTCAGAGACTTCTCTACGTCGAGAGATATCTTTGGGAAAGGCATGCAGAGAGTTACGAATATCGCGTCGTGGATACAGCAAGGAAGATTCCAAGCATTGAAAGAGCTGACGGATCCTGTCGATAAGATCAGGGCCGCTGAGATGATGCAGACGTTGAAGACTGAGTTTCTTCGTCGTCGGGGTGTGTTGGAATCTAAGGTGTTGATGATTGACAGTAAGCACCCAGCGTACAAGCGGGTGATGAACAATTTCAATCGTCGTGTCGAGCAGAGTATTGAGCGGGACTTTCTACCAGTTTTGCTTCAAAAGGAAAAGAAAGAGGTCGCTGATGCGGTCGTCGCGTGGGGGCGTCACAACGATACCGTCATCAATAAGTTGAATACGGATGTGTTCGGGTTGAGTCATGGGAAGCCAGACTTGAAGACTGGGCGCGGCATCGTCGGTATCAAGTGGCACATTGACGACGTGTACGAGAAGTCAAACTTCTCGAAGGTCCAAGGTGCGATGCAGAACTTAGGCATCGCTAAAGCGGAGAGTCTGGATAGGTCGGGCGCTCCTATTCAGATGGCTTTGAAAGAGTATTCGAAGCAGACGGGTCGTCAGCTCGCGCCGGATCAGCTTGAGGCAGCAGCTAAGGCTGGCGATAAGGTCGCGGCGGATGTGTTCGCGAGAGCACGCGATAAGTCATATGCGTTATACGCCGAGAAGTTCTCGAAATCGTTTCTCGATGATGCCGAGCAGACGGCGATGAAGTTTATGATGGACTACAACGCTACGGCAGCGAAGCAGACGGGTTGGCGTGCGTTAGAGACTGTGCTGGGTGGGTTCGATAAGGTCACGAACTTCGCGAAAGCCAACATGTTGTATTTCAGCCTGAGCTGGTTGAAGAATAATATGGCTGACAATATGGCCAAAAGTTTCATCGAGAGTGGGACGCAGGGGCTTCTCGATGCGGCGTCGTTCGGTGCGTTGCGTAAGGGTGTTAGTCACGACGTTTACTCTCTTGTGAAGAATGACGTCAGAGGCGCACACAAGAGCGCTGACTTGGCCGAGGCGTTGGAGCGTGGCGTACTCGATGGCGGGATGCTTAAGACGTTAGCGGATGATGGGACGAAGTCGTTTCTACAAACACCCGATCAGTTGAAGGCGGCTAGGGCGAATGATCCTATGTCGCTACTGAAACGCGGTGCAGAGGCGTGGTTGTCGAATCCGTGGATGAAGGCGGTTGGTCGGATCGGTGGGCATATGGAAGGTACCGCTCGCATGATGACCTATCTCAGGGTCAAGGAAGCGTTGGAGCGGTCGCCGATGTTCAAGAACGCGGGGCCAAAGGAGTTGGGTAAGATCAAAGATATGGCCGCTGATGTCGTGAAGAGAACGTTCTTTGACTATAGCGATGTGACGCATTTCGAGGCCGCAGTATTTAAGCGGATCGTGCCGTTCTACAGTTTCTACTCGAAGAACCTTTCGTACTGGCTGCGGGCTGCATATAGCCCCGAGCAAGTAGGTCGCTTCGTCGCGCTGGAGAAGGTGCGTCGTAACGTCGGTGAGGATCCATCGGCGCACGATAAGCAGGGGTTGTCGCCGTACATACAAGATAGTGGTGCGCGAAAGTTGGGGCGAGATGAACAGGGGCGAATGAAGTACGGGATATATCCATCGGGGTCGATGTACGACGCCGCGAAGATGCTTGACGTCAAGGGGGGAGTGGAACGGGTGCTTCAGGGTAAGGTCCCAAAGCAGTTACTAGACAAGGGTCATACGTTTCCGAAGGCGGCATATGAGCTGGCTACAGGCAATGATCTTTTCGACGACCAGGAGCTCTATCCATCCCGTTCTAAAGATGGGAAGAAATTCCTCTTCAGTAGAGGCCATAAATATTCTGCTATTGGATTGGCGGAGGTCGATGAAAGCGGAAACCCGTTTACGACGTCAGACAAGCTGGTCACGTTTGACAAGATTTTGTCTACGCTCTGGCCGCATGGTCTGGTGGATCAGATAGCGGGTAGCGCGGGTAAGGTAGCGTCTGGTAAGGAGACGCTCGGTGAGGCGATTAGCAATCGGTTGTCACCGATGCAGACCGTGAAAGTCAGTGAGTCCTACGCTCGCATGGTTCGTCAAAAAAAGAAGGAGGATAGAGATGGCAAGGAAGACTAGTCGTGCGATTCGCGTGGAGATGGATGCTCAGGAGTTGAAGAGGAAGACTGAGTACGGTGGGTTCGAAAAGTACGAGGTCGACGGATGGGCTCGCACGCTTCAGGAGGCTGCTGAGATCATCAGTGACGCTAAGAAGATGAAGGCTGTTGCTAAGTGCATTGAGAAGAAGGAAGCGTCTATGGCTATCCTAAAGGCCTTCTCAAGCGGTAAGGGCAAACCAGGGCGACAAGATCCTTCCGAGTAGATATCGGTCTGATACGAACACAAGCTCCAGCCTTCGCAGCGTCGGCTGGGGTTTTTGTTTTTGATCCCCCTCCACCGGCTTCGATCATCAGGTCATCGTCGATGGCCATGGTGATGTGGGTGATGGTGTCGAGTGACGTTCCGAAGAACAGCAGTGTTCCAAGTGGTAGCTCGTCGTCCATGGTGAGGACGTGGCCAGCGGTCTTGTAGTGGACGTAGAGTCCTTGGGCGGTGTCGTCGCCTCCCTTCCATAGTCCTATGGACCGTAAGCACCATATTGCGAAGCCTGAGCAGTCCATGCCAGTCATGGGGTTGTTGCCACCCCATATGTAGGGGACGCCAAGGCAACTAGTCATGACGGTGAAGAGTGCGTGTTCCATGTCGTCTCCAAAGAAAAGGCGCGGAAGTCGATGACTCCCGCGCCGCTTACTTATCCCTGACTCAGCGGCTTTGGCACTCTTCGGCTTGGCATAGCAGCTCATTGAGAGCTCTTATGCGACGGCTTCGTTCAACGTAGTTATGGGCGATGATGTCCGCCAGTTGCGCGTTGATGTCGTTACGGTCGTCGTCTTTCACCATGCGCTTCATCAACTTACTTATCTCTTCGATCAGGGTCAGAGCGGTCGGTCCCCATAGGATCAGGAACCTGATGGCTGCGAGTAGTCCTGACGTGGCCATTAGACTGCCTTGAACTGGTTGCGGCTAAGTTCAACCAGGCTCATCGCTTTCACGCCTGCTGGTGTCTCAGGCTTCCAAGCTTTGAGGAGGTAGTCACGAAGACGGATGATGGCCTCGGACGTTTTTCCTTCGATGGCCAGCTTGCCGATGATCTCCATCGTCTTGGTGTTATCGAGGGCACGCTTAACGGCGTCGATGATCTGGTTGCAGACCTCGACGGCTTGCTCGTCGAACCAGTCGCCAGGGACGAGGTCGGCGACACGGATCGCTAGGTCTTTCTTGACGAGGTCCCACTTCGTGTTTTTGCCGTACTTGGCAAGCTGGCGGATCGCGAAACTGAGGGCTGCGTTGGCGATCCATTGTTCGATCACTTTCATGCACATTCTCCCGTTCTATGTTTGATGTCTTCGGGCCTGGTACCGACCTTGGCCCACATTGCCGGCATTTGATTTTCGAGAAGCAGGACGCGATTGAGGAGTTTTTCGATGTCGGTTCTCGACTCAATTTTGGCTTCGGTTAGCTTCTCATTAACGTGGTCGATTCTAACACGGCTGTCGTCGGCGGCGACTTTGACCTCCATGAGGCTGACCTTCGCTGAGAGCTCTTTGACGGCTACCCGGACGTCGCGCAGCATGTACCACATGACCGCTAGGACCGGGAGGCCCTTCAGAGCTTCACTGAGGAGGCTGATCGCCTGCTGGGACGTCTCCATCGCTTCCGGGAGCATTTTCTACCTCTAGGGTCGGGGACGCAGCAGCGTCGGTGTTTGGGGCCTCTGGAGTGGGATCGGAGGATTCGTCCTCGTCATCGTCTTCCTCGGCTTCTTCGTCGTAGGCGGCGGCGGGCTCTAGGATCATGTCTGGGTCGGTGTCACTTAGCATTTTGGCACAGGACCGGATCTCTTTGGGGGTGAGGCCAGCCTTGATGAAGTCTTCGGTCAAAAGGCAGTACGCCTCAACTTTGAAGGTTTCCGCCATCAAGGTCGCGTATTCCTTGTTGAATGACTGGCGATCCTTGAATGCGAAGTCCATGCGACCACGGCCAGTAGGCACCATGACGGGTTTCATCTGGGGTTTGCCGTTGGCTCTGATGACGGGGGCGGGCTCGCCGGTAGCTGGGTCCTCGCGGGTGACGGGTTCGTGGTGGGCGTGCTTGTCGATGAGCTTCTTGAAAAGGCGTTGGACGTCGCGTGAACGTGCGTCGTAGGCGCTTTTGATCTTGTTGAACCGGGAGAGGTCTTGGACGCCAAAGCCGGTGTAGCTGTCGAGCTTTTCTAGGGCGCCATGGAGCACTCGGTTGTTGCAGTCGCCGTAATTGAAGAACACTCCTGCGCGGCGGGCGGTGTCGGGGCTGACTGGTGGTGGCAAGCTGGTCACGTTCTTCATGCGGTCTTCCTTTGGGTTTCCCATTCGATAATCAATTTCGCCACCGGACTATCCGGGAAGCGTTGCTTCACTAGTGATCTGTAGGCGTGTGGGGTTTCAGCCACATGTTTGCCGATATGGGCTCCTTCTGGTAAGCAAAATCGTTGTTGTGACGACGATCTGTTCGAGTTGTTCAAGATCGTGCCGATCATCATCGACGCTTCGTTTTTGGATACCTGGGAAATGGCTGCTGACGCGAATCCGGCCTTCGTTAGGGTCGCCGTTTGAGCCTCCGTGGCAGGTTGCTGTCCATGAGGTAGCTTCGACGTCTTGGCTGGCAAGTTGGCTAGCAATGTGTCGATGTTGTCCATGAATCGTTTCGGAAAGAGTTTCGAGTTCAACAGGGATGCGAACTTCATCATGTTGAGCTTCTGCATTCTGGTCACGGTGTCGATGATCGTTTTGTTCCATATGTAGAAGTCCGATTTCGTGTCGTGGGTGTTGTAGAGGATGTCTTCGCCGTAGGTCGCGTACTGGCGCGGTGCTCCTCCGGCGTTCAGGATTTGGTTGGTCATCTGTTCATAGGCTCGTCGCGATACAGAAGGTGCATCTCCGAATACAAATACGAGGCAATCAGTTTTTCCATTGGCGGGGCGTAGTCCTCGTCCAATTCGCTGTAGGTACGTGGTGGGGGATTTCGTGCCATACGGCATAAAAATGGCACCAACATTGGGGCTATCAAATCCCGCCGTAAGGACGTTGACAGTGGTAAGTACTCGCGTGTCACCATTGTTAAATGCGGATAGAATCTGCGTGCGATAATCGCCCAGTAGTTCTTGCGTAACGGCGGAAGCAGTGACTCCAGCGTGCTCGAACGCGGCGCGTAGCATCCGAGCGTCGTCGATGGTTTGCATGTAGACGATTGCTTGGCGGTCAGGTGCTTGACTATTGAAAAGGTGGACGACCGTGGCCATGACGTCGGCAATGGTTTCTCCTTTCGAGACGATTTCGTTGAGCTTCGGTGGGACGAGGTAGCCTATGTCTATTAGTTCTTGGAGAGAGATTGAGAAAGAGATCTTCTCAAAGACCTTGGTCATGATTTGGCGGTCGCGGTACGGAGTGGCGGTGAAGCCAATGACTTTGGCGTCAGGGAAATAGCTCAGGATGGTTTGGTAGCTTTCGACGGGGAGGAAGTGTGCCTCGTCGATGATGATGGTGCCTACTTTGCGCACGGTGTTGTCTCTGAGCCATTCGATCTTTTTGAGGTTGCGAGATGTCTGCATCGTGGAAATGATGACGGCACTGTTCCATTTAGCAGTCTGATTGCCTTGCATCACGTCCACTTTGATTGACGGAGCTCGAAGGCGGAATCGGTCTCTGGTTTGGTCCGTCAGTAGCGATAGGTGCGATAGCACGAGGACGGCTTGAGTGGGGTTGGCTTCAGTGATCTGTCGTGCGATGTCGACGAAGACTTCAGTCTTGCCTGAGCCAGTCGGGAGGATGACTCCTATGCGCTGGTGCGTCTTGAGGTCTTCCATGCAACGGGTCACTGCGGCTTGTTGGTACGGGCGAAGTTCAAACATTGTCTATCCCTTTGGTCTCGGTTCCGTGAACGGACCAGACGAGTGTGAGACACATTCCCTCGGGGCCGAAGAACTTGTAGTTTTCGCCTCCGAGAACGAACTTGTCGTCTTCGAGCATGTGCATAGCTACTAGTGCGTCGTTGATCGCTTTGCGGAGGTTGTCTTCGTCGCCGTGACGTAGGCCAACGGGGTATGCGAGCTTGGACGACTTAGCGGCTTTGAGCGAAATGTAGGTATCGATTATAACCGGTTCAGCGATCCGAAGGGGATTGTAGGCACTCAATGCCCGGCGTAGTTCGTGTTGATTGGTGAGTGGCTGGTAGACGCCTTTGACTCGTCCGCGCATTCGTGGGCGCATTAGAGGCTGGACGTCGCAGTAGACGGGGAGTTTGGCCAGAAGCGTGCCGCGTGTTGGGATCATCAATTTAGACATAGTGGGTCTTTTCGTTGAGGTCTGTTACGGCGATCTTTGGGAAGTCAGGGCTGAAGTGGCAGTGTTTGTCACAGAGGCTTCGCATGTGTTCTGCGGAGACGGATGGGCCTTTGCAACCGACCATGGTGGTTTTGGTCGTTTTGTAGACAGACTTAAGGACCTTGGTGATGTCGCCCTCGTCTTTTTCGTACTGGGACCAATGGGCTTGGGCAGTGATCGCGGAGAAGGCTGCGTGCTGGTCGAGGCCGCAGAGCTTAAAGAAACGGCAGAGAAGGAATACTGATTCGTGACGGGAGCCGGTGAGCTGGGGGGTTGTTAGCATCCTGTGGATACATGGTGTCATTTCCATGTTGACCGATGCGTCGTGGATCTCTAGCGCGCTTACGTTGGAGTAGGTCGGTAGGCGTCCCAGCGCTGTGTTGAGCCATGAGGTCATGACGTCCGTGTCGATCTTGGAGATGTCATGGGCGTGCGTAATGGTCCGTCGTTTACGGGCGAGCTCGCGGATCTCCGGGAACGTGAGGTCGAAGAGTTCAGCGCGCGTGATGGGTATCTTGTAGAAGCCTTTGGCTGAGCCTGGGCTACCTGGGATACGGAACATGGCGTTCGTGCGGTAGACCTTGGTGTCGAGGGTCTTGACGGTCGTGAGTTCCTTCGCGAAATCCTGGACCAGCAGGTGGCATAGGGGGTGTTCAATTGGGTGGTCGATGATGAGGTGGAAACCCTTGTTGCCTGAGAAGTAGAGCATCGGGGTCATGTTGATGACGAATTCGCAGGCTTGGACGAAGTGGCGGACGTCCGTCGTCACGTCGTCTGGTTTGCCGTCGAAGTCGAAGTAGAGCGGGCAGCTTAGGCATGTGCCTTCACTGTCATAGGCTTGGATGGTGGCGAAGACTTCTTTACGCCAGCCGAGGACGCCTAGCATCGTGGCGATCTGCGACATGGGGAGAAGCTCCTGGCCGCGCCAGAATCCTCCGTCCTTCCACGCAAAGATTCGGTGTAGTTCTGGCACGGGTGCCTCTTGGGGTGACGGGCGGGTCTTCGTCAGCGCCTCTTTTGAGAGTGAGCCTCTGTGGCCCATCCCCCGTCATCATCGACTTAGTACGTGGATGAGGCTTCTGGCGCCCCTTCGGGTGCAGGGCCAAGATCTTTGATGTCGTCGATGTTTTGGAATTTGTCGCCGTTGCGTTCGGTGACTTTGGTGGCCTTGCCCTGGAAGCGACGTCCGCAAAGTTTCTTGAGGTGGACGTGGATCATGGACTTGCCCTGATGATCTTTTTCCTGGAGTTCGGCTGCGCTAAAGAATCCCGACTTGAAGAAGAACATGGCGCGCTTCTTCTTGGTCACGTCGTGGTCGCCGGCTGCGATCATGATCGTGTGTTCTTTGCCGTTGTGGATGCCGCTATCGACTCGGGCCTTGATGTAGATGTGGCCTTTGAATTCATCGACACGGGGTTCAATGCCTGTGAATTGAACGACTTCGTCCTTGTCGAAAAAGACTTTGTCTCCATTACAGGCTTCTTCAGTCAAGTCGCCGAGTAGGTCGATGCTCATGGATCACTCCGTAACTGGTGTTGGTTCCTCGCCGAGACGTTCGGCGAAGACTGTGGACATTTCTAGGATTGTGCCGGGTGGGTTCTTGGGGTCGTAGTCGAAGGATCTAACGAGCTGTGGGAAGCGACTACCGGCGTTGAGTGCGATGGTGGGGCGAATGATTACCTGGGGCATGTTCTTGGTGCCACCGGCTGGTTCGATCCACATGATGATGTCGACCTTGCCGTTGACGAAGGCGGCACACTGTTTTCCCATCGCTGGGTCCATGCGTGTCACCTTCGTCTTGATGTCTTCCTTCAGCTCACTGTGGCAGATGAACACGCATGGAAGCACCCCGAGGAGGGCGTTCATTCCGTTGCGGAAGGCGGTCTTGTGCATGAACCAGCCTTTGCCGTGCTCGAGATCGCCAAGGGCCGAGATGTGGTTCTTCTCGCAGATGTACATGGCCGCCATTTCGTCAATATCCGACACGAGGTCTATGACGAAACACGAGTGGGCAGCTTGGAGCTCGACGGCACGTAGCTTGATGTCGTTGACGAGTTTTGCGAAGCCAAGCCATGACGTGACGCGGATAGCGTTGACGGTCAGGGCACCGTGCCCTTTCTCGGTGGCGATGAAGGCTGGGGGTTTCCCCCTGGAGTCGAGCATGAGGCTGGCGAGCGTGGTCTTGCCCGTTTTGGGCAGTCCGTAGATGAGCTTGCTGAGCTGGGTGAAGTCTCGTTCAGGTGTCTGGACGGGGAACATTGACATAGTGATCCTTATCCGAACGGGATGTCGTCGGGGGCGATTGACTCGGCTACAGGCTGGTTGCGGGCGACGTAACGTTTCAGGTAGCGGGTCAGCATCGTGGTGGCGATGTCGGTGTCCTGGGCGCAGTAGGCACCGATCTTGTCCCACATGTCGCCGTCGCCCATTTGGATCTGGGAGTACATGGCAGCGACGTCTGAGCCGTGGGCGGTCTTCCCTGGGATGTTGAGGCCGAAGGCGTAGTTGCCGAGGTTGGAGCGTTGGTCGCAGTTGGTCGAGTAGCTGAAGATGTGGTCGATGTCCTGGATGGGTCTACGGGGCCTGAGTACCTCTGGGATGCCCAGATCGTGGACTAGGGAGCGTCCGATGATGAAGGGCAGGTCAAAGTAGTCTCCGCTCTTGGCGAGCACTGTGACGCCGTTTCCGCGCTCGCAGACGAGCCATAGCCAATCGAAGAAGGATTGTAGGAGTTCTGGCTCGTCGTCGCCGATGAAGGTTCTGGGGCGCTCGTCCAGTCCCACGACGTTGGCGCACAGGCAGATGATCTTGCCTGACCACCAATGGAGAGCCGCCTGGCCCATGTCGCGTTGGCGTTTCTCTAGGATCGACTGCTCAATCTTGGCGGGGTCCTTGAGGTTGGCCGCTGGTTTGTAGACGGTCTTCTGGAAAAGTTCCTTGGCGCGGCTGTTTTCCACGGTCTCGATGTCGATGACGACGAATGTCATGGGGTCTCCTTTGGGTTACGGGCGGCGAGCGTGCATGTCTTGCATTCGGGGCGGTAGCCGGTACCCCGCGTGGAGTTGCGGTAAAACAGGAGTAATGTTCTACGTCTCCCGCAGTGGCGGCAGACGCGAGTTTTGGGCGTCATGGGGTAGCTCAGGTCTTTAGATTTTTAGATTGGACGTAGGAAGGAAGCTACATGGAGCGAAAAAGATACGTCAAGAAGAAAAGTGGCAAGAGGCGTGTAGGGCTTGTGGCGGTGCGTGCGGGGGAGTGGATGGAGTTGGTGGCGTGTAAGTTCGCTGTAAGAAAACGGGTGGGTTGAAACTTGGTGGGATTTTACACAATAGGTTGGCCCCTGGTTTTAGGTCATCTGGGAGCCCACGGTGTCTAGAGACAGAGGGAGCGAGAGATGTACCACCACAGGGAGACTAGTAAGCCGTTCGATTTAGCGAGGGACTTGTCGGCTTCTGACCTACCGACACCTGGAGAACACGTAGCAACAACCAGGGTCATAACGCTATTTCTTCACGGGGGCTATTGTCAGGGGGGAGGGGCACCGCCGCTTATCACCGTGCCAGGGGCATCGCTTGTGTTCCACGGTGGGCCATTACGTCAACGGTGCTTCCCCACTACGCGCTTCGCGATCTCGCGATACGAAGCTGTCTAACCCAGCACGATTACGCTGGGAGAGGTCTACGGGTTGATGACGCAGCCGAGGCGTTGAGCGCTGCGGGTCTTTGCCTGGGCGTGTGCCTCCGGTTGATGTGGCAGCCGTCTCGTGGGGGGTCAAACCCATCGGGCTACTGTGGTTGGCGATGAATCAGAGCGATTAGCGGGAGGATAAAGCAGGGCATTGGGGTTGGCAAGTCTTGACGTTTGTCAGGGGGGCGGGTACATAATGGAGTCATACCGGTTGATGTCCGGGTTGACGATGTCAGCAGCGCGAGCCCCGAATTAGTCTCTCGGGGCTTCTCTGCGTCTGTCCCCTGGCCTTGGTGAGACCAGGGGCAGATACGTGGCGGGGTTAGAGGATCTGGCTGGAGCTCGGACGATTACGACCAGAGTCGTAGATGTACTGGCGTCCCAGCCTGTTGACCTCGGGGGAGAAGGTTTTCCCGTCGGCGTCACTGGTGAACTGGCGGATACAGTGTCGCCAGGGGCCACACCCTCCGGCCAGGTGACTGGCTTTGGCGGCTTCGTAGATGGTGTAGACGACTTCCATCTGTACGGCGCGGCTGTCGTAGAAGGCCGCTTTCTCGACCTTCATCATCAGGGTCTCCCCTGTGACGGAATGTTTCCCGAAATCCAGTACGAAGCCGTCGCTGTGGAGTAGCCAGGCGTGGGCGTAGCGGTGAGGGGGGCCGGGGTCGGTGCCTACTGTCGAGCCAAAGCAGACTCCGTGACAGATCTCGTACATTTCGAGACTCTTTTTGGTGAGATGGCACCCGGTAGACCGGAACCAGTCAGCCACGTCGTCAAAGCAGCGGTGAGTGGGGAGGACGGTGAGGTGAGGGCTACACGCTGTCAACAAGGGGTGCCTCCGCCCAGGTCAGGGTGGATGGTGGGCAACGTTCCCCCTGAGGACCCTGGAATCGAACGTAGATCGTCCCGGAGTCGGTGAAGGAGCTGAGTATGCCCAGTTCCATGGGGGCGTTGGGATAGGGCTGGTAGTGGACCCTGAGGCCTAGGTGGTTAGCGGTGAGTGGGACGTGTTGGATGGTGGCCCATCGGGGGCGAGTGAAGTCAACCATAGCGATTCCTTTCCGCGTCGGCGATCGCCTGTTCCAGTGTTCGCCCTTGAAGGCTGGTGATTCGTAACCAAGAGTCGTTGGGGCCGTCGAAGCGGAAGACTTGGCCGTAGGCGTCGTTGCAGTAACGGGTGTCGTGGATCGTGGTGAAGGTGGCTTCAGCCTTGGTGACGATCTTTCTGGCGACGGGTTCCTGGTAGGGGAGTGCTGCGGTGGCGTTCGCGAGGGCGTGAACGGCGGGCATGTAATCGTGTTCTAAGCACCATGCTTGGACGGATTCCAGGATGTTGAGGATCATGTTGTGCGTAAGGTGGTCGTGGCGCATGTCAAAACTCCACGGGGTTGGTGACGAGGGGTTTCTTGGGGACGTAACCGTCTAGGTCTTCGTCTTCGAGTAAGGAGTTGGCAATTTCATAGGTGTCGATCTTGCGGAGACTGGCGTTCATGATGTCAGAGTAGAACGATGCCTCCATGTCAGGGGCGTGTTCGGCGATCCATCCGTACAGCTCGTTGGCGAGGCTTGCGCGGCATTGCTGAGAGTCGATGGATAGATCACTGGCGTCGCTTGCTCGCCATCTCACCCTCGCTCGTCTACGCCAGAACTTGTACAAGTCCTCGTCGTTGTTAATCCAGAGTGAGCAGCTCCAGGTTTCGTAGTTTTTCCAGCCTTGATAGGTCATTTCGTCTCCAGGACGTCGATACGCTTGAGAGCGTCGGCGAGCATGTTAGCTAAGATGTCGATGACATCCTTCGTCGTCATTTGATCCTTGAAGTACATGTCGACCATGCGTTGTAGGGCGTCAGCGTCGGGGGTCATTTGGTGCTCCTGTGGTAGCGCTTGAGATCTGTATTGGATTTACGGAGGAAGCGTTTGGCGGCCTCGTCGGCTTCGTTAAAGGTATCGAAGTGGCCGTGGTCAGTGAGAGAGGTCTTCGTGTCTCGGTCGGAGCGTGTAGTACGGGTGAAGAGTTTGTAGGTGCCTCCGTCCCCTGTCTGAGAGATGACGAGGTGGTGCCCGATAGCGTGTCCCTTGAAGTCTTTGACGTTGTGGTCATGGTTGGTCGACCAATTGGGAGCGGTGTATTGTTCGTTGCGGTGCCAGATCAGGTTCATTCAGCGGAATCCTTCAAAGGGTGTGGAAATGGTCGAGTCATGGGGAGAGAACGCCTTCCTCGTCCTCTTTTTCACGTTGTTCACACGCGGCGTAAAAGCCGGACATGTAGCCGAGGTCGTAGTTGATGCGGCGAATTGAGCCTTGGATTTCTCGCGTAGCAGCGGCGGCGAATTTGTAGTCATTCGAATGGCAGGCGTGTATCAGGCGCTCAGCCTGGGCGCATAGCTTTCGGACATGGTCTTGGATCGGTTCCCATTGGGCATCTATTCCTGGGAGAGTTTTCATGGGCTCACGTATGGATTGAGTAGTGAGGGGTCGGTTCGCTATTGAGTTCGACGGCATAGGTTTCCTCGTAGCCATGCAGGATGATTGCGCCTGTAATAACGGGTTGTCCCTTACGGAGTAAAGCGAATCCGAACGAGTGCAGCACAGAGTCGTTGGTGAGCTGGAGCGTGTCAGCCTGTGCGTAGTGGCCTGTCATCAGATACATGATGCAGTCTGTGAGCGTTCGGTTGTAACCAGCTTTGGGTTTGATCGAGGCTCGCGAGAAGTCTATGGCTGTGCAAAACCTGTTCATGTCGTTGACTTGGAGGGAGCGTTGATACGTCAAGGGGGCGGTGCCTCTTTTGGTTTCTGATGACGCAATGCGAGCTCCGATGACTTCATCAAGTGGAGCGAGGGTGATGTAGCCGAGTAGTAGCGCTTGTTCGACACCACACACGGACGGGCGGTCACAGTCGTCGCAGCGGTATTTTTCGGCGTCGGGTTCAATTCCCTCGAACGTGGTGACGTCGTCGCATTTGCGGCAGTATCCAGCATAGTTCTGGGTGTTCTCTAGGTAGTCAGACTCTGTCATTAGCATTGGATGCGGTTCCTGAAAGGGAAAGTGGTGCAAAAAAGGAGGGGAGCCTCGTAAGGCTCCCCATAATGACGTGACGGACAAATTAGACAGCGCGGAGCAGCGACGATGGGAACATTGCGAGGAATTGCGAACGGGTCATGGGCTCGCCGATCCACATGTAGCGATCGTTGGTGCGGTCCCAAGTGATGAGGTTGACGGATTCGAGGTACTCGGCGACTTGGGCACCAGAGCGAACGACGCCCTTGAGGGAGTTGGCGTTCTGGACGTACTCATAGAAGAGGTTGCCAGCCTTGGCAGACTTCTTGTGAGCAGCCAGTTGGCTGACGGGTTGGATTCCCTTAGCGAGCAAGAAGAGAGGATTCTTCTCGATAGAGCGTGGGTCGTTCATTTGCGCCTGTAGCGCGTCGATTTGGGCCTGGACGGGATTTACTGCGGACATGGGGCACTCCTAATTGTGGTGGTCGGAAGCAATTTCGTCACGATATGTGGTGATCTTGTTCCCGATTGAACCTTTTGTGTTCATCTAGAAACGCATGACACTTGTTACTTAGCTTGTTCTGATATGGCTCGGGACGAGACATCTGAGGAGCGTAGCGACGGAGGTGCGGATGAATCGTCGTTATGTCTGGTGGTGGCGGGTGGTGGAAGTTCGACGGCGAAGCCGCCATTGCGGCCATGCTTCTTGGTGACCTACTTTGTGCGCGGATCCTGGTGGCCACGAGGCGAGCGCCAGCGTCCGCGCTGCGCTGTCGTTAAGCGGAGAGAAGGCCCTTAGCCTTTTTGGACTTGTAGATCAGTGACGACGCATCAGTGAACGTCATGCGAGAGACTGCGGATTCAGTCCAGCCATGCGCCAGGAGGTAGGCGACTTGGCCGTACTTGCCAGTCGTTGGTGGTCCAGCGCGGCGAGCACGTTGCGCGTCGATGTGCGCTTGCATGACAGGTACAGAGTCTTTGGCGAGGTCAGGGATTTGAGCATCGGTGTAGCCGTTGCGGAGAAACCAGTTGCGGGTTGCGTCCGACGTCGGTGCATACGTGCGAACGGATGGGGTCGAGAGGGTGACGTTGTCCATGATGTGATCTCCTGAGCGAACTTGTTAGGCGAGTCGAGGCATTCAACTCGTAAAAAAAACGCAAGGCACTTGTTACGGTGCCAAGCGATAGGTCGAAATCAGATCCATGTCCAACGTGGGCCGCGTTGAAGAAGACGTGAAGCTTCAGCGATCGTCAGCTTCATGTTACGAACGTCGTCAGCAGCCCAGCCGATCTTTGATAGGGCGGCGACTTGGCCAAGTGAGGCAGACGTAAAGCCGTCGTTGATGTCACGCAGGTTGACGTAGTTGGCCTCTCTCGTTTTGTTCGAGAGGAATTGTGCCGAGTCTTTGGTCGCGATGAGCTTGCAGTACCAGTCAGCCCATTCTGCGAATGCAGCCAGGTTGGCTTGGATCTTGGCGTCGATACGTGCGAGCAGGGCATCGGCTTGTTGCATCAGGCGTTTGGCGCGAAGGTCCGCAGCACGGGATTCTTCGGACGTCATGGTCTGGTCAAAGACGAAGCGTTCGCCGTCAGAGTCGAGGGCGGTGATGTCGCCAGTCTCGTGGTCGATCGTCATGTCTTCGTCGTAGCCGAAGTCGACGGGGAGAACGTGCATGTCAGGTGCGACGGTTTCGCGGGTGATGTAGGTGACGGTTGCCAGTCGCTTGGCATCGCAGGTTTTGCAGAGACCAGACTTGGGGTTGAAGGTCGCAGCGATTGCCATGATGTTGCACGCTGGGCAGACTTCGAAGTTACGTGGGCCGGTGACGATTGTGCGCTTTGCCATGTGAAGACTCCTGAGGGTTGAAAAGGAAAAGCCCACCAAGTGGTGGGCAGTTTGTGAACGGAACGGGTTTCGTTACGTGGCGGCGTCGATGGCATCAAGCAGTGAGCTGATGTAGAAGGCGTGCCAGCCGATGGCTTCGAAGGTCGCGTCGGTTGGCAGCATCGCGTTGTAGACGGCAAGCTGGCGTTCGAGTTCGGTCTTGCTGAAGCTTGCGAAGGTCGTGGCGGTCTGGGTGTTGGTCGTCATTTCAATTGTTCCTTAGTTGATCGGTCCGAGAACTTGTTCCAAACGTCGGCGTGCATCTAGGAAACCTCCCGAGGATCTTTCCCGAGGTCAGATGGGACGTAAGGCCCTCCAAGGGAAAGTGGAGGTACGACAACGAGGGCGGGAGCCCGTAGTAGATGGTCGCCGTAGGTGACCCATAGCCAAAGACACCGCTCGCCTAGTGACTACAAGTTCGAGCAACGATCAAATAGAGCCTCGGTTCCCGGCGGTGAGGGAACATGTGCATCGGGCGAAGCCACCGCTCAGCGACCAGACAAGCGAGGACCCATGGGCCTAAGAGCGAAGGCTCCGAGGCGGTCGCTGACCTCCACCCAGCGGGTGCCTAAGGGTGGTGACGTGTCTAAATGTTAGACAGGGACATCAACAAGGCGTCAGGGATGGCAGGGATACGACGTCGCGTAGAAGGGCTTTAATCGCCACGCTGGTGGACGCAACGGGGTAAAGGCCATGTCGGGTAGGTATCCATGGCTCACACGATCCTAGACCCATCTCCGTGGCTCACAGAGGAATGTGCAAGAGGTGAGCAGTTAGGACTTGACATGAGGGGGTAAGGCATACTCTTATGTATCTCATGTAGACGTAGGTAAGGTGTAGATATGTATGGGATAAGATGTATATAGATACATAGACAGTATCTATGTGTAGTAAGTAGAGGTAAGACATGGATATGTCTACCATTAAAGAGGATAAGGATAGAGTAGATGTAGATAGAAGAGATAGAGAGGAAGTATATTCCAATGATAATTATTAATATAACTTCCTTAGTAATCATAGAATGTTATTAAGACTTCCCCTCCTCCCCCTCACAGATCCAGGGGCTCGTGCCCCTGCTCCTCAAGTGGAGGCGACCCACGCAGTGAGTGTCGCCGAGTCAAGCGTCAGACGACGCGCATTCGCCAAGTGGATTGACCACACCCGGGGGGGTGGGGGTCAACAATCTGCTTCCACTGGATAAGTTCTGGGGTTGAAAAAATCCCCTCTCCCTTAAATTTCCAACCCCTCTTTTCCCCCCTAATCACACTCCCTCTCTGTAGACCACGTAACCCCCTCTAGGACGTCGTAGGTCTCCAGGTATAGCTACGCTACCTTCTGACCCTTTACGGAGGTCAGGAGGCACGTGCAGAGGTCGAGGGCTGGGGGGAGACCAATCAGTCGAAGTCGCGACTCTTGATGGCCCCGTATCGTGGTTCGCGACGGAGGATGATCCGGGTGGCGTTGGCGTAGAAGACGATGGTGTCGTCTTCGTCGCGGAGTCGGTCAGGGGACCAGTCGACGCGGATGTTGTAGGGGGTGTTGTTTTCTATTTCTTTGGCGATGTGCCACCACGCCTCGTCACTGAGGGTGATGCTTTGGATGGTGGAGTTACGTCCTGCGGCTTGGGCGAGGTCGTGGGTCATCTGGGTGAGGCGAACGAAGAAGCTGGTCATGGCTCGTGTCTCTTGAACTTGTAGTAGCAGCCAAGGGAGCATGTCTCTGCGGGGAGGTTGTGGAGGTTGTTGCAGATGCGGCATCTGGTCATTGGGGGTGGAAGCTCTTGGGCCGCGGTGGCGAGGTACTCGTTGGCGGCCTTGATCGCGGCGTTGCCGATAGCGAGGGCTTGACGTGCGCTCAGATAGAAGTAGCCAGCTTGGGTGACGAGGCAGATGTCCCCGCCGCGCAGGCAGAGGGTGTACTCAGTGTCGGTGTAGTATGTGGCGCTCAACGTCGTGGTCTCCGTGGCGTGTTGAGGATGGCGTCTTCGATGTCGTGTTGGTTGAGGTTGTTGTTGGTGAGGTAGCGTTGTGCTGCTTCGCGGACGTCCCAGAGAGCGTCGTTGAGAGCCATGGCTTGGTCACGTTCTCTCTGGGCGGTGCGTACTGTGTGGAGCAGTCGTGGGAGTACGGACCCGTCGCAGATGAGGCGTGCGGGGTTGGTGGCACAGGCATACTCCAGGTGAGTGATCTCGTCGTCAGTCATCGTGTCGAGGGTGGTCATCGGTCAGAGTGTCCTTCTCGGCGAGAGTCTACTCATGTCGTGGGTTCCTTTGGCACGAGACGGAGACTTCTTGGTGTTGGGTCGTCGGGGCGGCGTGAGGCTTCGAGTTCCAGGTAGTCGATCAGTCGAGCGATGATGCGTTGCAGCTCAGCGACAGATAGGGTTTCGGTGAATAGGTTGATGGTCACTGGTGGTGCTCCCTGGTTTCCCAATGTTCGTCGAGAGTCCACTGCGCCAGTGTCTCTAGTTCAGATCCCGTGTGTTGACATTCCCAGCCGATTACTTTGCACGCGAGAGCTCGCCAGGAGTGGACGCGATTACCGTTGAGGCCAAGGCGTAGCTCTTTTACGCGCTGGGCGATGATGGGATCAAGTTTGTATTGGAGTGATTCGCCGCAGGGGCGTGATGGCCAGTCAATCATCGTCCTGCTCTCCCTTCCTGTCCGGTGCCTGCGTCAACGGGAGGCTGCCTATAAACCTTCGGGTTAAGTTGTTTGGCCCAGCGCTGCTTATCGTCCATCGGCTGGTCAGTGCGACGCCCGTTTCGAGCGGATGTGTTCCAGTCGCGCCCGACGACGCCTCCCTCGGCAAACCAGCCGGAGGCTCGGAGAGACGTACCGGGCTCACTGCACAGGATATACGTTTGAATTTTCTCCGCACCCATCGCCAGCGCAGCGCGTGCCGCTGCGGCATACAGGATACTGCATGCGTTCTGTGTTCCATTTGTCACGAGACGAGTCACTTCAAAAACGTTGTACTGGTCAACCATGCGCGCTACGGGGCGCCCAACAATACAGGCACCAACAACAACTCCATCTTTATTAACGACTAGCAGAGAGAAGCGATGTCCTTGCGCGGGTTTGTGGTGCCTGTGAAGCAAATGCACGACTTCGTTAGCCTGAGCCAATGTCGCCGGAACGACGCGGAGTCTCATTCCGATTCCGTCCCCTTCCCGTCACGCGCCGGCACGGCGGCGAACAATTGTCGTGCCTGTTGTGCAGCCGAAAACATCGCTTCCTTTGCGTCCCGCGCTCTTTGAGTCGACGATGACTCCGCACATCGAATCTCATGGTACGAGTCAAAGGCGCTCAGGAAGTTGCTCAGCTCGACAATCAAAGTGTGATGGCATGCCCGTTGAGCGTCGCGCTGTCCTTGTAGGCAGTCGCGCTCAGCCAGCGCAGCGTCACGTTGGATAATCAAGTCGGTGTTGCGTTCAATCAGGCGGACAACTTCGGCACCGTATATGTCACGCTCAGCTAATGCACTGTCACGCTGGTTTTTGATTGCCTGCACTTCATTTGCGAAGCGAGTACCGGCTATTGTCGCTTTAATTAAATCAGCTGACGAGTAAGCAGAGTTAGCCTTGGCGGCTTCAGCAATCGCATCGTCACGCTCGGCGCGCAACCTGTCGCATTCGGTCAGCGCAGCGTCACGGGCTGTCATTAAGTTCATGCACATTTCGGTCTCGCGTGCTTCCTGTTTCTTAAACTGGGCGAGGAGTGAGGACATCTTTAGGCCTTTAGAAATGTCAACCATCCTGGTCTTCCTTTTCGCCACGCGGCGGTACTCTGGAGAGTGCGTCCTGTAAGTCGAGGGACTCTCTTCCTGCATTTCCCGGCGCGACGTAAGCTGCGACGAAAGCAACGGCAGCATCGTACACACGCCATAGGTGTGCATTCTCAGCTCGCTCATGGTCACGTTGAGCTTGTGTCGCTGAAAGGCGTTTGATGGTCTCGGCCCACAGGAGGGCGAGGACTTCTAGTGTTTTATCGAATCGAAGTTGAGCATCGGATTTCACGGTGTTAGTCATCGTTTCCTCAGGCAGTGCTTACAAGTGATGTCAGGCCAATGGTCGCTGTAGTGATACTCGCGAGAGTATCCGTATGGTTCGTTGAAGCGCTCGGCGTCAAGACAAAGGATCCAGTGATACTCGAAGCGTTCACCATGTTCCTCGGTTTCGAGTTTGTGTACGCGACGTTTCGAGGTCGGTGTCACGGGGATTCCCTCGTCGCTACACGTTCCCAGGCGTCCAGGGCAGTGATAACGATTTCGAGTGGGGCCTTGTAGTAGGCCAGGGCTTTGGCAGCAACACAGAAGCGTTCTGCCTCGCGTAGTCGTACAAGTGTTCGACGGTACATGGCGAGCAGTGAGCGATGGTCAATCTGGCGACGGAGCTCGTACTCGTCCACGATGGAGAGGATGCTGTCAATCTGCTCGATCTGTCTGTCGACGAAGGCTTCGTGATTCATTAGACGCCTTTCAAGCGAGCGATCTGTTGTTGGGCGTGTTTGAGGCGTTCGCGGAGAAGAGTGATCTCACCGTCACGCTCGCGGAGTGCTTCTTGGAGGACGTGGTCTAGTTCGTCCTTCGGTTCAAAGATCCAGATGATGTCGTCTGCGGTGTGACGCTCGATAAGCTGACATGCGGAGGGAAGCAGTCCTGTTTCAGCGATGAAGCCGTACATCAGGAATGACTTGTGCTCGTCACGCAGCTTCAGCTTATTTGTCACTATGTAGGGCTCGACTTCTTTTTTGGCCCAGCGGAGATAGGACGTGATGTTGTCGAAGTCGCTTTGGCGCATGGCTGCGGCGCATGCTGTGTCAACAAGTAGTTGGCCAGGGTCCTCTGGCAGTCGGCGTAGTGGTTTTGTAGACATGCTTTGCAGAAGTCCATGTAGAGGTCTCCGAGGACGAATAGCTTAGCGCATCGAAGACAGTGGTTCAGACGCACGCTGTCGGTCATTGCGTCTCTAGACTGCGCTTTTGGAGAAGCAGCGTGAGCTGACGGACGATGTAGTCCGCGTCGTGCGGCTTGAGGTGAATGACCCTAGCTGCGCCTGACGGTTGTTTGAGGACGAGGGTGATGTACTCGCGGTCGTCGAGGACCTCGATGTAGTCCTCGGGCTTTGACCATTGGTTCATGTGTTGATCCAGATCCAGCATGAGATCGCAACGACGATGACGGTGATACCTGTGGCGAATCCCTGGATGAAGCCATAGGTGTGGGCGGTGCGTACTGAGGTTTGCTTTGGAACAGGTTGCAGTGTTCTGGTCATGAGTCCCATGGTAGTCTCCGCGAATCCAATACATGAGCGGGGCGGGGGGACGGGCTAAGCCAAGCGGCACACACACCGCTTGGCTTGGCCGTGTCTAGAGTTTGGCGAGAGCAGCCTTTTGAATGGCGAGCTCCGACGTACTCAATACATTTCGTAGGGTGGCTTGGTCGACGCTGACGCCTTCTTTTTGGCGGACGTTGGCTTGGTCGCTTTTTTCGCGACCTTCGCTTTGGCCTTTGGCTTGGCTTTGGTCGACTTCTTTTTGGATGCTGCCGTTTTGGCGACTGGCGATTTCTTCGTGGGCATCTTTGGCTCCTAGTTCGTAAGCATGGGTTATTAGCGCACGGAAGTTGCTCCGTGCATCTCTAGTCGAGGATGCGGTGACGTGTGTGTCAACGCAGCCCTCAACAAGTTGGGAGAGGTTTTGATTCATGGTGTTGCCTGTGATTGGTGAAGATGGTCTTGAAAGCATTGCCCCACAAGGGCATAAAAGTCAAAGGCCATGAGTCAAGGCCTTAGGAGGGTAAGCATGGTCGAGGCGTTCAATCAAGTCGCCGCGCTGGTTTTCAAGCACTCAGGCGTTCAGATTACTGAGAGTGAGTCGTATGAGGTGGCGATGCCAAAGGTCGCGGCCACGATGGAATTCCTCGCAGCGGTGGCGGATGCGGGGAATGCGGCTGTGGTGGGGCTCGTCAGTGGAGACGTGGATGAAGTCGTCATGCAGTACATCAAAGACACAGGGCGTGCAGTCCAAGTCCGTGTCGCGGCCATGGGTGTGCGACCGATGTCGCCAGGGGCCAGCCGTTTTGAAGTTGGGTAGTCAACATGCGCTCTGCGTAGCGTGCTTTCGCGAGGAGGAAAAGCGTCATGCCGGATCCAGATATCATGGACGAAATTCGAGATATACAGAGGCAGGGCGGGTCCAGGATAGAGCGGTCAGAGGCGAGGGTACAGAGACGGATCGCAGAGATCACGCAGAGGATGGGCGCAGTGGATGGTCTGAAGGGTACGTTGCAGCAGGTGAATTTGAAGGCCGAGGCAGAGGCCCATGCTTTGGCGAGGGAGGCGATGAGTAGATCGGAGGAAGCCCGTGAAAAGTTCGTCAGTGGCGGTGTTCCGCAGCGTGCGCCAGTGTCTCCGTCGTCTAAGGCGGTGGATTTTATCATGGAGCATGATCTTGGCTTTGCGGACGGCGGCATTATAGCGGCGGTCGTCAGGTGGCGTACCGCTGGTCAGAACGTCCAGGATCTTTTTGAGGCGCGTCAGTTGTTGACGAGGCTAATCGATATCGAGTCCACCGGGACGTCCAGCAGGAGTTAGTTATGACGGTCGAGAGTGGTGACAAGGTGATGGGCGTTGAGTCGAAGACGTTTGCTTACGTGCGGTATAACGAGGCGAACGTCAAGGTTCAAGGTCAGTTCAAGGCGTTGTTTCAGGTGGTGGAGAAGTCGGTCCTGGAGTTGCCAGCAGGACGTGCGCGGTCGCTGGTGATGACGAAGCTTGAGGAAGCGTACATGTGGGTGGGCAAGGCGATCCGGGATCAGCAGGTAGTTTCGGATCTGATGACCGTGGAGCAGCCAGAACGTAAGACCGATTGATCGAGTAGAATGGAAGCACCCTCCTTCGTGTGCGTGGCCCCGTCAGCAAAATGAATGTGCCCAGCGCTGGTCTCGCTGGGCATTTTCGCGTCTGGGCGGGTGCTTACGGTCCTGAAAGTGGCGCTGGCTATGCCTTGGAAAGGGAGTGGTATAGGATCTGAGGAAAATGTAGGCAGAAAAGTAGCGGGCCAGGGGCGCCCGCCGAAAACCAATCGGGTCGTCGTACATGAAGTGTATCGGCACGGTGAGCATGATCTTGAGGCGTCTCTACCATGGGGTGGTCTGTAGGCGGGTGTCGTTGGTACAGGTCGGGTATTTGCACTCGGCGGGTCAGGTGATGTGGATACGTTGCAGCAAATGTGGGTGGGATTATCCGCCTGTCGACGGAAGGGGAATGGATGAACAAAGACGTTTTGCCGGTGGGGGAAATCCCGGATCGGCCCTATTCGATACGTGATGAGTCGGATCATTTTAGTCTGATCAACTTCCTGAGCGATCGTCTGAAGCAGGCGGTGATGGACTTGCCGGACGAGTTCCTGGTGATGACTGAGGCGCAGCTCAAGGGTATGGCGCAGCCTACGCCAACGGATTACGCGCTCAGGGTCTCGTTCTGGCGTGAGTTTGAGAAGATGATGTGGAAGGGGTCAGGGAAGATCGTGTGTGCGTCAGTGTATGCAGGCATTTGTTCTGATCCGTATTTCTATCAGAAGTTCATCACGAACGAAGCCAAGTTCGCGTGGATGATCCGTCCGATGCAGGCGTATCAGAAAGAGATGGAGGCAATCCTCTATCGCTGCACTGAACGGTTGTGGGAGCTAACGGAGATCACGCTCACTGATAAGAAAGGGAAGCTGGATGCCAAGGCTGGCGATCTGCTTCTCAAGACACTTATTGAGGTCAGCAATCGCGTTAAGGGGATGGCGGTGCAGCGTAGTGAGCAACGGAACTTGAACGTCAACGTCGTCACACGGTCTAAAGCAAATCAAGGGATCGAGACGATGTCGAGTATCGACGAGCGCATCAAGCAACTGGAACTAGAGGTGAGTGGTGAATCGTCAATCGATCGAGGAAAAGACAGAGTTGGCAACGATCAAGTTGTATCGGTTACGACTCAGAAAGCGGAGCGGGAAGTTGTCCACGTTGGTTTACTTCGGAGCCAGGATCCAAGTATCAGGGAATGATGCTTGGCATATCTGTAGGTACAAAGCTGATGTTATTGAGCGCATCGCAACAGTGTTAAGGGGGCTTCGCTTTGGTATCGGAACGGGAAAGGAAGGAAGAGCATCTGAAGTTGCTCGAAGAGAAGCGTAGGCTTCAGCTTCAGCAATCACAATTAAAGGCGTCGTTACGGCATCTCTATGGGATGCCTTGGTATCGTTGGGCGTGGGACTTCTTCCAGAGCAAGAACAAATACAACTTCATGGTCGCGGCTAATCAGATTAGCAAGAGTTCTACTCAGATAAGGAAGGCTATACATTGGGCAACAGCGGTAGAGATTTGGCCTGAGCTGTGGCCGTCTCGTCCAACGCAAATGTGGTACTTCTATCCCGATCGTGGTGTCGGTCATAACGAGTATAAAGAGAAGTGGTGCAAAGAATGGTTGCCGCTTGGTCCTGGTGATAGGGATGAGGCTGGCAATGTTGAATGGAATAAAATCATTAAGGAGGGGGCGTATCACGAGCACCCGATCTATGGTTGGTCTCCAACGTTTAAGAATGGTCAAGTAGAATCGATCTCTTTCAATAGTGGCGTGACGATTTACTTTAAGAGTTATGAACAGGGCGTGACAGCGCTACAGACGGCGTCTGTCTACGCGATCTTCTGCGACGAGGAGTTGCCAGAGGAGTTGTTGTCGGAGCTTCAGGCGCGGTGCTTCTCTCCAGCGATCATGGGGTACTTCCATCTCGTCTTCACGGCGACGATCGGTCAGGAGATCTGGCGGGCCACGATGGAAGAAAAAGGGAAGCACGAGAAGTTCCCTACGGCGTTCAAGCAGCAGATCAGTATGTACGAGTGTCTGACGTACATGGACGGGTCAAAGAGCCCGTGGACGCTAGAAGCGATTCACGAGATCGAGCGTAACTGTAAGGACGAGAACGAGGTCCTTCGTCGCGTTCAAGGTCGGTTCGTTATTGACCAGAATCGGAAGTATGCGTCGTTCGTTCGTTCAACGAATGTGAAGCCGGCGCACAAGTTGCCCAAAGGGTGGTTCGTCTACGCGGGGGTCGATATTGGGTCTGGTGGTACGGCACACCCGGCAGCAATCGTGTTTGTCGGCGTGAAGCCTGACTTTTCTGTGGGGCGAGTGTTTAAGGGGTGGCGTGGCGATGGCGTTACAACGGATGCTGCTGACATTCTCAACAAGTTTCTAGAGCTCAAGGCTGACATGAAGCCAGTGGCTCAGTTTTACGATCATCAGAGTCGTGACTTCTTTACCGTGGCATCGCGGCGGAAGATCCCCTTTCAGAAGGCTGAGAAGGGTCGTGAGACAGGGGAGCAGCTTTTGAACACGTTGTTCAAGAACGACATGCTCGCGATCTACGATGAGCCTGAGTTGATGAAGCTGGTGACGGAGCTTGAGAACCTGAAGAATTCGACTCCCAAGCCAGTGGCTAAGGATGATTTCATCGATGCCCTTCGTTTCGCGGTGACTCAGATTCCGTGGGACTTTTCCATTCTCAATAAAAAGGTTCCCGACAAGGCGGATCCGAATTCCAAGCTGAGTGAACGGGAGAGGGAGCGTCGGGGGCTCATCGGAAACGAGAACAATGGGATCGATTTGTTAGAGGCAGAGTTTGACCTGGCTAACGAGGCTTACGATTACGGTCTCGACGGCGATTATTCAGATGGAGGTTACGATGACTAAGAAGAAAGCCAAGAAAGTGCCTACGAAACCCAGTGTTTCAGCGGCTGTCAGCAAGGGAATGAAGTCTTACTGGGCAAGAAAGCGCGTAGCGGAGGTCTTGGCTGTAAAGGAGCCTGTGAAAACAGTTAGTGCGGTCATTGGGTTAGATGCTGAAGGGATCAAACGGATCATCGAGTGCTGTGCGGCAAAAGGTGTTTTGTCTTTTCAGTACGGCGATTTGCAGTTAGTGTTTAACAAATCACTTGACGAACCGAGAACAGAAGTATCGCAGCGGACGGGGCGCGGTGACACCCTCTCCAACCTGGAGGGTGCTTCCCGTGTTGAGGATAGGCAGCATCTCCAGGAAACCAGTGACATGGTGACCGAAGAGTTGGAGCATCTCAAAGTCACTGATCCCGCTGCGTATGAAGAGTTCATACAAAGCGAGGATGCCGATGACGGAGATGGATATCAGTGAGTTGGTACATCTGTACCAAGATGCCGAGACCCATCACACGTCATTGTTCGCTGAGCAACGCTCCAATCTGCTACTCGTCGCCGGTAATCACTACAACCGGAAAGATTCTCGGTTCTGGCGGAAACTACGCCAGGTAGAGAACATCAGTAAGTCGCAGAAGCTTCGTCTTACCAAGAATCACATCCAGAAAATCACCAAGACCTACGTCAACAACATCCTGGCATTCGCGCCAGGTGTTGCCGTTGGGCCGAAGAACGAGTCGGAGCTGAGCGATCAGAAGTCGGCTGAGATTCACGACTCTGTATGGCAGGACATCAAGTATCGGCACAAGTTCAAGAAGCGCCGTCGTCAGTGGGCGCAGGATTACTCCGAGATCGGTGAAGCGATCTGCAAGATTTTCTACGATCCCAACATGGGTGAGCTTCTAGGGTACGAGGCCGTCATTGGTGAAGATGGCTTGCCGCAGATGGAAGAGGACGGTACGCCGTCTCACTCGATCATCTTCACGGGCGATCTCGTTTACGAGCGGATCCATGGTTTTAACCTTCTGACGGATCCTGAAGCTAGGTCGTGGGAAGAGGCCCGTTGGGTCTGTTACCGCAAGATGCTTCCTGTGAAGGATCTTGAGAAGCAGTTTGCCGCTGACGAGGAGAAGCTCACCAAGATCACGGCGAGTGCCGAGGAGACCTACAAGATCTTCGACACGGGGTCGAGTAGCTACGGGGCCAGTAAGGGCCTCGTGATGGTCATGGAGTTCTACTTCAGGCCGTGCGCTGATTACCCCAAAGGTTATTATTGGATCACGACGAAGTCAGGGATTCTTCACGAGGGGGAGTTGCCTCTGGGGTTGTTCCCGATCATCTACGTCGGGTTCGATGAGGCGTCGACGTCGGCACGTAGCTATTCGATCATCAAGCAGTTGCGTCCTTACCAGGCTGAGATCAACCGTTCGGCGTCGAAGATCGCAGAGCATCAGATTTCTTTGGGGGATGACAAAGTCCTTCTGATGAACGGCAGCTCTTTGTCGCCTGGTGGAACGACACACGGTGTCAAGGCGATCCAGGTCACGGGATCAGAGCCTAAGATCATGGCTGGTCGCAGTGGTGAGCAGTATGTCGGGTACATGGCTGGGCAGATCAGCGAGATGTACGCGATCACGAACGTGGCCGAAGACAGTCAAGAGAAGATGGCCAACGGTGTCGATAGCTATGCGATGTTGTTTCGCAGTGCTGCGGAGAAGAAGCAGTTCGTTCTGTACACGGATAAGTTTCAAGAGTTTGAAACAGAGATTTGCGATGCGTCGTTGCGATACGCCAAGGCGTTTTACAAAGACGAGATGATGATTCCTATCATTGGTAGGAAGGAATTCGTCAACATCGCGGAGTTTCGCGATAGCGATGATTTGTCTTACCAGATCAAGATAGAGCCTCAGAGTGAGGATCTGGAGAGCCGGTTCGGTAAGCAGTTAGCTTTGAATCATTTGCTTCAGTTCGCTGGTCCCAATATGGCGCCGAAAGATCTTGGTCGCGTGATTCGGTCGATGGAGTACATCAACAAGGAGCAGCTCTTTGATGACGAGACTCTCGATTACGACAACGCGAGCTCTGACATCCTGGCGCTTGATAGAGGCAAGTGGGTTGAGCCGGATGAGGAAGAGAGCCATGACTACGTGATTAAGCGTTTGATTCACCGGGTCAAGCAGAAGGACTTCGATACTCTGCCTCCTCAAGTGCAGCAAATGTATCAGGCGAAGATTGGGAAGCATCGCGAGATTAAGGCGCAACAAGTCGCTGCCGCTCAAGCCGCCAAAGATGGGTTTCTTCCCAGCGGCGGCTTTCTCGTGAGCTGTGATTTCTACGTGACCGATCCCAATGATCCTCAGAAGTCGAAGCGGCTAAGGCTCCCCGCCGAGTCGCTTCAGTGGCTTCAGCAGAAACTTGAGCAGCAGGGTACGACTCAGCAGGCTCTTGAACAATCTGATCTACAGACCCAAGCCAGGGTCGCAGAAATAGTCAATATGCAGCGTCAACAGCTACCGCCAGGTCCAGGTCAGGATCCGGCGATGGGTGGTGGCAATTTTTAATCGAGCGGAAGTGTAGCGCCAAGCCAGGCGTGAGAAACGCTCAAACGTGAACAGGTCAGTTCACGAATGGAGATCTCTATGTTGATCGAAGGAAAAGGTACTGACGGCGAAATTGGCTACGAGGAATTTGATTCCGCTGAGTTCGAGACTGAAAGTCCCGACAAGGAAGAATCGAAGGAATCCGAAGGTGACGGGAAAGCTGTATCCGAAGACGACGACGGCGGTAAGAAGCTTACGGCTGAAGAAGCGTTCGGTGACAGTGATGACGAGGGTGCGTCGAAAGAAGCCGCTGACGACGCAGCTAAGACCGATGCCGGCACGAAGGAGGGGACTCCTGCGTATGAGCCGAACACGAAGTACAAGGTCTATGACCAGGAAAAAGAATTCCCAGATCAGCTTAAGACGCTCGTAAAAGACAAGGCTACTGAAGACTACTTCCGAGATCTTCTGTCGAAAGCAGATGGTCTGGATGCAATGAAGCCGAAGCATCAGGAAGTCGTCAGTCAGCGCGATCAATTCAAGGGTGAAGTTGATTTCTTTAGGAGCGACATCAATAGAGTTCTCACCCTACGCGAGAAGCAACCGCATTTGTTCGCCGCCGAGGTTGGGATCACGGACGATTGGATCATCAATCGCGCCAAAGAGATCGTGAACGCAAAGGAAACGCCTGAGCAGTGGGATCAGTTCAATCGTACTAGGGCGACCCAGTACGATGCATACAATCAACATCAGCAGGCGGTGCGTGTTCAGGAAGATGCATCGGCTCAGTTTATGAATGCTCATCAGCAGCAGATGACCATGGCCCTGGGACATCCCGATGTGTCTGGCTTCCAGTCACAGTTCGACAAGGTCCATGGTCTCGGTTCGTTCCAGGAAGAAGTTAGGAAGCAGGGTTACTACCACTATGAGCGCACCAAGCAGAGTGGGAAGCCTGAGAATCTAGCTCCAATGGAAGCGGTCAAACAGGTTTACGAGTTTCATAAAAAAACATTCACGCAAGCTCAGCCTCAAGGTGTGGCTGAAGTGTCCGAGAAGGGTGGGCAGTCTGCCGCTAAGCGAGATCCTGTTAAGCCGATTCCCAATATTGGGAAAGGTCGTAACGTTTCGCCAACGGGTAGACGGTTCAAGACCATCAAGGAAATGCGTGAGTACGTGGACAAGAACGTACCTTCGGGCTGATAGCCCAGAAAGCAAATTAGACTATGGCGACGTTAGCCCTATTCGACGACATGCTGAACGAGCATTTGGCATACGACCTCTTGATGGAAGAGTTGACTGAGCGCAACTGGCTTATCAAGAACGTTGAGAAGAACATGAAGTGGAAAGGCGGTTCGCTGCCAGTTCCATTTCGTGGAGCTCGCGGGAGTTCGTTTTCTCAAGGTGGCCTCACAGCCGAAAATGATATTAGCGATTATGAATTTGTGAGAGGAGTCGTAGAGGATTACAAAGAGACTTGGGGGACATTGAAATTCAACTCGAAGGATCTTCATCAGCACGTTCCTGAAGGCGCTCGCAAGAAGGGTCTCGTCAACAAGGATTCCTTTCTTCGCATTCTGCCTGACCAGATCGAAGATTTCGTCGATGGCATGAAGGACATGGTGTCGACCATGCTTCTGAACGGAGCGCACTTTGCGACGTTGACGAGCAATGCGACGGCGAACACCGGCTTGATCGTGGTCGATCGGGTCGAGCGGTTCGAGTTGAAGCAGAAGGTCATCATTGACGATGACAACTCTGCGGCGCTCGAAGGCTATGTGAGTACGGTCAACGTCAACACGAATGAAGTTGTACTTGTGACGACTCGTGGTGGCGCTACGGTGGTCGATTTTTCGGCTAACAACATGACGACGGCGCAGAATGCGCGTGTTTACATTCCTGGCGCAGAGACGGCGGCGAATGCGTTTACGTCGCTTCGCAGTCAGCTTCTTCCTTCGGCGCAGGGTGGTTCTGCGAATTTGTTTGGTAAGTCGAAGTTGGCGTACCCGTACCTCCAGTCGATCGCGATTTCGGGTGCGAGCGTTTCGGCGTCCAATATCCTCGACTCGATCTTCGATGGCTGGACACGGATTCTGAAGCTCGGTAAGGGCCACGCTGATCGCGTCGTCATGTCGCTGAAGCACATTGGCTCGGTGTTCAAGCTTCTTGAAGCCGGTAGCGGTGGGTACCGCCACGTCGAGACGAAGGCGTCCGTGTACGGCTACACCGAAGTCACGATCGGTAGCGTGAAGGGCAACCTCAAGCTCGTCGCAGTCCAGGAGATGGACGATGACTTGATGTATTACCTTGACATGAGCGCGTTCAAGCTTCACTCGAACGGGTTTTTTGAGCGTCACATTGACCCGAACGGAAACGGCTACTACGTCAAGCGTGCGACGACGGGCTTCGTTTACATCGTTGACGTGCGCTTCTACGGCGAGCTGATCCTTCATGCCCCATGTCGGTGTGGAGTCATGTACTCGATTCCAGCGTACTAAGAGTTTCTCAACATTGGGGCTGTGTTCCGGTAACGGGTAAACCGCAGTCCCTTCTTTTAGGAGAAGTGATATGGCGTTGACCGCAGAAGAGTTGTTTTTACTGAATAGCAAGACGGGTTCGGTTGCGCGGAAGGTGCAGCTAGGTACGTTGATTGGTTCGGCTGGTGACAGCGTAGCTGATGACGCTGTGACGACGGCGAAGATTTTGAATGGTAACGTTACGCTCGCTAAGTTGGCGGCGGGTGTGACGCCGAGTCACGTAGTCAAGTTCGCTGGTAATTTCACGACGCTTGGCGGTGATGCGACGGAAGTCATCACGGTCACGGGTCTTGCTGCGACGGATGTGGTTCACGTAACGGTTCAGACCGCTGGCGGGACGCCACGGGCCATTGTCGCAGCGGTGCTTACTACCAATACCATCACGGTTACGTTGAGTGGCGATCCGTCAACGGATCATATTTTGGCCTATTCTGTACTTCGCGCAGTTGCGTAGATCAAATAATTTTGAAGGGAATGTAACTATGGTGCACATTTGTAAAATGTTGTTGGTAGCGGTTATCGTTGCAGCGTTAAGCGCTGGGACTGGGTTTGCCTCGTTCAATCAAGATGACATCGTCAACATGAACAATGCGGAGCCACCTCTAAAGAATAGTCGGGATCACGGTTTTAAGACGGGGTTTGCGAAGTGCGTGTTTGATACGGCAGTCGTTGCTCAGCGAGCGATTGGTGCTTATGGGTGTAACTTGGTGTTGCCGGCGAAAGTTCTCGTGACGGGAGCTTGGTACAAAGTGTTGACGACGTTTACGTCTTCGTCGGATGCCGCAACGATTGCTATCAGCATTGTGGCTGCGAATGATGTCGTTAGTGCGGCGGCGATTTCAACAGGTACGACGTGGGATGCGGGGGCTGCTGTCGAGGGTGTACCGAAGATCGAGACCACCTCGTCGTGGCTCACGACTACGGTTCCTGTCAGCGTGACGTTCACTGTTGCAGTCGAGGCGTTGACGGCTGGTAAGATGGTCGTGTGGGTCGAGTATCTGTATTTCGGCGATTCCTGATCGAAAACTTGGGGGAGGTCTACGGGCCTCCCCTTTGGAGTTTAAGCTATGGCCGATACGAATCTGCTTAAGACGGGCAAGCATGGGCTTATCAAGTCGTACATTACCTACGATGCGTCTAGTCGTATGGAGTACGTGTACGAGGCCGCTGCTGATGCGATCGATGGCCAGACGTGTTTGCGTACTCAGTACGTGTACTCGGGTGTCAGTACGCGGGTTACTAAGATGAAAGAGACGGCGTCGACCTGGGTCTCTGCGACCATGGATGTGTAAGGGGGTTCGATGAGCGTCTTTGAGCACAACCATCGTGCGCGGATATTCAATCCGGCGCAGCATCCCTATAAGCACACGCTTGACGACTTCACGTACACAAGTGATGCGTTGCCTGGTGTGACGACGCTTCAAGGTGCGCTCGATTGGTTGTTCACGGCTTTGTACCCACGTACTCAGGATCCAGTCGCTAATCAGGCGGCGTTACCGGGTGCAGGTAATACGATTGGTGACCATCGGGTCGTGACCGATGATGGCGATGGGAAGGCAGCAGGATACCAGTGGCAGCAGCGTGAGGGTGACGTAGCGGCGAAGTGGTATAAGATCTCTGACATGGATTGGGGTGTCCCAGACATCCTGTCGCAGTTCTTACTTAAGACGCAGGACGTTTATGCATACCGATACGGTTACGACGACGTCAGCGACGTTGGGGTTGCGCTTACTGGTAATTTGGCTGGCCAGCATTTTTACGGTGGGGCTACTGCTAACAGTCATCTCACGTTGTATGCCAACAGTGGGGATGGTGTCGGAGCCGGTACCGGGTTCGTCCAGTTCGGGGATCATGTCAGGCCACTGATTGACTCGGCAGTGAATCTGGGGACTACGGCGAACAGGTTTCTGAAGGGTTGGTTCGATGAGCTCCAGGTAGGCACCCTTATATGTGGGCCGGGGTCAATCACGGATAGCTCTGGGGCGATTAGCTTCGGCGATGAGAACCTGTCGACGACGGGTACCCTGGCTGCTGGTCAGATAACGGGGACGGCGTTTCTTGCCACGGGTGCCTCTACGCTTACGCTTGACGCGGGGTCCATTACGGATTCCAGTGGCGCGATAAGCTTCGCAGACGAGAACCTAACGACGACTGGCACTGTGACGGTCGGAAGCCTACTTCTGAACGACGCGAGCATCACTGATAGCTCTGGGGCCATATCGTTCGACAACGAGAACCTGAGCACCACTGGGACGCTTCAGGCGGGGGTCATCACTGGTACCCAGCTTAACGTCGACAACCTCCGGGTGGATGGCAACACGTTGTCGTCGACCTCGGGGGCCTTGAATCTGTTGGCGACCACAGTGGTCGATGTCCAGTCAGCCATGACGACGCTGGCGCAGACTGTCACCGGGGTTCTTGGCGTAACGGGGCAGGTCAACGTTGATAACTTGCGTCTGGATGGCAACACTCTTTTTTCTACGAATGCGGACGGGAATATCATCGTGGACCCGGCTGGTACGGGTCTCGTTGAGTTTGGTTCTGGGGTCTTTCCGACCACCAACCTGTCCTGGGATAACGGCAAGACCGGGAACG
>Ga0163144_10002255_pt1 | contig 44930 bp, 32 predicted proteins | sample OliLak19BULKMAT1_FD_123175 | JGI IMG/M metagenome (GOLD analysis project Ga0163144, IMG submission 123175) | Freshwater microbial mat bacterial communities from Lake Vanda, McMurdo Dry Valleys, Antarctica - Oligotrophic Lake LV.19.BULKMAT1 | ecosystem: Environmental > Aquatic > Freshwater >... | reverse complement strand
CACTTAATCGCACCCATAGGGGAATTGAAATGAGTAACCATAAAGCCCAATACCAAACCCAATTCCTACTTAATCGCACCCATAGGGGAATTGAAATACAAACAAAGGCACTAAAGCACCAATTTTCTTCATAACTAATTATTCTACTCCCCATAATTTTACGGTTATCAGTGAGACCATAATTTTCAGATCTGTACTTCCCTTCAAGTCCGTATTGTATAGAATATTCAGAAAGCAGCACCAAATCCTTTTTAAAAACATAAAATCTATAGCTGTCTAAATAAAACTAAATAACTTGATTAAAATGGTGTGCTGGTAGGCTAAACACCTAAAGCCCACAGATTTAGTAAAAATCTCGGCTCTCGAATATAAAGTCATTCGAAGCAGAGGCACTGCTTTGGCCAAAAGAAATCAAATGCTTATGCAAGGCGGCTACTAGTAGGTTTTATTTGTGGTTAGTCCATTTGCTTAGTCATGAACTTTAAGGAGGTTTCTTTGCAAATATGCCAAACTGACACCTTAACATAATATTCTTATTGCGTTTGTCACCTCTCAGCCCATTGGCACAATCATTGTCAATTTGCACTTCGACATTGAAAATCATTCTTAAATCACTAATATAAATCCAAAATGGGAAAAATAATTGGTATAGACTTAGGTACTACCAACTCGTGCGTTGCAGTAATGGAAGGCAACGAGCCTGTGGTAATTCCTAACAGTGAAGGTCGCAGAACAACGCCTTCAATTGTTGCATTTTTAGACAACGGCAATGGCGAACGCAAAGTAGGCGATCCTGCCAAAAGACAAGCGATCACAAACCCACAAAACACCATATTTTCCGTAAAAAGATTTATGGGAAAGGCCTTCAACGACAGTAAAAGTGAAGCCGTAAATGTGCCGTACAAGGTGGAAGTTGGGCCAAACAACACGCCTAGAATCAGAATTGGCGACAGGCAGTACACCCCGCAAGAAATTTCTGCTATGATTCTTCAGAAAATGAAGCAAACAGCTGAAGATTATTTAGGAACTACCGTAACGGAAGCTGTAATTACCGTTCCGGCTTACTTTAGCGATGCAGAACGGCAAGCGACCAAAGAGGCAGGATTGATAGCAGGGCTGGATGTAAAGCGTATTTTGAACGAGCCTACAGCGGCAGCCTTGGCTTACGGGTTAGACAAAAAACACGCAGACATGAAAATAGCCGTGTTCGATCTGGGTGGTGGCACATTTGATGTATCGATCCTCGAACTTGGCGATGGTGTGTTTGAAGTTAAATCAACCGATGGAGATGTGCATTTAGGTGGTGATGATTTTGACCAACGCATTATCGATTGGCTCGCTCAAGAATTCTTGAGCGATGAAAATATCGATTTGAGAAAAGACCCTATGGCCCTGCAGCGCTTGAAGGAAGCGGCAGAAAAAGCCAAGATTGAGCTTTCAAGTTCAAATGAAACAGAAATAAACTTGCCATACATAATGCCTGTGAATGGCATACCAAAGCACATGGTTAAGAAACTGACCCGTGCTAAATTTGAGCAATTGTGCGATGACTTAATTGTTCGTTGCATGGAGCCCACCAAACGGGCTATGAAAAATGCAGGTTACTCAACTTCTGATATCAATGAAGTGATATTGGTTGGTGGCTCTACCCGCATACCCAGAATTCAAGATGAAGTAGAAAAATTCTTTGGCAGAAAACCTTCAAAAGGAGTGAACCCCGATGAAGTAGTAGCTGTAGGTGCTGCCATACAAGGGGCGGTACTTTCTGGAGAAGTAAAAGATGTACTCTTGCTTGACGTAACACCTCTTTCACTTGGAATCGAGACAATGGGCGGTGTGCTTACTAAATTGATCGAATCCAATACTACTATTCCAACAAAAAGATCTGAGACATTTTCAACTGCGGCCGATAATCAGCCATCTGTAGAACTGCATGTTTTGCAAGGCGAACGCCCAATGGCCAAAGATAACCGCACTATTGGTCGTTTCAACCTTGATGGAATACCACCAGCACCAAGGGGCGTGCCGCAAATTGAAGTTACGTTTGATATAGATGCAAACGGTATTTTAAATGTGTCTGCCAAAGATAAAGGCACAGGCAAAGAGCAAAAAATCAGAATTGAGGCTTCTTCCGGCTTGAGCAAGGAAGAAATTGAGAAAATGAAAAACGAAGCTAGAGCCAACGAGGCGGCAGATAAAGCTGAAAAAGAATCTGTAGAAAAATTGAACCAAGCCGATTCGTTGATTTTCCAAACAGAAAAGCAATTGAAAGAATTTGGTGATAAGCTCTCTGCTGGAAATAAAACAGCTATCGAAGATGCACTGGGCAAATTGAGAATAGCACATGCAAGTAAAAATGCAGCAGATATTGATACCGCTTTAAATGAATTGAACAATGCATGGCAAGCGGCTTCTTCTGAAATGTATAATGCAACAAACCAAGCTAATCCGACAGGTACAGCAGAAGGCGGTGCACAAAATGGGTCTTCTAGCACTGCCGATTCGGAAGTTACAGATGTTCCCTTTGAAGAAGTAAAGTAGAAGCGTACCCATTTCCACAAAACATTTATAAAATAAAAAAGCCCCAGCTCGATCGGTTGGGGTTTTTTATTACCTCTAACAGCAAGTTAGTTTTAGAAATTTTGGTATTTCCTTGGGTCAGAAACTTGCAGTTTTTTATTTATGAATAATCATTTTATTTTGCCCTATGATTCCAAATAGAGCAGTTTGGCTTTTGGCCTTGATATTTTTTGTGGTAGGTGCATTGTTTTGCTTGAACGATGTGATATTCCCTTATGCAAAAGAGTATTTCGGACTCACTTATTTTCAAGCAACCTTTATTCAATGGACTTTCTATTTGGTTTACCTGCCTTTCCCATTTGTAGTTTCAAATTTGGTAGATCGATTTGGCTACAAATCAGCCGTAATTGCAGCTATCATCATTACTATTCTTGGCAGTTTGGTGTTTTATTTGTCTTACCATTTTTCATCTTTTGGCATATTGTTGGCATCAATATTCATTATTTCAACAGGAATAATGGTGCTGAATGTAGCAGCTAATCCTTATTCAACACTGCTTGGGTCACCTCAGCAAAGCCAATTGCGTATCAATTTCATACAGGTGTTTTCACGCATAGGCTACGCTATCACTCCCATATTGGGCAATGCACTTGTACAACCTACAGGAGGGGGTAAACCCAATATTTACCTGCCTTACTTAATACTGGCAGCCTTATTTCTTCTTATTCTATTTTTGATTCCATTCAGTTCCATGCCTAATTTGAAGCCTGAAAAACAAGCAAAAATGGCCATTAACAAGATTTTGAAAGAAGCATTGAAGATTAGGCACTTGTATTTGGGTGCCTGGGCTATGTTTTTTTATGTAGGAGCAGAGGCATGTGCTGCTTCCTTTTTTATCAGTTATTGTATGGAATCAGACGCAGCTGTTTCTATCGACCAAGCATCTATTTACTTGGCATGGTACAATATCTTGGCCGGAGTAGGAGGTTTTACCGGTATTTATCTACTCAAGCATTTTGATGCTGGCAAAATTGTAGGTGTATTTGCAATACTTTTGATTGTACTTTTTACAATTGTGGCTATCTATCCTGCCTTAATTAGCCCGTTTGGGTTGGTAGCTATAGGTTTTTTCATGGCTCTAATGTTCCCAACTATATACGGGCTGGCAATTACAGACTTAGGTGAATTTACCAACCATGGCTCTGCACTCGTGAGCTTTGCAATATTTGGTGGAGCAATTTTTCCGCCCATCCAAGGCCTGTTGGCCGATCAATTTGGAGTTTCAATTTCCTATCTGATTCCGGCTTTTTGTTTTATTTTAATAGGCGGATATGGTTTTTGGTTTTCAAAACCTGTCTACACATCTTTGGGCGTCTCGGTTGTAGCGTAGAGTTTTCGCTCATTAACAACGCACTGATTAAAAATACCTTCAGGTACAATACTTATGAAAGGTTATTCACCTCTCGCCAGCGGAATAGTGGCTCTAAAAGACGTTTCTAAATACGGTATGCTTCGTACATCTATTACCGCATTCAGTTTATCGGCCAGCTTCTTCACTATGTATAAGCCCAGTCCTGTACCTTTCGAGCGCTCCGAAACTCTGAAATATCGCTCAAATATTTTGTCATAATACTCGTCAGGTATGCCTATTCCATTGTCTATTACATTGATAATTAAATTGTTGTCATCTAAATAAAGGTGCGCTTTAATCCATGATGAATTGTCGCTTTTAAATGCAAATGAATTTTCGATCAAGTTTTGAAGAATGATTTTGACCATTAGTTTGTCGCACAAGATGAGATCTGGCAGCTCCACATCTGCCACAAAATTCACTTTGTCAAATCCTTCAATATTATGAAGCGAGTTTAAAACTTCATCAAGTACTTTTTGGCCATTCATTGGTTTCAATAGTAATTTCATCTGCTTCATTTCGTTGATGATCAGTAGCTTAGATAAAATAGTTTCCAACTGGTACGTATGCAATTTTAACAACTGGAAATAATGCAGGCTCAATTCTTCATTTGTGGTAAGTGCTGCAACGTAACATAGCCCTTTGATTGTAGCTACTGGCCCTTTTATATCGTGATAAGCCCTGTAGATAAAATTTTCTAGTTCTTTATTGGTCTCAGTTAGTTCGGTTTCGATATTTTTGAAATCGGTAATGTCGTGCATTATGCCCCTTATTCCCAATCTGTTGCCCGCGCTATCTTTGTAAACAAAACCTGCCGAATAGACCACCTTTTGGGTGCCTTTTCTGGTGATCACGCGGTACATTATACTATATTCGTCTAATAATCCCTTTTGGGCTTTGCTCACCTCATTTATCACCCTTTCTTGATCTTCGGGGTGTACAAACTCATGAACACTAAACTTGTCAAGATCCCACTCCATCAGGTTTATCTCCATTATAGACTTTAATTCGTCAGACCAGATAGATTTGTTGTCGTCAAAATGGTAATGGTAACTGCCCATTTTGGCTATTTTCAAAGCCAACTCCAGATGCCCTTTTTTCTCATTAACCGTTTCGAGCGCAATATAAATTTGCTCCCTATTCGACCTGATTTCTTCATAACTCTGCCGAAGTTCTTCGTCTTGGGTTAATAATTTTTCATTGTAGTTTTGCAATCCTTCTACCAAATCTTTGTAAATCTTGAAGTCGTTGGCCTGAGAATAAAATATGGAACCAACCAAAAGGCTCATGCTGAAAACAAAACTAATGTACACAAAGGTCTGATTGTCAAGTGCAGTTGGGTCAAAACCCACGTCTAAAAAAACATCCATCGGCACTATTAGAAGGTGCGAACCCAGAATAAAGAAACACCCTACCAATATTTTCCATTTTTCTTTCGTGTCGAAAATAATGAGCAATAGACCAGAAGTAGAAAAAATCCAAGTGCTTAAAACCTGCTGTAATTTAGGCGTGTTATTTGAAATCAATCCGCCCAGCAATAAGGTGCAATTGATAAATATAAGAAGAAGAAATTTTGACAAATCTACTGATATGTATCTCGAAAAGAGAAAAATAGTAAATAGTCCCACTATGCTGGGAAAAAAATAATACAATATATTCCTTGGTACACCTAAATATGACAGCCACAAAACGGAGATTAGTAGCAATAAACCAGATAGCAAAGAAGTACGATTTACTAACCTAATCTTCTTGTTTTCCTGCACATTATTAGTTGGTGTGCAGCCTGATTCTATAATGAATTCTGTAATTTTAGTGGTAATTGCTGACATTATACGATAAGAAGTTCTGTTAACCGCAGTCGGTTTAGTATTTAATGCAATTGATTCTGGTGAATTTAACAACAAGTAAAAGCGCAAGAAGTGCTAACTATAGGTTGCCAAAATTATATACTAAGTTATGCAGAACACAAGCAAATAAATCTGCAAAAAAAGAAGTAAAGGCACTCATTGTTTTTTTTCAGATATTTGCTCAAGAAAGGAAAGCTAGCTTGATGATAGTACAAGTGATTAATTATTCGACTTTTATATTGTTTCACGCTCGATCTACGCTCCACCAAACTTTTGCTATTGCAAAATTAGGCCAGAGTGGCATTTACGGAAATACAAGCACACTATTTTATCTGTGCAGTCAGCCTTGAATAAATTAGATTGTTTTTAGTACCTTTGTCGATCTGAATAAACGAATATACTTATGTTTGAGGAAGTGCAAATCACTTTAGTAAATGAATCAGTTGAGGAGGCATTAGTTGAAACCACGTTGGGAGAAGACACCGACTTTAGCTCATTTGATAAGACCGATTACGAAAAGCTTTTCGAAAAAGTAGCAAAAGAAGGCGATGTAGTTGAGCAATACAATGCATTAAAAAAAATAAAAGCACCAATTGAAGAGTTATTTGAGTCAGAAAAAAACGCTGCCTTGGTCATTTTTTTACGCGATGGAGGCGCTGCTGACGATTTCGAATACAAAGGGGATGGCTTTTTTGATAAGTTTGAATCGACTTTTTCCAAAATCCGCACAAGCTTTATTCAACAACAAAAAGACGCGCAATCAAAGAAAGATGCCAACCTGAAAGTAAAGAACGACATTATGGCCCAAATGAAAGGGCTAATTGACAGTGGAAGTGCAGGGAAAGCCACTTTTGAGAAATTTAAAACCTTACAAGCTGATTGGAAAAATGCTGGTCAAGTACCTTTTGATAAGGTACAAGAACTGTGGTCGAATTACCAAGCTGTGGTCAATAGATTTTACGACCATCGCAGCATTGCCTTTGAGCTGCTTGATCTAGACCGTAAGAAGAATTTGCAAGCGAAAAACTTGCTGATAGAAAAGGTAGAAAGGCTGGCAGGTGAGCCAAACATCCAGAAGGCACTCAATGAACTCGAATCGTTGCATGATGAATTCAAGCACATTGGTCCAACTCCAAAGGAAGTTCAAGAAGAAATATGGTCTAAATTTAAAGAAGCTTCAAATAAAATACACCAGAGAAGAAAGGCGTATATTGAAGATTTGAAATCGAAGTATGAACTGAGTTTGACTCAAAAGCAGGAATTGCTAAGGCGGTTAGAAGCTTTAGTAAACTTTACCTCTGAGAAAGCAGAAGAGTGGGCTAACCAGACCAAATTGATAGATGCGCTGCAGGAAGAATGGAAAAATGCTGGACTAGTAGAGAAGGAAAAGGCAAAGGAGATCAATAGATTGTTTTGGGATACACTTAAGAGGTTTTACAATGCAAAGCGGGTTTTTTTTAAGGAAATTGAAAAATTTAAAAATGACAATTTAAAACTCAAATCAGGACTTTGCGAAAAGGCGGAACTGTTAGCCGCAAGCTACGATAGCGGGAAAACGGCACAAGAGATCATAGAACTTCAAAAACAGTGGAAAACAATAGGACATGTGCCATTGAAAATGAAGGATAAAATATACGATCGTTTTAAAAACGCCTGCGATGAATATTTTAATGCCAAACGCTCAATTCAAAAGGAGGAACAAAATGCCGCAAAAGCGCAACTGAAAGATAGGTACGATTTTATAGAGTCAATAGAAAATGGTGATGTAGGCAACTATCTTTCTGTGGCTGAGATAAATAGCAAAGTATATGACTGGAGTAAATTGCCCATACTAGCAGCAGGATTAGACGATGGGAAAGTTTACAATCGCTTTGTAGAAGCCATCAAAGCCAAATTGAAGGTAGTGACCGATATTGACGAAATAGAAAAAGATAATTTAGTCTCCAAATTACTTTATCAAGCGTTGAAAGCATCTCCTGATGGGGAAAGAGAACTTTATAACAAGGAGAAAAAGCTAAGAAAAGACATTAGGGATCTGGAAGAAAACATAGCTCAATTTAAAAATAATGTAGAATTTTTCGCCAGAGCCAAAAATGCTGATGCTATTCGCAAAGACTTTGATGAGAAAATTGATGTTGAAGAAAAGAAGTTGAAAATAGCCAAAGCTAGATTGCTTGTGCTGTTGGGGAGGTAATACTTCTACTGCTTGTTTTTAAGAAATAAACCGCTGCTGGGGATTCAAAACCCTCACAGCGTTTTTTTTGTCTTGGCCTATCATCCTCTTAAAAGTTCTAGTTATACCATATCAAAACCGTTATTACATGCACCGTTACCACGTTATAATTTTTTCGGTAATTTTTTTAATCGGCTCGGCCAAAGCTCAAAATATAGCTGGCAAAATAGTTAACCAAAAAGGAAATCCCGTAGATTTTGCAACTATTTCACTCAAAAATGCCGATTCAACACTATTGACCGGAACGCTCAGCGATGAGGAAGGCAGCTTTGAATTTCGCAAATTAAATGAAGGTAGTTATTTGCTGATGGTGAGTGCAATCGGGTATAAATATTATGTTTCGAAGCTGATCATGGTAACCCCCACTGGCACTACTTCTACTGATATAAGGCTGGAGGAAGATAGCAAAATGTTAGGTGAGATACAGGTGCAAGGGAAAAAACAAATGATACAGCAAGAAGCAGGCAAAACGGTGGTGAATGTAGAAAACTCTATAGTTTCGCAAGGCCTAATGGCAATAGAATTGCTCAAACGTACGCCCGGGGTGGTGGTGGACAATGATGGAAACATAAGCCTGAAGGGAAAAGAGAATGTGCTGCTCATGATTGACGGAAAGCCCACTTACCTTTCAGCCAAGCAAGCAGCAGCAATTTTGAAGAGCTTGCCTTCAAATCAAATAGCCAATATTGAGGTAATGACTACGCCACCTGCCAAATACGATGCGCAAGGCAATGCGGGAATAATCAATATTAACCTTAAAAAGGGTTCGATGAGTGGTTTGAGCGGCTCGGTTCATGCCAGCTTGGGGCATGGGCGTTTGCCAAAGTCCAATATAGGTGCAAGCCTTACAGCAGGTGTTGGCAAATGGAGCTTGAATGGTGTTTATGATTTTACGGCCAATGAAGATTTTACAGAGTACAACCAAACAAGAGGCTTTGGAGGCAAAAACTCTGGACAGAAATATGTGCTGAGACAAAAATATACAGTCCCATTTTACAGTAACACTTATAGGGTAAGCGCAGATTTTCAGGCGAGCTCCAAATTAAGTTTTTCGGCATCTCATCGTGGCATTTTAAGTAGCGATGTTTACTACGGAAATAATTTGACAGGTACTGTATTCAACCCAGATGGAAGCAAAGCCCAGCAGCTGACTACAAACGACCACAATCCAGATCGCTACTATAGTTTCACTGGTGGGCTTGGCGGCAAATATATAATTGACACTGCCGGTCATGAATTTTCTGCAGACATAGATGTATCGACTTACAACCAGCGATCTTCACAAACTACCAATTCACGGCTGTCTTTTGGTAATGATATCTTGCCTGCAAATGTGGCTAGCTGGGATGGACAATTGCCCACAAGTGTCAATATCTACACCTCAAAAATTGATTACACCAAGCCCTTCACAAAAACGCTGAAGTTTGAAGCAGGTCTGAAAAGGATTGATATTGATATTGATAGCGACATTAAGTTCGTAAGTTCTCAATCGGGCAACTTGGTATTGAAGTTGCCAAATAGTAACCATTTTACTTACAAGGAAAACATTTCTGCTGCCTATGCGAGCATCAATTATAAAAAAGGCGACTGGTCGGGAATAGTAGGGCTGAGAACCGAGTGGTGGCAAGCGGAGGGGCACCAGAAAACCACCAATGAAAAATTTACGCGAGATAGCGTTGTGCCTTTTCCTACGGCCACATTGAAATATAAACTATTGGGCAGCCACGAGTTGACGGTAAATTATAATAGAAGGATTGACAGACCAAATTATCGCAATTTGAATCCTATCACTTATTATACCGACCCCTACACTGCGTTTGCAGGCAATCCGAGATTGAGACCTCAGCTAACGCACAACCTTGAATTTTCTCATTCATTTTTAGAAGGGGGAGTAGTGACAACCCTCAATTACAGCGAATCATCGAATAAGATTCAGGAATATGTGCTCGTTCCAAATGCAGATACATCCAAACAGCAGGTGATGACTACAATAAATATCCCTAAATTTACCAACCTAGGGGCTTCAATATCCATTTATATCCCCGTTAATAAAATTTGGACTACACAATTATTCGTCAATGGCTTTCAAAACAAGTATTCGGGTAGCCTTTTTGGTGCTGAACTTAATAACATTCAGTGGTCTTACATGATCAATACTACACAAATGTTCAGTTTGCCCAAGACTTGGAGCATCGAGGCATCGGGAACCTACTTATCTCCGGTCTTAGAAGGATATTCAGTGGTTAGATCGATGGGAATGCTAGCGCTTGGGGTGCAAAAAGATGTATTTGATTCCCGAGGTACGGTGAAGTTGGCTGCTCAAGATGTTTTTTATACCTTTATTTACAAGATCGATACGCAATTTGAAGGTATAAATAGTTACGCCACTTACCAATGGGACAACCGTGTTGTTACCATGTCATTCGTGTGGAAATTTGGCAGAAACCGATTTGAATCGGGCGAAAAGGAGGAAGAGACAAAGACGAAGACTGGTGGAAGGATGTAAAGGAAATGTTAGCTATCAAGTTGTAAAAAACTTGATAGCTAACAACATCAAAATTATAGTTTTTCAAATATATTTTTGAAGCTCACTTCTTTGGCTATCAGGCCATGGAGTTCTGCAATCGGTACTCTTCTTTGCTCGGTGGTATCTCTATATCTGATAGTTACCGCACTGTCGGCAAGGCTGTCATAATCTACAGTAATGCAAAATGGTGTGCCTATTAAATCTTGACGGGTGTAGCGTTTGCCCACAGTATCGCGTTCTTCATATATTACCTTGAAGTCGTATTTCAACATTTCAACTATTTCTTTGGCTTTTTCAGGAAGCCCATCTTTTTTTACCAAGGGAAAAATAGCCACTTTTACAGGAGCTAATGCTGGGTGAATTTTCAAAAATATCCTATCTTTTTTATTTTCACCTTCTCCTGTACTTTCTTCTGTATAGGCATTGCAAAGCACGGCCAAGAAGGTGCGGTCGGCACCTACGGAGGTTTCTACCACATAAGGCACATAATTTTGATTTATTTCGTTGTCGAAATACTGTAGTTTTTTGCCGGAAAATTGCTGGTGATTAGCCAAATCAAAATCGGTACGCGAATGAATACCCTCTATTTCTTTGAATCCGAAAGGGAATTCAAACTCAATATCAACGGCTGCATTGGCATAGTGCGCCAATTTGTCGTGGTCGTGAAATCGCAGCTTTTCGGCAGGGAATCCCAAAGCCTTGTGCCATTTTATCCTGGCCTCTTTCCATTTGTTGTACCACTCCATCTCCGTGCCAGGGCGGATAAAAAACTGCATCTCCATCTGCTCAAACTCACGCATACGAAATATAAATTGGCGGGCAACGATCTCATTTCGAAATGCTTTGCCAATTTGAGCAATGCCAAATGGGATTTTCATCCTTCCCGATTTTTGTACGTTCAAGAAGTTTACGAATATGCCTTGGGCAGTTTCTGGTCGTAAATATATAAGCTCCGAATCTTCTGCTACAGCACCCACTTTTGTAGAAAACATAAGGTTGAACTGGCGTACTTCTGTCCAGTTGGCAGTACCGCAGACTGGGCATTTTATTTTTGTATCTTCAATCAATGATTTCAGCCCTGCAAAGTCTTCTTTGGTCAAAAATCCATTCATAGCTACCAAAAGCTGTTCTGCTTCATTATTCTTTCCATTCTCTTCCAACTGCTCTGCATGGCCTTCTATCAAGTGATCGACCCTGTATCGTTTTTTGCTGTCTTTATTGTCGATCATAGGGTCGCTAAAGCCATCGATATGGCCTGATGCTTTCCATGTAAGCGGGTGCATAAATATGGCAGCATCTATACCCACGATATTATCGTTGAGCATGGTCATGGTTTTCCACCACAGATTTTTGATATTGTTTTTGAGTTCTACACCATTTTGGCCATAATCGTAAACAGCAGCCAAGCCATCGTAAATTTCGCTTGAGGGGAAAACGAACCCGTATTCTTTGGCGTGAGATATTATTTTTTGGAATGTATTGCGTGCTAAACTGCTATCTGTCTGCGACATGTTTTGTGTTTTTTTTCGATTCAGCTTCAAGAAAAAATCGAGCCGCAAAATTGCGTAAATTGTGTCAATTGTGCGCAAACTATTTCGCTTTCAGAGCAGATATGTTGCCTGAAATAAAATAGTTGCTGAGTTAAAGTGCTCATTTGGACGCTAAATCAATCCCTTTCTGGGTTTCCAAATTACTTCATCTACGGCTAAGTCTTTCGACATAGCTCGTGACAATACGAATAAGTAATCGGAGAGCCTATTGAAATACACTATTACAAGTGCTTCGACATGCTCTTTTTGGTTCAGCGTTACTACCAGCCGCTCAGCTCTTCTGCACACTGTGCGAGCTATATGACAAAAGGCCACTTCTTTGTGCCCTCCGGGAAGAATAAAATTTTGTAACGGAAGCAGCGCTTCATTCATTTGGTCGATTTGTAGTTCCACAGCCGATACATCTGCTTCATACAGCTCAGGAAGCTTTGAAGTATGCTTACCAGACTCAGTTGCCAATTGTGAACCTATGGTAAACAGCCGATCTTGTATTTCTCGTAAGAAGGGCTTTCTCAAATCATTAATTGTATATTCGGCCAAGAGACCGATCCAAGAATTGAGTTCATCTACAGTGCCGTAGGTTTCAATTCTAACATGCGATTTTGACACCCTGCTTCCGCCTACCAACGAGGTTTCGCCTGTGTCTCCAGTTTTGGTGTATATTTTCATTTTCTTTTTTAGAGCGATTAAGAGTATACAAGCAAAACGCTTCTTTTTGGTGAATAGTTATTTAGAAGGTGGTTTTCGCAGATAAAAAAAGCCTTCAAATTTTTAAATTTAAAGGCTTTATTGTAGTCCTAAGGGGAATTGAACCCCTGTTTCCTCCGTGAAAGGGAGATGTCCTAACCCCTAGACGATAGGACCGTCATTTATTTTGGGAGTGCAAAGGTAATTCTTAAATTGAAAATTCAAAATCATCAAGCCAAATTGTTAAATATTTTTAAGGAATTCCAGCGTATCTACGCCATCGGCATAGTCCCAAATATTGGGCTTTTGCGTATTACCAAATTGTATTTCTTTTCCTTGAGGGCCAACAACGGCAATACATTGAATCTTGTCTATATTTTCATTAATCAAATCCAAAACTTGGTCGGTATCTTTGTATCTGCTGAAGTAAAGCACCCCTACAGGCGATGTCAATTCATCTGATTCCTTGATTAGTAGGAAATTATTATCAAGAAACTTAACCTGATTCATCAAATAAATAGCACGGTTGTATTCATAATTGTTGGCATACTTCCTGTTTTGAAGCACGTAACTGTAGGAGAAAATAGCCTCAAAAAACAGCGTTAAGTCATAGTTTTCGGGAATTAAAATCTTAGATACATTTCTACAGCCCAAACCGTAATAAGTAAATATATCTTTCCCAAGGTTGAGTAAAGCTTCTTCTGACTCTTTTCCATCTAAGATGGCTATTGAAGTTCGGTTTTTTCGGATAATATGTGGCACTTTCGAAAAATAGTGTTCGAAGTAGCGAGATGAATTGTCGCTACCAGTGGCAATTAGTGCATCTATGTTTTTGAGTTGTTCGGTAAATACAATTTTATTTCCAAGTGCAGGCTCAATGGCTTGCAACTTGTTCAGGAGCCATTGCATCAGTATGCTATCATCTTTACTTAGTTTGGCGTACAATATATGATTGCTCAGCAATACACAGATGGCATCCAAAAGCCCTACCGCAGGGATGTTGCCAGCCATGATTACCCCTACTTTTTTAGGGTTAATTTCAAGCTTCAAATTAGGGTAGTTTTGCAGCCATTGCTGTAGTTGCGTTGGTTGAAGCATAAAAGCGATGCCTTGCAGTGCAATTTCCATATTTTTAGGATCGAACCAAGCATTTGCAATAGCAGCTTTGTAGAAAAGTTCGGTTTTTTCATCGACCGAAATGCTTTCTATTGACTTGCCTAGTTCAATTAAAGCTGCAATTTTTCTCTTTAAATCGATGTACATATTAATAAAATACAAATGGTATAGATAATTTCCTCATTGAAATATTGGGTAGCAAACATAATTATTTCTAAATTTGCATTCTTAAATACTTAGCATATTTTGGAACAAGAAAGCTGAAATTTGGCTTCTAAATTTATATGATCATTTATTAAAATAAAAAAATGGCAATTATCATAACTGACGAATGTATAAATTGTGGTGCTTGCGAACCCGAATGCCCCAATACTGCCATTTATGAAGGTGGCGTAGAATGGACATGGGCAGGTGGCACCAAGCTTACAAAAGTAGAATTGGAAGATGGCTCTGAACTGGATGGTAAGGCAAAACAAACTCCGGTTTCAAACGAGTTTTATTATATAGTGCCGCACAAATGTACCGAATGCACGGGGTTTCATGAAGAGCCACAATGTGCCGCGGTGTGCCCAGTAGATTGCTGTGTGCCAGATCCAGACGTGGTGGAGACAAAAGAAGAATTGCTGGCCAAAAAACAATGGCTGCATCAGGAAGCATAGTTGCACCCAATACATAATAGATAGCCATGTTAGTGACAGCATGGCTTTTTTATTTGCTCATTATTCAGCTGATTTGCCAATTTTTTTTCTCCGTAACTTTTTTCTTTTGTTGCTTTCTTTTGGGTTTTATTTTTAAATTCAGCCTTTTACTGTCACAAAGCCTGTTCATTAAACCCACCTATTCAAATGTCAAAAAAAGTTTTAGTGCTAACCGGTGGTGGCGATTGCCCCGGATTGAATGCCGTAATCAGAGGAATTTGCAAACGAGCCCAGCAAGAAGGCGGCTGGGAGGTAATAGGCAGTTTGGAGGCCTATAATGGGGTATTGAGCGATCCTATGGAATTGGTAGCCCTTGAAGGAGCCAAAATTGCTGGAATACACGTGAGAGGCGGCACCATAATAGGTACTACTAGCAAAGGCGGCCCATTTTCATGGCCAGTGTTGAGTGCTGACGGTACTTATGGTTCGATAGATCGCTCTGACGAGATGCTACAATTATTAGAAAAAATGGGAATAGATGCCGTAATAAGCATAGGGGGCGATGGATCGCAACGTATTTCGCAAAAATTATTTGAAAAAGGCTTGAAAGTAGTGGGCGTACCCAAAACGATAGACAACGACCTCTCTGCCACCGACTACACATTTGGCTTTCAAACTGCGGTACAAATAGCTACCGATGCTTTCGACAAATTGGTAACCACAGCCGAGAGCCACCACAGGGTAATGATATTGGAATTGATGGGCCGATCGGCAGGTTGGATTGCCCTACATACCGCTATTGCCGGAGGGGCTGAGGTTTGCCTGATTCCTGAGATTCCCTATGACATAGATAAGGTGCTGGCGCGAGTAAATGGCAGGTACAAAAACGGAAAAGGATTTGTAAACGTGGTAGTAGCTGAAGGAGCTGTACAAAAACACGGCACTGCTTTTGCAAGAAAAAGTGCTGAAGCTGGCTATGAGAATGTGAGACTTGGCGGGGTGGCCTACCAATTGTCGCAGCAGCTGAAAGATGCTGGCTGCCAAGCCGATATTAGAGAAACTGTATTGGGCCATGTGCAACGCGGAGGTTCTCCCATAGCTTATGACAGAATTTTGGCATTGCAAATGGGTGTAAAATCGTTTGAGATGGTGCTGGATAATGATTTTGGCAAAATGGTGGCTTTCAAAAACAATGAGATCATCGCTGTACCTTTGCTGGAAGCTATTAAAGACTATAATTTTGTAAAAACTGATTCATACATAGTGAAAGCAGCTAGGGGATTGGGCATTTCGTTCGGAGATTAAGATATTAGTTGAGCTTAAAGCAGCGTCTAGATGACAGAACCATTATTTTTAGACACTAAATCGGTCGCTTTAATCACTGCATGTGCTCTCTGTTTAGCTCGTTGGGTATTCTCAAACATGCAGTTTTTTGCGTCAATATATAGGGAAATGTAGGCAACCGAGGGCGGTGACGATTCCCATTCATGGCACGATAAGATTCCAAGGTCGGAAAACGCAATGCCACGAATTAATTTTCACTTTTCAGTATATTTACCCTCTATGTCGGTCAAAACTAACGAGCGTGAGCTTTCGGGATACGTAAAAGGCTGGTTTCAAACCGAAATTGAGAGAAATACGTGTACTTTTAACTCTGCAACGAATGAAGCTGAGACAAAAACCACCTCAACTACTCGCTTTGGTGATATTGTGTTACGGAAAAATAGGCAAACCAACGATGCCTTTTTGCTTTTAGAACTCAAACCTCCAAACGGAAATACTGAAAACTTAAAAACATTTGCCGAAAAAGCCATGTCATTCAAAGTACAATTTGCCTGCACTTGGGATTTTCAAAACCTACTGGTGCATGAAATTGCGAATGGGAAAATGGCTGTATAGGGTCGGAACCAACGCCCGTGCTTGAGAAAATAGATGATTGGCTTCGTGGTGATAAAAATGCAATGATCAAAAGCTATGTGAATAGGTTTTGTATTGGATTTTCAAAAATGGGCGAAACTGGCAAATCTGCCAAGTTTTCGCCCGATAAAATCTATTTTGTCAATCTTATTCGTGAAACAGTAAGTAGTTTAACGCCACTTTTCAATGATTTTATTCGCAATGCTTGCTCCGATATTGCCAAAAAGCGAAAAATAGATGAACATGTAACCAAACAAGGCATCAATTACCCATCGACCGAAGCGTTTTTTGAGCTTGTGGCCGCCCAAAGAGTGTATCGATTGGTAACTAAAACCATTTTTTACCTTACCATTCGTGTCATAATTACCAAGCTCAGATATATGAACAGATGCGCCAAAACGCCTACCAGAAACTCCATGATTGGAACTTAGCAGAGAAAATGGCCAAGGAAATAATTAATAAAAACTAAGGCTATGGGAAAAGATATTGAGCAGTTTGCACAGGCAAAAATCGATACACACACCAATGGCTTTTCATCTGGTTTATACAAGTCAGGAAGAAATTGACGTATGCGAGACCATGGCCAAATTGCCCTTTTTCTTCGCTTAATTCGGCAGCAATCTAGCTCGATTTTCATTTTCAGCCAATTTGGGTATGTTGGCCAAGAGTATTGGTAAATTCAGTTTACAGATTTGAGTGATATTTTCCGATTGCTAACAGGTGGTGCCGCATTATCCACATCACAGATCAGTAGCTGCCCATATTGGCTCAAAATTCGTTTCTAGCACTGATTTTTACAAATAGTAGCAAATCCCACCTTCATTTCATTAATTTCGCACACTTTTGAAACACAATCTTTCGATCAATATACCAAGCAAATGCTCAGAACTCACACAGCAGGAGAATTAAGAACAACCCATATAGGCCAGACCGTAACCTTGTGCGGCTGGGTACAAACCATCCGCGACAAGGGGGCTTTACTCTGGATCGATCTGCGCGACCGCTATGGCGTTACCCAGCTTTTCATTGAAGAATCAAAAACCGATAAAAACATACTTGACACAGCCCGAAGCCTTGGCCGCGAGTTTGTAATTTCGGCCACAGGTGTGGTGCACGAACGCCAGTCTAAAAACGACAAAATACCTACGGGGGAAATTGAAATATACATCAGCAAGCTCGAAATACTGAATGCAGCCAAATTGCCGCCATTTACAATCGAAGACAACACCGATGGCGGAGAAGACATCAGGATGAAATACCGATACCTCGATTTGCGTAGAGCACCCGTGCGTAAAAGCTTGGAACTGAGGCACAAAATGGCGCAAGAAGTGCGTAAATACATGGATACACAGGGCTTTCTTGAAGTTGAAACGCCAGTATTGATAAAATCTACGCCAGAAGGGGCGCGAGATTTTGTAGTGCCTTCACGCATGAATCCGGGCGAGTTTTATGCGCTGCCCCAATCGCCCCAAACGTTCAAGCAGTTACTAATGGTATCGGGCTTCGATCGCTATTTTCAAATTGTAAAGTGCTTCCGTGACGAAGATTTGAGAGCCGATAGGCAGCCCGAATTCACCCAAATCGATTGTGAAATGTCGTTCATTACCCAAGAAGACATCTTGCAAACATTCGAAGGATTGGTTAAATACCTGTTTAAAAACGTGAAAGGATTAGACATTGCAACGCTGCCGAGAATGATGTATGCAGACGCGATGAAATACTACGGTTGTGATAAGCCAGATATTCGTTTCGAAATGAAATTTGTTGAGTTGAAAGCCCCCGCACAAGATCAAGGTATTGATTTAGTATCGGGCAAAGGTTTTTCGGTGTTCGACAATGCCGAAACAGTAGTAGGCATCAGTGCCAAAGGCTGTGCCGGCTACACCCGCAAGCAAATAGATGAACTGACCGAATGGATGAAGCGCCCACAAATAGGGGCAAAGGGACTGATATATGTGCGTTGTGAAGAAGATGGCAGCCTGAAATCTTCGGTCGATAAATTTTATGATGCCGAACATTTGAAGCTATGGGCCCAGCTTTTTAAGGCAGAAAAAGGCGATTTGCTACTCATATTGAGCGGAGACGATATGAAAGCCCGCAAGCAACTGAGCGAATTGCGGTTGGAAATGGGGACAAGATTAGGCCTGCGAGATAAAGACAACTATGCATGCCTTTGGGTACTTGATTTCCCACTGCTGGAGTTTGGTGAAGAGGAAAGCCGTTGGTTTGCCATGCACCATCCATTTACTTCTCCCAAGCCTGAGGATATAGCCCTGCTAGAAACCGATTTGGGTGCCGTGAGAGCCAACGCCTACGATATGGTAATCAATGGAGTAGAAGTAGGGGGCGGATCTATCCGAATATTCCAGCGCGAACTGCAGGCCAAGATGTTTGGTATCCTTGGGTTTTCAGATCAAGAAGCCAAGAAACAATTTGGCTTCTTGATGGATGCTTTTGAATATGGAGCTCCTCCGCATGGTGGTATTGCATTCGGGTTCGATAGGTTGTGTTCGCTATTTGGAGGGGTCGATTCTATCAGAGATTTTATTGCATTCCCCAAAAACAATGCAGGGCGGGATGTGATGATAGATTCGCCTGCAAGCATCGACCAAAAGCAATTGAAAGAATTGCATATAGCTGTGAAGGCAGATTGATAACTTAACCAAATCTGGAAGGGTATTATTATGGACTTGTATATTAAAAACATGGTTTGTGACAGGTGTATTTCTGCCGTGTCGCAAGCCATTATCGAAGCCAAGCTCGTTGCCAAGAAAGTAATATTAGGGATTGCCTCCATAGATGGCGTACCTGATAATGGGCAAATGAAGCAGCTGACAGCATCTTTGGCTCACTTGGGCTTTGCTATAGTGGCAGATAAAAAACTGCAAGTAATTGAAACCATTAAGGCTGCTATTGTGCAGCTGGTTCATACCAACTATGCAAGCGAATGGAAACATATCATCGTGTCAGAATTTTTAAGGCATCAAACCGGATACGACTACAATTATATTTCTGCTTTATTTTCTTCGCATGAAGGCATCACCATAGAAAAGTACTTGATCCTCCAAAAAATTGAGAAGGTGAAAGAACTGATATCTTACAAGGAACTAAACCTGAGTCAGATTGCTGAGCAAATGGGGTACAGCAGTATCAACGCACTTTCAAATCAGTTTAAAAAAACTACTGGACTAAGCCCAAGCGATTATAAAAACGCTCCAATTGAAGCTAGAAAGCCGATAGATAAAATTTTGTAGATCATTAACAAAACCTTGTAAGCGAATCTGGAGAGCGATATCCGAAATTTGTATCATACTATTAAAGAGGATGCAAATGGAAATTTTACAATTTAAAACAAATCTCAATTGCAGCGGCTGTGTCGCAAAATTATCTCCTTATTTAGATGGGGAGAATCAAATCGAAGAATGGTCGGTTGATGTAAAAAATGCAGACAAACTGCTCACTGTAAAGTCGACTGGAATCTCTACAAAGGATTTGATCAATACAATAGCCTTGGCCGGCTTTGTGGCCAAATCATTGCATCAGCAAGTCGATCTTCACCAAGCACAAAATCATGATTGCTGTACAAAGCCAGAGGTGAAGCCAGAAACCGCATTTTGGAGCGAGACGCCCGTTTGGAAAAAAGCCGCTTCAAACACATTCAATTGCCTCATAGGCTGCACAATAGGCGATTTTACCATGATTACCTATTTGCAAGCTTTTCATAGCCAAATGAATATGTGGCTGATGATGGGTTTGGCTATGCTGGCAGGTATCGCCACCTCAATTTTACTTGAGACATTCATCTTGAAAATTAAGGAGAGATTGGCGTGGAAATTTGCGTTTCAGACTGCTATTGGAATGAGTTTGATATCGATGATTGCGATGGAACTGGCAGAAAATTTCACTGATTTGACTATCACAGGAGGGCAAATGGCAGTTTCAAACCCTATGTATTGGTTTGCCATGCTACCTTCAATTATGGCAGGCTTTTTAATTCCGCTTCCATACAATTACTTCAAATTGAAAAAATATGGCGTTAGTTGTCATTGAGGCTGTTAGTATCTTACCATAAAGAAGCTTGTCGAGGTGTTTTGTCCGTTTTGCGGCCGATAATGACGTCAAATAGGAAAGCGATAAAGTTCGATGGCTATTTTGATACGGCAGACGAGGAAAAGCCCTTGTTTTTATTTTTCGGTAGCCTCCTTTTGATGCTTTTTATTAATAGCATAGATCTGGTAAAGTATAGTCAATGCCAAAGTTTTAAATATGTCGGCTTTTGATCCAAATATTTAAAGAAGCTTATTTTATTCACTGTTTTAATAATGCAAGCAAGTCTAAGGCTTGCTTTTTTTATGCCCAATGGGCGTTCAATATTTGTTTTTTAGATTTGCAACTGCCGTCTTACTGCATTATTTGCACCTTTTTGGGTATAACTTATTTAGATTTGATTAATTTTATCATCTATATTATGCATTTATGAGAATACTTTCGTTTACTTCAAATATTTCTAAATACGCTGATGGAATCAAATAAATACAAATTCAGGAAAGTCTTGATCATTGACGATGAATTTATTGATACCTACATCATAAAGCATCTGATGCAGAGTCACAATTTTGCTGATGAATACATGCTAATCGATTCTTCTTTAGATGCTTACGATTACATTAGCGAAGAATTAATAGGAGATGGAAAGGCTCCTGAAATTATCATTCTCGATCTAAATATGCCACTTTACAATGGCTTCGAACTGCTTGAAAAAATAGATGCGCAAGTAAATATGCACCAATTGAGCACTAAGGTCTACATTCTATCTTCGTCAGATTATATTGTAGATATCAATAAAGCCAAGGCTTTTCATTCGGTAGCAGGGTACATTATTAAGCCTTTTACTGAGGAAAAGCTAAAAGAGATAGTTTGACCTGCTGCTAGTAGCCTATTTATTATACATCGTATTCTTATTTGTTTTCCGCAAACATTTTAAAACTAATAACTAGTTTTGCAACTATCGCTAATATTTTAATGAACAATGTTTGCATATTTAGAAGGTAAAGTTGCGCATGTGGAGGCAGCAATGGCATTGTTTGATATACACGGAGTAGGCTACGAGGTAAAGATTTCGCTCAATACCTATGCCCATCTCAAGAACGCTGAGAAAGGCAAGGTGTTCACTTACGTGGTTCTCAGCGACCAAACTCACACCTTCTCGACTTTCGGATTCAGTGAAATGTCTGAAAAAAAAGTTTTTTTAGATTTGATATCTGTTTCCGGTATAGGTGCAAATACCGCCCTTACTATGCTCTCATCGCTTACCCTTTCCGAATTGCAAAATGCCATAGCAAAGGAAGACGTAAAAACCATTCAATCTATCAAAGGTATAGGCCCTAAAACCGCCCAAAGGGTGATATTGGAACTGAAGGACAAGTTCAAAAAGGATTCCATGCTTTTACATTCTCATAATATTCCTTTAAATTCGCAAAATGGTGTAAGAAACGATGCCCTATCTGCGTTGCTAGCATTAGGCATACCCAAGCCCTCGGCAGAAAAAACAATTGACACCATAATCCGCACGCATGATAAAAACTTTACCACTGAAGAATTAATTAAAATAGCACTTAAGTCGGCATAAAGATTTTTATAGTTGGGTTTGCGTCAGAATAACAAATCGGTATTATTTTTTACAGGAACCATTTTTTCCTTGGTCACATGGTTTGCCATTGCCAAGCCTAATGCGCATTTCCGAGTTGTTCAGCGCAACACTGATGGCTATTTTGCCGATTCGTCCGATGAAGACACCCTCGACAAACGAAAGTACAAACCCAGCCGAAAACCCACTTACAAGGAAAAAGAGCAATATGAAGATTACTTAAAAAATAGAGAACGCAAACGCTCACCGCTCATTCTCGACAAGCCTAAAGGCGTAAAAACAGAGGTGGAACTCGACCCTTCTGGCAAATATTACAATGTAAATGAGAAGCTGGGCGATGTAGATTTCAAGCCCGGCACCATGATGACGTTTGACCAATACAAACGCTTTCAGAACCAACAGGCAGCCAAAAACTATTACAGGCAAAAGTCGAAGGCAAGCGATGATAAGGCCGCTGCCAAGAAAGACAAACCTAGGGCATTGATACCCAGAATCTACATTAATCCCAATCTCGATCGCATATTTGGAGGCAATTATATAGACGTAAAGCTAAACGGATCGGTACTTTTAGACTTTGGCTACAGAATTCAGGTAAGCAACAACCCTGCCCTTGCAGTAAATCAGCGTTCCATAGGTGGCTTTTTCTTTGAGCAACAAATAGCCATGAACGCGCAGGCTAAGATTGGTGAACGTTTAAAAATCACCATCAATCAAGACACCAAATCGCAGTTTGATTTCGACAACAATGTAAAAATTGAATATACCGCCCTCGAAACCGATATTATCCAAAAAGTAGAGGCCGGAAATGTGAGTATGCCACTCAATAGCAGCTTGATACAAGGAGCTCAAAATTTGTTTGGGGTGAAAACTACTATGCAGTTTGGGAGGTTGAAAGTGACTGCTATTGCAGCCCAGCAGCGCGGTAGGGGGCAAGAAACCAGATTGCAAGGCGGGGCACAAGGCAGGGATTTTTCGGTGCGGGTAGATAATTATGAAGACAACCGCCATTATTTCTTAGGCCAGTTTTTCAGAGATCATTATGAAAGCTCACTTGAATTCATGCCCCAAATTACCTCTGGAGTAAATGTAACCCGGGTGGAAGTGTGGATTACCAACAGAAACAATACAACCGACAATTTGCGTAATGCAGTGGCATTCATGGATTTGGGCGAACAAAATCCATACAATAAAAATACAGTAATCCCCTCGGTAGATGGGCCAACTTCCAATAATTCCAATACGTTATTCACAGATTTACGATCAATAGCTGGCGATTCTACCAATAGTTTTGCTGGTATCAGAAGAGCCGACAATTCTTCATTTGTGCTGCAAGGAGCTCCATTTGCTTTCAAGAATGGCGATGATTTTGAAGTGATGCGAAATTGTCGCAGGCTCAAAGATACGGAGTTCAAATTTCATCCCCAATTGGGCTATATTTCATTAAATACAGCTGTGGGCAGAGATGATGTGGTGGGGGTAACTTTTGAATATTCCTACAAAGGCAAAGTGTACAAAGTGGGCGAGCTCACCGAAGACTATTCGAAATTAAATGCCCAGCAAGCCATATTTGTAAAAATGCTGCGCCCGAGCACCATCCGCACAGAAGTGCCGATGTGGAATTTGCAAATGAAAAACATATACTCGTTGCAGGCTTCCAATATTTCAAGGGAAAATTTTCAGTTGCGGGTGGTGTATCGTGACGACAGAACGCAACTCAATACGCCCGTATTAAAAAACACCCCACTTTCTATTATCGATGGCAAGCCGTTGATACAAGTGCTAAAACTCGATCGGCTCAACATGAGCAACGACCCACAGCCCGATGGAAACTTCGACTTTGTCGAATCTGCGGTGGCCAACCCAGTGCAGCCTAACCAAACCCCTGGGCAAAATCAAATTCAAACACCCAGCACCAACCCAAACGATGCCACCACAGGGCTCAATCCACAGAACAATACCTCGCAGTCGTTTCTAAATCAAAACCGCATTACTGCCATCACTATCGATCCGGTGGCAGGGCGGATGATATTCCCTGTGCTTGAGCCATTTGGACGCACATTAAAATCGGGATTTGAAGAAGATACCACCCTTCGCCCCGAGTTGATAAATAAATATGTGTATGATGAACTCTACCGCCAGACGAAGTCGGATGCATTGCAATTATCAAACAAAAACAAATTTTTTATTGTAGGTCGCTACCAAGCTACGGCTTCTGACGAAATACCAATTTCGGGCTTTGCGGGCGGGGGCATTGCCGACTCTCGCTTCGTGAAAGTAACCTCAGGTGGGGTGGTGCTTACAGAAAATGTAAACTATATAGTGCAGCCCAATGGAACGGTAAAGATTATAGATCCATCGTTGCTATTGCCCGGCAAGGATATAATAGTGCGATACGAGCAGGCCGATTTGTTTCAAGTACGAAGCAAATTTTTCACGGGAGCTAGGCTCGATTATGTGTTGAATAAAGACATTGCCTTTGGAGCCACGTTGCTCAATCTCAACGAAAGGCCGTTGATAACCCGCGTAGCCATAGGCGATGAACCAGTGAATAACACAGTCTGGGGTGTAGATGGTACTTTCAAACGCGATTCTAGGCTCATTACCCAAGTCTTAGATAAGCTGCCCTTTTATTCTACCAAAGAGAAATCTACCGTGCAGGTGAGTGGCGAATTTGCCCAACTGATAGCCGGAGCTCCACGATTGGTGGTTCAGGGCGGCCAACCAACCTTCTTTTTAGATGATTTTGAAAGCACGCAACTCCCATTTAGGCTCGACAATTCACCTTGGATCAATTGGCGGTTGGCCGCAACACCTCCGGGTTTGGAAGGTGCAGGATTCACCAGTAATCCATTGGCATTGGGTTTCAAACGCGCCAAAATAGCTTGGTATGCCGTGGATCAAAGCTTTTACAGAGGCGACAATCCCAACGGCCAAAGTGCAGTCGATTTGAGAAATCACTATGTCAGAGCTGTGTTGCCTCAAGATATTTTCCCCAACAGAAACAGGCAACAATTGCAACTGAACGAACCTGTATTTGACATCGCTTATTTCCCTAGCGAAAGAGGTGCCTACAACTACAACACACAGCTCAATTCCGATGGGTCGTTGGCAAACCCTGAAAACAACTGGGGCGGTATTACCCGTGCTGTAAATAATTACGATACCGATTTCGACAATGCCAACTACCAATACCTCGAATTTTGGATGATGGATCCATTCTTGCAGGGCAAAGATGGCGTGGTGCTAGACGGTAAAAACAATAAAAACAACACCACGGGTGGTAAAGTATTTTTCAACTTGGGGTCAATATCTGAGGATGTACTCAAAGATGGCAAGCAATCGTTTGAGCAAGGTCTGCCCACCAACGGACAAAAACCTGGGCCTGAAGTAGATGTCTCTCCTTGGGGCTTTGTTACCAACCAGCCCTACATTACCAATGCTTTTCAGAACGACCAAGGAGCAAGAGCCAATCAGGATATTGGGCTAGATGGATTGAAAGATGAGGAAGAACGAACCAAATTTGGCGGTTACGTAAATGCCGTAACCAGCGTAGTGACAGATGAAACCGAACGCAATAAAATCATAGCCGATCCCTCAAACGACAATTTCCAGTATTTCCTTGGCCCGCAGCAAGACGGGAAGAAAATATTGGAACGCTACAAATCGTTTAACGGACAACAGGGCAATTCACCCGATAATTCCACGAACTCTTCGGGCTTCAATGCCTCCTCTTATTCCACACCTGATAATGAAGACATCAACCAAAACAACACGTTGAATGATTTGGAAGAGTTTTTTCAATATGAGCTTGATCTAAATCCAAATTCATTGCAGGTGGGTTCAAATTATATTATCAATACCGTGGCCGAGCCAGTACGAGATGCAAGTGGCAACCCCACAGGTGCAGCTGTCAATTGGTATTTGGTGCGTATTCCGCTGAGAGAAGGCTTTTCTACCTACGGAAATATCAAAAATTTCAAGTCGGTGCGGTTTCTGCGTACCTACCTTACGGGTTGGAAAGAACCAGTGGTATTGCGGATGGCTCAACTGCAATTGGTTGCCAGCCAATGGAGGCCGTTCACGGGCGACCTTACCAACAAAGGGCTGAAAGAAGTGATAGAGCCAAACGACAAAGTATTTACGGTTTCTACCATTAATATTGAAGAAAATAGCCAATCTACCAGTGCCAATACCAGCCCTTATGTGCTGCCGCCAGGTTACCAGCGGGATGTAGATGTAAATTCGCTTACACCTAGAAGGCTCAATGAAACTTCTCTTAGGCTTTGTGTCGATCAGTTGCCTGATGAAGATGCTCGTGCCGTATTTAAAAACATGGGTGGCTTGAGCCTGATCAATTACAATAGTGTGAAAATGTTTGTGCATGGCGAGGCAGACCCAACGTTCACTAAAGACAACGACCTCACTGTTTTTATGCGCTTCGGATCTGATTTTACCGACAACTATTATGAAATAGAAATGCCCTTGCAACTGACCACGCCAGCCAACACAAGCGATCCAAATCAAATTTGGCGAAAAGACAACGAATTTGACATTAATCTAGATGAATTATGGAACTTAAAGCTCGATCGAGATTTGAATTCAGGAGATTTGTTTGCCATTTATCCGCTAAGAGATATTAGTCCACGAAGGCAAATTTTCATCCGAGGCAATCCCTCGTATACCAATTTGCAAACTATCATGATTGGTGTCAGAAACCCAAAATCTGGCGATAAACTCACCAAAAGTGCTTGTGTTTGGGTAAATGAATTGCGGGTGTCGGGCATAAAACAATCTGATGGCATAGCGGCTACCGCTAGGGCAAATATCAAACTGGCCGATTTGGGCAATGTATCGGGTACCATGAAATATACAGGAGCTGGCTTTGGCGGTTTAGAGCAGAAAATATCGCAACGCTTGCAGGAAAATACCCTTGAATACGGGGTCAATGCCAATATTATGGTCGATAAGCTCATTCCCAAAAATGAAAAGATTGGCATTAGGCTGCCTATGTATGCCAGCTACGATCATAAAAATATTTCCCCAAAATACGACCCTACCAATCCCGATGTACCCACAGAACGATCGGTAGAAAACAAAGAAAAAATAAACCCCGGAAGTGGAGCCGACTATGCTACCCTGATCCAAGACAATACCACCCGAAGAAGCATTAGCTTCAACAACATCTCGAAAGTGAAGGTGAAACCGGGGGCGAAGAAATACCCCTTCGATATAGAAAACCTTTCCCTCAGCTTGGGCTACAGCGATGTAAAACGAAGTAATGTAAACATTCAAAACTACGATTCGAAAAACTACAAAGCAGGCTTAGGCTACAATTATGCTCCAAAACCAATCACCTTGGAGCCGTTTAAGAAATCGAAAGGCTTTATGGCCTCACCATATTTGAAATTAATCAAAGATGTGAACCTCAACTTGTTGCCAAGCAGTGTTTCGATCCGAGGCGACTTAGATAGAACCATCACCCAAACCCAATATAGCAACGGTATAGTGAACGGGAGGCACGATACCTTGGGTATTGCTCCCAATTTTGAAAAGCGGTTTTTGTTCAATAGAAACTATGCCCTAGGTTGGGGCATTACCAAAAGCATACAATTCAACTACAACGCTGCCGTAAATGCCATAGTAGATGAGCCCGCAGGTGGCTTTACGGGCTATCCCGACCTTCCATCTGGTAAGTCGAAATCCGATTCGGTAATATACAACCTGAAAAGCGGGGGAAGAATGAAGAACTTTACCCAGCAGCTTGGATTGAACTACAAATTGCCACTTGACAAATTTCCTGCTACCAACTGGCTATCTGCCGATGCCCGATATGCAGCAGGATATACTTGGACGGCAGGGCCTTACCGCGGACCCATAGCTAGCGATCCGGTGAGGCTAGGCAACACCACCCAAAATACCCGCGACATCACCTTGAACGGCAAGGCCGATTTGGTGAAGTTTTACAATAAGGTCAAATTTTTGAGAGAGATAAATTCGGCAACGCCCAAGCCGCCACCTCCAAAATTGCCCCCGGGACAGAAAGATACTGCTAAAGTAAAGCCCCCACCTGAGCTAAAAGGGCTGAAATCTGCCTTGCGACTGCTAATGATGGTACGCTCGCTCAACGTTACTTACCAGCGAACGAATGGAACCATTTTGCCTGGCTATTTGGGTACGCCTAGGTATTTTGGTTTAGACGAATCGCTCAATAGTGGCAGTATCGAGCAATCGTTTCTTCCATTTATATTGGGCGATCAAAATCCCAACACGTTCAAGAATAAAGAGTTTGCAGCCAAATATTTCACAAGAAACGACCTAATAACCGAGCGTATATCGCAAAACCAAACCGAAAATATCACTGGCAGGCTAAATATCGAGCCTTTCAAAGAGTTTCGCATTCAGCTCGATGCCAAATTGACCAATACCGTTTCTTATCAAGAGCGGTTTGCACCTCAATTTGATACCGTTAATGGCAACGCAGTATTTCGGGAATTTAACAGCCAAAATCCATACCGCACAGGTACATACAGCATTTCGTACCTCACCATCGAAACATTTTTCGAAGAAGATAGAGGCACAAAGCGCACCAGTGCCGCCTTTGCTGAGTTTGAAGACAACCGCCAAGTAGTAGCCGAAAGATTAAATAAGGCCAACCCAAATTCGGAAAAATTTAGGTACGACACCAGTTCGCAAGATGCCCTCATTCCTGCATTCTTGGCCGCCTACTCAGGCAGATCGGCCAACAGCATCGCTTTGAGCCCTTTTCCCAACATACCATTGCCCAATTGGCGGATCGACTATGCAGGGTTACCTAGTTTATTCCCCAGCATCAAGGCCATTTTCCCTTCCATCAGCATCACCCATAGCTACAGCAACACATATAGTGTAGGGTCTTATAGCAGTTCGCTTAGGTACGGAGGCGACACAATCAGCAACATCAACCGCTTTTACAACCCTGCTTACCCCACACAAGGCGACTCAGCCGGCATATATGTGCCAATCAACATCATTAATACAGCCTCCATTGTGGAGCGATTTGCCCCGCTTTTAGGTTTCAATTTTAAGACAAAGAACAACATGAATTTTAGAATAGAATACACTGCCGATCGGTCGCTCAATTTCACGTTGCAAAATAGACAGGTAACCGAAACCAGAAACGAAGGTCTCACCATCGGCTACGGATTTACGAAATCGAACCTGAAGCTGCCCATCAAGTGGCAGGGGCGAGATGTGGTGTTGAAAAACGATGTCACTTTCAGAATAGATGCCAGTCGCAAAGAAGCCACCACGGTGCTCAGGCGCATAGATGGCCCGGCCGTAATCACGCAAGGGAATATCATTCTCAATATTAGGCCCAATATTGCTTACCAAATAAACCAGCGACTCACCACACAAATTTATTTTGAATACCAGCTTCAGCAGCCCAAAATCTCCAACTCATTTACCCGTACCGTATTCGCATTCGGCATTCAGATTCGGTACAGTTTGTCGTAGGGCAGCCTTTTCCAAATCTTAAACTTTGAAAATGATCTTGTAGCCGTTCATTTAGTCTTCTAGCACCCCTCTCCTTATAGCCATACAACATCACCTTTAAGTAAAAGGAAAGCAATCGTACATTTTTTACACATCATTGCGTAGTTATCTCTCGCTTTTGGTCAAGACAATTCAAAATCGGTTAGCATTGCAAAGCAAATTATAAATTTTTCCTTGAAGAATAAATGCCAGGCTAATTACCAACCCTATGCAATATCGAGCCCCAGAAAAAAATATTGAGATAATACTTAAGAATGCCTAATTTTGACTTTTGATGAGCTTCGTAGCACCCTTCTTTCTCTATGCCTTGGCTGCGATAGCCATCCCCATCTTGATACACCTTTTCGATCTGCAAAGGCCGAAAAAAGTATTTTTTACTAACGTTCGCCTGCTCAAAAATATCAACGAGCAAACCTCATCTACACGCAAACTCAAAAACCTCTGGATACTCCTTTGCAGGATTTTGGCCATCAGTTTTCTGGTTTTGGCCTTCGCCCAGCCTTTTTTCAAAGGAAAAGACAACCATACCATTGCAGGATCGCAATCCGTGGGCGTATATATCGACAACTCGATGAGCATGCAAAATAGCGATGGTCAAAAGCCATTGCTCGAATTGGCACGCAAAACAGCCGAAAAGCTCACCGAAATACTCATGCCAGCTACGCAATACTATTATCTCGACAATCAGTTTTTGCCCAAAGACTCCAAGACGCTCACCTCAGAAACTTTTAAAGATCGGCTTACCGAAACCAACCTTGCTTCCTCATCTCGCACTTTCGAAAACGTGTGGCAGAAGCAAAACAATACGCTCGAAAATACCGCTTCAAAAGCAAAAAAGCTGTTTTGGCTGAGCGATTTTCAGAAAAGTACAGCAGGCAACCTTTCGGCACTGAAGCTCGATTCATCAGTTACACTTTATTTGGTTCCCTTTCAAAATCAGGAAGTTAGCAACGTATATATCGATTCGGTATGGTTGGAAAATGTGTTTGTAAAGCAAAACGAACCCAACAATCTGAAAGTAAAGCTTAAAAACAGTGGGAAGAAAAATAGCAGCAATCTGCATTTGAAATTAATCCTCGATGAAGTGCAAAGCGGCATGGCAACGGTGGAAATCAAAGCAAACAGTGAAGCTATTACCTCTTTTGATTTCAATGTAAATGACAAAAAATTAAAAAAAGGGGTGATCAATTTCGAAGACAACCCGGTGGCATTTGACAATACCTATTTTTTCACGGTGAATGTAGCCCCTTCCATCAACATACTTTTGATAACTGACAACACAAATTCATATATAAGTAAAGTGTATGCCAATGAGGATGTTTTCAAGCTGCAATTACAAAACCCTGCCAATGTGGGGTTAAATAGATTGGAGGGGGCCCAATTGATAGTGGCCGAAGGATTCGACAATTACAGTAAAAATACGCTCGAATTGCTGAAATCTCAACATGAAAAAGGCAAAACTATCTTATTGATTCCAGCAGAAAAGCCTTCGGTTACAAATCTGGCCTTAGTTTCGGCAATTTTTGGCTTGCCCCTGTTGCAAATTAATCAGCAGCCTTCCAATGAGAAATCATCTATTGATGACCTAAAAATGCCCGATTTGAAAAACCCTTTTTACGCCAATATTTTCGAGTCGAGCGATAAAAACATGTCAGTGCCCTATGCTGTGCCATTGATCAAGTGGGGCAATAAAGGGCAAAACCTCTTGGAAACCAAAAGAGATGAAGCTTTTATTTCGGTGTTTCAAAAACCCAAAGGCAAAATTTTGATTTGCAGTACGCCATTGATTCCGAAGTATACCAATTTTCAAAAGCATTCATTTTTTGTTCCCGTTATGTACAAGCTGGCCACCCAAAGCGCATCAGCCAACAAGCACTTGGCTTACAACTTCGATCACAAAAGTATTTCGGTGCCAACCCCCAATAGCAACCCCAAGGGTAAAATAAAGCTCAGCAAGGGCGATTTCAGTTATATTCCTGAGCAAAATATCAAGAGCAATTTAATCATATTCAATATTCCACAAGAAAATGCAGGAGCGGGTTTTTACGATTTGTTTTCTGGCGACTCCTTGCTCACTGCCATTGCCCTCAATATTCCTTCAGCCGAATCAAAACTAGATAACTATACTTCAGCCGAACTCAAAACCATTTTTGAGGGCAGAAAAAATGTGATTCTCTATCAAAATGCGATCAACGATGCTTTTGTAAACGATTTTAAAGCAGCAAACATTGGCATCCCTTTATGGAAATATTGTCTGCTACTGGCTTTGTTTTTTCTTTTATCGGAAGCTTTGCTAATCAGGTTCATTAAGAACTAGTGCTATCATCTATTAACCCATGTTGTTGAGTTCAGCTTTTATAACACCTTTCAATTAGTAGCGAAGGCCAAATGTTCAGGTGACTACATAGGCTTGACAAAACTGCATTGATTCACAAACCACTAAAAATAACTGTAAAACATTGGGTATGGCGACAGCACTTATAAAGAATGTAGATATTGCAGATAGCCAGTCTTCGTTTTTTGGGCAAAAAAAAAATATTTTGGTCGAAAATGGAATGATTAAATCTATTTCTGATGAAATCGCCCCCGCCAACATCGTTGTAGAGGCTGAAGGCATGAAAATTTCTACTGGGTGGTTTGACCTACGCTCATCTTTCTGCGACCCTGGATTTGAACATAGGGAAACCATAATTTCGGGTAGCAAAGCAGCTTCTAAGGGCGGTTTTACTGGTGTTGCTTTAATTCCAGAAACCAAACCCATCATTCAATCGAAAGATACTATTGCCTATATCAAGTCAAAATCGGCCCAGCTTATTACAGATATTTACCCAATGGCGACTGTTACAAGTGATATGAAAGGCGAAGATCTTTCCGAAATATTTGATTTATATCACGCAGGTGCGGTTGCCTTCACAGATGGATGCCATCCAATAAGCCACGCAGGTGTGCTTACGCGGGCTTTGCAATACCTGCAACCCATTGGCGGACTACTCATCCAACATGCCGAAGAAAAGAAATTGACCCAATTTGGGCAAATGAACGAAGGGGTAGAAAGTACATATTTGGGGTTAGCAGGTATGCCTAGTATTGCAGAAGAACTGATGATTATGCGTGACCTAGAATTGCTAGAATACGCAGGTGGTAAAATTCATTTCGCACACATTTCTTCGACAAAATCGGTAGATATCATAGCAAAGGCCAAGAAAAGAGGCCTCAAAGTAACCTGCGATGTAGCCGTACCTAATCTAATTTTTGACGACACCAAACTAAATACTTTCGATACAAACTATAAAGTGAACCCGCCTCTCCGTACCAAACGAGACATCGATTCGCTGTGGAAAGGCCTAGAAAATGGCACCATAGATGCTATAGCCACTGACCATACGCCACTAGATTCTGAAAGCAAACACTTGGAATTTGACCTGGCAGATTTTGGAATGATCCAATTGGAAACTGCATTTGCGGCCCTCTTAACTTTCAAACCTGCCAGTATAAAGCTGTCGACATTGATCGATAAAATTTCCATAGGACCCAGAAGTGTGCTTTCGTTGCCAGCGGTAAAAATTGAGAAAGGACAGCCTGCCAATCTCACCTTATTTTCCGATACAGAATCGTGGATCTACACACCAAGCTCCATCGTATCAAAATCCAAAAATTCTCCTTTTATCAACCAGACTTTTACAGGGAAAGTAAAAGCGGTATTAAACAAAGGTTTGGTAGAACAGATTTGACACCAACTGAAAAGTTGTTAAATCTACATTCTTGGCTACAAAATTAACTTATTCAATAACTCGTCTTTAAAGTTCACGTATTTGAATGGAGAAAAGTGGGCTATTTTTTCAGTATTTAGTTTCAAACAAAGTAATTTAATTTTAGTTACTTTTTGTCGGTTTCCGCCCACCCCCAAAGATATTTTCATGATTTTGGTGATCATTACGATGTGATCTACCCGCTTTTTCCCCATCATTCTTATTTGGCGTTGAATACTGCTCATCAGTTGATTGAATAGCTCGAAATCATCCATCAAGCAATATTGTAATGCTAAAAATGTTTTTAACTCTAACAGTGTTTCTTGATATTTTTTCATACTTATTTCGCTCAAAATATTGTTGATCGTTTTGGCACATTGTTCATACTTTTCCGCATTGAAAAAAGTAAATGCCTTATAGAAATTCAGCATAATTGCTTTTGGCAAATCATTTGGGTCGGTTTCAAAATCGCCAAATATCTCTTTGTAATTTTCTAAAACAGCAACAGGGGTATGATCGCGCACGTCCCGTTCTATTTTAGATAGTAAAAACAAGGGAGGGAATGTATATAGACTGTAATTGGATAAAAACACGCCTATATACTCATTTACATCGTTAAAATACTTGTCGCTTCTTTTTCCCGCTTTGTTTCTTTCCAAGTACAGCATCTTTAAGAAGTCAAATACGATTCGCAAATGGTGGTAATTTTGATCAGTAGCATAAGTTTCCATCAGCATATCTGTTTGTTCAAATGCCTCCTCTATCGTAATTTCCTCCCGCATAATTTCCTCCTGCTTCTGATTCAATACTTTAGTCTCACTATCTACACACAATTTATGAAAGATGCTAATGCAGCAGTTGTACACAAATAATCTGTGAGACTGGTACAATCTCGCCATGTTATTTACCTCATTTAGCAATAAAGTCAGCTCCTCTTTTAATTCAATCTCCATGGTCAGGAAGTAGATACCGAATTTCTTAAAGTATTCAGCAAGAATATCTTCAGTTTTGTCCAATGCCAAGGTATAGGCTATGTGTTTGTTGTACAATTGCGAATAAGTATATTGATCTGAAGTATTTACATTAAGTTTTTTTAGCCCTTTGTAAACCACAGTAAGTTCGCTCGACATATCAAAATCAATGAGCTCTTTTTCAAGTTTCTTCAGCGTAGCTAAAACGATAGTCCGTTTTTTCGTAAACATGATATCATTAATACTTGCTACTTTTTTCAAAACGTCCGTCTTTGGGCTTTCCATTTGCCTGACAAGGTATTCCTCTATCTTTTCATTTAGCCTTGATCTCAGTGTATAATAGGCATTCGGATTTACATCCAATTCCGCCATTATTTTGACATCATTCAAGAGCTTTTCCTTTAGGTATTTAAGCAACATTGCCGATTTTTCGGCACTGTTGTCCATTAAGGTGCTGAAAATGGTTTGGTAATCACTGTCGGAAAGCTGCTTAATGATATTTTTAAGTTTTGACATATATGTAGCTAAAAATATTGAACGGTATTTGTTTTCAAACTTAAAAAAATATGACTTACAAACAAATATAATTACATTGTTTATCTGAAATTTTCGATCAAAAGCAAAGGAATAGCTGTCAATGTAGAGGGTAAGCAGGTTTAGTATAGTTGCCAAGTTTAATGACTACATCTTTGATAAATAATTTCTCTAGCCCAATTAGAATTAGTGGCTTGAGCATTTTGGAGGAAATTTTTGATCTACCGCCATTTTCTGGATCTATTTTTTCATTTTTTTATTATATTTTTTAGCTGGCAGGCCCAAATACCAACCTATACCATCACTATTACTCAAAAAATCTACAAACTCAATCAATATTCATAGCTGTTACATTAGATATAAGTGCAAATCAAGCATTTAGCAAAAAAATTATATTATAGTACGATATTATAAATTGTCAATTTTTGACTTTTAAATCAAAAAAATAGGGTGTTTTCAAAAATAGTAATCCTATTTTAGAAGAAGTGGTTAAAAATTTAGCCTTAACTCTTGTATTATTAAATATTGTAGCTATGTTTGTACTACGTTTAACCTTTCAACAATTAATTATTTTAACCAACTTTCTATGAAAAAGTCAATTTACGTGTTTGCGATTGGTGTTATGACCACCGCCTTTAGTTTTGCTCAAGAAGATTCCCCTGTGAAAAAAGATGAAGGGAAATTTTCTGTAAGCGGTTACATTGATTCGTACTACAATTACGGATTTCAAAATTCTAAGTACAACAATGTGAGCGGTGTTAAAGGTACGGCTAGAGCGTTTGACAAAACATCAAATCAGTTTTCTCTAGGTTTAGTGCAAACGAAATTTATGTACTCTAATGCAAAATCTGAAATGGTTATTGATTTAGCCTTTGGTCCTAATGCCGCTCTTGGAAACTTTGGTAATGTGCCAGGATTAGCAGGGTTTATTAATCCCGTAGCAAGTGGAGGTACTGCTTACGGACCTGCAACTTATTTGAGCTCAATGGCAATCAAACAGGCTTATTTTGCATATAGGGCGACTGATAAATTGAGCCTTACAGTAGGTCAGTTTGGAACGCACATTGGATACGAGGTTATCGATGCTCCTGTGAATTTCAATTATTCTTTATCTAACTTGTTTAACAACGGTCCGTTCTACCATGTTGGTGCAAAATTAAACTATGCATTTTCGGATAAAATAGGAGTGATGGTTGGTTTGGTGAACAACTGGGATAATTTATATGATTACAAAACGCAGAAATCTGGAGTAGCGCAAGTATTTTTGAGCCCTATAGATGGTTGGAATATCTACCTTAACTGGATTGGTGGTTACGGTGACGATCAATTTAGATTGCCTGCAAGCTCAATTGACAAAAGTTCTGGATACGTCCCTGTTTTACCTGCTGGTTCTTTGATCTCTCCGTTAGGTGTAGGATACACAAGAAACTTGTTTGATATAACAACTGGCTATCAGATTACTGATCAATTTTACGTTGGTTTGAATGCTGCTTACGGCTTCTATTCATTTGATGTAAGCTCTGATAGTATTGTAGATCCAAGTACAGGTGCGCAAACAACATCTGAAACTTATGTGAAGGCACTATATAAAGACAAAACAACTTCACCAGGTTGGTATGGAGCCGCTTTTTATGCAAACTACAAAATTAACGACATGTTTGGTGTAGGCATAAGAGCAGAACATTTTAACGATGACTACGGTGTGAGGTACATAGGTAGAACCAATAATTCACTAACCTTAACAGCTCCAATTACATTGGCAGATGGTCACCTAATTGTGAAGCCAGAGTTAAGACACGATGTATCTTCTGCTGAAATCTATCTAAATAACGAAGGAGGTGCTAGAAGAGATCAAACTACTCTAGGTATTGCTTTCATCTACAAATACTAGAAGCATCGTTTAAGAGGCATTGCCCTGAGATGGGTAATGCCTCTTCGACAAAAGAAGCTCAAACTTATTTTTATAGCCTTAATTCACCCCTCAAAATATTTAAAACTTATGGAAGAAATAAAAACAGTAGCAGACCAAGCTTTATTCACGGTGAACAACCTGTGGATGATGTTGGGTGCTGCCTTGGTTTTCATCATGCACCTTGGATTCGCCTCCCTTGAATCAGGGCTTACCAGAGCCAAAAACACGGTAAATGTGCTTTACAAAAACACCCTCACACCTATTATCGGTCTTTTAACTTATGCTATCTGTGGATTTAACTTGATGTACCCAGGAGCAGATTATGCAGGTGCATTCTTTGGATTCGCGGGTTTTGGCATTGGTACAGATGCTGCAGGAGTAACCAGTGCATACAATCCCGGATACACCTATTGGACAGATTTTATTTTTCAGGCAATGTTTGCTGCTACGTGTGCCACAATAGTATCAGGTGCAGTTGCCGAAAGGATAAAATTAGGTGCCTACGTTGTATTTTCAGTCTTTTTCGTTGGCGTTTGTTACCCAATATTAGGAATGTGGAAATGGGGTAATGGTTGGTTGAACACCATGGAGACTCCTTTTTATGATTTTGCTGGCTCTACCTTGGTTCACTCTGTAGGTGGTTGGGGTGCTTTGGCAGGTGTAATATTATTAGGGCCAAGAATTGGCAAATACATAGACGGGAAAGTAAATGCAATTCCTGGTCATAGTATGACCTCCGCAGTTATCGGTACATTTCTTTTGTGGTTGGGTTGGTTTGGTTTCAATGGCGCATCGGTACTTTCTGCCGACCCTGCATTGGTATCTTTAGTTTTTGTCACCACATCGTTGGCAGCAGCTGCAGCAGGATTTTCGGCTGCGGTTACGATTCAGCTAGTCACCAAGAAAAACGACCTTTCTATGGTTTTGAATGGGATTCTTGCTGGCTTGGTAGCAATTACTGCGGGTGCAGATCAAATGAGCCCAATGGACTCTATATTCATCGGCCTAATAGCTGGCGTAATGGTGGTGTTCGCTGTATTTATGTTTGACAAATTGAAGCTAGACGATCCAGTTGGTGCTTTGTCTGTACATTTGGTTTGTGGCATATTTGGAACACTAGCTGTGGGCCTATTCGGTGCCAAAGCTGGTATTCCACAGTTAGTCTCACAACTAATAGGCATTGGTTCTTATGCCGTAGGGGCTTTTGCTTTCACGTTTATAGCTTTCTTTATCCTCAAGAAGACCATGGGTATTAGAGTGAGCGAAGAAGAAGAAACAGAAGGCTTAGATACTTACGAGCACGGCATGAATGCTTATGAAATTTAGTATTGTTTAGTTTGTTTATAAAGGTTGTATAATATTAAAAAATCCCGCTTTTGGCGGGATTTTTTATTTACTTTTGCTTAGTAAGCGACACCTCTATAAACGTGAGGTCCTGAAGTATTGTGTGTGACAGTTTCTTTTACTCTGTTAAATACTGTGGCTCCTCTGTATGACAGATTTTGCAATTTAGAAGCTTGCTTTTCCACAATTTGAGCCACTTGTCTTGCTCCTCTATAATACAAATATTTTACGGTACGATTCATTTTTTTTTATTGTTTAATGTGAATTTTTGTGCTTTCTTTAAAACATGTTCGAATATACGCAAATGTATTTGTTCAGGTTTTTGCTTACTTTATTGTTCCCATCTTGGTTTTTGAACTCTTTTCTGGGTTCTGACAGTGTCCTTTGATTCCAAGTACTTGTTTTTGTATGTACATATCAAAAAATAGTTGATTCTCCATTCGCAAGGCCTTTATTTTCGTGCGAACGGGAAATTATATTTATTTATAATATTTTATATATTCTTTAAATAGTTCAATTATGCAAAATGGGAAATTTTCATATTTTCTCAGCTTAAGATGGTGCTTGTATGGGAAAATGGTGGGAAGGACTAAAAACCAATTAATATTCGTGACTTATTGTGGCTAAAAACAATTTTTTTTCTTTACCACTACTTAATTTTTAACTTTTTAACTTTATTTTGAAATCCTTGTAAAATGAAAAAATCAATTATTCCTTTTGCCGTGCTTATTGGGGTTGGCTTGCTGGCACTGTTTTTCCCCTCGATACCTGGGGCGGTAGTAACTGATGGTTTGGTGGCTGGTGACATTGCATGGATGCTAACTGCAACTGCCCTAGTGTTGCTTATGACACCAGGCCTTGCTTATTTTTATGGTGGTATGATTGATAATAAGAACATTATCATTACCATGTTGCAAAGCTTTATTGCCATGTGGTGATAAGCGTGATCTGGGTAGTGGTTGGTTTTAGCCTTTCCTTTGTCCAATCGATTGGCGGCTTTGTAGGAAATCCAAGCACATTTTTTATGTTTCAAGGGGTTTTAGATGGTAAGCCATGGTCTTTGGCTCCTACTATTCCACTAGCATTATTTGCTTTATTTCAAGCGAAATTTGCTATCATTACTCCTGCTCTTATCAGTGGCACATTTCTGAAAGTATAAAATTTGAGTCTTATATATTATTCATTGTTCTATTTAGTTTGTTTATATACGCTCCTTTGGCGCACATGACATGGCATCCAGATGGTTTTCTTTTCCAATTGGGGGTATTAGATTTTGCAGGTGGTACAGTAGTGCACATGTCTGCGGGCTTGGCTGCACTTGCAGCTTCTATTTATCTGAAAGGAGATAAAGCCACTGATCCACATGCCCCGGCTAATGTGCCATTTGTGCTGTTAGGCTCTGGTTTGTTGTGGTTTGGCTGGCTTGGTTTCAATGCTGGAAGTGCTGTGGGTGCTGGTGGTTTGGCGGTAAGTGCATTTGCAGTTACCAATAAGGCCTCGGCTGCTGCAGGTTTGTTGTGGGTACTGTTTGATGTGGTACGAGGCAAAAAACCTTCTGCTTTGGGTTTTTGTATCGGAGCTGTGGTAGGGCTGGTCGCTATTACACCAGCTTGCGGGTTTGTAATTATCCGTTCGAGTATCTTTATCGGTGTTTTTGCAGCAATTATCAGTAATCTGGTAGCAGGATGGAAAGCAAAATCTGGTCTTTCTGATACGCTTGATGTTTTTCCTTGTCATGGTGTTGGCGGTATGGTAGGTATACCGATGACTGCTATTTTTGCTAACACAGCCATAAATGCTGGTAATACTACTGGAGATGGTTTAGCGGATGGAGAAACGCACCTTTTCTTGATTCATTTATTAGCATTAGTTCTTATAAGCGCGTTTGCGTTCTTGGGGTCTTTGCTTCTGTTGTTTATTACTGATAAAATTTCTCCATTGAAAGTATCGGACGAAGAGTTCAAAGCGGGTTCAGACTTTAGCCAACACGGTGAGAACATGTAAGAGATATTTAACTATAAATAGGGGCTGTCCAAATAGGGCAGCCTTTTTTTGTATCTATTTCTGACAAAGAACCTCAAAGGGGCTTGGGCTCTGTCAAAACCAAATTTAATTAGTGTTCGAAATTTGGTTTGGTTTTTCAATGTCTAGCATGACTTTTATCAAGCTCTAACAAAACTGCATTGAATCTCGAGAGTCGATTACTAGTTTTTAATCCATACTTTCTAGTAGCAATTTGCAGGCCATCTTTATTTCAGGTTCGGTAATAGTGAGAGGCGGTGCTATTCGCATGGCGTTGTTGCAGTGTAAAAACCAATCGGTGATTACCCCTTTGGCCAGCGCTCTGTCAATAATGGGTTTTAGCACTTCAAAGCTTTCAAATTCGACCGCAAAAAGTAAACCTTTGCTTCGTAAGCCTTTAATTTTAGAGTGAACAAGCAGTTTTCGAAACAACTTTTCTTTGGCATCTACGCCTGCTACCAAATTTTCAGCTACGATTACATCAAGCGTTGCCAAGGCAGCTGCACAATTTATTGGATGTCCTCCAAAAGTAGTAATGTGCCCCAAAATGGGGTTGTTTCGAAGTGACGCCATGATGGTTTCAGAACTTACAAAAGCCCCCAAAGGCATTCCTCCACCTATTCCTTTAGCAAAAAGTACAATATCAGGTACAAAGTTGTAATGCTCAAACCCGAACATTTTGCCCGTTCGTCCAAACCCTGTTTGTATCTCGTCCAGTATTATGAGTGTTCCTGTGCTGTTACATTTGTCGCGCAGTAGTTTAAAATATTCCCTACACGCTATGTTTACACCAGCCTCTCCTTGCACAGTTTCTATAATTACGCAAGCTGTTTTGTGCGTTATTATGTCGATATCGCTCCAGCTTCCAAAGTGCACAAACTGAATATCTGGTAACAAGGGTCGGAAAGCTTGTTTGAAATCTTCATTTCCCATCACCGACAATGCCCCATGCGTAGAACCATGATAGGAATTGTGGCAGGCAATAATTTCGCTCCTTCCCGTAAATCGTTTAGCCAATTTCAATGCTCCTTCGGTGGCTTCTGCGCCTGAATTTACAAAGTAAACTGTGTTTAATGTTGGTGGAAGTAGGGAAGTAAGTGTGTGAGCCAAAAGCACCTGCGGACTCTGAATATATTCGCCATACACCATTAAATGTAAGTACTTATCTGCCTGATCTTTAATGGCTTGTACCACTTTCGGATGTCTATGGCCAATATTTGATACGCCAATACCAGCAATTAGATCGATATATTTCTCGCCTTTTTTGCCATATAAATAAATGCCCTCGGCCTTCTCAATCTCTATAGCTAAAGGAAAATCGGAAGTTTGTGCTACATTGTTTAAAAAGAGTTGGCGAAGCGTTATGTTTTGCATGAATTAGTCTTTATACAACTGTTGATTTACAACTGGAACACAGAAGAAACTTATTGGTTATGTACACACACACAAATTTAAAAACTAAACGAAGTCGTGTTTATCTGCTTAATGGGTGTAAATAGTGTCCCATCTAGAAAACTACCTTTCACCCAATTTCTGTTTTGCTAAAGGCAATATTTCTTTTACCCATTTTGAATATTGCAGTGCAGATGGATGCAAGCCATCTGACGCCACCATCGTTGCATAATCGGTGTTTCTGCTAATGTTTGTGATATTAACAAACTCGCAATTGGCTTGAGAGGCAAGTTCTTTTTTGGCGATATTGTACAGGTCTATCTCCGTTGAAATCTGTTCCTTTTTCGCTTCTCCAGAGGGAGTGTATCCATAATCTGGAATAGAAACCAAAATAATGTGGTCCGATTTATTGCCCGAAAAGAGAATGCTGTAATTGATAAGCGTATTGAGTTCCTTTTTGAAAACATTGATGTCGAGACCTCGGAACTGATTGTTGGCTCCGACACATAAAAATACCAGATCGTATTGCAGGTAATCTTCATCGGCAAGTAGTGCCTCCATCAATTCACCCGTAGTCCAGCCTGTTTTTGCCATTATTTTGAACCTCGATACATCAATATTTGCCTTTTTCAATTCCTCGATCAATAGGCTTGGGTAGGTTTCATTTGGCCTTACGCTTTCGCCCACAGTGTAGGAATCGCCAAGGAATAGCATTGAAGTTTTTTTGTTCTGTGCGTACAAGAATAATGAGGTGTTTGCACACAAAATTAGCGAAACAAGTATTTTTAGCCTCATATCAATCAAATATTCTAAATTCGGGTCAATATAATATCTAAAAATGTCCCCAATATTAATTTTAACAATAATTGTAATTTATTTTGGTGCGCTTGTTTTCATCTCTTTTCTCACCTCTAGAAATGCAGATACCCAAGCTTTCTTCACCGGAAACCGCTCATCTAAGTGGTATTTAGTTGCCTTCGGCATGGTGGGCACCTCCATTTCTGGAGTCACTTTTATATCTGTACCTGGTGAAGTGGGCACCAATGGATTCGCTTATTTTCAAATTGTAATGGGCTATTTGGTCGGCTACACATTCATTGCATTGGTGCTAATGCCTATATACTATAAGTTAAATTTGATTTCAATTTATACTTATTTAGAGAAAAGGTTTGGCACTTACAGCTACAAAACTGGGTCGTTCTTCTTCTTGCTTTCGCGCACTATTGGGGCATCTTTCAGGTTGTTTTTGGCTGCCGATGTGCTGCAATTGATGATTTTCAACCAAATGGGTGTGCCTTTTGAACTTACAGTTTTCATTACTGTGGCTCTGATTTGGGTTTATACTTTCAAGGGCGGCATCAAAACCATCGTGTGGACCGACTCCTTTCAAACGCTATTTTTGATTGGCTCTTTGGTACTTACTGTAATTACCGTTAAAAACGAGCTCGGTTGGTCGTTAGGCGATTTTATCACCACAATCAGTGAGAGCCGATATTCGCAAATATTCTTTTGGGACGTGAACGACAGCAAGTTTTTTTTTAAGCAGTTTGTGTCGGGGGCATTTATTGCCATTGTAATGACAGGGCTCGACCAAGACTTGATGCAGAAAAACCTCACTTGTAAAAATATTGGCGAAGCACAGAAAAACATGTTTACGTTTACCATTATCCTAGTTTTTGTAAACTTTCTTTTTCTCACTTTGGGGGCTCTGCTGTATGTTTTTGCCCAGCAAAAAGGCATAATTACGCCCGCCAAAACAGATCAATTGTTTCCTTATCTAGCCTTAAATTTCTTCGGCACGCCTGCCGCCATCTTGTTTTTACTCGGTATCATTGCTTCTACTTATGCAAGTGCCGATTCTGCTTTAGCTTCACTAACTACAGCATTTTGCATCGATTTTTTGAATTTTGAAAAGCGAACCAATGAAAAAAATCGAAGTAGATTGAAGTTTTACGTCCACCTAGGGTTCTCGCTTTTGCTGCTTATGGTAATTGTTATTTTCAAATATGCAAACGATCAGGCTGTGGTGTCGTCAGTATTCAAAGCTGCGGGCTATACATATGGGCCTTTGTTGGGGCTTTTCTTTTTTGGCTTATTTACCAAAAGGAAGGTAATAGATCGATTGGTGCCATACATTTGTTTCGCTTCCCCACTGCTCTGTTATCTTATAAATCTAAATTCTGAAGCCCTGTTTGGCGGGTACAAAATTGGGTTTGAAATACTGTTACTCAACGGATTTATCACCTTTTTGGGAATGTGGGTGTTGAAACCACGAAGCCTCCGCAAAGAGAATGTTTGATCCGTAAATCAAAAAAACAATTCGAAAAACTAAACATGATCAAATCGTCAAACACAACCAATTCCATTGCCCCTGCTGGGGCGAAGGTGATTGGGCTTCACCGCAACATCTGCGAAGCTATTATTTTCGCTTTGCCTGAGATATTTGAAAATGGCCGGTATGCAGATAAGGTGATAGAGAAAGTGCTAAAATCGAACGCCAAATGGGGTAGTAGAGACAGGAAATTTATCGCAGAATCTGTATATGAAATAGTACGTTGGCACAGGTTGTTGAGTTTTACCTGCCAATCTAGCCCTAGCGATTATTGGTTATTATTCGGCACAATGCTGCTGGCCGATGGGGTGCAACTGCCCAATTGGACTGAGTTTCAATCGCTCGATGCCAATAGGCTAAAACTTAATTATGATGAAGGTCAAAAAATCAGAAAGATCAGAGAATCTATTCCTGATTGGCTAGATGAACTTGGGGAGAACGAACTAGGTGCGACTTGGGAGGCCGAATTGCACGCGTCAAATGAAAGTGCTAAGGTAGTGCTACGCGCCAATAGCTTGAAAACAGATACCAAAAGTCTTCTTAAGATATTAGAAGCACAAGGCATAGCTGCGGAGCTCATTGGCACATTCCCCGATGCCATTGTACTACAAAAAAGACAAAATATTTTCTCATTACCAGAGTTTCAAGCAGGCTTGTTTGAAGTACAAGATGCCGGATCGCAATTCATAGCCCCTTTTTTAGAAGTAGAAGCAGGAATGCGCGTAATCGATGCCTGTGCAGGGGCTGGAGGAAAGAGTTTGCATCTTGCCGCACTGATGCAAAACAAAGGCAGGCTCATAGCTATGGATGTAGAAGAATGGAAACTGAAAGAACTGCAAAAAAGAGCCAAAAGAGCGGGTGTATCTATTGTAGAAACCAGAGTAATAGATTCGAATAAGGCTATAAAGAGGTTGGAAGCTTCTGCCGACAGGTTGCTACTGGATGTGCCTTGTTCGGGCTTAGGTGTATTGAAACGAAACCCAGATGCCAAATGGAAGCTGACTCCCGAAGCCATAGAAGCGGTAAAGCAAAAGCAACAGCAAATCAT